>Ga0307410_10000193_pt1 | contig 22624 bp, 14 predicted proteins | sample 322Ometagenome_3_FD_203707 | JGI IMG/M metagenome (GOLD analysis project Ga0307410, IMG submission 203707) | Maize rhizosphere microbial communities from greenhouse at UC Davis, California, United States - 322HYB-O-3 | ecosystem: Host-associated > Plants > Roots > Rhizosphere > Soil | place... | reverse complement strand
AGCTGGAGATCGGCCGTGCTGTCCAGCGACTGAGCCAGGATTGGGGCTTGCAGCCGTACCAGGTGTCGCTGGCCTGGCTACTATCCCGCCCGGCGGTCGCCTCGGCGATCGTCGGCGCGGAAACTGTAGAGGAGGTCACCGCCAACGCCACCGCCGCCGACGTCACCTTAGACCAGGCCCAGCTCGACGCGCTGACTGCACTGCCAGCCGGCAAGGACAGCTGAACGAGACAGCACCATGCCAAGACGGCGCAGAAGGTCCTCTGTAAGCCGACCCTCCTGCGGGCGCGGGGCTGAGTCAGAACGGAACAGTCACCGGGCCAATTGCCGAGCGGAGCTGGCTTGGAGTTGGGCGGGCCAAGCCGTGAAGTTAACCAGCAGATCGCTAGCATGTATCAACTGATGAATGGCACCTACTGGCGCGAGATTGTGGAGTGCCCGCTCCTCAATCTGCTCGAGGCATACGATGCTAAACGCTCAGCATTTAAGACTTGGTAGGGCCGGATGGCGTTGTTGATGCCGACCTCGAACGATCGGCACGTCGGGTCGACCAGCTCAGTAATAGCCAGTGCGTTGCGCCGCTGGGCCACGTACTCGAGGGCCCCCGTCACTGCCGTCTCGCGCACGGTGTACTCGGCAGCCTGCAGAACCTGATCGCGCAGCGGCCCAAGCTCGGGTCCCGCAGCAAGGTCCTCTACGGGGCCGGAGCCAGGAACGGGATGAGCGCCTTCGTCAGCTCGCCCGGCGCTTGTTCGGCCATGTGATGCCCGGAGTCGATGCCGTGGCCGGCGACCTTGACGGCCTAGTCTTGCCAGATGGTGAGTGGGTCGCCATATAGGTCTTCCAGGTCGTCCCGCGTGGACCACAGCACGAGGGCGGATGACCAATCAGGGCCAGCGAAGCGATGCCATCAGTAACGGACGTCTGCCTGCACGGCGTAGTGGTCCGATGGGTAGGTACCGTCGACCGGATGGCTGCCCAGCAGGGTGGCCCCCAGCGGATGCCCCGCACCACCGCGTCGCGGTGCGGCCGAGAAGATGTAGTCAATCCGACGGTCTGGCCAGAGGAGCTGGGTGGCCCAGGGATTGGCGTTGGACCACGTGAAACCGGCGTCGGCTGGGCCGGCCACCTCCCAGGCGTCGTAGAAAGACAGACCGGGGACGGGAGCAGTGGTTCGACCGCTGAGCATGCGAATCTCGTCGCTTTCGGGATCGGCGTTGAAGTCACCGCACACGACGAGCGGGATCCGCTCGTCCTGCGACTCGTGCACGTAGGCGAGTAAGTTGCGCACCGCGTCCTGACGGGCCCGACTCTCGTCGAACCACCAGGCATCCATCACCACGCCGTAGACGCGGATAGGCCCGCGAGGTCCGGATACCTCGGCGTACTCCACGCGGACCGCGCCGAAAGTTCGGCCGGACCTGCTGCTGATCGGCCACCGAGACATCACCGCGACGCCGGAGAGCGCGGTCTCGTCCTCCTGGGCCGCAACGCCGCTAAAGGTGTGGTGCGGCATGTCGAGCGGCCGCGCCAACCGGACGCACTGGCTGTCCGCGCCTTTTGCCCACGACTCGGTCAGAACGACGATGTCGGGATGGGCGTCCTGCAGCGTCGCGACAATGGCCGCTTCACGCTCCTGCCAGGGACCGTATAGCCCCCACACATTCCAGGTGACAATGCGCACCGTCGTCGCGATCAGCGAGCCGTAGGAGTGCGGCGGAATGTCTAGAGCAGGTGCCATCCGCCCATGCTGCACGCGAGCACCGAACCGCGCCAATTGACGGGCAATGTGCGAGTGGAAGGGATCCCCTGTCGAAAGCCAACAAACGATGAACCCAACGGGACTGCGCTCTTCGGCGCGGAGACCTGACGCCGCGCACGGTTGGCCCCGCAGTCCGCATAGCGATCCGCGCGGTGATCTTGGTCGAGATGAACCCAGCCGTCTCGACCCTCGCCGCAAGCGGTTCGGCTTGCGAAATGACCCTGACCCGCTCGCTAATGCTTGATGAGCGCGCGTGCGCTTCGCGGGCTGGCCGGTCGACCAACGAAATGACGCCGCCCGCTCCCGGACCCGAAGGTCAGCCCGCCCGCCAGGCGGCGGTCTGCCGGACGAACTGCTTGAGGATGAGTACGTCGAACTGGTGCCAGAGCAGCCGGTAACCCCGGCTCATCAGCGCGCGGGTCTGCTCCGGCGTCAGCGCCCCGCCACCCAGCGGGATCCCGGCGTCGCGGATCACCTTCTCGGCGTAGGTGATCGCCTCCACCAGCTCGGGCGCATCCAGCTGCCCGGAGACGCCGAGCTCGGTGGACAGGTCGAAAGGGCGCGATCGTCATGCAGTCGATGCCCTCGACCCTGCAGATCTCCTCGAGGTGCTCGATGGCGCTGCGGGTCTCGATGAGGATGGCGCACACGGTCTCGCCGCCACGCTTGGGGAGATAGTCGAACAGGTCCACGCCCCAGCGGGAGTGGCCGACGAACGGGCCAAACCCGCGTCGCCCCTCCGGCGGGTAGCGGGTCAGCGCGACGCACTCGGCCGCGGACTCCGCGGTTCTGATTAGTGGGAACATGATCCCCTCGGCGCCGGCGTCGAGGGCTGACTTTGTCGCGGGCTCATCGATGGAGGGGACGCGCACCCATGGGGAGCATCCAGTCCCGGCGGTCGCCGCGACCATCGCGTGGACGCTCTCCGGACCGATCGGCCCATGCTCCTGGTCGATCATCACTACGTCCGCGCCCGCGGCGGCCAGGGCCTGCGTGGCCACGGGCGACGGATGAGGTTCAGGTACCCGCTCAGCGGCGGCCCCTCCCGCAGCCGCCCCTTGACGCTCGGCATGACCACCTCCCGCGCTGCTCCTGGCCTCGAGGCGGCAGCCGCCTGGTCGAACCAGACATCCGCAGGCACCCTCAGCTTCGTCTCTCCATTGGTGTCGATCTCTGAGGTGCCCCGACGAGCGATCCCTGATGGCAGCCGCGAGATTCATCCGAGCGGCGCCTTTAGTGGCACCATGGCGTTTGACTTCGCGTACCTTGCCATCCCAGTCGCGGTACCGCGTTACTGCCTTGTACACCCCTTGGGTGCCGGATTGATCCAGACAGTTCCCCCCGGTGCCTAGTACCAGGCCTGGTCTACCCAGCCTCAGATGCTATTGCAGCTAGGCACAACTTAGGCACAAGAAACGCCGCAAAACCCTACCAAAGTTGATCAAGAACAGCCTTCAAGGAGTCGGAGTTTTGCCTTAAAACTTCGAAAATATGGCAGATAATGATCAGTGGTGCTTGACCCTGAAAACAACCAGATATGTAATCCGTAGGTTGTGGGTTCGAGTCCTACGGGGCCCACAAACTCCCTAGTAGGACGTATCTTTTTCGATTCCCATCTGCCGATGTCTCCTAGCGGGCCAATCCTTGGGGTTTAGCTACCACGACAAGATTGCTGTCGTAGCCGCCGCGGTCGCGATGATAGTTACCAGTGCAGGTGACCAGCACCAGGCGATGCGGCCCGGTCTGCTTGAACGCCTGGCCGTCTGTCGCAAGTGCCTTCTTCGCCACCTTTCTCACTGAAGTCACCCGATACTTGAGCCGGTGTGAGTCGGCCCGCACCGTAACAGTGTCGCCTACCTTGATCTTGAGCAGCCGAGCGAAGAATCCGGTGCCTGCTGTAGCCGAGTCGATGTGTCCAGCGATCACAGTGGAGCCGAACGGCTCGCCAGCCCAAGCGCTGCCATCCCACCAGCCGACGTGCTGAACGTTCTCCGGCACTTTGAGTACGCCGTCGACCGTAGTCGCCGGCAGAACTAGCGCGCTCGCGTCGCCTGGGAGTGTGAGTTGATCTGGGATGAACTCCAGGCGCTGGCTGGCGGCGGGTTGAGCTTGCCCTGCGGGGATGACCGACGACCCGGCGGTCGGTTTCTCCATCCCGGAAGTAGAGACGGGAGGCGCTGTCTGCGCGCTGCAGGCGCAAAGAGAGGTCAGGAGGCAGACCACACTCACGACGAAATATCGCAGTACCAATCCGCAGCGCTGGAATCGCCGGATCCGGGGCGGCCAGGCCCGTAGCATCAACGCGCCAGGTTCACTTCCAAGAGTGGGCCCGGACCGAAGGCCTGGCCACCCGTACCAGTGTTCACCTCCGACGGCCTTACCGAGCCCGTTATCGCGGCCGGGAGGAACCGTGGGGCGACGCTCATCGTCTTCTGATTCGGGTCGCCTACGACGTAGACATGGGCGATTGTCCCGCCCTTAACCGTCAGGCTGAACGGACCGTAGTAGAGGGGCTGGGTCTTGCCGGCCGGCACGATAGTGATTTTGTAGGTGCCACCCGGCACCCTCCGCTCAGACGACTCGCCATTGGCAATCTTGGGGAAGAGCACATTGCCGTCCACCCGGAGATCCACCGGTGGCGCAGCTGCGACATGCGATACCACGAACAAGGCTTTGTCCCTGGTCACCTTGACTGCGTCGTACTTGTCATACACCGTTACCCGAGGATCGCTCGACCCGGAGGCCAGCAAATGCGCGACAAGATCGGCCTTGGAGCCTTCCTTGATCGTAAAGGTGTTCTGGAGGACGGTATTGCCATTCTCGCTGAAGGTCACCGTATGGCTACCAGGCTTGACCTGGAACGGACCGGCCGCGGATGCAGTCGTAACAGCTTGCGCGATCGGGGGCCCTTTGTCGATTGCGACGTCGAGGTCCCTGCCTGGCAGGCCTTGGACGATATAGATCTGCGCATCATTGGCCGCATAGCTTGGACTTATTGATACCCCGGCTAACGTCAAGACTCCGGCCGCGGATAGCGCCAGCTTTGACCATCGCGCTACGCGCTTGGTCATCACATTTTCGCCTCGCTTTGCTCGTTGTTCCTTACGGGGGATTGGATTGAGCGACAATATAGGGCCCCCGGCGGCAGTGCCGTCGAGTGCCCAACGAAAAGCGTTACCGTATTGGCACCGGGGTAAACGCTTTGGGCAAATTGACCGTGGTGGCCGCAGGCTGCGGCGATCACCGTTTAGTGTTCTCCGCTGATGCTCGCAGAGTATTTCTTGACACGCCAGTGCCTCGAAGAGAAGCTTCCCAGCGGCGTGTTGCTCAGCCTCTAGGGCTGGGGCAGATTTACGCTGCAAAATGTGGAGAATTTAATGCGGCTGCGTGAGCCTGCGGCTTGGGTCGCCTTTGGAGCCCTGGTGGTCAATCTTGTGCTCGCCCTCGTAGGGCTTGCAACCTTCGAAGGCCCATTAGTGAGTCTCGGATGGATGTGGAGCGACCGGGTCGCAAATCCGACGTATTTACTCTGCCTTGCGGTCTTGGTCAGCTTTTGTGTGTTGCGTGAACGGACCCCTCATGCGCGCCAACTCACCCTCATCAGCCTCGTGGTCGCCATGATCGCCGTGCTTCTTGGCCTCACTCTCGCCTTGTTGGGGATTGGCGCAACCGCGCCGCTTCTCGCGGTGCTCGCCGCGATAGTGCCGCAGGCGCTCTCCATCGTTGCTGTTGGACTGTTGATTAAGCTCACGCAGCTGCAGGCCGTCCCGCGCCGCTTGCCCCCTGGAGTCGGGCTGGTCCCGTTGGATCCGGAACTGCGAGACGGAGAACTTGGGCCAGTGACTGATTCGTTAGCACCGTCCGCAGCTGGCCAGCAGCTGCAACCGACCTGGCACCCGGACCCAGCTGCGGGCGCAGCCTGGCGTACGGCAGTCGATGCGGCTGCGGGTATCGCTGCGACAGGCTGGGGAAGCGAGCCGCCGACCGTGCGGTGGCAACCCCTCTCCATCCCCACACCAACGAACGGGCCGGGGCCCGATGGCCGAATGCCTGGCGATCCGGCCGCCCAATTGACGGTGCCGATGCCCGAAGAACAATTGACCGTACCAATGTCCGAGGAACAGTCTGCGAGTCGAGCCGCGGATCCAGAAGCCGGCCAGGAACAGTGGAATTCGCAACCGCTGGCGCTCGACTGGTCGGCCAGCTCGCAGTCTTAACGCACCCGCGCGCCAATATTTTAGAGTTGCTTCACAGTCAGCGGACCAAGTAAGGCGGTCGTTGATCTTGGGGCGGCCGCTGTTGGTCGATTCAGCGTGTGCGCGATCCATTCAGGTAATCCGTCGGTGTTGATGCGAGCGGTCCACTCTTTTCGGAGGAATTCGTATGTGGATTCGAGCATAATTCCGTGGGGAACCCATCTTCTCGCTGTGATGGCCCGGCCTCTTCCCCTTTTCGGGGAAAATGCGGCGAATTTTCTTGACACAGCGTGTAGTCAGCAGCTATATCCCTCACAAGGTGCAATCCTCACAAGGTGCAAATCTCGCAAACCGCGCGCCGCACTCAATTCCGGCGTCCAAGGTCCTTCCTGGCCGTTGTCGTCACGGCCACCCTCGGCCTGCTGAGCTTGCCACTGATCTCATCCCCCGCCCGTGCAGCGACGGCCACCTTCAAGCAGGTCAATGCAAAGGAGATCAAATCCGGGACCCTCAATAGCCTGGCTTTCAACAACGCCAACATGGCCGGAAATCTCATCGTCGTATACCTGGCCTGGACCAACGAGAACGCGGTGTCGGTCGAGGACACTAACGGCAACGTCTATTCGAGCGTCGACGGTGAACGTACGCCGTGGGGCCCCAATTCGGACAGAAGTTCGCAGGTGTTCTACGCGAAAAACATCGTCGGAGGTGCGAACACGGTTCGGGCGACGTTTGCGACTGCCATCACATCGGCTGGGTGGGCAGACATGTACATCCACGAGTACTCAGGCATCGACAAGGTAAACCCATTAGACGTGAGCCACGTCAGCACCGGCATGGCCGCTGCAATGAGCAGCGGACCGGCGACACCGACGAACGCCAACGACCTTATCTTTGGTGCCGGCGCCTCGGCGGGCACCGTCAATCAGGCCGGCACCGATTTCACGTCGCGCTCAAGTAAGTTCGGCAATCGCACCGAGGACAGGATCGTCACAGCCGCGGGGCCGTACGAGACGACCGCCACCCAAGATGGCAATGTCAATCCGTGGGTCATGCACATGGTGGCGTTCAAGGTGGACCCGAGCGCTCCCGACACAACACCTCCCTCGACACCAACGGATTTGAGCCAGACGCCCAGATCGCCAGAGCAGATCGATCTGAACTGGAAAGCCAGCGCAGATGACGTCGGTGTCACCGGCTACAAGGTGTTCCGCAACGGCACTCAAATCGCGGCACCAGCGACCCCTTCGTACAGCGACACTGGGCTGGCACCGTTAACCAGCTACAACTACACAGTCAGCGCTACCGACGCGGCAGGAAACGTCTCGGCTAAGTCCGCCATCCTGAGCGCAACGACACTCGCTCCACCACCGGACACGACTCTGCCGACCGTTTCAATCACAGCTCCCGCCAACGATGCGACGGTCTCGGGCACGATCAATGTGACAGCCACTGCGTCTGACGACGTTGGTGTAGCCGGTGTGCAGTTCCTCCTCGATGGCAACCCACTCAAGGCTGAGGACACGACGGCGCCGTATTCGGTCTCATGGAACACGCCGACAGCAACCATCGGTGCTCATGTCTTGACAGCTCGCGCTCGCGATGCAGCGAACAACCGCGCGACGTCGGCCCCCGCGAAGGTCACAGTCGATACGACTGGGCCGACCGTGACAATCACTTCGCCCACAAACAACGCAAAGGTCGTCGACATCGTAAACGTCACTGCCGATGCGTCCGACAATGTCGGCGTTGCGGGTGTTCAGTTCCTTGTCGACGGCGTCGACCGTGGCCCGGTGATCGCCACAGCACCGTACGCGCTGGCGTGGGACTCGCGGACCGTGTCGAATGGCACACACACTCTCGCCGCACGAGTTCGTGACGCCGCGGGCAACCCGACACTTTCGGCTCCCGTCACCGTGAACGTCGCAAACGACACATCACGGTGTGGCGTCACGGCCGGAACTACACCGACAGCAACCATTATCGAGCCCAACGCGGCCACGGGCGTCGTCGCCGGTGAGGTGGTCTCGTTCAGAGGAGAGGGCACGGATCCTGATTGCGGTCCCCTGCCGGCCAGCACATTCAGCTGGAAATTCGAGCGCGTAAACGATGTCCAGACCGTCCTGATCAATTCGATCACCGGAGTCAAGAATGGTTCATTTCCCATTCCGGCCTCCGATTCCGCCGGAGTCGACGTCAACACGCGGTATCGCATCACTCTTGACGTGATCAACCAGCAAGGACAGAAGGCGACGAGCTTCGTCGACCTTTATCCGAGGAAGGTAAAACTCACGTTCAACACGGCTCCGCCCGGACTCACGCTCTATGTCGACGGCGTCGCCAGAACAACCCCATTTAGCCTCGATACGCTCGTCGGTTCCAGGCACAACCTCGAAGCCCGCAACCAAACCAGCGGCGGTTTGTCGTACACGTTCACGTCGTGGTCGGACGGGAAAGCCCAACAGCATGAAATTTTGGTCTCCACGTCGGATCAGAGCTATACAGCCACGTATACGGTGGTCCCCGCCGAAGCTGTCCCCATCGCGTTCAAGCAACAGAATTTCTCAACTGCGAAGGACAACCAGAGCGCCGTCTCAGCGACATATACCAATGCACAGACTGCGGGAAACACAAACATCGTCGCGATCGGCTGGCGGTCGGATGAGGGAGAAATCTCCAAGGTCACCGATGACAGAGGAAACGCCTATGAGCTCGCAGCTCCGCTGATTCGAGGAGAGGGCAACCTCAGCCAGGCGATCTACTATGCGAGGAACATCGTCGCTGCCCCTGCTGGCAACACGGTCAAGGTGACCTTCAGCGGCGCCCGGCTCGGTCCCGACGTACGCATTGCTGAGTATTCCGGGCTCGACCCGACCAATCCCGTGGATGTCACCACATCGAGTTCGGGTTCGAACGACAGCGCCACCAGCGGATCCGTCACAACTACTGCTGCGAAGACCGTGTTGTTCGTGGCTGGAATCTCGTGGAGTAACTACGGCAACGCGACAAATGATTTCACCACGCGCGTGCTTACGCAGCCGAAGATGGGAGGCCTCGCGAGCACAGGCACAGGCATCGTTGCTGACCGCATCGTGAACACCGTCGATACCTATGAGGCCAAGGCTCCAGTGAGCGGCGGCGGCACGTGGCTGATGCAGCTGGTGGCGTTCAGGGGCATCAATAGTTAGCTGCCTCGAGGACAACCCACGCCAGGCGGGTGGACAACGGTTCGCCCCAAGTTGGCCAAATTTGTGGCATTTTTCGGAGTGCATCATGGCAAGGACCTGCCTTGATCACTTATGCGGGACATTTTTTAACTTTCTCCGCACAAGTCCCCAAATGAAGGCGAATACCTGTGTTATTTGGGCTCTGTTCGTGGCTATGTGCGGAGAAACGAGCGCGGTCTTGCCGGGGCAAGAATGCCCAGTTACTGCAGCCTGGACTCGCGGTGCTCCGGCACCGTGTCATTTGATGCCGCTGGAATGTTGATCATGGAGGCTTGAGCAAGCCGCTGGACTTGGAAGCGCCTGAGCGGGCGAACAAAGCTTGGCTATGGGCGCGGGAATTGACGTTGCGCGAGAGCGAGCGGTGAGGCCGCCATTTTATCCAGTTACAAGTTGGTGAACTTCCTATACGATGGGAAGTTATATAGGAAGCCAGCACACCCTTAAGTGACCGGAAGATCGAATCTTCCGCTTAGCGAAAGTGGCCAAAGATGAGCAGTCTCATGCTTCCGAGGATGCCGTCCACCAAGGTTCTCAACGTACTCGTGATGACCTGGTGGCGGCTATGAGGCGGAAGGCCATCACGCTCGGCGATGTTGTGTCCCAAGGTGATCGGAACCAACAAGATCCGTGGGACACACCACGATGGCCAAAGTGGATACTGCTCGTATTTTTCGTTATTGCTGCTCTCTTTACATTGACTATTCCAGCCGCAGCGGCGGAATCAGGTACGCCGAACCCCCAGCCAACGACCGCTACGAGTCTTGCGCCAAACCCGAACCGGATGCCGATTCCGATTCTGACACCAATTTTCGACTCTGACGACGACTCTGACGACGACGACTCTGACGACGACGACTCCGAAGACGCCGATGCGCGACGTACGGGAACGCAGTCGGGTACTGGAACGGGGACAGGTACGCGTAGCGGTCTGGGGACACAGGGCGGCGCAAATACGGGTCTCGGCACCAGCGGCTCAAATACCGGTCTCGGCACCAGCGGCTCAAATACCGGTCTCGGCACCAGCGGCTCAAATACCGGTCTCGGCACCAGCGGCTCAAATACCGGTCTCGGCACCAGCGGCTCAAATACCGGTCTCGGCACACAGGGCGGGTTACAGACGCGTACCGGTACGGGGATCCAGACTCGCGACTCCGACGGCGACTGCGACTCGGGCTCTAACTCCGACGGAGGCTGTGATTCGGATGCCGCCGACTCCGACGACTAATCCCGACGCACGCCGGCCTACGAGGCGCTGATCTCGCTCAGCGGCGCGTCCGGTAGCACCTGACTTGGTTCACGGTCCTGGGGTTGCGGACCCAACCCACACGGATGTGCCCTGAAAAGTTGACTCTAGATGTTCAAAATCAGCCCGACACGCCGATGTTCGGCACAACTGGCGTCAACTTTGAGGGATCCCAACACCAGAAGAGGCACACCTTGCGCACAACGAGACGCTGATCTCGCTCAGCGGCGCATCCGGTAGAGGAGGCCGCCCTCAGGACGGCGGTAGCTGGAAGTCCACTTCGGCGCTCGATGTGAGGCTGATGGAGACGCCGTCCGTTGGCTCGAGGAAAACGCCGCCTCCGGGTTCGTCGTTCGGGTTATATTCGGCGAAGATCTGGTAGTCGCCTTCGGGGACGCTATATGAGTAGGACCCGTTCGCATCGGTCTTGGTCTGATAAGGCTCCCCAGACTCCGGTACAGCACGGATATAGATGTACACCCCTGGAAGGGCCTCCCCCGCCTGGTCGTACGCGTGGCCCGAGACCTTGGCATCCAAAGCGGCGTAGTGCTCTGCGTCATGCACGTCAAATGCCGACCATCCGCTGACGCCCTGTACCGGCTGGACCGCGCTACAGCCTGTCAGCAAAGCGACAAGGATCAACGCGGCCCAAAGCGCCAGGTTGTGCGCCTTCGGTCGATCTCGAGGTGTCCGGTCCGAGTAGCTCATGGCACGTTGTCCTCGTACGCTCTTGGAGTCACTCTTTGAACTGAGCGACTCCACTCCGGTGAAACGCTCACACCCCTATGAGCCAACGGCAATGCGATAGATACACGTCGTCAGCAACCACGATGAACCCAGGCAACGGTCGTGTCAATGGCATGTGAACGGCCGAAGCGTGCACGGTCACGCCTCAGCCAGCGCGGGCGCGACAGTGCGCCAGGGAGAGCAGCTTCTGATCTTTGAGGTTGTAGAGGTGGACACTGTGGTCTGAAGTGCCGGTGGCCAGGACCATGCCGTCCGGCGGGCCGAAGGCGACGCTGGTGACCTCGGCCGAGTGGCTAATTTTGAGCGGCGGCTCGGCCGAGCCGACCTTCCATACCTCTACTTTCTTGTCTAGGCTCGCGGTCGCCAAGCGCCGGCCGTCTGGGCTGAAGGCGACGTCCGTGACGGCGTTGGCATGGGCAAATTCCTGGATCTTCCGATTCCGTGCATCCCAGAGCCTGGCCGTCTTGTCCACGCCTGCCGTCGCTAACAGCGCGCTATCCTGCACAGGGCTGAATGCCACCTTGAGGATAGGCCCAACGTGGGGAGTGAAGCTGTTCTTCATCTGGCCTGAGGTTACGTCCCAGATGGCGACCGTGCCGTTTTCGTCCGCAGTCGCCAGCGAGGTCCCTTCGGGATCGAAGGCGACGCTGTTTACCTTGTGCGTCTCGAGGAGGCGGTGCATGATCTGTGGGTCCGCGCCGTGGCCGTCGGCCGAGGACATTTTCCAAACGATCACGCCGTCCGACGCGGCGCTCGCCAGCAGCTTGCCGTCGGCACTCCAAGCTATGTCATTGATGATGTCGTGGTGGCCGCTGAGAGTGGTCTCTATCTGGCCCGATCCGACCTTCCAAAGCCTGACCGTCTGGTCATCGCTCGCAGTGGCCAGACGCTCGCCGTCGGGGCTGAACGCCACCGAACTCACCGAGTTATTGTGCCCTCGCAGGGTGAACCGGGGTTGGCTGGCGGCTTTCAGTATTCCAGTTGTCATGTCTGGACAGGTTGTGTCCCGCTCGGCTACGACTTCCCAGAGCTTGACCGTCTTGTCCGCGCTCGCCGTGGCCAAGAGCTCGCCGTTCCCAGGCTTAAAGGCCAGCCCGCGGATGGACTCGGAATGCATCGTGCTGGCATCCCAGATCTTTACGGTCCCATCCCAGCTGGCGGTGTATAACGTGGCTCCCGTGCGGTCGAACGCCGCCCCTTCGATGGGGTTGGTGTGGCCGGCCAGCGTCAATAGCAGGCGACCCGATCTCGCATCCCAGACTTTCGCGGTTGAGTCGGCACTGGCCGTGGCGATCCTTTCCCCGTCGGGAGTGAACCCGGCCCAAGAGACCGTGTTCGTATGACCGGCCAGCGTGATCAGCGTCCGGGCGGTGATGACGTTCCAGATCCTCGCTGTAAAGTCCTCGCTGGCCGTGGTCAGACGGTTGCCCTCAGGGCTGAAGGCGACGGTCGTGATCTTGTCCTTGTGACCGCGGAAGTCCTGGATCTTACGGCCAGTCGCTGAATCCCAGACCGTAACCATGCCTTCGGCGCTGCCGGTGGCCAAGCGCCGTCCTTGCCTGTCAAAGCTGACCGCAGTGACATTCCTGTTTACCGGAAAGGTGTGCAGGCGCCGTCCGGAATCCATCTCCCAGATGCTGGCCGTCCCGTCCTTCCCGACACTGACCAGCCGCCTGGCACCCGGATCGAAGGCGAGATCACGTACTTCGGCGCCGTGGTCGACGGCCCGCAGCTGCTTGCGCGATTCCACATCCCAGATCTGGGCGCCGTCGCCGTTTGTGACCGCAATCCGTCCCCGGTCCCCGAACGCCACCCGCACGTCGGCGCCGCCGGGCAAGGTGAAGCGTACCCGCCGGGTGGAGAGGTCCCAGACCTGCGCCTCACCGCCGACGACTGTGGTGACCAGACTGGTCGCATCCGGGCTCAAGGCGAGATCGTTCAACCTTGGTGGACCGGCGGCAGGATCGCCCAGCGTCGCCCGGATCCGTGACGTGTCCACCGCCTGGTACAGGAAGTCGCGGATGTCAGGAGTCATCCCATCGGGGTGCGCGTCGTAGGCGCTGAGAGCGCCCTTGAGGCTTCCGGGCGGATCGAGATCCAGCTTCGCTTGCGCCTGCGCCAACTGCGCGCTCGAGGCAGAAACGCGTGCTTCGTGGTGGGCCCGGACCGCGAAATAGACGGCGACGCCAGCAAGGATTACCACGGCGGCGGCAACCCCGACCAGGATGCGGGTGTTGAGCCGCTTGCGGGCCTGGGCCCGACGGCAGGCGTTGAGGAACTCGCGATCTAGCGTCGTGAGCTCGTCCCCGTGCTCGGCCGCCCAGGCTTCCGCCTCGGCCAGTTCACGGCCGCGGAATAGCAGCCCTTCCGGACGGTCTCCATCATTCCAACTTGTCGCTTGCCGCTGGAACGCATGCAGATGCTTCTGGCGCCATCGTGCGTTGTCTTTCAGGACCGGCGTCAGCAGCCGGTCATGTGCAAGCTCATACCAGGTGGTGCCGCGGCGCTGCTCGGCCCGGATCAAATGGGCGTCCTCGAGGAGCAGCAGCGCTGGCCGCGCATCGTCGATACTGTCCTGGGGTCCCTCGCGGGCCTGTCCACGAAACCTTTCTCCCACGATGAGCTGCCGGTCGAACCACTCACGGATCGAGCGCTCGCTTACGCCGGTGCGGCGAGCGACGTCCGCGACCTGCTGGGCGTAGTACACGGAGAGCGCCCTGCCCACGTCCCCTTCGGTCTCGATGTCCGACTCGCCGATCTCCTTTTGCTCAGGTCCGAGCCGATCCCACAGCTGAAGGCAGACGACCTGGAGCTGGACCGGCTCGACGTAGGGACCGGGCCGCGGCTGGCTCGAGCCATCCGGCTGCGGCACCAAGACCTGGCTTAGGTCCTCAACGAGCTTGGTGACCGCACCCTCGGAGAAGGTGATCCCTGCCTGCTCCGCCGGACGCTGCACGGCCTCACTTGCCGCCTGCTGGGTCAGGAAATCGAGGCGGAATTTGGTGCGGGCGCGGGTCGGAAGCGTCCGCAGGTATGGGTCGAGAGCGGCGACGTAGTCCTCGCGCATGGCAAACAGCGCCCATCTGTCCCGGCGCCGAAGTGCCGCCCCCAGCTGTTCGAAGAACTTCTGCTTCTCGGCCTGATCGGCTGGGCTGACAAGAACCTCCTCGAACTGATCGAAGATCAGCACCCGATTTTCAGCCTCGGAACGCCGCTGTGACAGGTATTCGTCCAAAGACATGCGGGCAAGCTCCGCAACGGTGAGTTGCTTATCGGTGGGCTCGCGGCGCTCCTCGAGGGACAGGAGCGTGCTGAGGACGTAGTGATTGCGCCCTTGCTCCGTATTCGTGCCCACCGGAGGTTTCAGGCTGACCCGAATGACAGGCAGGACCTCGAAGCCTTCTTCCTTGAGCCTGGGAACGAGGGCCGCCTGGATTAGCGAGGTCTTGCCGGCGCCCGAGGGCGAGTGCAGCAGGACGATCCGCTCGGCAAGGATCAGATTGAGCAGCTCAAGGACTTCGCGATCACGACCGTAGAGTGTCTCTCCCGGCTGGAACGCGCGTGGGCCGACGTACGGGTTGAGCCCGGCCCGCACCGTGGCGGTCATTGGAGCAGGCCCTCCGATCGCTCCTTGAGCTCGCGCGCGAAGGTCTCCGCACTTCCCCAGTAGAGCGTGATCCGGGCGTCCTGGAAGTAGGAGGAGAGGTAGCGGCGCGCGCCTTCCGGATCGGACATCTGCCCTTCTTCGGGGTCAATTTGGACCGCCACGTGCGAGAAATCCTTGCGCAGGTTCCGTCCCTCCTGGCTCATGAGGCTCCGGAACAGCACCCGGAAATCCCACTCGTCCAACCGGAAGCCGAGGAACAACAACGCCGTGTGGGTGAGCGCCGAGCGCACGAAGTGCGGGATCATGTCGTTGTTCTTGGTCACGCCGATGAGGAAGTCGAAATAGTCGTCTTCGGTTAGCACGAGCGAGTCAGGGTTTTTTAGATGGCCGAAGACGTGGTACACGAAGGGCCGCTCCGTCGAAGGACGGTAGTCCTTCTCGTAGATCGGCGGTTCCAGCTCGAGCTCGTCGTTCCAGCGGCAGAGCTCGATCTCGGGCTTTTTCCCGGCATCCTCCAGGGCATCACCAAGAAGGTTGCTCAGGCCGGCAGTAACGTAGATCTTAAAGGGCAACTCCGCTAGGACCTTGTGCGGCTCGGACGGATCGCGTTCGCGCCGACGTTTGCCCTCGGCTTGGATCAGCGCCTCCAGCGACTTGTGGATCTCCTCGGGGAGGTTGTCACCATGCTGCTGGACCATGTAGTCGCGCAGGTGCCCTAGGAGGCCGTAGCGTACGAACGCGTGACCTTGGCGGACCGCCAGATACTGGGCTACTTGAGGAAGGTTCTGACGATCGTACTGGGCCATGGGGTAGCGATAGTCGCTCGCCCATCGCATCGCGATCTCCCTGCGGCTGCCAACAAGAGACTCGATCAGGCCAGGGCCGAGGATCGGAGTGCAGTGTTGTTCCCGGATCGACCACAACAGCGCGGGCCATTTCTCCATCTCCTGCCCCGGCGCACCACGCTCGAAGCCGGGCTCATACCAGATGCGCCCACTCTTCAAGGCCAGGAACAGCACGGGCATCCACCAATCAGGGCGGTTAAGGTCGGAGACGGCGGCTCGGGCCACCGTCACGGCGCGGTCGATTTGGCCATCACGCTGGAGCTCTTTGAAGAACTTTGGCATGAAGGCCTCGACCGTGCGCTTGCTGACATTGCCCTGCATCGCCACCACGGCTGGGATGCCCTCGCGGGCCAGTTTCGGCCCGAGCCCAGCCAGCGCGCCATCGTCCTTGGCGGATACCTCGCCATCGCCGGCGCTCTGGCAGGAGGCCAGCACAACGAGGCGGGGACGTCGGGACAGCTCTCGCAGGCGATCGGCCAGTTCCTGTCCGCGCAACCGCTGGGTGCGCCCAGTCTCGTCCTCGAGCCACAGGTGGGTTTCACCAGCGCGCATGGCACCGTGGCACACCAAATAGAGGATGTCGTAGCCCTCTCGCAGGTGGGCGGTGATATCGGCCAGCGTCGGCTGCCCTTGTCCCGGCAGTTCCGTGCAGGCGATGTCGCCAAGCCCCGTCCGGGCGCGTTGCAGCTCGGCGGCAACGTCAATGGGCGCCAGCCCGTAGTCGGCGAGGTCGGAGGGATTGGCGATTACGACAAGGGCGCGCAGCTTGGCTCGGGGCCGGAACGGCACGGATACACCCTCGTCGCTGCTAAGGAAGCGGGAGAACAACAGGTGCTCATCGGTTAATAGGCGAACGCGCTCCTGAGGTTCCCTAAGGGTCTCCCAACGCAACTGCTGCAGCTCGGCAGCAGCGCTTGGACCAATGAACAGGCGGACCCGCAACGGAAGCTTTCGGGCCTGGGCGACGGCGCGAGCGCGGTTGAACCGCTCCCAAATCGCCGGGTCGGCCAGCAGCGCTTGGCCGAGCGCTATTCCATAGGCCCGGTCATCGGCGTGCAGTTCGCGCAGATGTTGGACGTCGACCAGCTTGGTGGTAGTTGCACGGCTGTCGAACCCATCCGACTTCGGGTCGTTGAAGCGGAGATCGACCGTCCAGGCCTCAGCATCAAAACGATGCAGTCCGATCTCGAGTTCGGGATATGCCGTCATAGAGCAGCTTCCACAGGAACTACGGGCCCGAGGATCCGATCATAAACCTGCAGGTGTTAACAGTAAATTTTTTTAATGCCGTGGCTGGACAATGAGCGGCCGGCAGATTGATTCCGTTCAAATGGAAGCCACAGCTTTGTCGAAATGGTCAGCTGTGCCTGCTTGCGGCCAAGCCGCAGCAATATGAATATTGACGCTTACTCCAGAACTTTCCTTGATTAAAAGGGCGTTGGAAGCTGTTGACCTCAAATCCAGCGTGTTTGACGAGCTGCCGCTAAGAGTCTGGTATCGACATCAAGACCAGACCCGGCCTAGGCTGCCACATCAGACGTCCGTTCGAGGAGCAAGCGTGGACGACAAAGCAGTATTGATCCTCAACGGCGTCAATGGGGCGACGGGAGATTACCTGCTCGGTCCGCTCGAGCTGCGGGACGTCGGGGCGATCGTGAAGGGTGAGACGCCTGACACAAACCACGTCCAGGAGTTGAAGGCCTGGTGGGAACGGGTGAGCGTCGACCACCTCGGTCCGCTGGAGGGCATCGATCCCACCGACCTAGCACAGACCGGGTGGGGAGTCGTCTTTCCAGCCCGCAGCGACCCAGCGATCGCGGCGGCCTTGCAGCCTTTGCTCGATCTGCGGCGACAGCAGGTGGGAACTGACCTTGCGCATGGCTTCCGAATCTTCGCTGGGGTGGATGGGGTACGGCCGGGAGAGTCGAAGACGACATTCCTGGCGCGTCACGGTGTGGGATTCGGACCTGCGGATCCAGAGAGGATGCCCTACTACCTCCTCCTTGTCGCTGATCCCGAGGCGATCCCGTACCGCTTCCAATACGAACTCGACGTGACGTACGCCGTGGGTAGGGTCCATTTCGATTCACTCGAGGGATATGCAAACTATGCAAGGAGCGTCGTGGAGGCCGAGACGCATTCGGCACCCCGTCCGCCGCGGGCGTCCTTCCTCGGCGTACGAAATGGCGGCGATCGTGCCACCGAACTGAGTGCCGATCATCTGATCACGCCCTTGGCGGCTCAACTGACCCGAGAGCAGACTGATTGGACATTCGACGTGCGACTTGCCGACGAGGCCACCAAGGTGGCGTTCGGTCAAGTGCTGGGAGGCGTCGACACACCTGCACTGCTCTTCACCGCCAGCCATGGCATGGGATTTCCGGACGGTCATCCGCGGCAATTCCCCGACCAGGGGGCGCTGTTGTGTCAGGACTGGCCAGGCCCTCTGCGATGGCGGCAACCCATCCCCTCCGATTTCTACTTCGCGGCGGCCGATGTGGAGGACGACGCCCAGCTCGGAGGGCTGATCGCGGTCCTCTTCGCTTGCTACGGGGCGGGGACACCGAAGCTGGACGACTTCGCGCACCAGGCGCTGCATGCTCCGACCGCGATCGCGCCGCATGCATTCCTCGCGCAGCTCCCGCAACGGCTGATCGCTCATCCGGCCGGTGGTGCGCTCGCGGTCGTCGGCCATATCGACCGGGCCTGGGGGTACTCATTCGCTTGGCCCCGCGTTGGTGAGCAACTGGGCGCTCTTAAGAGCATGCTGCTCCGGCTCCTGAAGGGACACCCGGTGGGGTCTGCCATGGAGTATCTGAACCAGCGGTACGCCGAGTTGTCGTCGGTCTTGAGCGCCGAACTGGAGGACGTCAAATTTGGAAAGCGGTCGGACGATGTGGAACTGGCCGGCCTGTGGACAGCCAACAATGACGCTCGGAGTTACGTGGTGGTCGGGGATCCAGCCGTACGACTATCGGTAACCTCGCTCTAATCGCTCATGCCGATCGAGCCCGTCCCAGACTGCGGGTCGTTTGTGATGACAAGGCGCGTCACCTTTCAGCGAGTCCGAACCAACTGCAGCTCCACGGAGACGTTGCATCGGGAACGGCCCACTCCGGATACCGATCCACCCGCGAGAACCCGTTCCCGCAGCAACGAGTTCAGCCTGTGGCGGCCCTTTGCGCACCAACCCGACACCGGATTCCCTGAAAAGCTCACTCCAGTTCTTCACAACCGGCCCGACACGCCGGTGTTGGGCGAACTGGCGTCAACTTTCAGGGTCCCACAACTAGAGCAAGAACACCCCGCCATCGCCAGGCCAGCATCAACACTGGCGACCACACATTTACCACCGAGCAGCCCGTGCCCGACGAGGTGCACTGCCCAAGATCCATTACCACCGGGGGACCAAATTGAGCCAACTCAGGATAGGGCGCCAAAACAACCCATTCACAGGACCTGAAATGGCTCGTTTTCGATCACAATCGCCAAAACGATCTGATCGACACGACGACGAGGCGCGGCGTCGGACCGTTCGACCATCTGTCGCTTAACCACCAGCCATCTGCAAAGATCAAAGAACTGGTCAAGTCTTCGAAGGAGTCGGCACGATGGTCAACGAGCCGCCGACCGACGGTCTAGCCGAGGAACCGCTGGCGATTCATGATCCCAAGGAGTGGGCCGCGGGAGTTCCAGGCGTCGTACGCTCGCTGGCTTACTCGCAAACACAGATGGGTCCGCGCCGGTCCTTGCTCACCTTGACCCGAGTGAACCAGAAGCACGGATTCGACTGTCCAGGATGTGCATGGCCGGATCCAGACAAGCGCAAAATCGCGGAGTTCTGTGAAAACGGAGCAAAGGCGGTCGCTGAGGAGGCCACGACTCGCTGCGTCACTCCGAAGTTCTTCGCATCGCATTCACTCAATGAGCTGGCCGACCACACCGACTACTGGCTCGGCCAACAGGGGCGGCTCACCGAGCCGATGGTCAAACGCGCAGGCTCAGACCATTACCAGCCGATCAGCTGGGAGGCAGCGTACGACGTCATCGCTCAAGAACTGAACGCACTGGGCTCCCCTGACGAGGCGGCGTTCTACACATCAGGCCGCTGTAGCAACGAGGCGGCGTTCGCCTATCAGCTGTTCGCGCGAGCGTACGGCACCAACAATCTGCCCGATTGTTCCAATATGTGCCACGAGTCGTCGGGCGAGGCCTTGTCCCAGTCGATTGGGGTCGGCAAGGGCAGCGTCACGCTGGACGATCTAGTCAAAGCAGATCTCATCCTCGTCGTTGGACAGAATCCGGGTACGAACCATCCGCGCATGCTTGGCACGCTCGAGGAAGCCAAGGAGGCGGGCGCGTCCATTGTCAGCATCAATCCGCTTCCGGAAGCCGGACTGCTGCGATTCAAGAATCCGCAACGGCCGAGCGGTGTCGTAGGCCGTGGCACAGCACTGTGCGACCAGTTTCTGCAGATCCGGGTGAATGGCGATCTGGCGCTGTTCCAAGCTCTCAATCGCAAGTTGCTTGAAGCCGAGGATGCCGCACCGGGAACGGTGCTCGACCATGACTTCATCGCCGAGCACACCGACGGCTTCGACGAATTCGCGGCACATCTGAGGGAGCTCTCTTGGGCTGACGTGCGCGATGCGACGGGCCTAGACATGACAGAAATCGACGAGCTCGCTCTTCGGGTCCGTCGATCGCAACGGATTATTGTCTGCTGGGCCATGGGGTTGACGCAGCACAAGAATTCCGTGGCCACGATCCGCGAAATCGTCAACTTCCTCATGCTGCGTGGAAACCTTGGCCGACCCGGGGCTGGCGTATGCCCAGTACGCGGTCACAGCAATGTGCAAGGCGACCGGACAATGGGAATCTGGGAGAAGCCGCCCACGTCGTGGCTCGACGCGCTACGCGACGAATTCGGATTCGAACCGCCGCACCATCACGGCTTTGACGTCGTACACACGATTCAGGCGATGCGCGACGGGCGTGTCAAAGTCTTCATCTGTGTTGGCGGCAATTTCGTCGCAGCCACGCCGGACACCGACGCAACGGTCGCGGCCATCCGCAACTGCCGCCTTACCGTACAGGTCTCAACCAAGCTCAACCGCTCCCACGCGGTCACCGGCGAAACAGCGATCATTCTTCCGACGCTGGGACGTACTGAGATGGACACACAGCCGGCCGGCGAGCAGTTCGTCACGGTCGAAGACTCGATGAGCGTCGTCCACGCATCGCGCGGCACATTGCCGCCGGCTTCTCCGCAGCTGCGCAGCGAAGTGCGGATCGTCTGCGAGATAGCCCGGCGTACGCTTCAGGATCGGCAGCCGGTCCCCTGGGAGGCCTTCGCCGACGACTATTCGTTGATTCGTGAACGCATTGAGCGCGTTGTTCCAGGTTGCTATGACTACGAGAAACGAGTTCAGCAGCCTGGGGGATTCGTGCTCGACCACCCGGTCAGGGATCGTCGTGAATTTCCCACTGCGACAGGAAAGGGAAACCTCACCGTTAATCGGCTGGAGGTCCTTCGTCTGCCATCTGGACGTCTGCTGCTGCAGACACTGCGCTCCCATGACCAGTTCAACACGACGATTTACGGCTTGGAGGACAAGTACCGCGGCATCAAAGGTGGCCGTCGAGTTGTCTTCGTCTCACCGGCCGACGTCGCCGAGCTTGGCTTGATCGACGGCCAACACGTAGATCTTGTCAGCGAGTGGCACGACGGGGTCGAGCGACGCGCAACCGATTTCCGGGTCGTCGCATACCCAACGGCTCACGGTTGCGCGGCCGCCTACTACCCAGAGACGAATGTGCTTGTGCCACTCGACAGCACGGCCGACGTTAGTCACACGCCAACGTCGAAGTCGGTCATCGTGCGACTAGAGGCTACGGGCAAGACCGGTATGTCCGTACGCCATGAAAGCCGACGCGGATTGCTGAATCGGCTCGGACGGAGGTCGAAATGACAGCGGCACAAGGTGATGCGACTGGTTCTGGGGTTTGGACGCTGATCGTCTACGTGGACGACGACCCACAGCAGCGCCAGTTTCCCACGGAGCAGACGGCGCGGGCGGAGGCGAATCGTCTGGAGCTGGCTGGCTGGGAAGAAGGCATCCCCGACACACTTGAGGCGCCGGATGGACACATCGTCTGGCACCGCGCCCATGACGCGGCGGGATGATCATCTGAAGGCAACCCATGACGGGGAGCATGCTGATCTTGAAAGACTCGCGCACGTACCCCTTTGCGCTCGCCAGAGCACGCCTGGAATCCTCAGTGAATCGGCTCGGTCGCCGACCGCGACGCGCTGCCAGTAGTACGTGCTCGATCCGCACGGCATGATCGCACAACGCACAACGGCCTAAGGGTCGGGCAGGAGTCGGCTGGGACTTCCAAGCAGCGGCTCTTCCAGCAAGTGGTCAGAAACGACACAAGTCCGGATCGGGTCTGCGTCGTTCGTGACCACTTACGGATGGCGTCTGCCACGCCAGCAGGGGCTGATCTGGTAAGTGGTCAGAAACGACACAAACCCGGGTCGGGTCTGCGTCGTTCGCGACCACTCTCGGATTTTGGGCTGCTCTTTCGACACCATTCACGCCGCAATCAGCGGCGACCTGCCGGCCGGTCCGCGGCCCGTGGCAGCGGTGCCGCCCGTACAAGATCCGAATCGGCGAGACCTTGGCGGCCACGGCGGCCTCAAGCCTGACCGTCTGCAATGACTTGGCGGTGCCCGAGTTAGGCCCGGACGCCCTTGAGCAGCAACAGCGGAATGTGCGAATTCAGCCGCAATCCCGCATCGCATCGTCTTCGCACTTGTGCTGCGAAACGACCCCTCGAGAGCGCCGTCGGCCGGTCGTCTTCGCACTGTGCTGCGAAACGACCCCTCGAGAGCGCCGTCGGCCGGTCGTCTTCGCACTGTGCTGCGAAACGACCCCTCGAGAGCGCCGTCGGCCGGTCGTCTTCGCACTGTGCTGCGAAACGACCCCTCGAGA
>Ga0307410_10000190_pt1 | contig 22747 bp, 14 predicted proteins | sample 322Ometagenome_3_FD_203707 | JGI IMG/M metagenome (GOLD analysis project Ga0307410, IMG submission 203707) | Maize rhizosphere microbial communities from greenhouse at UC Davis, California, United States - 322HYB-O-3 | ecosystem: Host-associated > Plants > Roots > Rhizosphere > Soil | place... | reverse complement strand
GGTGAAGGCGTCGCTGGGGCTCGCAATCCCGCCGACGCGAACCGCCGCCGCGGCGGATGGTGGCGCCCCGAGGGCGATATCCCGCTCGACGCTCCGCCGGAACTCCACGAGGTCGTCGTCGTCGATGCGCGCCTCGGCGAGCGTCAGCACCGCCGTCGTCGCCGTGTCCGTCGGAACGCCGCGCGCCACGAGGTCGGAAAGCACGCCGAGCGCCACCGTGAGCGGCTGCCGTCCGCGCGCCACCCGCAGCCGCGTCAGCTCCGCCGGCCGCACCCCGATGTGCAGCGCCCCGGCCGCCGCGGCGATCTCCTGTTCCGACGCCGTGCCGCCGAGCGTCTGGCGGGCCAGTCCGAGCTCGCCCACCAGCGTCCGCAACGCGAAGACGATGCGCGGGCCGGGCGCGCGCTTGCTCGCACCCTCCAGCGCCTTGTCGACGAGCGGCTCCACCGGAAGGCCCACCCGGTCGGCGGAATCGACGAGCGCGAGCACGGCGTCGCGCGTCGTCGCGTCGAGCCGCCCCTCCAACCGCTGCGCCGCCGGCCGCGGCGCCTGCGCGCTGGCGGCCCCCTGAGCACCTTGGGCGCCGGCGCGAGCGGGCACCAGCCCGGCGCCGACGGCGGCGACACCCCACAGTCCCCACGCCACGCGGGCGATCATCCGCCCCCCGGCCGATCGTCTGCTCGAACCGCTATTCATGAGAGCTCCAGTTCTCGCTCATGCGCCTCGCTACTCGCCTCGCTCACGCGCCCCGCTCCCCGATCGTCACCACCGAGCTCGGCGTGCCGAAGTCGTCGTCCACTGCCCGCGGGGCGGAGGGGTCGGCCAGCCAACGCTTCCCGTCCACCACGAATGCGTACCGGTGCCGGCCCGGCGCGAGCGGAACCTCGATAGTCCACACGCCGCCGGCGCCCGCCGGCCGCAGCTGCGTCGCCGCCACGTCCCAATCGTTGAAGTCGCCGACGAGTGAAACGCCCCGCGCGTCGGGCGCGACGAGAACGAACTGGACGAGGGACGCGGGACGCGGGGTGAGGGACGCGGGCGCCGTCCCCACCGCCAGCGTCTCGCCCGCGATCGCCACCTCGTTTGACGGCCGCGGCCGTTGGTCGGGTGCGGCACGGCCGAGGACGACGACGGCAGCGATGGCCGCAGCCGCGGCGAGGCCGACGAGCGGCGAGACGCGAATGGTCCGCGGGCGCGCCAGCCACTGCCACGCCCGCACCGGAGCGGAGGGACGGATCCACGCGTCCCGCGCCACTCGTCCCTCGTCCCTCACGCGTGCCATCACTCGCGCGTCGAACACGGGGTCGAGGTGCACGGGGTGCCGCAGCGCCCCCACCACCCGCTCGATCATCTCGTCGTCTCGCTCACACACGCTCCGCCTCCTGTAACAGCGCGCGCAGCCTGTCGCAGGCGCGCTTGACGCGCATCTTCAGCGCCGAGATCCCGGCGCCCGTGATGCCGCTCATCTCCTCGTAGCTCAGCTCCTCCACGTGCTTCAGGAGGAACGCCTCGCGCTGGTCCGCGTCCAGTCGGGCGAGCGCCAGGTCGATCTCCTCGCGCCAGCCCGCCCGCTCCGCCGCGGCCGGAACGGCCGCCTCGAGCAGTGCCCCCTCGTCTTCCACCACCGTCCGCCAGCGGCGGGTGCGACGGGCACCGGCCGTGCGGCACCGGTTGACGAGGATGCGGAAGAGCCAGGCGCCGAACCGCTCGGGGTCGTCGCACCGCGCCAGCGACCGGTACGCCCGGACGAAGGCGTCCTGCAGCGCCTCCTCGGCGTCCTCGCGGCTTCCCAGCATGTGGACTGCGTAGCGCGCGTACCGGTCGCGGTAGCGGGCGACGAGCGCCGCGTACGCATCTACGTTGCCGGCGAGCACGCGGCGTACGAGTTCGGCGTCGGCCAGTTCCACGTCAGGGAGACCCGGCATGCGGACAGGCGGTCACAGGGTAGGAGCCGGTGGAGGAGCGATGATACAGACGTGCGGCAGCCGTGCAGCAGCCGTGTAGCGGCTCGCGCCGTTACCACGTACAGGGCCACCGCCGCCGTGCAAGATGGCACGGTGGTGACCTCCCGCGCCAACGGGGGGTCTACCGGCTCGGACGCCAGTGCATACCCTAGGATGTAGACACGCGGCGCGGCGTACCAATGCACCCCGGTGCACGCGGTACGCGCTGCGTCCATGCGCCGCGGCCGTGCGCCGCGTCGATCGGCGGCTCAGCGTCGTCACCTCATCCGACGGCCTTCTCCCATGACCACCGCGAACCGCGTACACCTTCGCCCGCTGCTCGCCAGCGCCCTTCTCGTGGTCGCCGCCTCGTCCGGGCTCGTCATGGCCTGCTACCAGGACGACAGCACGGGCCCCGGAGGTAGGCGCCCCCTCTCGCGCGTGCTCCTGACCGACTCGCCCTTTCCGTACGACTCGGTGGCCGCGGTCGAGATCTATATCGAGAGCATCGCGGCATCCGAGACGTCGGACACGACGGATATGGACGAAGGGGACTGGGTGACCGTGGCCACGCCGCGCCGTGCCGTCGACCTGCTGAAGCTCCAGAACGGCGAGACGGAGCTGCTCGGGGAGGGGGCGCTCCCCGCCGGGAAGTATCGCGCCGTCCGCATGGTGATCAACACCGCGAACTCGCGCATCGTCGGCGTCAGGGGGAACGAAGAGCGGGTGAACTGGCACTCGTCCTACGGCCAGCCCACCCTCTACGCCCTCGTGGAGGGCGGCGAGATGGAGGTGCCCGAGAGCGGGGCGGACATCGTCATCGACTTCGACGTCGGCCGGAGCTTCGTGCAGGAGTTCCCGGGGTCCCCGTTCACCTTCATCCCCTGGATCCGTGCCGTGAACCGGGCCGCGACGGGGTCGATCGTGGGCTCGGTGCACGCCAGCCTGCTCGACGGCCGGTCGCTGCCGGTCGCGAACGCGACGATCACCGTCTTCCGCGGTTCCGCATACTCCGACGAGAGCACCTGGTCGGTGGCGGCCACCGCGCGGACCGATGCCCAAGGGGACTACAAGGTCGCCTTCCTGATGCCGGGCAGCTACATCGTCCGCGCCGAGGCGCCGGGGCCGCGGGAGCTCGCCGGCACGCCGAACCTGTTCCTGCACGCCGACACGCGCAACACCACCTCCGTCGCGCGGGGCAGTGACACGCCGCTCAGCTTCGCGCTCAGCGAGGTAGACCGCTCGTTCCTCGGCATCGAGGGGCGATTCGTGCTCGCCCCGGGTGACACGACCGAGCTCTCGGCGGTGGTCTCCGACGCCAACGGCTGGCCGGTCGCGAATCCGGTGGTGAGCTGGACGAGCACCGACGCCGGGGTGGCGACCGTGACGGGCAGCGGCCGGACGGCCCGCGTGGCCGGGATCGCCGAGGGAACGGCGAACGTCATCGCGCGGAGCGGCGAGCTCGCCGACACGGTGCCGATCACCGTGACGGCTGACGGCGACCCCGGCACGGGCGGCGGGGGCAACTCCGGCGTTCCCGTCGCGTCGCTGTCGATCACGCCGGCGAGTGTCGGCGTGGCCGTGGCCGACACGATCGTCTTCGTCGCCACGCCGAGCGGTGCCGACGGTCAGCCCCTCACCAACCGTTCCGTCGCCTGGTCGGTGAGCGACAGCACCGTGGCCTATTTCATCTCGGCCCAGACCGGCCCGCCGTACGCGGTGTTCCGCGCCCGGGCCCGGGGCGCGGTGACCGTCACGGCCGTCAGCGAAGGGAAGACGGCCATCGCGAGGTTGACGGTCCAGTGAGCCGGGCTCGCTGAGCGTCGGAGCGGGGGTCGGCGGCCGGAGCACGGTGGTCGGCAGCGGGGACCGGGCGTAGCTTGTGCGGGTACTACCGCGCCATCGATCTCCGACTCTCCGACCACCGTTCTTCGCCTACGACTCCGGATGAAGAAAGGCGCCCTCTTCTGGCCCCTCGCCTTCACGCTCGTCCTCGCGGACTGCTCGACCAAGCGCTTCGCGGTGGAGCACCTGACACCGCCCCACGTCCCGCACGACGTGGTCGGTGACATCGTGCGCCTCACCCTGGCGTACAACCCATGCGCGGCGATGGGACTGTGCATCGGCCCGTTCTCGCGCTGGGCCTTCGTATTCCTCACCATCGTGGCACTCGCCGCGCTCTGGCAGCTCTACCGCCGCGCCCCGACGCACGACCACCGGCAGATCGTCGCCCTCGCCCTGGTGTGCGGCGGCGCGGTCGGCAACCTCCTCGACCGCCTCCGCTCCCCGCGCGGCGTGGTGGACTTCATCGACATCGGCGTCGGCGACGTGAGATTCTGGACGTTCAACGTCGCCGACGTCGGCGTGTCGATCGGCGCCGTGCTGCTCGCCGTCGTCCTGTGGCGCCAAGAGACCGCCGCAGCCGCTGCGGGCGAGCTGGCGGAAGAGGGCGGCGCGCGGTGAAGAGCGGCTCTCGGCTGTGGGCTCTCGGCTCTCGGCCAGACCGGTAGCAGGAACCCCTCGGCGTCAGGAAGGCGTGCCTCACGCCGAGGGGTTCCTCTCACCGCCGCAGCCGAGAGCCGAGAGCCCACAGCCGAGAGCCGCAATTCTCTGAGAGCCCATAGTCGAGCGCCGCCGTTCACAGAGCGCCGCGCTTTTCCGTGCGCTGGATCACACGCGGCGCGTGATCCGGCGCACCTTGCTGTACAACAAGTTGACAGTGCCGACCTCGGCCGTTACGGAGTCCGAAGCGTAGCTGTCTAGAACAAGACAGCTTGTACCGTCGACTCTCACTCCGAGGTCCTATGCGACGCATGCTGATGGGGGCGGCCGCCGCCGGCGCCCTCCTCGTTACCCTCACCGCTTGCAGCGACACGTCTGCCCCGGCGGGCACCGGCACGCTGACGGTCTCGCTGACCGACGCGCCGTTCCCCTACGACCAAGTCGCCCGGGCCGACATGTTCGTCGTCCGCATCGACGCCAAGATGGGCGAGTCGAGCGAGGCCGATGCCGCCTCGGTCGGCGACAACGCCGCCGCCCTGACCAACACCGATCCGCGCAGCGGATGGGTGACGGTCGCGACGCCGAACCAGAGCTTCAACCTGCTCGGCCTCCAGCACGGCGCGTCGGCGAGACTGGGGCAGATCGTCCTTCCCACCGGCACGTATCGTAGTTTCCGCCTCGTACTCGACACCCGGCAGTCGAGCGTCACGCTCACGGATGGGACAGTACTCTCGGGCAGCTCCAACCCCGGCATCGTGTGGCCGATCGCCGGTCTTACCGGGATCAAGGTGCAGCTCGTGCAGACGATTTCGATCGCCGCGGCCGGCACGGCGATGATGCTCGACTTCGACCTCGGCCGGAGCTTCGAGCTGCGCGGTTCCACCATCCGCGAGGGGCTGCTGTTCAAGCCCGTGATCCGCGCCACTGCCCACATCGTCGACGCCGCCCCGACGGTCGGCACGCTCGCCGGCACCCTGACCTGCGGGTCGGAGGACGGTCCGATCACGCCGGTCGTCTCGGGCTCTATCGAGGTGTTGAAGTCCGGCACTGACATCAACGACCTCTCGCCGGAGAACGTCGTCGCGATGAGCTCGACCGACGACGCGGGCGTGTTCCGCATGGAGAACCTGGTGGTGGGCAACTACTCGGTGCGTGCCACGCGGCCAGACGGCTCGGCGCCGTGCGCCAACGCGACGCTCGTGACCGGCGTGGTCATATCACCGGGCGCTACGTGGAACATCCAGGTCTGGCTGCCGGCGATCTGAGCGAGCGGCGAGTGACCAGCGGCGAGCGGCGAGCGTGCCGCGACCGACGCTGGTAGCCCGCCATGCAAACGAGCGGCTGCGGGATCGTTTAGTCCCGCGGCCGCTCGTGCATTCGGGGCGGCGCAAGGGATGTGGCGCAAGTGACCCGCGGTCTCTCGCGGCTCGCCCCTCGCCGTTCGAACGCCTCCCCGAGCGTGACGTACGCGCAGCTGTTCTGCCAGACGTCGAGGTCGAAGCGGAGGTTCAGCTTGTCCTGTTTGCTCGGCGCGTAGCGGAGGCCGAACCTGCCGGCGGACTTGAGCTCGCCGCCGTCGAAGTCGTGCTTCAGCAGAGCTGCAGTAGTGCGCAGAGCGCCGTCTTCCGCCGTGCCATGGATCACAGAGCATCAGTGATCCTGCCCGCCCACTGTACAGAAAGCTTACAGAACCGGCCTCGACCGTGACCCAGCACACGGCGTAGCTGTCTAGAACAAGACAGCTTGTACCGTCGACTCTCACTCCAAGGTTCTATGCGACGCACGCTCATGGGGGCAGCCGCCGCCGGCGCTCTCCTCATCTCCGTCACTGCCTGTAGCGACTCGGTCGCTCCGGCGTCGACCGGCACGCTGAGCATCATGCTCACCGATGCCCCGTTCCCCTTCGACCAGGTCGCCCGCGCAGACATGTACGTCGTGCGCATCGAGGCGAAGATGGGCGAGTCGAGTGAGGCCGAGGCCGAGGAGGTCGACAGCGACGCCGCCCGCGCGTCGCTGCACTCGGTCGGTGAGTCCGGCGAGTCCCTGGGCGACCCGCGGCACGAGTGGGTGACAGTCGCCACGCCCAATCAGAGCTACAACTTGCTCGACCTGCAGAACGGGGTCGTGACCAGCCTGGGGCAGATCACGCTCCCCGCCGGCACATACCGCAGCTTCCGCCTGATCCTCGACACGGAGCAGTCGAGCATCACGCTCAAGGACGGCACGGTGCTCACCGGCAGCTCGTCGCCGAGCATCGTGTGGCCGAGCGCCGGCCAGACCGGGATCAAGGTGAAGCTCGTGCAGCCGGTCTCGATCGGCGCAACGGGCACCGCCATGCTCCTCGACTTCGATCTCGGCCGGAGCTTCGTCCTGCGGGGGAAGACGATCCGTGACGGGCTCCTGTTCAAGCCCGTGATCCGGGCCACCGCTCACGCCGTCAACGCGGCGCCGGCCACCGGCGCGCTCGCCGGTACGCTGGCCTGCGGGTCGGAGGACGGCCCGAGCACGCCGGTCGCTTCGGGCACGGTGGAGCTCCTCAAGCTCGGCACGGACATCAGCGACGCGACCCCCGAGAACGTGCTGGCGACGACGGCCACCGACGCGCAGGGCGGCTTCCAGCTCGACAACCTGCCGCCCGGCGACTACTCGCTGCGCGCGTCGCGGCCGGCCGGTTCGGCGTCGTGCGCCACCAGCACCCTCACCCCGGGCGTCGTCGTCTCTGGCGGCACCACGGGCACGGTCCAGCTCGTGCTTCCGGCGATCTGACGGCGAGTGAGAAGTGAGACGTGGCGGGTGGCGAGTCACCGCGGTGACTCGCCACCCGCCACGTCTCACTTCTCACCTCTCACTGCTCACTTCTCACTCGAAGGCTTCCCCCAGCGTTACGTACGTGCCGGAGCTGTTCTGCCCGACGCCGATGTCGAAGCGGAGGTTCAGCTTGTCCTCCTTGCTCAGCGCGTAGCGGAGGCCGAAGCCGCCGGCGGACTTGAGCTCGCCGCCGTCGAAGTCGGCGAGGCGCGGCCCGACTTGCCCCACGCCGCCGAACACGGCGGCGCCGAGCCGCCGCCAGACGGGCGTCCGGAACTCGGCTTGAACGGCGGTCAGCGCCTTGTCCCGGTAGCGCCCCTGCAGGTAGCCCCGGAGTACGTTGCCGCCGAGCTGCGCCATGCGGTCGAACGGCACCCCGCCGGAGGAGTGCGACACGAGCCCTTGCAGGGCGAGCACGCGCGTCTTCCCGACGGCGACGTACCGCCGCGCGTCGAAGGTGACGCGCGTGAAGTCGAAGTCGCTCCCGATCGCGCCGTCGGCGCGGCTGGCGCCGAGTTGGACCAAGCTCCCGCGCGACGGCCAGAAAATGTTGTTGCGCGTGTCCCAGTTGGTGACGAGGCTGGCAGCCGAGACGAGCCCGCCCTCGCTCCCCGCGATGGTACCACGGTCGAGCAGGCCGTCGCGCTCCACCTTCCGCATCTCCGTGTGCTGCACGTCGTAGCCGCCCCCCACGTACAGGTTGGGCCGCACCAGCCGCCGGGCGTCCACAGTCCCGCCGTAGGTGAGCGGCGTGTACCGCTCCTCGAACGTGTCCGGCGTGTCGCCGCCGATGCCGTAGAAGCGGTAGGGAAAGCGCGCGAAGTACGCGCCGCCCGACAGCCGCCACAAGTTGCGGGGCGACCAGTACTCGCCCCCCGCCTCGACCGTCACCTGGTCGAGCTGCGTGTACATCGCGCTGGCGCTCACGGACGTCGGCCGGTCCGCGCTGTCGCCGCCGACGCGGCGCATCAACCCGATCACAGCCAGGCCGCCCACCGTCTTCGTCTCCGGCGCGTAGCCGATGACGGGCAGCGGAAAGATGCGGATGGCCGCCCGCGGCTCGGCGGCCGGAGCCGGAGCGGCCGTGGGCGAGGCGGCCGCGCTATCGGCGTGCCGGGCGGCTCCGCCGCGCGCGGGCGCCGCCTCCTGGGCCAGCGCGCCGCTCGGCGTGATCGCTCCGGCGAGAGCGAGCGCCCCGCCGAGCGTCACCAGGAATAAGCTCGTGCGTCGTCTCACGTTCGATCTCCCATGCGTAGCGCGAATGCGTAGCGCGCGACTGAGGCTACAGAGTAGGTAGGCGCGCCGTGAGCGGCGCGCCATGCGTAGCGGTGCGTAGTGACGTCGTCGTCGGCCGCCTGTGCGACGGCAGGCCGGCACGGAGTATACGGTCGATGCCGCTCCCGGGTTACAGACCCGGGGCGAGTGCGCGCCAGGGCTGACCCCCCGCTATCTTAGGGCGAACTGTGTGTTTAGGCCCCACTCCCACCATCCAGGTAAGAATCGCATGACCAGCCTCCGGCCGTGGTTGGCCGTTGCCCTCGTCGCGCTTGGCGCGAGCGCCGCCGGCGGGAGTAACGCCGCCGCCCAGCAGCCCTCGGCGGAGCCGCCCGCTGCGGTGGACCAGCAGCGCCCGATCGACCGGGCGAACCTCGACACCACCTGCGCGCCGTGCAAGGACTTCTACCAGTTCGCCAACGGCGGCTGGGTCGCGCGCACGCCCGTTCCCGCCGCGTATCCGCAGTGGGGGAGCTTCAACGTGCTCGCCGACCGCAACAACGCGGTGCTGCGCTCGATCCTCGACGCCGCCGCGGCCAACACGGCGGCGGCCCGGGGAAGCAACGACCAGAAGCTCGGCGCGTTCTACGGCACCTGCATGGACTCCGCGCGCATCGAGACCGGGGGCGCGAAGCCGCTCGCCCCGATTCTCCAGGAGATCGCGGCGGTGAGGACCCCCGCCGACCTCATGACCGAGGCCGCGCGTCTGCACGCGCGGGGCGTGGGCGCCTTCTTCGCGTTCGCGGCCGCCGAGGACTTCAAGAACACCACTCAGGTGATCGCCCACGCCTTCCAGGGCGGCCTCGGGCTGCCGGACCGCGACTACTACACGCGCACCGACTCCAGTTCGGTGGCCTTGCGCGCGAAGTACGAGGAGCACGTGTCCAAGATGCTCGAGTTGGCCGGCACGCCGGCGGCGCAGGCCCGGGCGGGGGCGCGACGGGTGCTGGCGATCGAGACGGCGCTCGCGCAGGCGTCGATGACGCGCGTGCAGCAGCGCGACCCGAACGCCATCTACCACAAGACCACCCTCGCCGAGCTCAAGGCGATGACGCCGAACGTGCCGTGGGACCGCTACTTCGCGGCCGCCGGCCTGTCGAGCCTCCAGTCCCTCAACGTCGGGCAGCCGGAGTTCTTCAAGGCGCTCGACAGCCTGATGAAGGCGGTGCCCGCCACCGACTGGCAGACGTACCTGCGCTGGCACGTCGTCCGCGAGGCCGCGCCGTCGCTCGGCAGCGCCTTCGTGAACGAGAACTTCCGCTTCAACGCGCAGCTCACCGGCGCGAAGGAGCTCCTCCCGCGCTGGAAGCGCTGCCTGCAGGCCACCGACGCCGCCCTCGGCGAGGCGCTCGGCCAGGCGTACGTGGAGAAGACGTTCGGCCCCGAGGCCAAGCGCCGCGCGCTGGAGATGGTGCACAACCTGGAGGCCGCGCTCCAGGACCGCCTTGGCCGACTGGCGTGGATGAGCGACTCGACGCGCCGGCAGGCGCTGGCGAAGCTCGCCGCCTTCGAGGACAAGATCGGCTACCCCGACCGGTGGCGCGACTACTCGGCGCTCGACGTCGACGCGCGGAGCCCCTACGTGGTGAACGTGATGCGCGCCGCCGAGTTCGAGCGCGCGCGCAACCTGCGCAAGATCGGCAAGCCCGTGGACCGCGGCGAGTGGGGGATGTCACCGCCGACGGTGAACGCGTACTACAACCCGCTCAAGAACGAGATCGTGTTCCCCGCCGGCATCCTCCAGCCGCCGTTCTTCGACCCCAAGGCGGACGACGCGGTGAACTACGGCGGCATGGGCGCGGTGATCGGGCACGAGATGACGCACGGCTTCGACGACCAGGGGCGCCAGTTCGACGCGCGGGGCAACCTGCGCGACTGGTGGACCGCCGCCGACGCCGAGCAGTACAAGGCGCGCGCGACGCGCGTGTCGAATCAGTTCGACCAGTACGTGAGCGTGGACACGCTCAGGCTGAACGGCAAGCTCACCCTCGGCGAGAACATCGCCGACCTGGGCGGGCTGACGATCGCCTACGCGGCGCTGCAGAAGGCGCTCGAGGGGAAGCCGCGCCCGACGATCGACGGCTTCACGCCCGAGCAGCGCTTCTTCCTGGCCTGGGCGCAGATCTGGCGCTCCAACACGCGCCCCGAGTACGCGCGGATGCTCCTGACGGTGGACCCGCACTCGCCGGGCAAGTGGCGCGTCAACGGGCCGCTGAGCAACATGCCCGAGTTCGCGAAGGCCTTCGGCTGCAAGGCCACCGACCCGATGGTGCGGGCCGACAAGGAGCGGGCGGAGATCTGGTGAGTGAAGAGTAAAGAGTGGCGAGTGGCGAGTGGAGAGCGTCCGCAGCACTCTCCACTCGCCACTCTTCACTCTTCACTCACTCGACTGGCTTCCCCTCCGCCGGGTAGAACCGCTCGCCTCGCTCGGCCATCCGCTTCAGGACGGCGGCGGGCTCGAAGCGCGGGGAGAAGCGCGCGTTGAGCTCCTCGAGGGTGCGCACCACGTTCGGGATGCCGAGCGTGTCCATGTACCGGAACGGGCCCCCGCGGAAGGGCGGGAAGCCGATGCCGAACACGGCGCCGACGTCGCCGTCGCGCGGCGAGCGGATGATGCCGTCCTCCAGGCAGCGCGCCGCCTCGTTGAGCATTGCGTACACCGTGCGCCGCTTCATCTCCTCGGGCAGCATCTCCGTGCGCTGCGATCCCGTGGGCAGCAGCTCGTACACCGACGGGTCGACGTCGCCCTTCTTGCCGTTCTCGTCGTAGAGGTAGAACCCCTTCTTCCCCTTCCGTCCCAGTCGCCCCGCGACGATGACGCGCTGCAGCGACTGGGCGGGCGTCATGCGCCCGCCGAACGCCTCGGCCATGATCGCGCCGGCCTTGGCGGCGACGTCGATCCCCACCTCGTCGATGAGCGTGATCGGGCCCACCGGGAAGCCGAACTCCACGAGCGCCCGGTCGATCGCCTCGATCGACACGCCCGAGTCGAGCAGCCGGCCCGCCTCGTTGATGTACGGCGAGAGGATGCGGTTGGCGTAGAACCCCGGGCCGTCGTTCACGACGATCACCGTCTTGCCGAGCTTCTTCCCGTACGCGACCGCCGTCGCGATCACCGTGGGCTCGGTCTGCGGGGTGACGATGATCTCGAGCAACGGCATCTTGTGCACGGGCGAGAAGAAGTGCATACCCAGCACCCGCTCCGGCCGCTGCGACGCCTCGGCGATCTGCGCGATCGGGATGGTGCTCGTGTTCGACGCGAAGATCACGTCCTCGGGCGCCACCGCCTCGACCTCGCGCAGCACCTGGTGCTTGACCTTGAGGTCCTCGAACACGGCCTCGATCACGAGGTCCACGTTCCCGAACCCGGAGTAGTCCACCGTGCCGCCGACGAGCGTCATCATGTCGTCGTACTGCCCCTTCGTGATCTGCTTGCGCTTGAGCCGGTCGACCACCACCTCGCGCACCGCGGCGAGGCCGCGGCCGACGCGCGCGAGGTCGGCGTCCTTCATGCGGACGAGGGTGCCCTGCTGCACGGCCACGCTCGCGATGCCCGCGCCCATGAAGCCGGCGCCGAGGATGCCCACCTTCGTGATCTCCTCCGGCGTCGGCGCCGGCTCGGGCACGCCCGGGTCCTTCTTGAGCGCCGCGGTGGCGAAGAAGAGGAACACGAGCTGCTTCGAGACCTCGGTGGCGGCCATCTCGCCGAAGAGGCGCGACTCCTCGCGGAACCCTTTGTCCCGGCCGCCCGTGTAGCCGGCGGCCACGGCCTCGATCGCGGCGAGCGGCGCCGGGTAGTGGCCGCGCGACTTCTGCATTACCTGCTCGCGGGCCTTGCGGAACACCACCGACCGGCCGATCGGGTTGTCGTCGAGCAGGAGCGCTTGGGCGCTGCGCTTCCGCCCCTCGTGCTTCCGCGTCCCCGCGGCGAGCTCGCGGGCGCGGCGCACGGCGACCTCGCGCAGGATCGCCGGGTGGACGATCTCGTCCACGAGCCCCATCTGGTACGCCTTCTTCGCGCGGGTGCTCTTGCCGGTGAGGATCATGTCGAGCGCCGCCTGCAGCCCCACGGCGCGTGGCAGCCGCTGCGTGCCCCCGCCACCCGGAATGAGGCCGAGCTGCACCTCGGGGAGGCCCAGGACGGTCTTGGGATGGTCGGTGACGATGCGGTACGCGCACGCGAGCACCGCCTCGAGCCCGCCGCCCAGGCACGCGCCGTGGATCGCCGCCACCACCGGCTTGCCGCGCTCGACGCGGTCGAGCATCGCCTGCCCGTCACGCGACAGCCGCTCGGCGTCTCCCGCCGACCGGATCTCGAGGAACTCCTCGATGTCGGCGCCGGCGACGAACACGTCGGCCTTGCCGCTGATGAGCACCGCGGCGCGCAGGGCGGAGTCGCGCTCGATGCGTTCGAACGCGGCCGCCATCTCGTCCTTCACGGCGCGCGTGAACTTGTTCACCGACTCGCCGGGCAGGTCGAGTGTGAGGATGGCGACGCCGCTGTCGACCTCGAAGGTCAGCGCGTGGGAGGCGGCGGTCGGGGCGTTGACTGTGGTGGCCATGCGTGTTGCGTGTCGATGTGTTGGTTTAGGGAGTGGCGAGTAGGGGCTGCGGGGCAGGTCTACTCCCTACTCCCTACTCCCTGCCGTTCTCACTCTCGCTCCACCACCATCGCGAATCCCATCCCGCCGGCGGCGCAGACGGTCATGAGACCGAACTGCCCCCCACGCCGTCCGAGCTCGTTGCACAGGGTGGTCGTGATCCGCGCCCCCGTCGCGCCGAACGGGTGGCCGATGGCGATCGAGCCGCCCATCACGTTCAGCCGCGCCCGGTCCACCTCGCCCACCGGCGCGGAGAAGCCCGCGCGCTCGGCCCACGCCTGGCTCTCGAACCCCTTGAGGTTCGAGAGCACCTGCGCCGCAAAGGCCTCGTGCATCTCCACCAGGTCGATATCGCGCAGCGTGAGCCCCGCGCGCTTGAGCGCGACGGGCGCGGCGAGCACCGGCGCCTGCAGGAGCTGCTCCCCGGGGTCGAGCGCGGCGTAGGCGTAGCTGCGGATGTAGCCGATCGGCGTGTGCCCGGACGCCTTGGCCCTCGCCTCGCTCATGAGGAGTACCGCGGCCGCGCCGTCAGTGAGCGGCGACGCGTTGCCCGCCGTGACCGACCCGTACTTCCGGTCGAAGACCGGCTTGAGCGCCGCGAGCGCTTCGTAGTTCGTGTCCTCGCGAATGCCGTTGTCGCTCGTCGCCACCTTCTCGAATTTCGGCGGCACGAACACCGGGAAGATCTCCGCCGTGAGCCGCCCGTCGTGCGTGCCGGCGGCGGCGAGGCGGTGCGAGCGCAAGGCGAAGTGGTCCTGCTCGTCGCGCGGAATATGGTTGATCTTCGCCATCTTCTCCGCGCTCTGCCCCATCGTCTCGCCGGTGCTCGGCTCGGCGATGGCCGGCGCGATCGGCACGAAGTCCTTCGGCCGGATGTGCGTGAACGCCTGCAGCTTCCCGGGGAGCGTCTTCGCCTTGTTGGCCGTGACGAGCGCTTCGGCGAAGCCCGGCGAGTGCAGGATCGGCACGTTCGACAGCGACTCCGCGCCGCCCGCCACGACGCAGTCGTAGTGGCCGAGGGCGATCTGGTCGGCGGCGTCGGTGATCGCCTGGTTCGCCGACGCGCAGGCGCGACTGACGCTGAACGCCTCCACCCCCTTGGGGAGCATCGGCAGCAGCGACACCTCGCGCGCGATGTTGGGCGCCTGCACGCTCGGCACCACGGTCCCGAAGACGATGCTCTGGACTTCCGTGCCGTCCAGGTCCGTGCGCTGGAGAAGCTCCGCCACGCACAGCTTGCCGAGCTCGATCGCGCTGAGCGACTTGAACAGCGTCCCCGCCTTGACGAACGGCGTGCGAACTCCGGCCACGATCGCGACGCGACGGCCATTCCCGAATGTTGGCATGGAGAAGAAGTTAATCCGCGGCGGCGGGACATGGCTACCGTGGATACGTCAACGCGCGGGCGGAAAGGCGATCAGCGATCAGCGATCAGCGAGCAGACCTGCCCCGGCGCCCGAGCATTCGCCCGCCCCGGATGGAGGAGGGGCCAGCCTCTCGTCCCCAAAGCCGGCCCCATCGGCGTTCACCCTGCTCGCTGATCGCTGCTGATCGCTGTAGTTCTCGCAACTTCCGGGTAGACGGCCCCGCTATGTTCCGGCATGTCGCCGAACGCCTCCGCCCGCCCGTCGCGCGCCCGGATCGTCGCCGCGTTCGCCGCGGTCTACGTGATCTGGGGATCCACGTACCTCGGGATCAAGCTCGCCGCCGAGACATTGCCACCGTTCCTCATGGCCGGCACCCGCTTCATGACCGCAGGCGCCTTGCTCTACGCCTGGGTGGCGCTGAGGTCGGGAACGGGGGACCGGACCGGCACCGGCCGCCACGCGCTGGCGAGCCCTTCGATCGCCGAGTGGGGGTGGGCGGTGCTGGTGGGCGGCCTGCTCCTCTTCGGCGGGAACGGCGCCGTGGTGTGGGCCACAGGGCGCGTGCCGACCGGCGTGATCGCTCTGCTCGTCGCGTCCACCCCGGTCTGGATGGTGCTTCTCGACTGGCTGCGGCCGGGTGGCGTGCGACCCGGCGGCCTGGTGGCGGCCGGCCTCCTGCTCGGCACCGCGGGGCTCGGACTCCTCGTGAGCGCGAAGGCCGGCACGGCCGGCGCCGTCCGTGCGGCCATTCCGGGTGCCGGCGGGCGCATCGACCCGCTCGGCGCCGCGGTCGTGCTCTTCGGCTCCTTCTCGTGGGCCGTGGGCTCCCTCGTCTCGCGACGCACGCCACCGTCTCGCGCGCCGCTGCGCGCCACGGCGATGCAGATGCTGGGTGGCGGCGCGCTGTTGACCCTCGCCGCGCTCGCCGCCGGCGACGCGGCCCGCTTCGACCCCCCTCACGTGTCGCTGCGCTCGTGGTCGGCGTGGGCCTACCTGGTCACCATCGGATCGATCGTCGGCTACACCGCCTTCATTTGGCTGCTGGCCCACGTCTCGGCCGCCAAGGTGGCGACCTACGCGTACGTGAATCCCGTGGTCGCGGTAGCACTCGGCTGGGCGTTCGCGGGCGAGCCGATCACGCCCCAGATGTTGGTGGCGGCGGCAGTGATCGTGGGCGCGGTCGCCCTGATCACGATCGGGCAAACCCGGGTGACGCCCGTGCAACCGGCCACGCTGCAACACAAGCCGGGGCCGGAACGAGAGCAGCTCTCGGCCCTCGGCGCTCGGCGCTCGGCGACTGCCGAAAGAGCAGGAGGACGTCCCTCACGCCGAGGGGTTCCCGCCCTTCAACGCCCCAGCCGAGAGCCGAGCGCCGAGAGCCGAGAGCCGTAGTTAGGAGAGAGCCGAGAGCCGTAGTTCAGCGCACCACGGGCATCCGGCCGGCGAGCCGGCGCGCCTGCCCACCCACGCCCGGCACTTCCCACTCGCTGCCCTGGTACGCGCGGAACATCAGCAGTAGCCAGAGCACGAAGGACCCGAGCCCCACGACCAAGGTCAGAGCGAGCCCGATCAGCCACCCAATGATCGGCACGACCAGGCGAGCGCACCGGCGACGTTCGCCGGAAGCCCCGTGCTCGAGACCGCCGTGTGCGGCGTGATCGGTGTGGTCATGCTTCCTCCTGAGGTGGGTGGCGCGGGGTCGCCTGGCGAGCTCGGGCGGTGGTGACACTCTAAGAGGACACAGGCCGCCGCGATTCCCTCTCACCGGCGTTGCGTTCGCCGGTCCTCTCTCTACAATCGGACAGTATGAAGCACTACGTGACGCACCTCGCCGCCGCGCTCCTCGCGGTGACGGGCGGCGTGCTCGGTACATCCTTGGGCGACGGCGGCGACCTCCGCGATCGCGGCACACGCCCCGCGCTGGTCGGACCGCCGCTCGCTCCGCGGTCCGGCCAGCCCGCGCAGCGCGGTCCCGGCCAGGGCCGGGTCGACGACCCGCGCCGCGTCGTACTCGCGGCGCTTCAGGCCGTGCAGGGCGACAGTGCGGCGCGGGTGGGGGCCGAATGGAGCGCGCGGCTGCGGCGCGATACCGCGGACAGCGCCGCCCAGCTCGGCCTCGCGACCCTGGCGCGGCTCACGTACGACTACCCCGACGCGACGCGGCGCTACGAGGCGCTCTACGCGGCCGACTCCGTGCACCCGAGCCATGTCGCCGTCTACGCTCGGCTCGGGCAGGGCCAGGCGCTCGACACGCGAGGCCTCGTCGGAGAGGCCGGCACGCAGTTCTCGCGCGCCCGCGCCGGCGCCCGCCTCGTGCGCGACCCGGCGGCCGAGGGCGAAGCGCTCGTCGGTCTGTCGTTCGTGCGCGCGACCACGGCCGGGATCCCCGCCGGGCTCGCCCTCCTCGACACGGCGGCGCGCCTCATTCCCCCCGACGCGCTCGACCTGCAGGCGATACGGCGGTGCCGGCGCGCGGTGCTGCTGGCCATCCTCACCCGTCCGGAAGCGGTCACCGAGGCCGTCACTGGGGCCGCGCTGGCGCGCGAGGCCGGCGACGTGCGCACCGAGGCGCACTGCGTCCGCTCGGCGGCGCTCGCGCTCAAGCTGCGCGGCGAGCCCGACTCGTCGCTCGTGCTCCTGCACCAGGCCACGGCCCTCCACCACCGCGCCCGCGACCGCAGCGCGCTCGGAGAGACGCTCATGCGCGCCGCCGACGTCCTCCGCGAGCGTGGCGAGTACGGCCAGGCGAAGGTCGAGCTGGAAGAAGCGCTCCGCGAGACCCAGGCGTCTCACAACCTCTTGGGGCTGGCGTCGGCGCACCTCGGGCTGGGGGCGCTCGCCCTGCAGTTGAACGATCACGCCACGGCCGGTGACAACGTTCGGCGCGCCGTGGCCATGTTCGAGGCGCAGGGCGACACGGGCGGCGTGATGACGGCTCGCTCGTTCCTGGTCGACGTCAGCCTTGCCGCCGGCGAATACGGCGAGGCCCGGCGGCTCGCGCAGGAGTTGCTCCGCTGGTACCAGCACACCGAGGAGGCCCCGGACCAGCTCGAGATGTACCAAGCGCTGGCCCTCATCGCGGTGCGCGAGCGCGACTGGCCGGCGGCCGAGCGGGCGCTGGAGGACGCGCGGGCCCTCGCCCGCCGCGAGCGCGAGCCGGCGTGGGATGACGCGCTCCTGGCCGATTACGCGCGGCTGGCGCTCGCCCGCGGGGACCTGGATGACGCGGAGCGCCGCTTCACGACGTACCTCCGGCAGCTCGACTCGTCGCAGCACATTCACAAGCATGCGGCCCGCACTCGCCTCGCCGAAGTGTACGCCCGACGCGGAGAACTCGAGCGCGCGGAGCGCGAGCTGGCCGGTGCGAGCGACGACCTCGACGCCTGGCGCGCGACACTCGCCGACCGGGAGCTGCGCATCCTCGCCTTCCAAGCCTCGCCCTGGGAGCTGGACGACCGCGATGCGAGCGTCGCTCGCGTTCTCTCGGCACTCGCCGGCGGCGGTCGCGCCGCCGGCGCGTTCCAGCTTGCCGAACGCCGTCGGGCGCGCGAGCTGGCGGACCGGCTCCTGCGCGCGGAGGCGCTGCGCGCCGACACCTTGCACCCGGACACGGCGCACCGCGCCGGCGCCTACGCGCTGCCCCGGGCGCGGTACGCCACTGCGTCCGAAGCGGCGGCCGCGCTGCCCGACAGCACAGCCCTCCTCGAGTACGTCACCGGAGCCGGCGGTGCGCCGACGACGCTGTTCGTACTCTCCCCCCCCTCCCGCGGCAGCGCCGTCCGAGCCTACGTGCTGCCTTCAGCGGATTCGCTCGCGGGCCAGATCCGGCGCCTGGTCGCGCTCATCGAGAGCGGTGGTGACCCGCGTGGGCTGACAAAAGTGCTCGGCGCCGCGCTGCTTGGCCCCGCCCTGGCCGAGCTCGCGCCCGACGTCACGCGCCTCGTGATCGTGCCCGACGGGCTGCTGCACCGCGTACCCTTCGATGTCCTGCGGCTGCCCGACAGCCGCTTCGCCGTCGAGCGGTTCACCATCAGCATCGCTCCGTCCGCGCTCGTCGTGCGCGAGCTGTGGCAGCGCGACCGCGCCGCCGACCCGCGCCCGATGCGACTCCTCGCCTTCGGCGACCCCACGTTCGCCGGCGGGGGCGCGGCGAGCACGACCGAGGTTTACCGATCGGCCTTCGACGAGGCGGGCGGTCTGCCCAGACTCGCCGAGTCGGGTCGGGAGGCACGGCTGGTGGCGGCGTACGCGCCGGGAGCGGTCGTGCGGCTGCGCGAGGAGGCGAGCGAGGCGTTCCTCAAGCACGCGCCGCTCTCGGCGTACCGCGTCATCCACTTCGCCACCCACGCCCTGGTCGACGAGCGGGCGGCCGGACGCACGGCCCTGGCCTTGGCACCGGGCGGGGGGGAGAGCGGGTTCGTGCCCCCGGGCGACCTGGCGGCGCTGCGGCTGGCCGCCGACCTGGTGGTGCTCTCGGCCTGCCGCACGGCCGGCGGCGTGGTGGTCACGGGCGAGGGCGTCCAGGGGCTCACGGCGCCACTCCTCCAGGCCGGCGCCCGCTCGGTCGTCGCCACCGGGTGGCGGGTCGGGGACCGCAGCACCGCGCGCTTCGTCGAGGCATTTTACGGCGAGCTCGCCGAAGGACTCCCGGTCGCCTCCGCACTCCGCGCCGCGAAGCTGGACGCGATCCGCCGCGGCGCCCCGCCGAGCGAGTGGGCCGCCTTCACCGTCGTCGGCGACCCACTCGTACGGGTGCCGCTCTCACGTCCCGCAACGGAGCGCAGCCTACTCTCGCGGCCAGCCCGCGTCGCCGCGCTCGCGGCCGTGCTCCTCGTGCTCGCCGCAGTCGCCGGCGTCGCGACCCACGCGCGCCGACGTTAACGGCGGCGCTCTTAGCTACAGCTCTCGGCTCTCGGCGCTCGGCTCTCGGCGACTGCGGTGATCGGCAGCAGGACGTTCCTCGTGCCGAGGTCTTCCTGATCAACGCTCCAGCCGAGAGCCCACAGCCGAGAGCCGAGAGCTGTAGTTAAGAGCGCCGTAGTATTAATAAGTCTTAACACTGCTTGCGCGTGCCGGCGGCGGCTCCTACCATCGCCGTATGAGCAAACGCGTGGCGGAACGCCTGGCGCTCGTCGCCGTCGCCGTCCCGCTGCTCGCCTTCTCCGGCCCGTGGAGCGACCCACGCCTCGTCGTGCGCGAGGCGTTGCGCGCCGTCGAGGGCGACAGCGCCGGACGTGTCGCGGCGCGCTGGGAGGAGCGGCTTCGCCGCGACCCCGGCGACCGCGACGCGCAGCTCGGCCTCGCCTCGCTCGCTCGCCTAACGTACGACTTTGCGGGCGCGGAGCGCCGGTACGTGGCGCTCCGCGGGGCCGACTCCGCGCGGCCCGACCGGCACGTCGCGTACGCTTGGCTCGGCATGGCGCAGGGCGAGCACGCGCGCGGCATGTTCGCGCGGGCCGACGAGCACTATGCCCGCGCCCGGGCCGCCGCCCGCGTCGTCGGGGATAGCGTCGCCGAGCTCCAAGCGCTGCTCGGCACGGTGGTCACCAAATCGCGAATCCAGAATCCCGCCGCCGCCCTCGCCCTGCTCGACAGCGTGACGCCGAGGATCCCGGCATCGAACGTCGAGCTGCGGGCCGCCGCCGGGGCCCGTCGCGCAGTGCTGCTCGCCCAGCTCGGGCGCCCGGAAGCCCGCGACGCGGCGCTCGCGTGCGCGGCGCTGGCGCGGCGGGCCGCGGAGCGCCGCGCCGAGGCGTCGTGTCTGCAGACCATCGCCCTCGACGCCGACCGACGGGGCATTCGGGATTCCGCCATCCAGCTGCTCGACACCGCCGCCGGCCTGTACCGCCGCGCCCACGACCGGGCAATGCTGGCCAGTGCGCTGCAGTGGCAGGGGCATCTGCTGAAGAATGGCGGCGAGTACGGGCGCGCGCGGGCCGTGCTCCGTGAGGCCGTCGAGACCGGGACGTCGACCGGGAGCGTCGGCGTCGTCGCTTGGGCGTCGCTCAACCTGGCGATGATCGCGCGGCTCGTGCAGGATCGGGCCTCGGCCGCCGAGCACCTGGCCCGCAGCGTCGCCGCGTTCGACTCGCTCGGGGACCGGTGGGGCGCGATGGCCGCTCGGACGGTGGCGGCGGAGCTCGCCACCGACGTCGGCGACTTCGCCCGGGCGCGCCGGCTCGGCGAGGAGCAGCTGCAGTGGGCGCGTCAGGTCGCACAGCCGCGGTCCGAACTCGCCGCGCACCTGGACCTCGCCACGGTGGCCGAGCGGGAGGGGCGGTGGGACGTCGCGTTAGGCGAGCTCGATTCGGCGCGCGCCGTCGCGCGCCGGTACGCGATGCCCGGCGTCGCGGACGAGCTGACGTATCAGTACGGCCGCATCGCCCTCCGCCGCGGCGACCTCGCGGCGGCCGAGCGCTACTTCCAAACGTACCTCCGAGGCATCGCGCCCGATCAGTACGTGGACCGCTACCGGGCCCGCGCCCGGATCGCCGGCATCTACGCCGAGCGCTCCGAGCTCGCGGCGGCGGTCGCCGAGCTCGCGGCGGCGGGCGACGAGCTCGACGCCTGGCGCGCGACGCTCGACGACCACGAGCTGCGCCTCCTCGCCTTCCAGACGAGCGACGACGAGGACATCGACCTCGGCGTGCCGACCGTCCTCGCGGCGCTCACCACCGGCGGCCGCGCCGCCGACGCCTTCGCGCTCGCCGAGCATCGGCGCGCGCGTGAACTCGCGGACCGCATCCTCCAGGCCGAGGCGCTCGACGCGAACCGCGACGGCGGCCCGTCGCCGGTCGCGCGGGCGCGCGGGCAGAGCTACTTCGCGCCGGCCGCCGACATCGCGTCGCTCATCCCGGACGACTCGACGGCACTCGTCGAGTACGTCACCGGAACGCGCGGCGCGCCGACGACGATCTTCGTGCTCACTCGCACCGGCAGTGAGGCGTCCGCGCAAACGCTGCTCACCGCGCGCGTGCTCCCGCCGCTCGATTCGCTCGCGGCCGGCATCGCCCGCTTTACCGTCCTGCTCGAGAGCGGCTCCGAGCCTCATCCCCTCGCCCGCGCCCTCGGCGCCGCCCTGCTCGACCCGGCGCTCGCGGCGCTCGGCCCGCGCGTCTCGCGCATCGTCATCGTGCCCGACGGTGCCTTGCACCGCCTGCCGTTCGACGCGCTGCGCCTCGCCGACGGCCGGTACGTGGTGGAGCGCTACGCCCTCAGCCTGGCCCCCTCTGCCACGGTGCTGAGTGAGCTGTGGCGGCGACGCGCCGCCGCACCGCCGCGCACCGGGACGATCCGCGTGCTGGCCCTCGGCGACCCGAGCTTTCCCGGCGAGGTCGAGCGGTACTCCGCCATTCGGTCGGCCGACGAGACGAACGTCTTCCGCTCCGCGTTCGCGGCCACCGGCGGACTGCCGCGCCTGACCGCCTCGGGGGACGAGGTGCGCGACGTAGCGCGGTACGCTCCGGGCGCCGAGGTGCGCCTGCGGGAGGCCGCGAGCGAGACGTACATCAAGCACGCGCCGCTCGCCGGATTCCAGGTCCTCCACTTCGCCACGCACGCCCTCGTCGACGAGCTGAGCGTCGGCCGCGCCGCCATCGCGCTCGCCCCGGGCGGCGGCGAGGACGGCTTCGTGACCGCCCGCGACCTGGCCGCGTTGCGGCTGAGCGCCGACCTCGTGGTGCTCTCGGCGTGCCGGACGGCGAGCGGCGTGGTCGTGGCGGGCGAAGGGGTGCAGGGGCTCACCGGCCCGCTGATCCAGGCGGGCGCCAGATCCGTCGTCGCCACCGGGTGGCGGATTGGCGACCGGGCCGCGGTTGGGATGGTCGCCGCGTTCTATCAGGCACTCTCTGCCGGCCTCACGACGAGCGCGGCGCTCCGCGCCGCGAAGCTGGACGCGATCCGCCGCGGCGCCCCGCCGAGCGAGTGGGCCGCCTTCACCGTCGTCGGCGACCCGCTGGTAACCGTGCCGTTGCAAGCCCCCCCGCCGTACCGCCGCCCCTGGGCCGCCGCCCTGCTCGTAGCGCTCGCGGCGGCGAGCGCCGCTGTCGCGCTGGCCTACTCGCGCTCTCGGAGACGACGGCAGGCCCTCAGGACCGATCCAGGCTCCGCCGACGCGGGCGTAGCGCGCGACGACTCGAGCGCGGCGAGCACCGCGCAGGCTGAAAGCCCCGTCGGCAACGCCCCTCCCGTTCGGCTGCCCGACGGCGCGGGGCTCCGTACCCCCGGCCAGTTGCCCCCGCCGACTCCCACG
>Ga0307410_10000184_pt1 | contig 23025 bp, 23 predicted proteins | sample 322Ometagenome_3_FD_203707 | JGI IMG/M metagenome (GOLD analysis project Ga0307410, IMG submission 203707) | Maize rhizosphere microbial communities from greenhouse at UC Davis, California, United States - 322HYB-O-3 | ecosystem: Host-associated > Plants > Roots > Rhizosphere > Soil | place... | reverse complement strand
CTCCTCGACGCTCGGGACCAGGAGCGGCCGGTGGCCCAGCTTGGTCAGGGTGTGCTCCAGCACCACGCCCACCGCCGGCTCGTCGTCCACGCAGAGTATCGTCGCCATACGCTCCCCGCAGTTCCCGCCCCTCGGTCCGTCGGCCCGGATTCCGTGAAGGCGGCAATTCCTGCCAGCCCCGGGTGGCCTAACGTTTGCGAACCCGCCGCCGATACTGGAAACTATTGCCCCCTCGAACCGCTGGGAACCGGGAGCTAGGCCGTGCGCATCACGAACAACATGCGACAGGACCAGGTCCTCCGAAATCTGCAGGCCAACATGGCCCGCCTGACGGAGGCCCAGCAGCAAGTGTCCACCGGCAAACGCTTTACGCGCGCCGCCGAGGACCCGGTGGGGGCCGCGCAGGTCATGCGGGCGGACCGAGCCCTGCGCGGCATCGACCAGTACCGGAGGAACATCACCGCCGTCCGCGTCCGGATGGACGCCGAGGAGGCGGTGCTCGACCAGGTCGGCGACATGCTGACGCGGGCGAGCGAGCTGGCGGTGGCCGGCGCGACCGACAGCGCCGACGCCACCAGCCGCGGCGCCATGGCGGCCGAAGTCGACCGGATGCTCGAGCAGATGGTCCACCTGGGCAACACCCGCGTGGGCAACGAGTACCTCTTCGGCGGCCACCAGACCGGCCGGCCGCCGTTCGAGCCGGACGCGAGCTACGTCGGCGACGACGGCGCGCGCCGGACCGAGATCTCCGACGGCTATCTCCTCGAGACGAACCACACCGGCCGCGAGCTCCTGCTCGACACCGGGACCATCGACGCCCTGAAGCGCCTGCGCGACGCGCTGCGCGCCGGCGGCGCCGACGCGGTGCGCGGCGTTCTCCCCGGCGTCGACACCGCTTCGACCCGCATCCAGGTCACCCTCGCCGAGACCGGCGCCCGCGCCCTCCAGCTCGAGAACGCGGAGGCCAACATGGACGCCTACGAGGGCAGCCTCGCCGTGCGGAAGGAGCTCGACCAGGGGATCACCCTGGAGGAAGCCACCACGCGCATGCTCACCGTCCAGAACAACCTGCAGGCCGCGCTCGCCTCGACCAGCAGGGTCCTCACCATGAGTCTCACGGATTACCTGCGATGAGCGACGGACGCACCCTGACGATCGCCACCCGGCTCTTCGGCCCGCTCACGGTGAGCCCCGAGGTCTGCATCGCCTTCCCCGACGGCCTGCTGGGCTTCGCGGGCGAGCGGCGCTTCGTCCTGCTGCCGGCGGCGCAGAAAGGGCTCTACTGGCTGCAGTCGGCCGAGGAGTCGGGGCTGGCGTTCCTGCTGGTCGATCCCTTCCCCGCCTTTCCGGGCTACGTGGTGGACCTGGGCGACGGCGCCCCGGCGGGGGGCGACCCGGACGCGACGCCGCCGCTGGTGCTGGCGATCGTCACCCTGCCGCGCGCCGCCGGCGGGCGGCCGACGGCGAACCTGCAGGGGCCGGTGGTGATCGACCTGGTCGCGCGCCGCGGGCGGCAGACGGTGCTGCCTGCCTCGGGCCGCGGCACGCAGGAGCCGCTCGAGCTCGAGGCGCTCGCGAACGCGGGCTAAGAGCGCCGGCTAAAGTTTTTCCGCGCCCCGTCGATAACTCCCGACAGACGGCTACTGAGAGCCGCCACGACGCAGGACCGAGGCAGGGACGCTTCGGAACGAACGTTAGGGAGTAACAGATCATGTCGCGCATCGCTACGAACACCGCTGCGAACACCGCCTACCGGAACCTGAGCGCCACGAACGGCTCGTTCCAGAAGTCCATCGAGAAGCTCTCGAGCGGCTTCCGCATCAACCGCAGCTCGGACGACGCCGCCGGTCTCTCGATCGCGAACCGTCTCCGCCAGGACAACCGCTCGCTGCAGCAGGCCTCGCGCAACGCCTCGCAGGCGGGCTCGGTCCTCCAGATCGCCGACGGCGCCGTCTCGACGATCACCGACATCCTCGGCCGCATGAAGGAGCTCTCGGTCCAGGCCTCGTCGGACAACGTCACGGACAACGACCGCGTCAAGCTGAACGCCGAGTACCAGCAGCTGTTCGCGGAAATCGACCGCACGGTCGACAACACGAAGTACCAGGGCTCGAAGCTCCTCGACGGCAACTACGGCGTCCGCGTGGACACCGACGCGGCCGACTCCGACGCCTTCGGCGTGGCGGGCTTCGCCAACGTCGAGCTGAGCGGCGCCGGCGCGAGCGAGACGTTCACGATCCAGAACGACGGCACGACGGTCACGCTGAGCAAGGGCTCGGGCGCGGGCGCGGTGAGCCAGACGGTCGCGCAGACCGGCGGCTCGGCGGGCGAGACGCAGACGTTCAACTTCGACAAGCTCGGCGTGAAGTTCAGCTTCACCGGCACCATGGCGGCCGACGCCCTCAAGGACAAGGTCATCAAGACCGAGGCCACCACGGGCGGCAGCTTCCAGGTCGGCAGCGACGCGAACGCGGACAGCCAGATCGGCATCACGCTCGGCAACCTGAAGACCGGCACCACGACCACCGGCCTCAAGCTCGCCGCGACCGACCTGCTGAACTCGACCAACGCCAAGAGCTCGATGACCAAGCTCGACAGCGCGCTCGGCCTGGCCAACGAGGCGATCGGCTCCATTGGCGCCGCGCAGAGCCGCCTCGAGTTCGCCCAGGCGAACCTGAGCAGCCGCATCCAGAACGGCGCGGCGGCCGAGTCGGTGATCCGCGACGCGGACATGGCCTTCGAGATGACGCAGTTCACGAAGAACCAAGTCCTGCAGCAGGCCGGCCAGTCGATGCTGGCGCAGGCGAATCAGAGCGCGCAGGGCGTCCTCTCGCTCCTCCGCGGCTGATACCGGATCCTGATCGCGGCACTACGCAGTAACGACACACGGACCCCGGGAGTCGCAGGCGCGGCTCCCGGGGCCGTGCACTAGCAGGAGGGCAGCATGACCACCCCCGTCTCGTCGTTCTCCGGCGTCGTCAGCGGCATCCAGTACCGCGACCTCGTCGACCAGATCATCACCGCCGAGGGCGCCGCGGCGTCGCGCAAGCGGAACCAGGCCTCGCAGCTCAAGTCGCGGCTCGAGGTCATCAAGACCTACCGCACCCTGCTCGACGGCTTCAAGTCCGCCGCCCGGGCCCTGCGCGAAGGCGGCGCCTTCGAGACGACGGTCACCACCGTGAGCGGCGCCACCACGGCCGCCGGGCGCACGGTGCTCGGCGCCTCCTCCAGCGCCAAGGCCCAGCCGGGCAGCTACGCCGTCGAGGTCCTCGGCGCCGCGGCGGCGGAGAAGCTCAGCGGCGCGGCGTTCGCCACCTCCACCGCGGGGCTGGGCGTCAGCGGCGACTTCTTCGTCAACGGGGTGAAGGTCTCGGTCGCCGCGACCGACGCGCTGGCCGACATCCGCACCAAGATCAACGAGGCCAACACCGGCGCGGCGCCCTCCAGGGTCGGTGCCGCGCTGCTGAGCGACGGCGGCAGGAGCCGCCTCGTGCTCACCAGCACGCAGACCGGCCGGGCCGGCATCGACCTCGTCGACGGCCCCGGCGGCGTGCTCCGGCAGCTGGGCCTGCTCGACGCCGCTGTGAGCCCCAAGCACCCGACCAGCGCCGGCGCCGAGAGCGACCGCTTCGCCTCCGACACCGCCGCCGTCGGCGCGCTGCGCGGCCTGACGGGGCTGGGGCCGCAGACCGTCGGCATCGGCGGCCAGAGCGTCTCGCTCGATCTCTCGACCGACTCCCTCTCGACGATCGCCACCAAGCTGAGTGCGCTGGCCGGCGTGAGCGCCACGGTGAAGACCGAGACGGTCGACGGCGCCGCCACGAGCTGGCTCGACGTGCGCGCCCCCGCAGGCATGACCGACGCCGGCCACACGCTGGAACTGCTGGGCCTCGTGAAGGGCGGGCGCTCGGCGGTGGCGCAGTCGGTGGCGGGCGCCGCCCTCACGGCGGGCGACGGTGCCACGCCGGCCGCCGCGGACACGCTCCTCGGCGATCTCTGGAGCGGCGTGCCCGCGGCCGCCGGCTCGGCGCAGGCGGGCGACACCTTCACCATCGCCGGCACGCGCGGCGACGGATCGAGCGTCGGCTTCACCTACACCATCCAGCCGGGCGACACGGTCCAGACACTCCTCGACCGGCTCAACTCCACGACCGACGGCTTCGGCGCCGGCGCCCGCCCCGCCGTCGCGACGATCGACGCCGAGGGCCGCATCCGCGTCACGGACGGCACCAGCGGCGACAGCCGGCTGGCACTCTCGATCACGGCGGCGAACCAGGGCGGCGGGCGCCTCGACTTCGGCGCGATGACGGTCGACGAGGCGGGCCGCAGCCGCACGCTGGTGGCCGGCAGCGACGCGACCATCCGCGTCGACGGCGTCACCATGACGCGCGCGACCAACACGATCACCGACGCCATCGCCGACGTGACGCTCGACGTGCAGGGCTTCGAGCCCGGCCTGGTGGCCACCGTGCAGGTGGAGCGGAGCGCGAGCGGCGCGAGCGCGGCGGCGAAGACGTTCGTCGAGTCGTACAACAAGCTCGTCGACCTCATCAAGGCGCAGGGCACCGCGGCACCCGAGGGCCAGGCCAACCCGCCGCTCTACAACGATCCACTGATGCGCCTCGGTCGCAGCGCGCTGCCGGCGCAGCTGCTGCAGGCCGTCACCGGCGCCGCCGCGGGGCTCGCCACCGCGAGCTCGGCCGGGATCTCGCTCACGAAGGACGGCAAGCTGGCGCTCGACGCGGGGAAGTTCGAGAAGGCCTACAACGAGCGCTTCGAGGACCTGCGCCGCCTCTTCATGGAGCGGGGCGTCACCGGCAGCTCGTCGTTCACCTACGTCTCCGCCTCGGGCAAGGCGGCGGGCGGCAGCTACGCCGTCGAGGTCGCGGCGGCCGCGTCGCGCGCGCTCGCGGGCGGAGCGGGCTTCGGCGGCGTCTACGCCGGCGCGGCGCCCGGCGGCGACACGATCACCGTGAGCGACGCGCAGGGCGGCGGCAGCGCGAGCGTGACGCTCGCCGACGGGATGACCGCCGAGCAGATCGCCGCGGCGCTCAACGCCGCCTTCGCCGCGCCGGTGCGACAGCAGGTGCGCACCGCCGACGCGCTCTTCGCCGACGCCGCCGGCACCACCCCGGCCACCGGCGCCACGACCTTCGCCGAGCTGCGCCTGGCGGGGGGCATCGCGGCCGGCGTGCGGGCGGGCGACACGATCGCGATCGGCGGCACTCGCGCCGACGGCACGGCCATCACGGCCACCTTCACCGTCGGCGACCCCGCGGTCACCACGCTCGACGACCTGCGCGCCGCAATCCAGGCGCAGTACGTCGACGCCGCCGTCACGCTGCGCGACGGGCGCTTCGTGGTCGAGGCCGCGAACGCCGGCACGTCGTCGCTCGCGCTCTCGCTCACGGCCGGCCGTGAGGGCGGCGGCGGGCTCACGTTCGGCGGGTCGGTGACCGATACTGTCGGCCGAGGGGCACTCGCGGTCACGGCCTCGGTGGCCAACGGCCAGCTGCAGCTGCAGCACGGCGCCTACGGGGCGGCCTCCGGCTTCACGGTGGCCTTCGCCGGCGCCGCCACCGCGCAGCTCGGCCTCGGCGCCGCGACCTACCGGGGAACGGACGTCGCCGGCACCATCGGCGGCGCGGCGGCCACGGCCTCGGGGATGCAGCTGAGCGGCGCCGCCGGCACCGCCGCCGAGGGGCTGATCGTCCAGTACGCCGGCAGCGGGCCCGCCTCGACCCAGCTCGGCCTCACCGTGGGCGTCGGCGCGATGATGGAGCGGCTGCTGGACGCCTGGCTCTCGGGCGACGGCATGGTCGGCGGGAAGGAGGCCGCGCTCCAGCGGAACGTCGAGCAGCTGAGCGCGCAGGCCGACCGGATGGACGCGCGGCTGGAGCTGCGGCGCGAGCGCCTTCTCAAGCAGTTCGCCCAGATGGAAACGGCGATGAGCCGGCTGAAGCAGCAGACGTCGGCCGTGATCGCCCTCAACAACACCACGAGCCAGAGCTAGAGCACATGACCGCGAGCCCGCTCAGCCGGTACCAGGAAGTCGACGTCCTCACGATGCATCCCGCCCAGCGGGTGGTGTTCCTCTACACGCAGGTCCTCGCCAGCCTGCACCAGGCCCGGGCGCTCTACGCCGCCGGCCAGCGCGAGGAGTGGGGGAAGCGCCTCCTGCGAGCGCAGGACATCGTGAACGAGCTCTACGTCTCGCTGGACTTCGAGCAGGGCGGGCAGATCGCCGCCTCGCTCGCGGCGCTCTACGACTACTGGCTCCGCGAGCTCACGGCGCTCAGCATCCGCCACGACGACGCGCGCCACACCCGCCTCGTCGGCCTGGTGGGCGAGATGCACGGCGCCTGGGCGAAGGCGGCCGCCGAGGTGATGAGCGCTCCCTCGACCGTCGCGCAGTCGGCGTGAGCCGGTCGGGCATGACCGATCTGCCGCGGGGCGAGCACGAGGCTGGGCTCGCCGCCCTCGACGCCCGCGTCGAGGCGGTGGGCCGCTGGGGACGCCTGCTCGACGCGCAGCGCGCGGCCTGGCAGCGCGGCGACCTCGACCTGATCCTCACCCTCGGCGCCGAGGCCGAGGGGGCGGTGGCGGCGCTGGAGCGGGTCGCCCCGGCGCTGCGCCGCCTCGACCAGCTGCTGGCCGATCCCGCCTGCTCCGGCCCCCGCGCCGAGGCGCTCCGGGCGCGCCGGGTCGAGGCCGACCGCGCCTCGACCCGGGCGGCGGACGGGGCTGCCTCGCTGGGAGGCACGCTGGCCGCCGGCCGGCAGGCCGTGCTGCGGGAACTGGCGGAGCTCGACGCCCGGGAGCGGACGCCGCGGCGCCCGGGCCGGCCCACGGCGCCTTTCGGGACGCGGCAGGGCGTGCTCCTCGACGCCACCGGCTGACGGGCCGGCCGATCCTGCCGCCGACCGGAAGAACCCGCCGCCGGCCGCCTGCCCCTGCTCCTCGGCGCCCCGCCCCTGCGGGGCGCTAAAGTTTCCCGGCCCGCCGCCGATAGTACCGGCAGCAGGACACATGAGGACAGCATCGACGACCCACGGGAGGCGCCGCGCCAGCGGCCCGGCCGTGGGCTCGGAGTGCAGGCCGACCGTGGCGAGGAGACTTCCGATGACGTTCCGACTGACCGGCGCCCAGCCGGTTCCGCAGACCCCCGGCGACCCCAAGGCCGCGCCGCAGAAGGGCCCCCGGGCCCACGCCCAGGCGCATCCGGCGGCGACCGGCCGCGACCAGGTCACCCTGTCCAGCACCGGCCGCACCCTGGCCCGGGCCCTCGAGGCCGGCGGCTACGCGGCTCCGGGCGAGCTCATCCTCTCGCCGGCGAAGCTGCGCGAGCTGGTGCGGCCCGAGCTGCCCGAGGTGGCGGCCCCCGAGCGGGCACGGAACCTGCAAAACCCCGAGGCTCGCGGGATCCCGGCGGCGGATCTCGCGCGTCACGCCGCCACGATCCTGCAGGACCTGCTGGGCACCGCCGAGGCGCCGGAGGACGAGGCGCTCAAGTCGGGGACCTTGCCGGCCGATACTGGGAGCAACCAGCCCAACACCGAGGACGACCATGGCCATTGATCCGCTGAAGACCGGCACCGCCTCCCCGCTCGACGCCGCCCGGCTCGGGCAGACCGCCGCCAACAAGGGCGCCCAGGGCGCCGCGGCCGCGAAGGGGGCCGGCACGAGCGCGCCGGGCGGCACCCCGGCCGGCACGCGCGACAGCGTCGAGCTCTCGGCCGACTACCGGGCGCTCGCCGCGCGCTCCGCCGACGCCGCGGGCGCGGCCGGCGAGGCGGCGGGCCTCTCGCCGGAGCGGATGCGCGAGGTGCTCGACCGCATGAAGAGCGGCTTCTACGACAGCGCCCAGGTGCGCGACCAGATCGCCGGCAGGATCCAGCAGGATCTCGGGCTCTAACCGCAACTGCATCACCGAGGCTCCACCGATGAAGTGCCTGGTAGTCGACGATTCCGCCACGATGCGCCGCATCGTGGTCAACGCCCTGAAGTCCGTGGGCATGGCCGAGGTCGCCGAAGCCGGCGACGGCCAGGAGGCCCTCGGCAAGTGCGACGCGGCGATCGACCTCGTCGTGACCGACTGGAACATGCCGGTGATGGGCGGGCTGGAGCTGGTGAAGGCGCTGCGCGCCAACCCCGCGACGGCGAAGCTGCCGATCCTCATGGTGACGACGCGCGGCACGAAAGAGGACATCCTGCAGGCCGTCGAGGCCGGGGTGAACAACTACATCCTCAAGCCGTTCACGCCGCAGCTGCTGAAGGAAAAGATCGACGCCGTCATGGCCGCCCAGGGCGCGGCCTGAGATGCACGCCACCGACCCCGTCCGGATCAGCCCCGAGGCCGAGCCCGCGCTGACGCTGCTGACGGAGCTGATCTGCGAGCTGCAGGCCCTCGAGGAGGGGCGCGGCGGCATCCGGCGGGCACAGGGCATCCTCGCCGACCTCGGCCTCGAGCCGAACCTGCGGCACCTGCCGAAGGTGATTCTCACCGTCTACGGCGAGATCGGCGCGGCGCTGCGCGGCATCCGGCTGAGCCGCGAGACCATCCAGTCGTACTCGCTCGACCGCCTGCGCGACACGCACTCGAAGCTGAGCGAGGTCAGCTCGACCACCGAGTCGGCCGCGATGGAGATGCTCAACGGCCTCGACCGCTCGCTGGCCATGATCGACGGCCTCGAGACCGCGCAGGGCGCGGGCACGGAGACGCACGCGCAGTTCGACGCGCTGCGCGCCGAGGTGAACCAGCTCTACGGCTGTCTGCAGTTCCAGGACATCATCGCCCAGCAGCTCAGCGGCGTGGCCGCGCTGCTGGTCGACGTGGAGCAGCGCATGGCGACGCTGGCGCAGCTCTTCGACCACCCGGCCACCGGCATCGCGGCGGGCGCCGGGCTCGCCGCCGCGGATCCCGAGACGTACAACCCCGACGCGACCACGCGGAACGTCGCCGAGCGCCAGGCGCTCGTGGACGAGGCCTTCGGCCTGGCGCGGCCGGCGCGATGAGCCTCGCCTTCTCGACGCGGCCCGCGGCCGCCACCGCGCTCCGGCGCGTCCTCCTCGTCGACGACGAGGCGATCGTGCTGCGCAGCGTCGGCCGGCTGCTCGAGCGGCAGGGCTACCGGGTCGCCACCGCCCTCTCGGGCGAGGACGGGCTCGCCGCGCTCGCGCGCGAGTCGTTCGACGCGATCATCTGCGACATGCAGATGCCCGGACTCGGCGGCGCGGAGTTCTACGACCGCCTCGCCGCGCTCCATCCGCACGTCGCCCGCCGCGTGATCTTCGCCACCGGCGACGCGCGCCTCGCCGGCGACTTCCTGCGCCGCACCGGCTGTCCCTATCTCGAGAAGCCGTACGAGCTGACCGACCTGCTCGACATCCTCACCATCGTCGGCGCCTCCGCGGACTCCTGACGAGCCGCGCGTGAAGGTGCTCCTGGCGCTGGCCGATCCGGCGCTCAAGCGCGTCTGGGACGCCGTGACCGCCGAGCGCGGGCACGACGTGCGGCGCGCCATGCCCGGCCTCGCCGCATGGCAGGCGGTCAACGAGCTCCAGCCGCACCTGCTGGTCATCGAGCGTACCGTCTCGAGGCTCGACGCGCTCGAGCTCTGCCGCCGCGTCCGCCGTCTCGGCGTGCAGCCCCGTACCGGAATCGTCATCCTCCTCCCCGCCAGCCAGTCGTCGCAGATGGTCGCCGCCCTGAAGGCCGGGGCCGACGACGTGCTCGTCGGCACGCCCGACGCTGCCGTCGCGCGGTCGCACCTGCGCGCCCTCGAGTGGCGGCTGCCGCCGCCCGAGGCGGCCCCCACGGCGCACGAGCTGCGGGGCTACGAGGAGTTCACCGACGTCGCCTGGGCGACGCTCGAGGCGGGCCCGCCGTCCGCAGCGGCGCCCGCGCCCCGCCGCCTCGCGCTCGTGCGCGACGACGCGGCGGCCTCCGGCTCCCCTCCCCCGCCCGCTCTCGCTCCCGTTCCCGCGCCCGAGACCGCCGCCGTCCCGCTCGGCGCGATTCCCGACGCGGCGCTCGTCCTGGATCCGGACGGGGCCGTGCGGGCGGCCAATGCGCGCGCCGCGACGCTCTTCGGCCGCCGCGAGAGCGAGCTGCGCGCCGCCGGGCTCGCCGCGCTCCTCCGTGCGGCCGACGGCACGCGCGGGCCGGCGCTGCTCGAGCGGCTCGACGGCGCGGGGCTCTGGGGCTGCCGCGCCGACGGGAGCGAGTTCGCCTGCGAGGCGCGCGCGGGCGCGCTCGCCCCGGCGCCGGGCGTGCTCCTGCTCGTGCGCGAGACGCACGCGCACGAGCGCCGCGCCTCGCAGGCGCGCGAGGCGCCGAAGATGGCCGCGCTCGGCACGCTGGCGCGCGGCATCGCCAACGACTTCAACAACGTCCTCGCGGCGATCGCGGGAAGCGTGGAGGCGGCGGAGCGCAGCCTGCGCGGGCAGGCCGGCGGCACCGGGGAGGCCGAGCGCGACCTCGCCTGCGCCCGCGAGGCGGCGCGCGACGCCACCCGCCTCGTGCGGCGCCTGCGGCAGATCGCCGCCCCGGCGCCGAGCGAGCGGCGGCCGGTGGATCCCGCGCGCATCGTCGAGGAGGCGGTGCGCCTGCTGCGGCGCGACCTCCCGCCGGCGGTGCGGCTCGTGACGCGCTTCGACCACGGCGGCTGGCGCGTGCAGGGCGACTTCGAGCAGCTCTGCGACATCCTCGTCAGCCTCGGCCGCAACGCGCGCGACGCGATGCCCGACGGCGGCGCCCTCACGATCGGCACCGCGCGCCTGCTGGGCGACGACGGGCGCGAGTTCGTCCGCTTCGACGTCGCCGACACCGGCCACGGCATCCGCGCCGACATCCTGCCGCGCATCTTCGACCCGTTCTTCACCACCAAGGCCCCGGGCGAGGGCGCGGGACTGGGCCTGGCGACGGTCTACGGCGTGCTGCAGCAGCACGAGGGCGGCGTCACCGTCGAGAGCACGCCCGAGGCGGGCAGCGTCTTCCACGTCTTCGTGCCCCGCACGCGGCAGGCCTTGCCCCCCGCCGCGACGGCCGCGACGGCCGCGACGCCCACGCGCGACGGGGCGCACGGCGCCGTGGGCGGGCTCGTGCTCCTCGTGGACGACGAGGCCGCCGTCCGTCGCCCGCTGCGCCAGGCGCTCGAGCACCACGGGTACGCGGTCATCGAGGCCGCCGACGGCGAGGAGGCGCTGGAGCGCTTCGAGCGCGTGCGCGCCGAGATCGACCTCGTGGTCGTCGACCACCAGATGCCGCGCCTGAGCGGCTGGACGGTGCTCGACGAGCTCAAGCGGCGCGCCCCCGACCTCCCGGTCGTGCTCATGAGCGGCCACACGCTGGCCGAGGTCACGCCGGCCGGCGGCGCCGCCCCCGGGCCGCGCGGGCCCGACGCCTTCCTCCGCAAGCCCTTCGAGCTCGGCGACCTCGCCGCCACCGTCGCCCGCCTGCTCCCGCCGGTTCCCGCGGGCGGCTAAGTTCCGGCTCTTCCCCCAGAGGAGCCCGGCATGACGCGCCAGCGCATCGCGACGGGGACGCCGTGGGAGCCGATCGTCGGCTACTCGCGCGCCGTCCGCGTCGGCAACCAGGTCCACGTCTCCGGCACCACCGCCACCGGCCCCGACGGCCGCCTCGTCGGTGCGAACGACGCCTACGCGCAGGCGATGCAGGCGCTGCGCAACATCGGCGCGGCGCTCGAGCGCGCCGGCGCCACCTTCGCCGACGTGGTGCGCACCCGCATCTACGTGACCGACATCGACGCCTGGGAGGCGGTCGGCCGCGCGCACGGCGAGATCTTCGCCGACGTGCGGCCCGCCACGAGCATGGTGGAGGTGCGCCGGCTCATCGACCCCGCCATGCTGGTCGAGATCGAGGCCGACGCCGTCATCGAGTCCGAACCGTCCCGCGGAGCCGACGCATGAGCCAGCCGATCGTGCAGGTGGACGCCTTCACCGACCGCCCCTTCGCCGGCAATCCCGCCGGCGTCTGCCTCCTCGCCGCCCCGCGCGACGCCGCGTGGATGCAGGCGGTGGCCGCCGAGATGAACCTCGCCGAGACCGCGTTCCTCCTCCCGCGCGAGGACGGCAGCTGGGACCTGCGCTGGTTCACGCCCGTCGCGGAGGTCGACCTCTGCGGCCACGCGACGCTGGCGAGCGCGCACCTGCTCTGGGAGCAGGAGGTCCCGTCGCGGTCGCTGCAGTTCCACACGCGCAGCGGCGTGCTCACCTGCACCCTCGGCGGCCCCGGCATCGAGATGGACTTCCCCGCTGAGCGCGCCGCGGCGGCCGAGGCGCCGGCGGGGCTGCTCGAGGCGCTGGGCGTCGCGACGCCGCGCTTCGTTGGGCGCAACCGCATGGACTGGCTCGTCGAGGCGGCCGACGAGGCGGCGGTGCTCGCCCTCGCGCCCGACTTCGGCCGGCTGCGCGGCCTGGACGCGCGCGGCGTGATCGTGACCGCGCGCGCCGACGCCGGCACCGCCTGGGATTTCGTCTCGCGCTGCTTCTTCCCGCCCGTCGGCATCGACGAGGACCCCGTGACGGGCTCGGCCCACTGCGCCCTCGCGCCGTACTGGGCCGAGCGCCTGGGCCGCGACGCGCTGGTGGGCCGGCAGGCCTCGGCGCGGGGCGGCACGGTGCACGTGCGCACCGCCGGCGACCGCGTCGTCCTGGGCGGCACCGCCGTCACCGTGCTGCGCGGCGAGCTGCTCGCATGAGCGATCCGGCAGAGGCGGCACCGCCGTCGCCCCTGGCGGCGTTCGAGACGCTCGACCTGCGCGTCGGCCGCGTGGTGCGCTGCGAGCCGAACGCAAAGGCGCGCAAGCCGTCGTATCACCTGTGGGTGGACTTCGGGCCGCTCGGCGTGAAGGAGTCGAGCGCGCAGCTGGTGGCGCTCTACACGCCCGGGGAGCTGGTGGGCCGCCAGGTGGTGGCGGCGGTGAACCTGGGAACGCGCGTCGTGGCGGGGGTGAGGAGCGAGGTGCTGGTGCTCGGGCTGCCCGACGAGGAGGGCCGCGTGGTCCTCCTCGCCGCGGAGCGCGAGGTGCCGCTCGGCGGCCGGGTCTACTGAGGGCCCTGGACGCGCGGGGCCGAGTCGCGCTCGGGCGCCGGGCGGAGCATGAAGCCCGAGATCGCGCCGTCGCGCGTCAGCGACCACTGGACCATCATCGGCTGCGGCGCGCGCGCGAACCGGACGACGCGGCTGTAGACCTGCACCGTGTCGATCGCTTCGTCCAGCCGTTCGCGCGCCTCCCCCTGCTCCGCCCCGAGGGCGGTGACGGTCTCGCTGATGTAGCGGCGCAGGCTGTCCTCGTTGCCGAAGTCCTGCCGCAGCTCGGGCCCGAAGCGGCTCCAGAGCCGTGCGTGGTCGCCGGCCACGAGCCAGGCGCTGTACGTCCGTCCCAGCTCCGTCGGAGTGCCGGAAGCGTCCGTCCCGCCCTCCGCCGCGCGGGCCCCGGCCTCGGCGGCCGGTGCGGGCCGACGGTCGCAGGCGGAGGCCGCGGCCAGCGCAAGCACCACGACGAGTCGGAGGCGGGCCGGTCGGATCATCGCGTTCTCCTCTTGAAGGTTCGTTGCAACGTATCTCGTACGTCGACCACCGCAAGGATCTCCATGCTCTCGCTCCGCTCCGCCGTCCGTTCCGCGACGGCGGTCCTGGCCCTCGGCCTCGCCGTCTCGGCCGCTCCTCTCCGCGCCCAGTCGCCCGCCGACGCGGAGGACGAGGCGCCCTCGGCCGCCGACTCGGCCGCCCTGCGCCGCGCCCAGCCCTCGACGCGGCAGACGACCGACGGCCCGCTCGCCGAGCGGCTGCCGGTGGACCGCGTCGACGACGCGCTCGCCCTGCTTCCCGGTGTGACGCAGGCCGACTCCGCGCTCTGGATCCGCGGCCTCGGCCCCGAGGCGACCGCCACCTACATCGACGGCATCCCGGTGACCTCCGGGTTCCGGGGCCCGTCGTTCTTCTTCGGCCAGCGGGCCGTGGTGGCGCGTCCCGAGCTGGGGCTGAACGCGCTCGGCTCCGGACTCGTGCTCCCCGGCGTCGCCTCAGCGTCGCTCGGCGACGCCACGGGGGGGACGGTGCTGCTCACGACGCGCCGCGCCGGCGACGAGTGGCGTGGCGGGCTCGCCTACCAGAACGACAGCCGCTTCAACGGCAACGGCGCGGGGCTCAACCGCATCGAGGCGAGCCTCGGCGGCCCCGTGGGCCGGGGCTTCCGCGCGTTCGCGGCGATCACCGCCACCGGCCGCCGCTCGCAGGTCGCCGCCACCGGCGGGCGCGACGAGCCGGTCTACGCCGACGTCGGCGTCGATACGACGCTGATCCATCCGGCCCTCGGCCACGCGGTCCCCGTCACGGCGTTCGCCGTCGCACGCGGCGACTGCGAAGCGCTGGAGGACGCGCCGCTGCCCGCCATCGCCGACAACTACGGCGTCGAGTGCGGCGGCGCGCGCACGCCCGGCAGCTCGGGCAGCGCCTGGCAGGCGTCGGCGTCGCTCGAGTATCGCGTGGGCGGCGGCAGCGTCACGCTGCTGGGCCTCGCTTCGCAGGACCAGTCGCGGCTGTTCGACCTGGTGAACCTCTACAATCCCCAGGGCCACGCCGGGCGGCGGCAGCAGAGCCGCCTCGCCGGACTGGTCTGGCGCCTGCCGGTCGGGAGCGCGGAGCTCGAGTCCCATCTCTCGGTGCAGTCGAATCGGGTCTCGCGCGGCTACTTCGCCTCCGGCGGCGCCCCGGGGACCGGACACCTCGGGCTCTACCTCAAGCCGTACCCGTTCGCCTTCGGCCTCGAGGACTTCGTCTTCGACGACTCGACCCGCGCCTGTTACCGGACCCATCTCGGCTGTTCGGCGATCGACCTGCCCGACGTCGAGCCGGTCGGCAGCTTCCCCTCGCGCCGCAACCCGTACGGCCTCTTCATGGCCGGCACGGACGGCGTGCCCGGCGACGCGATGCAGCGCACCCGCGAGCGGCGCGCGGTCGCGGGCAGCGCACTCACGGTGCGGCGGCGCAGCGGCGAGCTGCGTGTCGGAGCCGAGGTCGTGCGAAGCCGCGCCGAACAGCTCTTCACCACGCCGAGCGGCGTCCTGCGGGACTTCGCCTCGGCCGACCCGGAGCAGTGGGCCGCCTGGGTGGAGCAGAGCGTGCGGCGAGGCACGCTCACGGTGTCGACCGGCGTACGCTACGACGTCTTCTCCTCGAACGTCGAGCGTCCGTTCTTCGTGTGCAGCACGGCGCTCGCGTTCGACGGCCGCTGCGGCAGCGGCGACGGCTCGCTGGCCATCGGCGACACCAGCTTCGTGCCGCGCATCTCCAGCAACCCGCAGTTCGTCGTGTCGCAGCCCGACGCGGTCTTCCGCCGCGACGCGCGGCACTCGGCGGTGAGCCCCCGCATCCGCCTCGAGGCCGCCCTCTCCGCGCGGAGCACCCTGCGGGCGGCCTGGGGGCAGCAGGCGCAGGCCCCGGGCTTCGGCCCGCTGCTCGCGGGCAGCAGCACGGATCTCCAGTACACCAGCTCGAGCTTCGTCTGGGGAACGGACCTGGGACTCGAGCTGGCACGGACGCTCGAGGTGGGGCTGCGGCAGAGCGTGGGCCGGACGACCACCCTCGACCTCTCCGGTTTCCGCCGCGACCAGCGCGACGTGGTGGGCGGAGGGTTCCAGCGCACCTACGACCCCGCGCTCGGGACGATGCGGAATCTCCGCGTGTACACCGCCTACGATCCCGAGCGGATCATGGGCGGCGAAGCGCGGATCGACGCGCGGCTCGGACGCCGGGGCACGCTGGCGCTCGGCTACGCGCTGCTCGATCTCCCGGAGCAGAACGCCGGACTGCCCTTCAGCGCTCGGCCGCACAGCGTCACCGGGACGCTCGCCTTCCTGCTGCCCAACGGCCGCGCGACCGACGGCCTCTTCGTGACCGGCCGCTGGGCCAGCGGCACCGCCTATCGCCCCTGCGGCGCCGGGGCCCTCGCCGACGCGTTCGCTCTCTCGGATGCTCTCACCGGCTGCGAGGTGCCGACGTCGGAGATCGCCCGGCTGCCCGCCTTCCGGCAGCTCGATCTGCGGATCGCCAAGACGGTCCCGCTGGGCGGTGCGGCGCTCACCATCTTCGGCGACGCCCGCAACCTGCTCGGCTGGAACAACATCCGCCGCCTCTTCGCGGCCACCGGGACCACCGCCAGCGAAACGGCCCTGGCCGCGACGCTGGACCAGGGCCGGAGCGACTACGCACTGTCCGCGATCGAGAACGGGTTCTACGACGACGCAACCGGCAGCATCGACCTGCGCTTCGGGAGCAACCGGCCGCGCACCGACCTTTGCACCAGCTTCATGAGGGGCGGCATCGAGCGCCCCGACGACTGCGTCTACCTCATCCGCGCCGAGCAGCGCTTCGGCAACGGCGACGGCGTGTTCACGACGGCCGAGCAGGATTCGGCGACCACCTCGTTCTACCGGGCGCTCCTCGGCGAGGCCGCGCTCACCGGCGAGCCGCGCACGATCCGGCTGGGCATCTCGCTGGGGTTCTAGAGCTCGGGGAGCGTGTGCCGCCTCCCCCGGTTCTGCTCCTGCAGCCAGACGTAGAGCGGCTGGAAGTACTCGACCATCGCCTGCGCGTCGAGCGAGCGGCCGGTGGTCTGCTGCAGCACCTCGCGCCACGGCCGGCTGGCGCCGGGGCGCATGAGGGTCTTCAGGAAATCGCCGACCTCGGTGTGGCCCCAGTAGTCGGTGTCGTGCGGGTCCTGCTTCAGGACCCGGCGCGCCACGTGGTCGTGCAGCTGGAAGAGCAGCGCGTACGAGAGGGCGTAGTCGTAGTACTGCGCCGGGTCGTCGTTGACGTGGGTCTTGGTGAGCGCGTCGGCGAACTCCTCCCCGCGCGGCGCCGGCGGGACTACGCCCTGGTACCGCTGCACCAGCTCCCACCAGCGGCGGTTCCACTGGTCGGGCGGGAGGCTCCTCGCGTAGAGCTCGTGCTCGAAGTGCGTCATCGTCCCCGCCGACCAGGGAATGAAGACGACGTAGTTGAGCGCCTCCTGCAGCAGCTGCCGCATCGTGTCGACCTTCGCGGCGGCCGGCACCAGCCCCCGGCCGACGAGGAACCGCCGCTGCGCCGAGGCGAGGCCCATCATCGAGCCGATGCCCTCGTGGTAGGCGCGGTTCGCGCCCCGGCGCAGCACCAGCGGCACGTCGGGGTTGGTGTAGCTCATGTAGTAGTAGACGTGGCCCAGCTCGTGATGCGACGTCTCGAACCACTCGCGGTTCGGCTCGACGCTCATCAGCGAGCGGACGTCGTGCTCAAGGTCGAGGTGCCACGCCGAGGCGTGCGTGTTCTTCTTGTAGGGCGCGTCGGCCGGGAGCGGGTAGAGCGACGAGCGCTCCCAGAAGCTCTGCGGCAGCGCGTCGAAGCCGATGCTCCTGTAGAACTCCTCCGCCGACTTCACCACCCACTCCGCCGACTTCGCCTTCAGCGCCGAATCGACGTCGAGCCCCTCGACCTGCACCAGCGCGCTCCAGTCCTGCGACCAGCGGTTCGTGAGCCAGTGCGCCGGCAGCTGCTCGGGCACGGGCACCCGGTAGCGCTTCGCCAGCTCGTGCCGGGCCCAGGTGTGGAGCTCCCGGTAGAGCGGCCTGAGCTCGCGCACGAGCTGGTCGTTCAGCGCCAGCATCTCCTCGGGGGTCATCCCGTAGTCGCTCACCTGGTAGGCGAAGAAGTCGGGGTAGCCCAGCGCCCGCACCACGCCGTTCCGCAGCTCCCGCAGCTCCACCAGCCCCGGCTTGAGCACGGGGCCCACCGCCTTCGACGCCTCCCAGGCGGCGCGGCGCGCCTTCGGGTCGCGGCTCTCGCCGAGGATGCGATCGAGGTCGTTGGGCGTGACCTTCTTCCCGCCCAGCACGAACTGGTAGCCGTAGAGCCGCTCCGTCTGCGCCGCCTCCGCCGCGATGCGCCGGGCGACGAGCGGCCCGGCCGTCTCGGGCGAGGCGCCGGCGGAGTAGAGCATCGCCTCGAGCTGCGTCACCTGCAGCGGCGTCAGCTGCTCCCGCCGCGCCAGCAAGCCGCGGATGCGCTCGATGTTTCCGGTGCTGCCGACGAAGGCGGCGAGCGCCTCGTTCGCCGCGCGCGTGCGCAAGGCGTTCGTGCTGTCGCCCTCGACGATGCGGGTGTTCGACTCCCACTCGGCGAGCGAGCTGCGCGTGTTGAGCTCCTGGTAGGTGCGGGCGTACTCGTCGAGGTAGCGCTGGGCTTCCATCCTCGTAGCGGAGGCGCTGTCCGCCCCGGCCGTGGTGTCGGCCCCGGCGCCCGTCGCGGCCGCGCCGGAGGCGCCGGCGGCCGGCGCCGGGGTGTCGGACGGCGATGTCCCGCCGCACGCGGCCGCGAGCGCGGCGAGCAGCAGGACGAGGTCGTGGCGTCGCATGGGGGTCCTCGGAGGGTGGAGCGTCAGGCCGGCGACCGGCCCCGGTTGAGCGCGCGCGTGACGCGGGCGGTGAGTGCGCGCGGCGAGATCCGGTTCGCCTGGACCAGCACCTGGTTGAGCACCCCCGGCACGACGACCCGGCGGCCGCGCAGCATGCCGCGGTACCCGGCCCGCGCCACCCGCCGGGCATCGCTCACGACGCCCATGCGGAAGAGGCGGGAGTTCCGCATCCCGGCGCGAGCGGCGAAGCCGGTGCGGGTAGGGCCCGGACAGAGGGCGGTCACCGTCACGTTCTCGCCGCGCAGCTCCTCGGCCAGCGCCTCGGAGAAGGAGAGCACGTAGGCCTTGGTGGCGTAGTAGACCGCCATGTAGGGGCCGGGCTGGAAGGCGGCGGTGGAGGCGACGTTCAGCAGGCGGCCCGGCCCGGGCTGGGCGGCGCGCAGGTCCGGAAGGAAGGCCTTGGTGAGGTGCGTGAGCGAGACGACGTTGAGCCGGATCATCTCGAGCTCGTCGCCGAGCGCGGTGTGCTCGAACGGCCCCGCCAGCCCGAAGCCGGCGTTGTTCACGAGCACGTCGATGCGAAGCCCGGCCGCGCGCACCGCGGACACCAGCGTGGACACGCCGTCGGGGGCGGCCAGATCGACGGCCACCGTCTCGACCCGCAGCGCGCCGAGCCGCCGGCAGTCGTCCGCGACATCGTGCAGGCGCGCCGCGCTCCGCGCAGCGAGGACGAGCGTCGCGCGGTCGGCCGCCAGCAGCTTCGCCAGCTCCTCGCCGATGCCGCCCGAGGCGCCGGTCACCAGAGCGATCGCCGTCGGCGTCGGTGGCCGCTCTCGGCCGGGCGCGGTGGGCATAACCCTACATGGTACATCCGGCCGGAGGGCCCGCAAGAGCGCGGGCATCGGCCGCGGCGGGGGCGGGGCTCACCGTCCGGCGTCCCGCTCGGCCAGCAGCTCCGCGACGATCACGACCGCGTCGCGCACCACGGCCTGCAGGTCGTGCCCCTCCGCCTCCTCGCCGAACGGGTAGCCGCGCAGCACGCTCATGCGCACGCCGTCGCGCACGATGTCGAGCCCGAGGAAGGTGATCTCGCTGACCTCGTTGAACTCGATGGTCGGGTGCGGCACCGCGTGCGCCTCCCACCCCGCGGCGAGGAGGCGGTTCATCACCTTCAGGGGGTCGTCCTGGGCCGGCGTCAGCGCGGCGCGGAAGTGGCGGGGCTCGTCGTCCGGGCCGAAGACGACGATCGATCGCGTGACGCCCTCGGCGTCGGTGTGCTCCGGTATCACCAGGTACAGCTGTTCCATGGGCGGTCTCCGGTGGGCGGACGGCGCTTTCTCCAATCTAGCGCTCGCCTGCCCCACCGCGACGCCTCCGGGCGCGCTCAGCGGGTCGCCCCCGCACTCCGCGCCGGACACCCCTCCGCCTCGACCGCCGAGGCCAGCTCCCGCAGTCGCGGCCGCGACGCCGCGACGGCGAGGTTCCACCGCGCGCCGCCTTCCGCCGACGCTCGCCACCGCTCGAGCGTCGGCGCGAGGGCGCACCGGTCGTGCCTCGGCAGCGCGGGCAGTGCCGAGAGCAGCGCCGGCGCGGCGTCCAGGCTCAGCGCCTTCACGTAGTCGGCATCGAAGGCGCGGCCCTCCGCGACGCGCGCGGCGTTCACCCGCACGATCATCGCGTCGGGATTGGCGAAGCTCAGCACCACCAGCGTGGCGACGGCGGCCACTGCGGAGCCCGCGGCGAAGCGCCCCCGGCGGCCCCGCAGCACCGTCGCGACGAGCCAGCCGAGGACCACCGCCACCCAGGCCATGAACGCCGTGGCGTACAGGCGCTGCTCCGTGAGCCCGTAGGCCACCGTGTAGAGCCGCATGCGCTCGAGCGCGGAGGCGAGGATGACGAAGAGCAGCACCACCACGAGCCCCGCCAGCCACCGCACGCGCCGGGTGCCCGCGGCGTCCCCCTTGTCCACCGCCCAATCGGCCACGAGCAGCATCGGGACGGAGAGGGCGGCGACCATGACGAGCTCGAAGAACCCGCGCCGCGCGTACTCGGCGTACGTCAGGCTCGCAGTGGCCCGCACCAGCTCGGCCCCGCCGAAGAGGTAGTGGACCTGCACCAGCACGAATGCCAGGAAGAGCGCCGCCACGAGTCCGAGTCCGGTCCCCACCTCCGCGAAGCCGCGCCGCGGCGTCCACCGCCACGGGGCCGCGGACTGCGCGGGCGCGGCGAAGGTGGTCCGGAGGAATCCCGCGACGAGCCAGGTCCACCCGGCGACGAAGAGCGCGTGCCGCGCCCCCTCGCCCAGGTCGACGTCGAGCACCCGGCCGGCCAGGTGGTCGAAGGCGGGATCCGCCGAGCGGAAGAGGCCGGTGAAGAGCGCGAGCGCCGGAGTCGCCACGATGGCGCCCACGGCGACGCCGCGCACGACGTGGAGCCGACGGCCTGCCGGCAGCCCGCGCCACTCCACCGATCCGAGCAGCGGCACCATGCCCACGAGCGTGCCGGCGGCGGTGATCAGCCCGGCGGCCAGGTAGTCCGTCACCCCGGCCCGCGCGAGACTCGGCCGCCGGGCGTGCGGGGCGGCGAGCGCGAGGCCCGCCAGGATGGTGAGCAGATTCAGCGCGAACAGCGTCTCCGAGTCGCGCCAGACCAGCGACACGGCGAGCAGCGCGAGCAGCCCGTGGTGCCACTCCGCGCGCGGCGGCAGCCGGACGACGCCGAGGGCCGCGAGCGCGGCGGTCGCGGCGCCGAGGACGCCGAGCGCCACGGCCTGGGCGAGCCGCTCGGGCACGAAGAGGGTCACGAGGCGCAGCGCCAGGGCCGCGACGAAGGCGGCGAAGAGGATCGCGAGGGCGCGCCGGGAAGGGCCGCTCATGGTAGGGTCTCCACGGTGCCGGTATCTCCGAGCGCCATCTCGATGCGCCGCTGGGCACGCGCGTTCTCCCCGAACGCCATCACGGACGCGAGGCGGCCTCGCCAGTGCGCGACGAGCGTCGGTCGGCCCGCCGACGCCGGCAGACGGTAGACGAGGTCGCCGGTATGGACCTCTCCGGGCAGCACCCGACTGCCGAACGCCGCCGCCATGCCGCCGCCGACGGGCGGCCGGAGCGTCCCCCCGCCGTCGCGGGCGAGCACGACGAGCTCCGAGGGAAACTCGGGCGTGCGGCGCGCGTCGCTGCGGGCGCGGAGCCGCACGCGCCACTCGGTCGTGTCGGCACCGGCGGGACGGGCGTGCGCCGACACGACCGCCAGCTTCAGGTGGCAGTCGAAGCCGCAGAGCTCACGCTCCTCGCCCGGGGCGAGCACCACGCGGCGCTGGAGGAGCGGGCTCGCGGCGACGAGCAGCGCGTAGCAGGCGAGCCACGCGCCGGCGGCCACCGCCGTGCGCAGTGCCATGCGCGGCCGCCCCGCGACCAGGGCGAAGACGACGACACCCACGGCGAGCAGCGCGAGCGCGGCGGTGCCGAGCAGCAGCGCGTGCGCGAGGAGGCGGGTCAGCATGAGGCGCTCCTGCGCCGCGCCGCGGGAAGGCCCCCGAAGCGACGCTCGCGCGCGCGGAAGTCGTCGATCGCGTCGCGCAGGTCGGCGGCCGAGACGTCGGGCCACATGACGGGCACGAACCGCAGCTCGGCGTAGGCGCACTCCCAGAGGAGGAAGTCGCTGAGCCGCCGCTCGCCGCCGGTGCGGATCAGCAGATCGACCGGCGGGGGCGCGGCCGTGGCGTCGTGATCGACCTCGGCCACGAGCCTGGCGAAGGCGTCGCGCGAGGCGAGGGCCGCCCCGCCCCGCTCGGCGCCCGCCCGCGCCGCGCGCAGGAGCGCGTCGCGCCCGGAGTAGTCGACCGCGACGCGCAGGTGCAGCCGGCATCCCGCCGCGGTGGCCGCCTGTGCGCGCGCGATCGTGTCCACGAGCTTCGGCGCGAGCCGGTCGCGCCGGCCCAGCACGGTGAGGCGCACGCCGTCGCGCACGCAGCGCGGCGTCTCCGCGCGGAGATACTCGCGCAGGAGGCGCATCAGCCACGCCACCTCGCCCTCCGGCCGGCTCCAGTTGTCGGCGCTGAAGGCGTAGAGCGTGAGCGTCCCGATGCCCAGATCGGGCGCCGCCTCCACCACGCGCCGCACCGCCAGCACGCCCTCGCGATGCCCCGCCGCGCGCGGCAGCCCGCGCGCCGTCGCCCAGCGCCCGTTGCCGTCCATGATGCAGGCGACGTGGAGTCCCGCGTCCAAAGCGCTTTGCATTATAAAGTTACTCCGCAAAAAAAGGGACCACCCCCACCCGGCTCACCCGGCCCTGGTGGCCCGGATGAGCGCTTCCATGTGCATGAGATAGCGCTGCAACGCGGCCCGGCCGGCCTCGCTGAGGCTGTACTCGGTCCGGGGCGTGCGCCCGTCGAAGCTCTTGGTGCAGACCACGTAGCCCGCCTCCTCCAGCTTGCGGGCGTGCACGCTGAGGTTGCCGTCGGTGGCGTCGAGCAACCGCTTCAGGTCGTTGAAGGCCAGCGTCTCGTGCACCGCCAGCGCGCTCACGATGCCGAGCCGGACGCGTTCGTGGATCAGCCGGTCGAGCTCGAGCGCGCCGGCCGGCGCCCCGCCCGCCACCCCGGCGAGCC
>Ga0307410_10000183_pt1 | contig 23028 bp, 15 predicted proteins | sample 322Ometagenome_3_FD_203707 | JGI IMG/M metagenome (GOLD analysis project Ga0307410, IMG submission 203707) | Maize rhizosphere microbial communities from greenhouse at UC Davis, California, United States - 322HYB-O-3 | ecosystem: Host-associated > Plants > Roots > Rhizosphere > Soil | place... | reverse complement strand
CGGCGTTTGCATCCCAAACAGTAGTTACAGGAGCTCTTACTACTGCTAATCTTGGATTAGCTGCTTCATTCAGAGTAATGCTTATGGCTAATCTTCCACTATTTGCTGCAATAACTGCTGGTGCAGCGATTGTTGGTGCTTTTGCTGCTAATTTATTCGGACTTCGTGATGCTATAAATGGAATAGGTGTAGCAATTGGGAATGCACTTCCATTCCTTAAACCATTTTTGGATTTCTTAGGTGGTATAAATGCTATATTTGGAAATACAAGTGATTCAGTAGATAAAAGTGTTACTGATATATCAGGTTCTATTGGTGAAATGAAAACAAGTGCAATAGCAAGTTTTGGTGAAGTTGGAGTAGGAATCAAAAAAATGCAAACTACTATAAGTCAGGAATCTAAAGCTATTATAGATAATATAACTAATATGCAATCTGCTTTGAAAACACCTAATTTTGAAGTTGATTCTACTCGTGCTGCTGTAACACTTAAAGAAACAATTACAAGTAGACTTACTGAATTAATGGGGGAAGATCTTAATATACCAGTTGGATTTAGTTTAGACGAAGGAAGTACTGAAGAATTTCAAGCTTTTATAGATAGGGTTAAAGAATCTATGAATGATCCCGGTCAAAATCAATTAGCAGCTAATATTAGTGAAGCTGAAAAAAGATTAATAGCACTCACTAAAACTGGTTCAGGAGCAGGATTAACGCTTAGTGATCTTAAGGACAGAGCTGGAGAACTTGGTGATGTAGTAAATATTGCAGGTGGAAAAGCCCAACTTACCGATAAACAATTTGAAATTCTCGCAGAGAGGCTTGGTTTAGGTGCAGACAAAGTTGATGAATTAAAAGTTGCTTTAGCTCCTCTATTGGAAACATTTGGTAAATCTCAGGATATTGTTGTAATAGGTGATAGAATTATAGATTTAACTAAAAATGCCGATGAGTTAGATAAAGAAGTGGCCAAACTGGGAACAACATTTGATACATCACTTAATACAATCGTAAATGGATCAGCCGATTTGGGTACATATAAACAACATTTAGTAGATATACAAAATGAAATTGCTAAATTTGGTCAGGGTACAAAACAACAGGCAGATGCTACAAAGAATCTAAGTGAAAGTACTGGTAGACATATAACAGATTCACTTCTTCATATGGGAGAATTTAGGATTGGAGTTGATCAAGTGCTTGCTCAGGGTGAAGATGTTGCTGAATATGGAAATTACTGGAGAATAGGATTAGATAATGTTAAAAAGATATTAGGAGATACTGGCACGGAACTCGATGAACATGCTGATATAATACAGAAATTCTTTGATTCTAATAAAATAAGTGTAGAAGATCAAAATAAATTTTGGTTATCTGCTATGAGTGGGCAAGCTGTAGCGATGGAAGGAATGAGTGCTACTGCTGAAAAATCTGTTGGTAGAGTAAATGAAATTATGAAACAGTTAGGTTTATCAAGAGAGGATGCAGTATTATTAGAAGCAGCTATAGCTTTACTTTCAGAAAGATTTGCATCATTTGATGGAGAAAAAATGGGTGCTAGCCTTCAAACGATTATGGATCATGCGAATGAATTTGCAACTATTAATAAAGAAGTTAGTGCTGTAGTTGATTCTGAATGGTCAAAAGTAAGAGAGTCACTATATGCTATGACAGATCCTCAACCCATAATAGATTTTATTGCATATCTTGAAGAGATGAAGAATACTGAAGGAATAAGTCAAGCTGATATAGCTGTTATAGAAAATTATCAAAAGAAATTACAGGGTGTTGTGGGTACTATAAATAATACCAGAGATGCTCAATTAGAAGAAACTCAAGCATTAATAGCTCATGCAGAAGCGGTTGGTGTTAGTTCATCAACATTATCTGAATTAAGACAGATCAAAGAGGATAATATACAACTTAGTTATGACCAAATGGCAGCTTATCAAGAAGAGATAAACATGATAAATGAATTTAATGCTTTGGGCGTAACACAGGAAGAAATGTTGTACAGACAGCTTCAGGGAAGGGGTCAAGCTTTAGAATCAATTGGACAGATGATCCTTAGTGCTAATGAGGAATTAGGTGTTCAACAAGCATTAGAAGAGTCAGTATTGAAGGTAGCTGAGGCATATGGACTTACGTGGCCTGAGGGAATGGCAGGAACTATTGAAAATCTCCAAATGGTATATGGAGCATCAATTGGATTAAAGGATGCTCAGGATGAATTACACGAAGCTACAGTTGAACTAGCTGGTGGATTGACAGCTCAACAGCAAGCTGAAGTAGATTTAACTAATTCTATAATTGAAAATGCTCGTGCATCAGGTGTATCGGCTGATGTATTAACTAGATATAATACTCTTAGAGATAAAGCTGGTGCATTGGAAAGTCGTCACCAAGCATCACTTTTAAATGCTGCTCGTGCAGCACGAACGGCCACAGGTGATATTAATAGGTTGGGTTTAACTCAACTTCAAGCTTCCAATGCTACTCTTACTGGTCAGGTACGGTTTGATGCATTTGCTCGAACAGTTCAGGTAGAAGCTGCTGAATCAAGAGCTTATGCATATGCATTAGCTCAAGCTCTTATTCAATTGGGTATGTCCGCTGCTAAGGCTTATGCAATGGTAAGTCAATCAATTGCGGCCGGAGAACAAGCCTACAAATTCCTCAAAACAGGTATTGGTTCTATGCCGGATATGAGTAGCAAAAAGTTCGGTGGTGGCGGCGGAGGCGGCGGAGGTGGCTCCAAGCAGAAAATTACCAAAGAAGAAAAGGAGGATATGCGTGAACAAGCTATACAGGATGCAATTAAAGAAGAATCCGCAGTAAATAGTCTAGTAAAATCTCTCATTGATGAAACCAGTGCAATCCACAAGTTAGGTTTGGAAAGTGGTATTAGCAGAAAGGAAATGGAACAATTTCAAAAGGCTACAAATGAATTTGGAATAGCTACTGAGAAGGCAAGAATTGAAATGCTTCTACTTGTAGAAGCTCAATCAAAACAGCTTAAATTCCTTACTGATAGTACTGCAATTTATAAAGATTATATTAGGGCTAACATTGAAGGTATTCAAAAGGCTAATGATTTCACCAGAGAAGTCCGTAGTAACGTAAGATCTTTAGAATCTCAACGTGAACAACTTTTCCAGATTACAAGAGCTTTAGGTATTACTCTTCCTTCCGCTTTACGTCCAACTGTAAAGAATCTTCAAGACTTAATTGCTGCATCTTACGGGAGTGAAGAAGCTATGGAAGCTTTACGTAAGAGTGCGTTGAGTGCAACAGATTTCTATAGAAAGACCATTGCTGATGCAAAGAAAGCCATTACAGATGCAAAGTTTGAAGAATTCGTAAAGAAGGAATTATTGTTTGAAAATCTCGGAGATGAATTTTTCAGGAATGTAAGTAGGGAACTTCAAGCTGAAATGAAATTAGATTCAATTTCTGAACAGCTTCAAAAACAGCTTGGATTAATTCAATTGAATCCAAAGATGTTCGAAATGAATGTAAGTGAAGCGGAATTGCGTAACGGTGTTCAAAATACTATTACTATGATTGAAGATCAGATTAGAGGTTCCGAAAGATTAACTGCTGCATGGCAGCCAATTTTGGATCAACTTTATGCTACTTTGAATGCCCCTGATGCTCATGAGGCAATACAAGGATTTGCACAAATGTTCCCTGATCTTATTGAACCTGCTGTGTTAGGTGTAACGGAAGCAATGAAAGGTGTTGATACACAAATAGATACTACGTTTGATGATACTTCTAAAGAAAATGCTATTGAGTATGCACAGACCGTAGAAGATCTTAGAGATAAAACAGAAGAACTTTACGATGAATTATTGAAACTTGCAAAAGCTGCTAACGAAGCCTCCGGTGGAGGTGGAGGTGGAGGTGGCGGTGGAATAGGTGGCCTCGGTGATTCTCTAAATGAGATTGGCCCTGCTGCTGATCAAGCAGTAACTGGAATGGTAAAAGTTCCTCAATCTTTTCACAATATCAGAAATGCGGCACTTGTAGCTATTGGACAAATACCCCCAGAATTCCAGAAGATGGTAGCTTCAGGAAAGATGAGTATGCAAGAACTAGAAGCTAAAGCAGTATATACATCTATTCAAACGGGTTCTACATTTGATAAAATGCCTGCAAGATTTCAACAAGCTATAGCTAGAATGCCTCCTGATTGGAGAGCTGCTATGGGTATTATTGAGAATGAAGCAGGTAAGTCTACAGCAACTATCGCAGATGACTTTACAATAATTCCTCCAGCAGCAGGAGGTGCAGCAATGGGGGCGGTAGATCAGTATGGTAATAAAATAACAGGAATTGAACAGGCAACTGGTGGAGCAGTTCAAAATGCTGAATTAGCATTTGATCCTCTGGTAGAAAAGGGAGGTACAACTGGTACTGATACTTCTTCAGAATATGATAAAAATGTTCAAGCTGCGGTAACATATACAGATACTCTTATTCAAAAGATGGGTCAGTCATGGTATTATTTGGTTGAGTTTTTGGTAAACACGGTTAATCCTGCTTTACTTAGAGCTACGGAAGAAGGTTTTGCCCCTTTACCTCCAATAGTTGCAACTCATGTTACTACAATGCAAACAAATTACGATGTACTTCAAACAGGTTTACCTACTTCAACACAAACATCTGTCAATGCAGTAAACCTAGTTCTTGATCAACTTCCTATTCATATGACAGGAGTAGTCAATATTATGCAAGTTAATTATACTACCGGAATGCAGAAAATACAGATGCAAACACAAACTACTATCAATGATATAACAGTTCGTCTTGGTACTCTTGGCCCTGTAACTACAGGTATAGTAAATGAAATGGTTAAACAATTTACAACTGGAATGGCTAAATTTCCCCCTGCTGCACAACAAGCAGTTAATGCAGTAACCAATTCATTAGGAACATTAGTTCAAGTTACGGCTAATATCACCTCTAGAATGGCACAGTCATTTGCTCAACTTGCTTCTCAAGCAGGTCAACATATGGCTAGTTTACAGAAAGCCGCAGAAAAGAATTGGGATGCAATGGCAAAAGCTTCCGAAAAGGCAGCTCAACGAGCAACCAAAGCCGTTAAATCTATTCCTACATATCACTTAACCATACATGAAATCCGTACTGTTTATACAGGTGGTGGTGGTGGTGCTGCTGAAGGTACTACCCAAATTGTATCTAAGGAAACTCACTTTACCGCTGGTGAAGGTGGTAGACCTGAAATTGTTAGTGTAGTTCCACTCGTTTCTGATGCTTTCGGTGCTAACGGAAAAGCGGATGGAAGTCTTACAGGATTGAGTATGAGTGATATAGCAAATGGTCAAAAGTTTACTGAAAATATGACACCTAATGGTGGAATGATGGCAAACCCAAGTGCTGCTGTATCATTTAAATCTGCTGATATTGGTGGTGGAGGAGGAGGTTCAAGAACAATTAATCTTAATATTAATCAACCAATTATATTGAATGATAGAGAGGTTGGACGTAGTATAGTAAATCAAACTTTCACCGATATGGATGGACAGACCTAACCTTTTACTTCTCTTTTGTTGAGTATATGTTTTTTTCTTTGTGGTTATTCTCACTACTAGTGACGATCAATATATTGAACCTTTACGTGTAAAAGTTGTCTTTAATGATCGAAAAGATACAATCACATATTATACTTTTGATTCATTCGTTTATCCCAATACAATTAATATTATGTATGTTGATGTAAGTTTGGGAATTGGTCAAACTGGAACTTTTAAAATTGAGATTGAAGATTCAGCAAAGGCTATTGATTATCACGCTTTACTTGCTATGAAGATTTATATTTATGCTGGTAAAACTCAACAATCTTATACCCCTTTAATTGTTGGAGTTATTCGTTCTGTTGAACAAAGTAGAGATGATACAGGTCTTCAAACTTATATCCTAAGTGGCTATGGATTAGCAATTGTATTTAATGAGACAGTTGTAAACTGGAGAAAGAGTGCTTTTAGACAAAGCCTTGATTCACTTAATCCTTCATTACAGGATATTTCTCATGAAGCTAATAATCTTGTCCGTCATCTTGTTACCAGTAGGGATGTATTCCCGTTGCAGAACAGCGAATCAATTATTGAAAGATATAATCTGAGTGCTGATGGAATTGATATTAGAGTTAAAGACTTTCTTTCCACGGTTAATGAACAAAATGTTGAATCCTCTCATACAATGAATTTGTTGAGTAATGCCGTAGGTGGAATGTGGGGAGTAGATAGATTTGGTAGAGTGTTTTATAAATACGCTCAGTTTGAGTATTCTCCAATTGTAGTCAAAGATACTGTTGAATCAACTGACCTTGCAGATCGTACATCATATTTTGCTGGGCCATGGAAAAGACTTATAAGTATCAAGAAAGAGGATGGATTCTCTAATAGACTTTTCGCTAAAACTTCTTCACAGACAATTGAAACTTTTATTGAATTAAATTCTCAGGGTTCTACGCCTTTACTTGATAAGGCTGCTGCCCAAATGTGGGTTCCTAGTGCTAGCAAATTTACCAATATGGGATTTTTGCTCCGTAAAGTAGGAGATCCTAAATCAACTCCGAGAAACATCGTTCAGGGAAGAATTGTTCATGATAATGGAGGATATCCAACTGGAGCGGAGGTTATAAGTTTTACTATTCCAATTGAGGATATAAAGAGAACACCAACTCCAATTTATCAATTTGATATTAATTTTGCCGGTGTAGATGTTACTGTAGGGCAAAAATACTGGGTAATACTCTTCCGTAGAGGAAGCAATAACAAGAATTATGTTGAATGGTTACACAATAATGACTTTAGTACTAACACAGAAGCAATAAATAGGGTTAGTGCAATATCAGATCCTAACGGAGATTATTCTTCATGGCCGGGGCTTAGATGGAATTTACATACTTCTGGGCCTGTATACGCTTTCGCTACTTTTGATTCTCTTTCTCACTTAGTATATGCAGAAGATCCTGTAAGTGTTGATAGGTATGGGCCGATTGAAAACTTTATCGATGTTAGAGGTCTGGATGATAATCGAACAATTGACAAATATTTACATACATATTTACAGTTTTCAGCACGCCCAATAATCTTTTACACTATTAATCGTGTTACTATTCCTGATAGTCTATTTATGCCGGGTCAACTTATCACCATCGTAGATAATTTAGGCGGTATGGAAAGATCAAAAAATATCAGTGCAGAAATTCAAGAAGTTAGGTATGAATTCAATGTTGCTGAAGATGGACTTGGTACGAGGTTCTGTGAAATCAGACCTTTAGGATATTATGATCACCTGTTTGATTTGGAGGGTGTTTGTAGTTGAAAGTTGAAGGAAAAAGTAATATTCATCATTTCGATATAGGCTATGAAGCTTTATGGGATAAATCAAGTATGTGGACTGTATCAAAACGTTTTTATGAAATTCATCAATTAAGTGAAGAAATAAAATATTTGAATAATAATAAAGTTATCTATCCTAATGAATCTTACATTAATTCTAGTATTGATGATGAGATTAGTCTTCTTAAAAATGAAAAAAATAAATTGATTAATACATTTGAAGACCAACTTGAACGTAAATTCAATGATCAGACAACTCATGATTTTAATCCACTTGAAGTAAATAGACAAGAAGATCGAGTGGTAGCTAGTGGCATGGGTAGAATAGCTGAATTTATCGTTGGAGAAAGTACTCAATTCTTTAATCATTATTCCGCAGGAACGGGAACAACACCTGTTTATGCTTCCGATACAGCTCTAATTGAAGAGCTTGTAAGGGTTTCTATCGAACAGCAAGGCTACGCAACAGCGTCAGGAGCGGTAATAAAGTATGGAGCGTATTTTCCGCCCGGTGTACAAACGGCAACAATTACGGAAGCTGGGGTTTTTGATCAAATGGTAGGAGGTACTATGTTATTCAGGGTTGTATACCCACTAGACAAAGTTCTGAACCATACCCAAGGTCTAACTTTTTTTACCCTCTCGCACGCCATTTACCAATCAAGTGTCTAGTATATAGTAACTTATTATTTACCCTTTTTATTTAAATTATTGAGTAAATTATAATAATATTTATTTAAATCAGATAATTTTATAAGAAATTCTAGAGTAGTTAAAACTCTAGTTTTCTTTATAATAATGTATGGTTGGATCACTTGAAGGATTTTTATTATTTCTATTCTTTTCCTTGTTCGAATATCATATAAAGCTTTATGTTTAGGATTGGATTTTCTTCTCAAATTTATTTCTAGTTCTGTTAAAAGATTTATAATATTTTTAACACTTTCAACTATTTCTTTATTAGTATTACTTACGATGGTAAGATAAGGGCAAATTCCTTCATTAGAATTATTACATAAACCAACGCTTCCTTCTGCATCAAATAATCCTGCCACATATGCTTTAGATGTTTCATTGATTTCCTTAAGTTCTGTATACCATTTTTTATCCATTAATGGAACTTGTATTATTAAGTCATTTCCTCTTTTGTTTTTAGAAGTTACTTCTAAATAATTTTCATATGGATTTATATTGTTAATAGAATTTATTATATTCATGGCTATTCCTTGTTTGGACGTTAAAAATGGTTGTATATAGTTTACAAGTTTAATTATATCAGAGGATTTTTCTATTATTATATCATATTTTGTTTTCCATTTAATATTATAATTTCCTATTCTGGTTCTGAAATGAATATTATCTTGGTTTAATATATTTTTAATAAATTCAATTAAATCATTAGAAGTAGTAGTAAACGTAATGGATTTTCCATAATATGTTTTAGTTTTTCTTTTAAGAGGATAAACTGATATACATCCATCACCTTCGATAAATCCTGCTAAATATGCAGCTTCAGTATCTTTCAATTACTCTTTTTTAACAACATTTATATTTAAGCATTCCTATTATTCCTTATTGGTCACAGCAGAAGAACTAGTAAGATTCCATGAACAAGTATGCAATAAAGCAAGATCCCTCGTAACGCCAAAGGGTAAAGATTATTCCGCTAATGCCGAACAGGACACTTTAGCGAATTTACGCATTCCCGCTAAACTCGGTCATGCAAAAAACGACATTAATACAATGAAGATTATTCTTGATTTAAAATGGGGAAGATTGGATTCCTTAACGAACGATTTAAATAAGCCAGTTAACTACGAAACCGTTGATGAAACTGTTCATGATTTTATAAACTATTTGATTTACCTTTTATGGTTTTATCACGAGTTAAAAACTAAAAGAAATTCCGCTCCAAATATTCAAGCGATTGAAGCAGGAAGAATACAGTTTGGGGAATCGGGGATAGAACAGGATTTTTAATCTACAAACTCAAATTTTATTCCACTATCATAGAGTAATTCTACGATAGATTCATCTCCTTCAATTATCATTCCATCGAGTTTTATAGGCTTAGAATTTTTATTAGCATAAACTAGGAGGTGTTTAGCTTTGGCGAGATTTTCATAATCTAAGAATCTAATTTTCATTAGTTGATTTATTTAAACACTAATTTATAAACGTTGTTATGAGTTTTAAATCTTTTCCTGTGGTACGAAATCATGATCAAGATTGTAAATGTAGTTCAGATTTCGATGGTTGTGCTATAAGGAAATTTATTGAAAGATTAGAAAGATTTCAGGAGCAAATTAGATGAGCTTTCAGGACTTTAGGAAATTTAGTAGCTCTCGTCAAAATTCTAAAATTAAAGCCCTACTCCAGCGTTTAGAGAAATTTGAATCTGAAGCTAATCCTGTAGAAAATAATAACCTTTTTGCTTTAGGATTTACTAGTCGTAACTTTCTTACCTTTCATGATAATCTTGCCTTTTCCCGTTTACATACTCTTGCAGAAGATGATGATTATAAATTAACTGCTGAACCTGACGGGAATTTATTTAAATTATGGTTTACGTTTGACGGAATAACGGAATTAGAGGATCAAGCGTTATGGGGTCATATAGGCACTATTTACGGTGATAGCGGTTGTGACGCATTGGCCGAAGGTGTATATGAGGGAATAGGAGCTGGAGGAACAATTTGTATGAAATTTAATGGAACTAATAAGTATATTCAAGTACTTCCATCCGAACATTTAACAATAAATAACAGACCACAATTTTCAATTTTTATACGTTTTAAAGTTGATGATGTAACTCAAGACCAAACTTTATTTGAAAAATATGATGATTTAAATGGTTCATATGCTTACAAGGCAATTATAACAAATGGAAGAGTTGTATTTATGGTAAGCGTAAATGGAACAGGATATACTAAGGTTAATAATGCAAACTTGGTAAATAATACATGGTATGACGTTTGGATGAGACGTGACAATATTACATTAACAGTTTATGTAAATGGTTCTGATGCTACTGCGGGCTTAAATTCAGCAGGTTTCAGTGAGGAAGGTTTTAGCTCTGGTGGATTTACAACAAGATTTCCTCCGGTTGAATTTGATCCTATTCCTACGGGTACAGGAGTAGGTACTTCATTACTTATAGGGGTAGATGGAACTTTACAATCCTTCTTTAAGGGTTATATTCAAGATTTTCGTATTTGGGCAAAACTTGTAACTCCTACGGAGATTTCTAATCAATGGACAAATAAAGTAAGTGTTTCAAATATTGCTTTTGAACGATGTGCTGTTGTAGGATATGCCCCAATACGTGCTGCAAGGAGAAGAAGTTTTACAGAAACAATCACATTTGTTGATTCTATTACTGCAACTTATAGACCTACCAATCCAAAATTACGTTCTGTTTCTAATAGTATTACATTTAGTGATTCAATTACTCCTCTTGTAAATGTTATCAAACCTGCAAATGTTAATGATACATTTAATTTTGCTGATGCAATTTCATTATTCAAAGGTGCAACCCGTGTGAAAGTTGGTGCTATAGTAAAGTCTACTCAAACTTCTGGATTACCATTTACTGTAAATCATTCTACGGAAATTGGTTTCAGACCAAAGTTTATGATGTTTTGGGGGTGTAATGCTGCGGCATATAATACTTTTCAAGTAGACTCTCAATTTTTTATTGGTTTTTCTGATGGAACGAATAATTATGCAGTATGTGCAGCATCTGATGATGATACTAGTACAATGGATACTGCAAAAGGATTTTATGACGCAGCAGTTTTAACTGTAGATGATGATAATGATTTATTATGTCGTGCTACTTGTACATTTTCAGATACAGGATTTAGTCTTCGATATATTACTAATGCTACTAATCATGCTGAAATAATTAATTATATTGCATTAGGAGGTTCAACAATTACTAACGTAAAAGTGGGAACTTTTGCTCAACCTGCATCAACTACTGGAACATTTTCCGTTACTAGTGTAGGATTTCCATCTGACGCTACTTTTCTTTTACCTACACAGTTTACAACAGTTAATTCAAAAAGTGTTCACTCTGGACTATCTTTTGGGGCTTTTAATAAAGCTGATCAGGATATGTCAATTTCTATAACTGATGAGTATGATGTTTCTGTTTCTGTAGCTAGAAGGATTGCAAGAAATACAAGAGCAATTACAATTCTAGGTGCTGAACCTACTGGAATCCATACTGTTATGAAGTTAGCAGACGCTCTAGAAACAACTCCTACAGGATTCGATCTTAATTATATTGTTAATACTGCTAGTGGAGGAACAGCAGGATTATGTGCTTATGCAGCAATTGAAGGTGTAAAATGTTCAATAGGAACTTTTAATATAACTGCTGGAAGTACTGGAATTCAAACCATTACAGATTCAACCATAGACTTTAAACCTTTATTAATAATTTTTATGTCTCATGGGGGTCTTGTAACCGCAGGTATTACTCCGCTTACTGACGCTAAATTTACAATTGGAGCTGTAGTTGATTCCTTAAACAGAAGAGTCGCATCAATGCATAGTGTTAGTGGATCTGAAGAAGGAATTGCCATTGATTATGCTAGATCAAATACTTCGTTTGTGATTTTTGATGCAAATATTTCGTCTGCTAGTTCAACTCTTAGATTAGCTTTTGATATTACTTCAATTCAAAATGGAGGTTTTACAATAAATAAAACTACTAATAGTTTATCTTCTGCTGTAGATATTCATTATATTGCATTAGCATAGCCATAGTTATTAAATGTTTCTATATAATATCAGTTTCTGATGTCTAGTGAGATTCTTGTTTCCCTTTTAGGTGGAGCTTGGATCGGAGAGAATAATCTTTCTGCTCCACGTATGAATGCTAAAACCGTTTGGGTTGGAACGGGTGCAGCTTTATCTAATCTTTCTCCCACTTATCCCGGTCAGATAGCAGTATGTAGTTCAACCGAAAGTGGATTTATTAAAGATTCCGTTTATTTCCGTGATACAGATAATACAGGATGGTTATTCCTTTCAATGTCTAAGCACACTCATAATGTTGATGATCATTTATCAGGTGGTCTTTATACTGATATAATGTATGATAATCTTATGAATGCTTATCAATGGGGTCAATTGAGTGTGACAAAGGAAATGTTTCATAATATTGTAGCTGGTTCAGCAACTATTACTAATGATTTAAGTTCTGCTTCAGGTAAAGTAGTGCTTGATAGTGGTGCGATTGCTAACGATTATGCACAACTCGTAGTACCACCGGGGGCTAAATTATCTTTTGGACGTAAATCTAGATTACTAGCAAAAGTTGGAGTTACATTTGGAGGTTCAGGTGTAACAAATTACATTACTCGTATTGGTGTAGCTGGAGAAGATATTAATGGTGCAAATACTACAAGTAATAAATATGGTATTGAAGCTTGTTCTCAGGATTCTCAGGTAAATTGGATGATATTTTCTGCTAACGCAGGAACTAGAACTGGAGGAACAGTAACAAGTTCTCCTGTAGATGCTGGTTATGATTCAAGTGGTAAGGGTTATAGATTAGATCATACACCTAATCTCAATATCAAATTTTATGATAATGGTGTAAATTGTGGGGCTAATTGTACAAAAACAAGTAACAATCCAAATTCTGGAAATACAGGAACAGATTATGTATTAAGGTTAGGAATAAAATCTACTAATACTAATGCAAAGAAAATGGCGTTATTTGGTATTAGACTCATAGGAACAATTTCAGATGCCGCTTGGGCATAGAGAGTTAGTTCGACTCAAGATGACCCCTGAGGAGGTCAATAATTTTAATCCTCCACAAGGAATTGATATTACTTGGCATGATTATGATTATTATCAAGGAGAAGTTACGGCTTCAATTACAGGATTAGAATGGTCAGCTCCCGATGATACATGTTTAGTATATAAGGAAGAGATTAATCATATGTTAGCTGACTTGAAGGTTGTTCAAGATGGAATTAGAACTAGTAAATATCCAATACCGTTTATTCGTACTGTTGATACATGTAAAAGTTTTCTTGAAGATACTGAATATGATTATTTAATTAGTAAAGGAAAAACTAACACTGAGACTTTTTATGGTGAAAATAGAAAAGCATATAAGTTAGAAACTGTAGGATTTGTAGTATGATAGACTCAAAATCAACCACAATAGTATTTCATACAGTAAGTAAAAATGATGGTATGTTAATTCAGGTTAGTAAAAGGTTTATAGATGATTTATTAGAATGTTTTGATGACAGATTAGAAAAGCTTACAAGATTTAGTAATACCAGAGAAGAACAAGCGGATAGAATTACTAGCTATAGAGATCAACTAATGAAACAAGTAACAAGATTAACATAATGCTTAATGAATGTTTCCTTACAAATACGACTTGATAATTCATTACTAAAGAATATAGCAAAGAATGGAATATTTCCAGATTCCTTAGAGAATGTATTAGCATTACGAATACATGATTTATTGAGAAAATATACTATTCCCTACAAAGATATTTATAGAAAAGTAACACGTTCACAGGGAGTATTATTTAGTTTATATGAAATAACTGTAACAATTATTGAAATTGAATTCGATATAGGTCAGTTAAAACTTTTATTTACAGACTGTCTAAATCCATTTGCTCATCAGATTAGAAAGATAAATATGGTAGTTCATTAATCGTAACAAACTCATGGATTTTCATCCATGGTTGTTCTACCTAATGATATTAGATTCTTTTATTCAGGTGGTACTGATAATCAAAATCCACTTGCAAGTTTAGGTGGTCAAATTTCTACTACTCAAATTATTAATGAATCTCAAGAAAACGTATTCAATAATGTAACATTAATTGAAGCTGATAACGGATTAACAGATTATCGTTGTTTTTATGTAAAAAATGTAGGCTCAGAGTTATGGAGAAATGCTGTTATTTGGCGTGAACAAGGTACACAATCTGGATTTGATAGTATTGGTATTGGATTAGGAACTTCCTTAATTGATGGTACTGAACAAATAGTATTAGATAGATTTACAGCTCCTGTAAACGTTAATTTTTCCGGCCCTGATACTAAAGAAAGTGCTTTATTACTAGGTGATCTTGCTCCCGGTTCACGTAAAGCAATTTGGGTAAGAAGAATAGTAGAACCTTTAGCAAGAACATTTAAAAACAATACATTTAAATTAAGGGTTGAATTAGGAAATCCCGCTGGTAGCGGTGGTGGTGGAGGAACGGCACCCGGAAATCCACCCGGCCTACCCGGAACCGGTGGTGGTGGAACTGGAACAGGATGTCAAACAGGATATCATAAAGTAAATGGTGTATGTATTCCTGATACAGTTCCTCCTATTACTGGTGGTGGAGGAGAAAATATTCTATGGCAATCTACTACATGGTCTAACGGTCATGATAGAACCATAACCGGAAGTGGAGATAGAGATCCAGATGATCCTACATTATCTTTTGGTGCTGGTGAAAATAGAGAATTAATTATAAAAGGTGCGTCAGATCCCGGATTTGTTAATCATACAGGGCCAAGAACTCGTATATATGTAGATCAGTATGGAAATGTTGCTAATAATTACAATGCTTCACTAGAGATTCAAAAATTTTATCCTAACAGTTCATTAGATAACTTATCACTTAGACTACGTTCTAGACATAATGAAGGTGGAAGTGAGTCAAATAGATTTGGTGGATATGGAATGGCTTTACACCATGATTCTGTTGAAGCCGCTAGAGAAGATTTTCATAATGAACATACTGATATGAATCCATCTAATACTAATTTACCTCACGCTCTGGTTGATGGTACAGAATATGGAATTAGATTTTCTGTACGTGATATAACTGGAGGAAAAGTTGAAGCTAAACTGGAACTTAAAGGTGGTGCGTATGGATCTAGTTATGTTGTAGTTGCAACAGCAGTTGATGATAATCCAGAGAGTTATATGCTTGATAAACAACTTTATCTTAATAATCGTTCTTATTTCTGGATAAGGACTAACGGAGATTCTCCAGAAGATGTACGTTATGGTTTCGTTGTTCTTAGAGATTTAGATAAAAGTAGTGTTACAACATGTCCTACTGGGTATACACTTAAGAATGGAATTTGCGTTGCTGATACACTTCCTCCCCCCGGTACGGGTGGAGGAGGAACACAACCTCCTCCTTCAGGTGGTGGAGGAGCTACAATTGCTGATTATACAGCTACAACAGTTGGTGATACTACTTGTGGTAGCACAGCACAAACTATAACTAGTAGAATTATAGCAAGAAATCCTAATTTTCATATGCCTTTAGGTGATTATACATATACAAGTTCTAGTAGTTGTTGGATTTCCATGATGGCTCCACTCAAGTCTAAAATTTTTAACTGTACTATTGGAAATCATGATGATGAAGAGGATGAAAGTAATTCCTTAAGATCAGCATATTTAGCTAACTATAATCTATCTCAACCATATCATGCATTTACATTTAGAAATACATTTGTACTTACTCTTTATACCTATGCTCCGTTTGGGTTTGGTAGCGGTTCAGCTCAATTCCAATTTGCACAACAGCAATTAGCGGCTGCAAGGGCTAATCCTGCTATTGATTGGATTATTGTTTGTTTTCATAAGCCAATTTATACTGCCGCATCTAATCATTCTGGTTATACAGCGTTTCGTGATGTTTATCATCCATTATTTGATCAATATAAAGTTGATATATGTTTAAGTGGGCACGTTCACAACTACCAAAGAACTAAACCCCTAAAATATACTGGAACAGGAACAGGTAATAGTATTGCAAATAATGAAGTTACCAACTATATAAACCTTGTGAATCCAATTTTCCTTATTGTTGGATGTGGAGGAAGGGAAATTTCAGGAATAGATTCTCAACCTTCATATAATGCTGCTCAACGTGAAGGATATGGATATTTACTTATGTCATGGTCAAACAATGGTAAAAGACTCACATGTAGACATTATGATCAAACAGATACTTTACGTGATGAATGGACAATGGACAAAACTGCGGTTAGTCAACCCCCACCACCCCCCAGCGGAGGAGGTGGAACTACGCCCCCACCCAGTACAGGAGGTCAAATAGATAGTTTCGGTATTAAATGGTTATTAGCAACAGGTCAACAATCAGTAATTCCTCAGAGTAGAGAAAATGCAGGAGATTTCCGTTGGTCAGAAGTTTATCCTAATTTACGAGATAATGGATATGAAGCTACATTATATGGTACATTTGAAGGAGTAAGTTCAGATGGTCACTGTGCATTAAAACATTGGGGTGGAAATCACTCAGGGGATTGTCAATATGAAGAAAGTGGGAGCTGTTGTTGTTGGTACGACACGGGTATTCGTTCCGATGGTTCGATACAATTGCAGATCGAGCGACCTCATCCCAATAATGACGACTTTAATGCTAGTACAACTATGAATAATATTGGAATGGGTATGGATGGTAACACAATTGGCCTTAAATGGATAATATATCCAATTCAACAAGGTGGAGATGTTGATCGTGGTGGAGTAAAGTTGAAAATGTATGTAGATACTGCTCCATTCGTAAGCGGTAAACCTCAAGGTCAATGGCGTCAGGTATATGATATTACTGATACAGGTCAAATTCTAGGTGATTATCCAGCTCCTTCAGAACAGGAAATTGAAGTTAGGAATTCCGATACTGATGATACAACTATGTATGGAGGTGGAATTCACTGGAGAAGATTAAGTAGAACAGATATTAATAATGGTGGTACAACCGGTGGAGGTGGTGGCACTCCTGCTCCTTCGCCTGCACAACCTCCTACAAATGTTCAGTATTTTTATGATTCAACTACTACACAAAATACACCACAAACTATTGATGAAGAAGAATATGATACTACAGAAGGAATAATTGCTGTTTCAGAACAATATAATCCGGGCAATGCAGTTATTTCAGGTGGTTATATAAATATTAAATCCGGCCCTAGTGGTGTAGGTGGAGCTGGAAGTATATTTGTTGATTATTGGAAGAAACCAAGATTTAATACAGATGATTTACCCGGTTTTAATACGGTCATTTCATATGAATTTGTTTACGAAGGACAGGTCAGTACTTCAATAGCATTTGGAAATGAGGTAACACTAACAAACTGGGATAACTTAGATACAATATTTACAGGATTTACTGTATTTTTCAGTAGTCCAATTGTAGGAAGTTCTGGATATTCTAATGAAGCAAGTATTCACACTAGGTATTTCGAAAATCTTAGTTCTCCTGATCCAGATTTTGATGATGCGTTTGGAGGACGTAATAGTCCTAGAACTCCTGTAGGTCAATATCCATACCCATCAGGGAAAGAATTTGAAGATGGAAATACATATAAAGTATTTGTTACGTGTAGAACAAATAGAGAAGACCAAACTGTTGTTATTAATGCATGGTTAGATTTCGTAGATGGAAGTGGTTGGAGAAAGATAATTAGTGACCATGAAATAGATAGAATTTCTTGGCTTCCGGGTAGTGTTCCTCAAGGTTATGATGATACAGAACAAATTGAACAAGGCCCAGATCTAATTAAAAGACATAGAGTATCTATACGTAATAATAATTTAAGTCAACCTTCTGGACTTCCTCTAAAAGTTAAAAACATCAAAATAGGTACAATGCCATATTTACCAGATCCTGTAATACCCGGCGGTGGAGGGGGTGGAGGAACTAATCCTCCTCCAGATGATCCAGATCCTCCTTCTGGAACTTCTGGTAATGATGCAAATGGAATAAAGATGATTTATCCAACTAAGGCAAGTGGAGATACATTTTTATGGGATTTAAGTGGAAGTAATTCCCGAATTGCTGGGCAAAATGTAACTTCCGTTAGAAGTACAGCAGGTGGCCCATGGGCATTTAGTAAGAATTCCACTAATCCAATAAGATTATTTATATATACAAAAGAGAATAGTATTAGTAATATAAATGTTACCCAACTTTCTACCGTTCCCCCCATAAGTACATTCAATCATAATTCACTAGCAACTTTAGGATATTTCTATCAAGCTAGAGACTGGAAGAATATTGAATTTACAATTTATATGTCTATTGCAACCTCAATTGGAGATGTTGCAGTAAATAATCAAACAAGTTATGTAAGTTTAATTGCTAGATCTGCTAATCATACTATTACTAATGGTGGATGTGGAGGTTCATCATATCATGCAGATTTTAACTTTGTAACTGGAGGAGTTAGATTTAAGAAAGAACAATATCATGCTGCATATGTAATGGATAACTTTACTGCTACAAACGTTGGATCTGCTGAAGGAAGATGGATTGGTTTGAAATTTGTAGTATGGAATAGATCATCTGATGGAAAAGTTGAAATGGAATTATTTATTGATAAAGATGCAACAAATAGTTGGGTAAAATACTTGGGAAAAATAGATGCTGACGATTGGGGAACTGGAGCGGCTCAATGTGCTGGAACACCTCCCGGCAAAAAGATTACTTGGGGATCACCTGTTACAATGTTAAAAATGGATGTAGCTCAAGCAACACTGTTTATATCATATATGTCTGTTAGAGAGATTACTCCTCCAAGTTAAATATAAACTGTGCAAGCAAGATCATAAGTAAGATCTTCTACATAATGTGAACTTGGATTAGGTTCTCTTCGTACTAAACAAGTTCTTGCCCCGTCATAAGGATCTGATTGATTTATTCCTACTTTCAAATATGTTTGAGCTGATCCTTCAGTATAAACTAGTACTAATCTATCATCTTTTGACATACGATGAGAGTTGTTTAAATCTTCAAAATATACTACTGTATCACCTTGAGGTAGTGTGGTGACATCAATTGAACCAAAAGTTGTGACTATATCATTTCCTGAATTCTTCTTAATATATAAAGTTGCCGTTCCTATAGCTCCTCCATATTTTGACATAATCATATCAACACGTCGAATTTTCTTTCCAATAAGTTGAGATTTATCATTTACATTATTATTCTGTACGGAATTATCGTGAGCGATTAAACCTACATGATCCCTGTTGTGATCAAGTGTTATATCATGAGTTTTTGGAACAGTAAATAGCACCTGTAAGGGTGGAACATCAACAAGTAATCCTGAACAACCATCGGATTCATTAAAGTTAATATTATATACTCCAATAAGGTTTGCAAAAACTGCTCCCGTAATCGGTTCTTCTACTGGTGGTGGGTCAGTTGATCCCGGTGGTGGATCAGGATCTGGATCAGGGTCAGGATCTGGATTACTTCCCCCAAGTAAAGCTATATCAATTTCTCTAATACTTAATTTCTTGAATATTACATCACCGTTACCTCCTTCCCATTTGTAAAATATATATGGCCCTCCGTGAATTCCTATATAATCCGGCCCTCCATCAGCGGAATTGGTTCCAGTAGTTTTTTGGCATGCTCCAGCTTGTGATCCCCATCCTCCAGAATCAACGAATTCATCCACTTTGACCCATGTATTAGTTTCATTTGCGTCGATGTAAGTTTCTCCTCTAACATTAGTATTAGAATTAATATTAAAAATTACAAATTTAAAGCCTACCCATTTATCCTTAGGAGCAGTTACTGCTGTAGCCTTTTCAGGAGTTGATGATTGATTAACATGATATTGTTCTTTGACAAATCTTACCTTTCCCGTTTTAAGGTTAAATGTTGATTTATAACTAAATCCTTCACATTTTCTATCTGAGAAGTGTCTAGCAGTTCTTGTATAAAGGGCTAAAACAGTATCGGAAGTTCCATCATATTTGAAATAGATTGTAATTTCAACATTTTTCCAATCCTTTTCTGACATGTAAAACCCACGTTCCTTAAGAGTGTTGTGATTCGTAGTTACATCAGTTTGTGAAAATCCCGCACTGGTAGTTATTCCTATACGAACATTATCATTTTGAGAGATTTTATAATCTTCGGTAGCACTTCTATAGGTGATTGTACCTCCATCACCATAAATATCTACACGGCCATCTGACATTGGAGCTGTATCAATTATCCAGCTTTCACCATTAATTTTTGAAGGATAAATCATTTGAACACCAAGTTGGTCATTAGCCATAAGATCTGAGCTTAGTTATTGCTATTTATGACAACTAAGTTTACCTTATTTCAGTTTCAATAGTTGTTTTGTTTGATTTATTTGGAGGTTTTCATATGAAATTACAGAAAGGAACAATTCTATCAAAGAATAATGCAAATTACATTACCTGTGTGAAGTGCGGCAGAGAGTTAAATATCTTTAATGAGTACGATTACTATGATCTGAACGGATCATTCATTAAAGAATGCTGCGGAAAGATTCACACGCTTACTCAACATACTTATATTTTCCAATATAACTAAGGAAAAACCTTAGTTCTCTTTTTTATCTTTCCTTATAATTTCTCCATATGACTAAGAATAAAGAGCTAAAGAAGCTCGGAGATCAAATTGACGAACTTGAAGAAGGAGAAATCAAAAAACAATTAAGTATCAATTATCGTAATATTTTGCACAACAACGGTGAACTACCTTGTGATGGTATTTGGAATGCAGCAAGGGGCGAATGCGAAGAATTCGATGAAACAAGTATCCCTCCAAAAGTATCAGCAGGAAGAAACAGAACAGTAGACGTAGGTGAATCGGTTACTCTATCAGGAGAAATTAAAGACTTTAAAAATTATCTAGTATATAAAGGATGGAATCAAATAACTCATCCATCAGTTCCATTAGTACAACAAGCAGGTTCAGCAGATGGTTCAACTCTTACAATTCATCCAATCAAAGAAGGAGAATATACATATCAATTTACTGCAACAGATGTAAAAGGCCAAAGCGGTTCTGATACAATAGTTATAACAGTAAAATCAAAGGAAAGCCGAAAAGCAGAGAAGGAAGCTAAAGAAAAGAAAGAAGCCCAAGAAAAGGAACAAGCAGAGAAAGAAGCTAAAGAGAAAGCAGAGAAAGAATCAAAGGAGAAAGTTCAAGAGAAACCTAAACCAATTGAAGAAAAAAAGCAAAACTTTCAAGGCTTTTCACTGAAAGCTGAAGAGGAATTTAAACCAAAAGAATTCAATAGAGGTAAGTAATTAATGTATAAAAACACTGTAATTGTTGCGGCAATAGTGTTTATAACCCTATTTACTGCTTCAGTTACAACTTTTTCTCAAGAAGAGAAAGTAAAACAAATTATTTTAACTGATTTCATTAAACAATATAGTGATTATGGTCAACATGACGACCCAGCTTATAGAGAAACCTATAATGTATTAAATTTATTTGATAATCAAGTAAATACAACTTATTCATTCTGGTCACAACTTGGTGACGCAGGATTTGTAGCAGACTTGAAAGGCCCAATGGATCAACAAGTTTGTAGTGCTGAATTATATGTTTTTAATCCTCAAAATTCTCCATTTGTTTTGAGATTTGGGGAAAGAGAAATCACAGGATCTTTAGATTCTACAGTTAAAAAAATAGACATTCCTAGTTGTGTTAAACAAGTAGATGAAATTTCTTTTGATGTCGATGGTAGTACTTCCACTGATTTAGAAAGTGCGAAATGGACAACAATAGAAGAAATTAAACTTTTCACAAAAGATATTATACCTCCAGTATGTCCTCCAAACACAAAATGGGATCCAAATACACAAAAATGTGTTCCAATTGACCCACCACCAGTTAATAACGGTACAAATATTACAAATTCAACATTAACCTTCAATGTATCTGGTTCAACAATTACAATAAATGCTGATGAGACAAGTAAAGTCATCATTCCACAAAAACAATCTATAATTCCAGAAAATGATGAGAAAGATGACAAGAAAGACAAAAAGGAGAAGAAGAATAAGAATTGACTAAAATAGTATTCTTTGGAGATCCTGACGTAAAATCCGATGGAGATCAAATATATGCTGCGGGATTAAAAGAACAGAATGTTGATTTATATGTAAATCTAGGTGATAATGGTTATAGCGGAGCTGACCCAGTAAAACTATTAGTAAAACATTTCCCAAAAAATAGTGAACAATATAAAAAACTTATTTTAGTTTTGGGTAATCATGATGATGGTGAATCCGAAGATGAAGAAACAGAGGAAAAATGTGGAGCATATCTACCTGAACAATATAAATCAAAACCAGAATTTGATTCTACGGATCAATCATGGCAAAATACCAGATGGTTAACCTCTCGACATGTAGGAGATATTTACTTCATTGGTATGAATTCTCAGGATATGGATATTGAATTCAAGAGAAACCAATATAATTGGGTAATTAAAGAACTTGAAACAGCTAAATCCTTAAAACAACAAGGTAAAGTTACATGGATAATCAATGCAAGTCATAAACCTTGGTTTACATTAAAATCATCTCACAGTCCTTATACAGCAGTTCGAGAAATTTATTCTAAAGCATTCCAAGATGCCGGAGTCAATCAAAATTGGCACGGACATAACCACAATGATCAAGCATGGTGGTCAATGATTGCAATCAATCAAAGTGGTAATGCAGCAGGTGAACAATTACAATCATTTTTACCTGACGGTAAGACAATTGATCATACAAAGCCACATGGATGGACAACAAATATAAATGGGCACTCCGGGCATGAACATAATGCGTTTAA
>Ga0307410_10000182_pt1 | contig 23072 bp, 17 predicted proteins | sample 322Ometagenome_3_FD_203707 | JGI IMG/M metagenome (GOLD analysis project Ga0307410, IMG submission 203707) | Maize rhizosphere microbial communities from greenhouse at UC Davis, California, United States - 322HYB-O-3 | ecosystem: Host-associated > Plants > Roots > Rhizosphere > Soil | place... | reverse complement strand
GCGATCGCTGTTGATAAACGGACCGGTGTCGTTTACGAAACTGAAGACTTTAACCCGAGCGGTTTTTATCGTTTCCTGCCGAATCGGAACAAGCGCCTCGCCGAGGGCGGTGTGCTGCAGATGCTTGCGGTTACCGGTAAGCCACAATACGACACCCGCACCGGGCAGACCCAAGGGGCTGCACTGCCCGCGTCGTGGTTTACGATAGACAACCCGGATCCTGCCGAAGCGGATGTCGACCCGTCATCCGTGTTCAAGCAAGGCCGAGTGAAGGGCGGCGCGCTGTTCAACAGGCTGGAAGGCTGCGTAACGGACGATAAGGGAAATGTTTATTTCGACGCCACGAGCGGCGGCGAGTCTCGCGGCGGCCAGATCTGGCGTTACGAACCTGCGGGGAAAAACGAAGGCACGCTCAGGCTTCTATTCCAGTCCCCCAGTCGGGAGGTGCTCGACATGCCAGACAACCTTTGCCTGATGCCGAAAAGTGATCTTCTTTTCATCTCCGAAGACAGCGATTATGTCGGCGAAGGCGGAACGGCCGAAAACTTTGTCCGCATCCTAACCCCCGACGGCCGGCTTGCCGATTTTGCCAAAAACATCGTTCCCGGAATGGAACGCACCGAGTTCGCCGGGAACACTTTTACCAAGGACGGGAAGATACTGTTCCTCAACCTCTACACGGTGGGCGCGACATTCGCGATTTGGGGTGATTGGTCCAAATTCCGGTCATAGGCACCCGAATTATTCTTGAAGCTATTAGAATTGATGAATCGGCGCGGCCTGCGGCGGGCGGGTACAACTTCGGATATAGATTAGATTCAAATTCACCATAGCGATCACGATCCAGGCAGTCGGTTTCTGTCGTATTGAAAATTTTTCATCCAGTCGAGCGAAGGCCGGCCGGCGACTTTTGTTTTGTGCAGCACAGCTTCGAACTCCAGCGGCTGAAAAACGATCTGTATTTCCGCGACAGCAAACGCAACGGCACGTTCACCTTTTAAGAAGTTTTCGACCTTGCCGACGATGCTCTCGTACGGAAGGCCCTTGAGCCGTTTACGTGCGTGTTCGGTGATCCCGTAGTAAAAGTCCATAGCGTCGCATGCGGAAAGCATTTTCGCTATAAACTCCTTAAACGCGCTTTGCAGCTGTGTTGGAACAGTTTGCGGATCTGTTCCGGAAAGAATTACCAATTCGCTCAAAACCTCTAAAAAACGGTTATATTCAAAAATCAGATCTTTGATCCGCAGAACGCGCTGACTGAATTGATTGTCATTAATACCCGGATTCTCCGAATAAACTTTTCCCATCAGCCTCTGGTAGGCGGGATCGTCATTGGGGTCGGAATAAACCAACCACATGTCGTCAGCGAGCTTTTCGCAAAATTTATCCATCCCGAGGCGGATCGCTTCCACAAGAACCGCCAACGGAGGAGTGGAGGCGGGCAGAGGAGGCGTTTCGTACGACAACGTGTAAGGCTTTTCGTTAAAAGTTTGATATTGAAAGCCTAAAATCTTGGCCGTTTTTTGCCCGACAACGCCGTCAGGCTTGAGGCCTTTTCGACGCTGGAGGGCGACCACCGCGACGTGCGTCACTTTGCCAAAGCGGCCGTCGACCGCAATTCGGTGCCCTAATGCCAATAGCGGATCGTTCAGCAATGTCTGCAGTGCCCGGACGGCGTCCCCTGAGCTTCCAAGACACAGCGGTTTAGTAAGTGTGGGGGCGTTTTCCGGAATGTCCATTTTGCGATCTCCTTGCCAAATTATCGTCCTATGGAAAAGCGTGGTCGAATATATCATAATGCTTCCATACTGAATAAGTTTTTTAATGGAACTAGCGGTCGAAAAATACAAGGTAACGGATGAGCCGTTTTACCTGCCGGTGAGGCAGGAAGTGGAGCTTTTTGAAGCTGCGTACGCGGCGAAGCTGCCCGTGATGCTGAAAGGCCCGACTGGGTGCGGGAAAACGCGTTTCGTCGAGCACATGGCGTGGCGTATGGGCAGGCCCCTGATCACCGTCGCTTGCCACGAAGATCTCTCATCCACGGATCTCGTCGGCCGGTTCTTGCTCGAAGGGGAAGAGACCGTCTGGCATGACGGCCCTCTGACCTCAGCGGTGCGTGCCGGGGCGATCTGTTATCTGGACGAAGTGGTCGAGGCCCGCAAGGACACGGTCGTGATCATCCACCCTCTAACGGATGACCGCCGCCGCCTGCCGATCGAAAAACGCGGCACCGTGATTGAGGCTCCGCCGGAGTTCATGCTCGTCGTTTCCTACAACCCCGGCTACCAATCGATCTTGAAGGACCTGAAACAATCCACGCGGCAGCGTTTCGTCGCGATGGAGTTCGATTACCCGGAAGCGGAAGCCGAGGCCGAGATCGTCGCCAAGGAAGGCGGCATCGATCTCGAAATGGCCGCAGACCTCGTCAAGATCGGCCACAAGGTCCGCAACCTACGCGGCCACGGCCTGGAAGAGGGCGTCTCCACGCGCCTGCTCATCTACGCCGCCCAGATGATCGCCAAAGGCATCGCCCCCGTCGACGCCGCCGAGGTCGCCATGTGCTCCCCCATCACCGACGACCGCGAACTACAGCGCAGCATCCGCGAGATCGTAACGACGATAATTTAGTCTTGGCAAGCTTCACGGCCGACCGTGAAGCTTGCATTGCCCTTGCGCGCGCGGGACCGACTTTCGGCCGCGATCACTCGGACCTGGTGCCGGTGGAGTTGGCGCAACCCTGTCCAAGCTGGTTGCCGTTCGTATCGAACATCTGAACCGTCCCCGTGCTCGTAAATTCATTTCCCGATTCCGAGAGCTGGACCGTTTGCCGAACAGCTTGCCTTCCGACGTGAATGCCGCTGGAGTTGTAGCGTAGATTGGTGAACGCGAACGAATAATCCCCCCATCCTTTGCCGCGGGTCCAAACGCCAAACACCGACGGTGCGATCGTCGACGTCCCGGACATCGTTCCGCCCTGGTGAAAACTTAGGATTCCGTCGAACTTCGTTCCTGTAGATTGCCCCGTGTCACAATTGACCAGTGTCACCGTCGTGAGCCATGTTCCTTCCAGCGTTCGCGCCGGGGCTATGCCCTGAGCTAAAGACAGCGTGTGCGCTCCGACGAACAACACCGACGATACAACCAACATCGCAACCAATATCACAACATATCTGTTTTTCATTGTTTTTCTCCGCTTTCATTTATTTCGACGAGATTCGTTTTCCCGGCGATAGGTGTGATAATGGACCGCAAATGTTCTGAAAATCTTTGCGTAAGGGCATGGAAGTTTCTGAAAATTCCTGACCGTGACGGCGGAAAGCGATCAATCTAAGGTGTATGAGTTCGACGGATACTCCGTATTGACGGGGAGCAGGCGTTTTTTGCGCGCCGACGGAGAGCTGATCCCCCTCACGCCCAAAGTGTTCGAGACCCTGCTATACCTGGTCGAGAACCACGGGCGAATTATCGAAAAAGACGAACTCATGGAGGCCCTGTGGCCGGACACCATCGTCGAAGAGAACAATATAAATAAAAACATTTCCGTTTTACGCCGGATCCTTGGAGAAAAGCAGGGCGAGAATCGGTACATCGCGACGGTACCAGGGCGCGGCTACAAGTTCGTCTCGCCCGTAACGGTTTCAGAATTTCCCGTTCTCCACCGACCAGATTCACCGGTGGAGCGCGACGGACCCGGAGACCATTCTGCGATTCTCAAGGGGCCGAATGAAGGCCCTTTGGAAAGCGCTTCGTCCTCGACTCAGCCGACGGCCACCACCGGCCCCAACCGAAAGTTAATTGCCACCGCTGTCCTGGGCCTGCTTGTATGTGCCCTTTCTATCGCATATTTTTGGCGGAAGCCGGCCCCGGATGATCCTCTCGCGCGAACCGTTGCCGTCTTGCCCTTCAAGCCCTTAGCGGCGGGGGATCGTGACGAGATCCTTGAAATGGGAATGGCGGATACATTGATCGCTCAGCTAAGCAACAATCCCGACATGGTTGTGCGCCCCCTTGCCTCGGTCCGCCGGTTTGGCGGATTGGAGCAAGACCCCATGATCGCGGGCCGTGAACTCGGCGTCGATTCGGTCCTCGATGGAAGCCTGCAAAGAATCGGGGACAGTATCCGCGTAAATGTTCGCCTTATTCGCACAAACGACGGAGCGTCACTACTAAGTGAAACGTTCGACGAGAAATTCACAGACATATTCTCATTACAGGACCGGATCGCCCGCAAAGTTTCCGGGGCATTGAAAGCCCGCTTGGGCATTCCGGCCCAAAAGCACTCGACCGAAAACGTCGAGGCATATCGGCTTTACTTGCAGGGCCGTTACCACGCGCTAAAGTCGACGCCCCCGGAGATCCGCCAGGGTATCGACTATTACCGGCGGGCTATAGATGCCGATCCGAACTACGCACTCGCTTTCGCAGGTGTCGCCCAAGCCTATGCGGCCTTGCCGATAACGAGTGACGTGCCTCCAACCGAAGCATTTCCGCAAGCGAAAGCGGCAGCCCTCAGGGCGCTTGAAATAGATCCGGAACTTGCAGAAGCGAGGATCATCCTCGGCGTTATCGAATTCTGGTACGAGTGGCGATGGGCGGAAGCTGAAACGGAATTGAAAAGGGCGATCGAAACGGATCCGAACAACCCCGATGCGCATCGATTTTACGGAGTTCTTTTGACGGTGACAGGCCGCGGCGACGAATCGGTCTCGGAACTGGAAATAGCACGCGAACTCGACCCGCTCTCGCTGATCGTAAATGCATTGAAGTCCCAAGCATTTTTCTTCAACAATCGCGATGCTGAGGCTCTGGATCAAGCTGACAAAACCCTAGAGATCGAACCGAATTTCTGGATAGCCCACCTTATGCGGTCCCGGATATTGATTCGCCAAGGCAAACTTGTCGAGGCGGTCGAAGCCGCAAAGCGGGCTGAGACCTTTTCAGGCGGCAACAGCGAAGCGGTCTCGTTGAGCGCATACGCCCTCGCCAAGAGCGGGCGGAGAGATGAAGCTGTCGCTATTCTGGAAATCCTGAAATCTAAGGCCGCTGTCGGGTACGTACCGGCTTACAATCTCGCCACGATTTATAACGGTCTTGGGAGGCGGGAAGAGGCCCTGCAGCAATTGGAGGCGGCCGTGCAGTCGCGCGACGGCCGCATGATCCTTTTGAAGGTCGATCCGAAATGGGATGATATTCGATCCGATCCAAGGTTTGCCGATGTATTGCGGCGCTCCCATTTTCAATGATTTGGCCCCCGCGTCGCGGCGCCTGATCAGCATGTGAACCGAGCCGCTGTCTGCATGCTCAGAATAGAGAATTGACCTAGTCCCGGGGCACGTCGAACGAATGACTAATTGTTGCTGCGCGGGTAACAAACGATATCCTTCTGCTCGGTCTTCCCCACCTCGCGCATGCAGAGCCAGTTGCGGCCCTCGCGGACGCCGATCTCATAGTTGAAGCTCTTGGTGACGAGCGGCTTGTTTTGCTCCTTGTTGGACGAGAGGGAACAACTGTAGGTATTCAGCCAGTAATCCTTTTTGTGCTTGAACGTGATCACGTCGCCCGCGACCGAATAGGTGCCGCGGCGGTCGTTCCACAGCGTGGTCGTGCAGCCGTACATCGTTGATTTGATCAGCCCCGCATAGCGGAACGTGCCGTCCGATTCGAACGTGTAACCGATCGTGCTGCCGTAGCGTGAGGCGATCGCCCCGGTCACGGTGTTCTGCTCCTGAAGGATCGACGCCGATCCTTCAAACCATTTTCCGACGAGTGCCGACGCATCCTGAGCCGCCGCCGAACACACGAGTGCGATAGAGAGTAAAAAACCCGCAAATAATTTCATTTTTATATATCCCGTGTATCTGTGAGGTACTAAGGTTTCTGATCTCTTACGCGTGCTCACGGCAGACTTCGTATCAGTCGAAAAAGTAAATTTCTCGGAGCACCGGAAGCGGAACTTGCCCCCGTCTCTTCCGTACATTGAATCCGCCGGGTGGTTCCGTGTATTCTTCCACCGGCCCCTGAAAATATATGGAAAACCCGATTAGAGTCGTTGCCCGCATCAGCGTCCGACCCGACAAGCTCACCGAAACGCTTCAGACGCTGGGCGGCCTGATCACCGCCACCCGTGTCGAGGACGGATGCGTCACTTATGAGCTTCTGCAGAACGTCGAAGACCCCTTGGATCTCACGTTCGTGGAAGAATGGGCGAGCCCCGAAGCATTGCAGGCGCATTTTGAGACTGAACATTTCAAAGCGGTCGCCGCAAAAGCCGGCTATTTACTCACCGCCCCGCCCGACATCCGACGCTACGTCGTTCTGGTTTGATGAAGACTAACCGCCGCGATTTTCTGAAAGCTGCCGCTGCCGCTGGCGTAGGGGCCGTCGCCGCTCCGAACCTATTGTCTCAGCGGCGGGCCCGATCCGTCGTGATCATTGGAGCGGGTCTCGCGGGTCTTGCCGCGGCCTACAAACTGAAAAACGCCGGCTGGAATGTAACGGTGCTGGAGGCCCGAGACCGCATCGGCGGCCGTGTCATCTCGCACAAAGATCAACGCAGCGGCCTCGTCTGCGAACTCGGAGCCGAATGGGTGGGCGAAAGCCACGAACGGGTAAAAGCGCTCTGCCGGGAATTTCAGATCCCGCTCCAAAAACATCAATTCGAAGATTTCCTGCTCCGCGACGGCCGCGTTTACCGCCCCGGTGAATGGGGTTTCTCCTCTAAGGCTAAGACCGCGTTTGAAAAACTGATCGCCGGGTACGAAAAGCTCACCGTCGCTGAAAGAACCCAACTCGACAAACACGATTGGTGGAACCATCTCGAAAAGATCGGCTTCACGCCGGATGATCTGCGCCTCCGTGACCTGATGGACTCCACCGATTTCGGCGAATCCATACGGCACGTCTCTGCCTTCGCCGCTCTCGCCGAATACGCCGAGTCCAGCCCGAAGAACGAGATGGACTACAAGATGACGGGCGGAAACTCCCGCCTCGCTCAGGCGCTTGCACTTCGAGTAGGCATGGAGAATATACAGCTGTCCACGCAGGTCGATCGATTGGCGCAGAAGCGCGGGTCGGTCGAGGCGCGAATCTCCTTCATCCCGACAAACGGCGGGTTAGCACCACTTTCCGATCTTCGTTACATTGCCGACGCCGTCATCTGCACCGTCCCGATCCAAAGCCTACTCAAAATAGAATTCGACCCGCCGCTGCCGACAGCGCAACAGGCTGCCGCCGAACAGCTTGTCTATTCCCGAATATCGAAGAATAGCGTTGTGTGCAGCGACCGATTTTGGAAAGAAGAAAACTTCTCGATGGTGAGCGATACGACGTCACATTATTACTTTCACTCGACACAATCGCAGCCCGGAAAGGAAGGCATTCTTACTGCCTACGCCGTCGGCGAAAAAGCTGACGTGCTTTCCTCGCAGTCCGATGAGCGCCGGATGCGAATAGTCGCAAACGATATCTCTGCTCTCGACGACGAAGCGCCGAAGAAGACTCGACGGATCATCTCCTACCCCTGGCAGCAAGATCCGTTTACTGACGGTGCCTACGCTATATACAAACCCGGCCAGTGGTTCGGCGTCCGCCCGATCCTGCAACGTCCGCACGGGAAGGTCCTCTTCGCCGGCGAGCACATCGCCGACTGGCAGGGTTTTATGGAAGGCGCCATCGAAACCGGCGAAGCCGCCGCCGAAAGTCTGATCCGATAAGGTTCGTAAGGCCGCCCGCCCACGGTCAATACTAATAAACCCGATTTCACGACAGGGCACCCTCAGCCCGGAGCTCGCGCTCCTTAACGCCTTCGGCGCGGTGAAATAGCCAACCCGAATTCCGGCATCATCAAAGCGCCGCACTCGCGGCCGGCTGTTTCCGACCCCCGCATCAAATTAAGCTGGAAAACTGTCTATTTATTTAAGTATTTTTCCTGTGTTTCCATGTTTTCTGTGATCAGGCCTCAAGAGCGAAACCACGGAATACGCGGAAACGCGCAGAAAACACGGAGCGACCGCGCAAAAAAAGCGTTCGGATATTCGCATCCGAACGCTTTCATCGATATTCAACGGCTACTTGACCGCCGTCGTCTTGTTGTCCTTAGGATCGTACGGATTCGCCTGGTATCTCTTCACGGCTTCCTGGGCGTTATCGTAGTTGTCGCCGCTCTTTTGTGCACGGCCGTATGCGGCGGTCGCACGGGTGCGGTCGCCTTTCGCATCGTAAGCGTTGCCCATCTTTATGTTCGCCCATACCTCAAGCCATGCCGGGCTCAGGTTCCCGGCGATCGCGGCTTTGAAATTGTCGACGGCGAGGTCGTAGTTCCGCTGTTCCAGGAACAGCAGCCCGAGGTGGTAATAAATCCACGAATTCGACCGGTCCAGCTTGAGCGCCGCTTCGAACTGGGCCTGCGCCTCGACGTAGTTGCCTTCCTTGAACTGTTCGATCCCGCGCCTCGCGATCGACGAAACACGAAGCTCCGGCGAGATGCGGAGCAGCTTGTAGTTCGGGTCGATCACCACCGAAAGCGGTTTCCCGGTCGATTCGATGTTAAAATCTGCGCTCGATTCCTGCATGTCCACCGTCACCGTTTTCAGGCCGCCCTCGCCCTCTGAGCGAAGCTGTATGTCCACGGGCAGCCGCAGGTTGTCGTAGTTCTGCTTCACCGTGCCGCGGGCGACGAACTTGCCGCCGCGTGTGCGGATGATAAGGTAGTCAGCCGTAAATTCCGGAACGCCCGTCCCCTCCACCCAGCGGGCGAAGAAGTAACGCATCGGCTGGCCCGCTATCTTCGACGTCAGCTTTTCGAAATCGTCGATCGAGACGTTCTTGCCGCGGTTCTCCGCGAGGTAAGTGCGCAGAAGCTGATCGAATTTCGGCTGTCCGATCGTGTCGCGGAGCAGCTTGTAAACCAACGCCCCCTTCGCGTACATGATGTATTGATAGGCGATCGACTGGTCGTCCAAATTCGCCGGTGCACGCAGCAACGATGCCGTCTGCTCGAACGTCAGAGACTTTTCAAGCAGCTCACGTCTGATCGCGTCGAGCTTTGCTCCCTCAAGTAGGCTTTCGCGCAACGCGAACGCGCTGTATTCGGAAAGCCCTTGCGAAAGCCATGCGTCGTCGAACGACTTGAGGCCCACCGTCAGCCCCCACCACTGCGTCGCCGCCTCCCGCTGCAGCCGCTCTTCCGTCACGCCGCGTTCCTGCTCAAACTGCCGGCTGGAAACGAACAGCATCCCCATCGACGAGTAAAAATCGAGGCTCTCGTCGTCGATCTGCGCGACAATGAGCTTCTTCCCAAATTCCGCGTTGCCGAACTTCTTCGTGTAAAACTCAAGCGCTTTCCCAAGCGTTTCACCGTAGTTCTGCACCAGCGTGTCGAATCCAGGGCGTGTGTTGAACTGCAGTTCGTATTCGCCGATCTTCAAGGTGCGGGGCGTGAATTTTCCGTAAGCAAAGTTCCCGACCAATCCCGGCTTCGACTGAGTGAAGCGGAACTTTCCGCCGCCGGACGTCACCGGAGCGTCGCTGAACCCAACGATCTGTAGCCCGCCCGGAACCGAGATGGAAATATCCGATGTCGCAAAATCAGCCGCGTATTCGTGGAACGGGAACCATCGGGCCGCGTACATCAGGTAGCCCTGATCTTCGCCGACGTAGGCAAGCCGCTTGTTCAGCAGCGGCCCGCCCGCCGCGGTATTCAACACACCGGTGTACTTGAACCGTAGCGTCACGGTCGAACCCTTCGCAACCGTGTCACCAAAATCGATCCGCACGCTCGGGCCAAGATCCGAAACACCGACCTGGTCCTGAACGAACGTGATCGCGCCGGCCGCCGGCGTTGCTGCCACGGGAGTTCTCGCCGGACGCGGCCCAGTTGGAGCCGCCGCGGTCGTTGCCGGTCCGCTAACCCGCGTCACCGAATCGACCTTCAGCGAACCGTTCAGCTCGAACGAGACGTTCCGTGCATCCTCGAGCATTGTGAACGTGACGTCCGCCGTGGAGGTGAGCTTGTTGTCCTCAGGCGTCAGCTGCGCGTCGATCGTGTAGCTCTTCACGTCGAAAGCCGTCCGCTTCACCTGCTGGGCGTAAGAGGTGGAAAAAAGCGCCGCGACGCAGAGGAAAAATAAGGGAAATCGCAATAAACTCTTCATTTTTGGATCCGACACAAATTATAAACCGCTGTGCCCAATTAAGATGTTCGCGCGCCTGTTACAGTTTGCCTCACCTGACATAAATCGGGTTTGACATTATCCACGGGGCCCGATCGAACGGGGCCCCCAACTGATCCAGATACCCCTCGACGCGGTAAGTGCCTGCTTTATCAATATTTATAGTAAACTCCGACGACCCCCGAAACTCCTGCATTATCGCCCCATTTCGAAAGAGCACAAAACGGGCAGATAGCGGTGCGGCCGCGTGAAGCTTTACTCCATTCGTCAACGCGATCTCGTCGCCCATTATACGCCGTCCGGCACGCTCGCTGTCAGTACCACCTGCGGTAGCGGGTGGTTGTCCTTGAACTCCCAAGTTCTCGGCCCAAAATGAGAACCCGCTCGTGTCCCCCAACACATCAAACCCCGCAAACGCGTGCCCCTTCCTCAACGCCTCGATAATAGATTCGCGCGTCACCGGCGTACCGGATTCGAGTAGAACGTGCATCCGCACTATCCGGAATATCGTCTCGTAAGGATCGATCTTGATCCCGAAATGCCGGTTCCCCTCGTCGTCCGCGATCAAGTAATAGCCTTTGTTGGAATGGGCGTCCGCCCCGGCCGTAAGAAGCAGCCGCTTTTCCGCCGCGATCGCGTCGTACCGCGCTAAGTAATCGTCATTGCGCCGCAGAAAGCTCGCGATCGTCGTTTCGGAATATGCGGGGAACGACCACAAGAGATCCGGAACCGCCGTCAACGGATTCGCCGCCTTCGCGTTGATGTGCAGGCTGTAAGCCTCGATCCCGTCAAAATCCGTAACGCCCGATCGGTTCCGGTCCGGGTAATTGTTTACCGCCAGGCGCCCCTCGGAATGAATCTTCGCCAGAAAGCTCCGCGAGTCCATTTTCGCGAAAGCCGGCGATTCCGGCGTCCCCGGCAGCAGCAAAAACCGCCCGCCGTCGTTCGTGTCCACCTCCTGCCCGTTGATGAAAAGCGTCTTCCCGTAAACGCCGTTCAGCGTCAGCGCCGACGTATCGTAAGCCTTGTCAAAATGTTCCGTCATCACGACGAAATCCAGTTCGTTCGCGTTCGCCGCCGCGATCAGCTCTTCGAAAGTCCCCGTGCTGTGCCCGCCCAAAAACGTATGAACGTGCATGACGCCCTTGTATTCTCTATACCCGTCCGTTTGCCGCGCGACACGCTCGCCGTTTATGGTTGCGATCCGGTCCGACAACTGCCTGATCTTGTGCCGCCGGTAAATAAAAGGAACCTGAACCGCTAGAAATACAGCGAGGACTAGGAGCAGTAATTTCTTAATAATTCTCAATCGTTGATGAAATCGACCGAAACGACCCTTTCCGCGATCCGTTTCCCGATCGCCGCCACTTCCTGATGTGCTGGATGATCGGTATAAAAATCCAAAGCCGCACGGTCGGGATAAACCGCGACCAGCCCCGTATCGAAAGATCGTTCCAGTTGCAGAATGTCGCTGCCGACATTGAACGAATCAATATCCGGTATCACCTCCGGCAACGCCCGCAGCCGGGCCATGTGCCCCTCCCGCTCCTCAGCGGTCGTCTCAGCCTTGTATTTCCAGCAAACAATATGGGTGATCATAAGTTGACAGTCTAGGAAGTCGAGTCAGTCTAGGCAGTTCCAGAAAGCATAACTAGGCCGATATATCAACGGAAGCTGCTATACCCATCAGACTTCCTAGACTGTCTGGACTTCCCTGACTTCCTGGACTAACGCTCACACCACTCCTTCGTAACCCTATGCCGATAATCGAACATCTTCTCCAGCCTCGGCACGATGAACATCGGTGCCGCGGTGCTGCCGAATATCGACATCGGCGGCTCGAACTCGATCTCGTCGCGAAGTATCGCGCCGTCCGGATGTGGCTCGACGACATGCCGGTGCCGCCAGCTTTTGAACGGCCCGGAGATCTGCATGTCCTCAAACATCCGCGGCGGGTCGTAAGCCGTATGCTCCGCCACCCACCGCACCTTGAACGGCCCCAATATCCTGCTCTCAAGTATCGTCCGCGACCCGATCTTCGATATGTCGGCCCTCTGCACGATCTTCACCTTCTCCCACGGTGGCACGAGCCGCTCAAACGCGTCGGGCAGCTCGTGAAACGCCCACACCTGCTCCGGCGAACACCGTATCACGCTTTCTTTGACGAATCGCATCGCTTAAATCATTATCTTACAGTCGCTGGACGCTTTCTACGCAGTCGATCGATTTGAATCTTCATTGCGGCCTTTGCGTCTTTGCGGGAAATCTCTCTTCTCCGCAAATGCGCAAAGGCCGACAAAAAAAGTAACGCAGACAAAAATGACCCAAACCTCACAAGACCTCGGTGCGTTCTACAACGATCAGGTTTCCAAAGCGAAGATCTGGCAGGTGATCGGCGCCTCGTCGCTCGGCACCGTCATCGAGTGGTACGACTTTTACATCTTCGGCAGCCTCACCGCCATCATCGCACCTCTGTTTTACCCACCGGGCAACGACACTTTCGCCTACATCGCTTATCTCGCAACCTTCGCCGTGGGGTTCCTGGTCCGCCCGTTCGGGGCTTTATTTTTCGGAAGGATCGGAGATGTCGTGGGCCGCAAATACGCGTTCCTCGTTACGCTTCTTATGATGGGCGGCTCGACCGCGATCATCGGATTTTTGCCGACCTTCGAGACGATCGGTTACGCCGCACCGATAATTCTATTGCTCGTCCGCGTGCTTCAGGGCCTCGCTCTCGGCGGCGAATACGGCGGGGCGGCCGTCTACGTCGCCGAGCACGTGCCGGACAACAAACGCGGCTTTTACACTTCGTTCATCCAGATCACCGCGACGCTCGGGCTATTTATGTCGCTGATCGTGATTTTGATCGTTCAGAATCTTATGTCGGCGGATCAATTCGCGGGCAGATCCGGCGGCATCGCCGGGTGGCGGATTCCATTCCTGGTTTCGATCCTGCTCGTCGTGGTTTCACTCTATATCCGTTTGAAGATGGAGGAGTCACCGATCTTCCAGCACGTGAAATCTTCCGGAATGACATCGGCGAACCCGCTGATCGAGGCGTTTACGAAGTGGGAAAATCTCAAGATCGTGCTGATCTCGCTTTTCGGCGCCACCGCCGGGCAAGGGGTCGTCTGGTACGCGGGCCAATTCTTCGCGCTCTTTTATTTGCAGTCGATCCTCAATGTTAATTCCACCTCGGCGAATTACATCGTCGCGGCCGCCCTGCTCATGGCGATGCCGTTCTTCGTTTTTTGGGGAGCTTTAAGCGACCACATCGGGCGCAAGTGGATCATCCTCGCCGGGTGCCTGCTCGCGATGCTCACTTACATCCCGATCTACCAGGCGATGCAGGCGGCGGCCGGCTCAAACGTCGTCACCGCGAGCTCACAAAAACATCCCGTAACGGGCGCCGTTTCCCTTACACCACAAACCAACGCGCCCGACGGCACATTGAAGCCCGCCGATAAGGTCCTGCCATACACATCACTCGGCGACCTTTTATCCAAAAGCGAGGCCTGGACGCTCATCCTTCTCGTTTTCGTTCAGGTTTTTTGGGTCACGATGGTTTACGGCCCGATCGCCGCGTATCTGGTAGAGGCGTTCCCGGCAAAGATCCGTTACACGGCGTTGTCTCTGCCCTACCACATCGGAAACGGCGTCTTCGGCGGTCTCCTCCCTCTCATCGGTGTCTCCCTTACCGCCCAGACCGGAAACATCTACGCCGGGCTCTATTACCCGATGGCGATCGCCGGGATCACCTTCGTCGTCGGCGCGATATTTTTACGCGAAACGCGCGGGCACAAGATCTGGGAAGAGGTGAAGTGATAGAGGCGCTTTTCGAAGCGCGGGCGAGCGCGTGATCGCGGGCCTCTTCGATTCATTCATTCATTCAATATAGGATCATCGCCGCGTTTGAGCCGAATATCATCGAATAAGTGGTTGCGGCGCTCGACCCCGACGTGATGCATCTCTTCTATTTTTCATCATCGGGCGCTGGAAAATGTCTGATAGGCGTTATCTTAAGGCAGCCATTCAGTCATACGAGAGTTGAAATGGTCATACGGATCGGGACGGATTTGCCCTTTTCGTCTCGATTTTCGTCCCGATCGGTCTCTAAATATGTCTCTGCAGTGCGGAAAGAATGGCTTCCCGAGACTGGACCCCGACGATACGGTCTACCTCGCGGCCGTTCTCTAAAACCAGCAATGTAGGTATCCCCTGAACGCCAAACCTTGCCGCCGTTCGCTGGTTCGCGTCCACATCGAGCTTCCCGACCAATACCTTTCCTGCCAATTCTCTCGCGAGTGCCTCGATCGTCGGGGCGATCGTCCGGCACGGCCCGCACCACGCAGCCCATAGATCCAACAGCACCGGAACCGGCGATTTTTCAACCACTTGCGAAAAGTTCGCGTCCGTCACCGTCACCGGCTCCGATGCGGGCGCAGGGAGTACCGTTCCGCATTTCCCGCAGACCGGCTGCCTCTCCAGCGCCGCGTTCATGCTCACCCGATTCTTCGCCCCGCAATCCGGGCACGCCACCACAAGACTCGCTCCAGTACTACTCATATTCACAATTTTAGAACAAAAAACGGTTCAAACTGTAAGAATTAAAACAGTTCACGCAAAATCCTCCTGCGGTCACCGGGATCCATTTGTCTGATGGAAAACAGAATCCTCCGCCGCGAACTCCGATGCTGATGAAACACGTCAAATAAACCAAAGGGGGAAGAAAAAATGCCGAAAACAACCTTCGCGGGACACGCTTTGCACCCGCAATTGATCGTACTTCCGGCGGGGCTGCTGCCGTTCAGCGCCGTCCTCGACGCGATGAGCCTCGCCACCGGCAGGCGTGAATACAGCGATGCGGCCTATTACACGCTCGCCGGGGGATTTGTTGGCGGACTCGCCGCGGGAGCGGCCGGGGCGGCCGACTACCTGACGATACCGCCCGAAAGCCCGACGAAACGCACCGGAAATCTGCATGCGGCCATGAACATCACCGGTCTCGCGTTGACCGCTCTGAATCTCGTCCTGCGCAGCCGCCAACGCGAAGGCGAGCCGGTCGGCGCCGTGCCCGCCGCCCTATCCATCGCGACCGCCGCGGGCGTACTGGTTTCGTCGTGGTACGGCGGCAAGATGGCGTACGAACAGGGGATGCGGGTGAAGGGCCTCAGCGAGGTCGAACACGCCCCGGAACTTAAAGTGCCAGGTGACGACGCGATCAAAGGGGCTTTCAACCGGCTCGAGGAAGCCGTTGCCCCGACAGGCGGCCCCTCGACAACAGATGCACGCCAGAGCGCGAACAAGGCAATGATCGTCCATTGATCAAAACAATAACCGTGAATCGAGCTGGGCTACCAACAGGTCAGTAGGACCGCCCTGTTTGTAGCCCGATCCACCCAAAATGACCCAAGCCCCGCAGGGGCTGGATGATCCTATCTTAATGCGGGCTACAAACAGTTCGCTCCTACGGAGCTGAATTCAAATCCCAACGGATCGAAGCCGCTCATTCAACAGATCCCAAACCTTCTTCAAATGCTTTTCCTCGACGTGGATGCTTCCGACTGAAAGTCGAAGCGTGAACTTTCCGTTCAGCTTCGTGTGCGATAAATACGCCTCGCCGGAGGCATTTATCTCGTTCATTATCCTTTCGTTCAACGTATCGAGATCGGCAACACCGGGAGGGCAAGAACGGAAACAGACCAGCGCGAAGGGCACGGGTGCCAGCAGTTCGAAATCGGGCGATCCCTCCACCCACGACGCGAACAGTTGAGCCAGGCGGCAATGTTCGCGGATCCGTGCGATCATCCCCTCACGCCCGAAATAACGCATCACGAACCACAGCTTCAACGCCCGGAAACGGCGCCCGAGTTGGATACCATAATCCATTCCATTCTTCACCGTCGATTCGTCGCTGGTCTTCAAATATTCGGGGACTAGCGAAAACGCTTTCTTTAATTCGCCCAGATCGCGGCAGTACAGAACCGACAAATCGAACGGCGTGAATAACCATTTGTGCGGGTTCGTCACGATCGAATCGGCGCGTTCCCAGCCGTTGAATAATTCCTGCATCTCCGGCACGATCGCCGCCGAGCCCGCATAGGCAGCATCGACGTGCAGCCAGATGCCGTGCTTTTCGCAGATATCCGCGACCGCATCCACCGGATCGATGCTCGAGGAAGATGTCGTCCCGATCGTCGGGATCACGCAGATTGGCAGATATCCGGCCTCGATGTCCTCTTCCACCGCTTCCGCCAACGCCGCTGGGATCATCTCAAATCGATCGTTCACCGTAATCTTTCGAAGGCTACGCGTGCCTAAACCCAAAGTAATGCACGCCTTGTCGATTGATGAATGAACGTGCTCCGAACAGTAAACGCGCATCAGCGGCAAATCAACGCGACCGCTCATGCCTTGTTCGCGAACGTTCGCCCCAGCTCTTTCTCGCGCCGCCGCGATCGCGTGCATCGTCGAGACCGAGGCGGTGTCGTAGATGATCCCTTCGAACGCATCCGGCAGCCCCATCATCTGCCGCAGCCAGTCGAGCACCACGTCTTCCAGTTCAGTCGACGCGGGCGATGTCCGCCATAACATCGCCTTCATATCGAAAGCCGCCGCGAACATCTCGCCGAAAACTCCAACAGAAGACGTGGACGTAGAAAAAAGCCCGTGAAAATTCGGATGGTTCCAGTGCGTCACCGCCGGCAAGATCAGCCGGTCCATGTCCTTCAGCACCTCCCCGAAATCTTCCCCGGTGCCCGGCGCGGATCCCGGCAACTCGCTTTTCAGCCAACCCGGCTCCGCCTGCGAAAGCACCGGAAACTCGTCGATCCGGTCAAAATAATCCGCAATCCAATCGACGATCTGGTAGCCATTTCGCCGAAATTCTTCCTTGGGCATATCGCCGAGTAGTTCTTTACTCATAATTGGTTTGTGCGGTCCGCGTATGCAGAAGCCCGCACGAAGTAAGGTCATCTAACGGTCAAGACCTGTGCCCTTACTTCGTGCGGGCTTCTGCATTACCCTGAAAATACCGCCTCATCGCTCGACAGTTGATGTAATACACGTATAATATCACCTACGAAACTCTCGCCAGCTTCTTGGCATCAAGATAGTTAACTGAATATTGGTCCTCCGGTTATCGGTCGGTAGTACGTCTTTTTAACGGGAAAAATATGGCAACTGACGTTGCTGAAGTAGAACAGGAAACCAAGGAAGGTTTCATTCGCGGCCTGGGTCTGCTTGATTCGACGATGATCGTCGCTGGATCGATGATCGGCTCGGGCATTTTCATCGTCTCGCCTGATATCGCAAGGCAGGTCGGTTCGCCCGGATGGCTGCTCGTGGTTTGGATCATCACCGGGCTGCTTACGATCACGGCGGCCCTGTCCTACGGCGAGCTCGCGGCAATGATGCCGAAAGCCGGCGGGCAATACGTTTACCTTCGCGAAGCCTATTCCCCGTTGTGGGGTTTTCTGTACGGCTGGACTCTTTTCCTGGTCATCCAAACCGCCACGATCGCAGCCGTCGCTGTCGCCTTCGGCCGGTTCACCGGATTGATCGTCCCCTGGATCTCAGAGACGAATTACCTGATCGAACCGACGCGCATCTCCGCAAGCTACGCATTCTCACTTTCCACCGCCCAATTGCTCGGAATTTTGATGATCGTCCTTTTGACGTTCATGAACACACGCGGTTTGAAATTGGGCAAGCTTGTGCAGAACGTCTTCACGTTCGCTAAAACCGGTTCGCTGATCGCTCTGATAGTTTTGGGAATAATTGTCGGGCTGGCGTGGCACGGAGACATCGCCGCCGCCAATTTCGGCGACCTCTGGACGGTCCGCGGAAGCTTGCAGGACGTGGGGCATGGGCTGACGGCTGCCGCAGCTTTCGGCCTATTCGTCGGCATCTGTGTGGCCCAGACCAATTCTTTGTTCTCCTCCGACGCCTGGAACAACATCACCTTCACCGCCGGTGAGGTCCGCGATCCGAAACGTAACATCCCGCTCGCGCTCGCCCTCGGCACCGCAGGGGTCATTACGCTTTACCTTTTAGCGAACATCGCTTATCTCGTTACGCTCCGCTTCGAGGACATCCAAAAGGTGCCGTTCGACCGGGTGGGTTCCGCCACCGCCGAGGTCATATTTCCCGGTTTCGGCGCCGTTTTGATGGCCGTGGCAATAATGATCTCCACGTTCGGCTGCAACAACGGGCTGATCTTCGCCGGTGCCCGTGCATATTACGCGATGGCGAAGGACGGCCTTTTTTTCAAATCGGCGGGCGAACTGAACAAGTTTCACGTTCCGGCGTGGGGGCTGGTTATTCAGGGAATACTTGCCGCACTGTACGTCCTGCCCCGCACGGTCCGAGCCGACGGCACCTACGGTAGCCTCTATAACGACCTTTTGACCTACGTCATCTCCGCCGCACTTATTTTTTATATCCTGACTATAATCGGGATATTCGTTCTCAGAAAGAAACGCCCCGACGCGGAACGCCCTTATAAAGCGTTTGGATATCCGGTCATTCCGGCACTATACTGCGTCGGTGCAGCGATAATTCTTGTCGTACTGTTCGTCTACCAGACAACCGCCACCTGGCCCGGCCTCCTCATCGTTCTCACGGGCGTTCCGGTCTATTTCATTTGGCGTAGCATATCCGGGGGCGCTAGCGCGGCGAACAACGACCAACAATAATAATTCACCTTTCAGGAGGCATTAATGTCACTTTTCGCGACAAAACCAATTGACCAGATCGTCGCTGAGGCGTCCGAGACCGGTGCGCACACTCTGAAAAAGACCCTAACAGGTCTCGATCTGACGATGCTCGGCATCGGGGCGATCATCGGTACCGGCATCTTCGTACTTACGGGCCAGGCCGCCGGCAAGCACGCCGGCCCGGCAGTCGTCATTTCGATGATAATCGCCGGGATCGTAAGCGCCTTTGCGGCACTTTGCTATTCGGAATTTGCGGCCAGCATACCGATCTCGGGTTCGGCATACGCGTACGGCTACGGCACGTTGGGCGAATTTGTCGCCTGGATCATCGGCTGGGACCTTATCCTCGAATACGCCTTCGGGGCCGCGACAGTGGCCGTCGGGTGGTCGGGATACGTGGTCAGCCTTTTCCGCGACACTCTCGGCATCAATTACCCGCTGAGCCTGAGCGCGCCTCCCGGCATGCAGATAAAAGACGCCGCCGGAACCGTCGTCGCGACAGGAGTCTTCAACCTGCCGGCGTTCCTCATCTCGATCGCCGTGACCTTGTTACTTATCCGCGGAATCAAAGAATCGGCCAGTTTCAACTCGATCATCGTCGTGATCAAAGTTTTGGTCGTCGTTTTGTTTATAATTGCCGGGATCGGGTACGTAAACACCAATAACCTCGGTATCGGCTGTGCGGTCGGCAGCCCCGGTTGTGCCGAATTTATGCCTTACGGGTTCAGCGGCGTGGTCACGGGTGCCGCGGTGATCTTCTTTGCTTATATAGGTTTCGACGCCGTTTCGACTGCCGCGCAGGAAGCTAAAAACCCGCAACGCGATATGCCCCGGGGCATTTTGGGTTCGCTTGCCGTCTGCACGGTCCTTTACATCCTCGTCGCCGGAATCATGGTCGGATTGGTTGATTATAGGGAACTCACAACGGCCGCCGCTCCGATCGCCGTCGCGATTGACGCCGCGTTAAGGGTGGCCCAAGGAACGACCATGGGAACGGTCCTTCAAGTCTTCCCGACGATCATTAAAGTCGGAGCCGTGCTCGGCCTTAGCTCGACAATGGTCGTGATGGTTATGGGCCAGCCACGAGTTTTTTACTCGATGTCGAAGGACGGACTTCTTCCCGCCTGGGCTGCGAAAGTGCATCCCAAGTTTCAGACCCCTCACATCACCACCGCGATCACCGGCGCCATCGTCGCGATCCTTGCCGGTTTCGTCCCAATCAGCCTGCTAGGCGAGCTGGTGAGTATCGGGACGTTGTTCGCCTTCGTAATTGTCGGTACAGGAATAATAATCCTACGGTCGTCCAACCCGGCGTTGAACCGACCGTTCAAGGTGCCGCTCTCGCCTTTCATCCCGATCGCAACGGTGGTCTCCGCGGCGTATCTGATGAACAGCCTTCCGCTCGATACCTGGATTCGCCTTATTGACTGGATGGCGATCGGCCTCGTGATCTATTTTGCTTACAGCTACAGCCACAGCAACCTTGCGAGAGTCACCGACGAGAATTCGAACGCTGAGGTGCCCAGAAACTACACTCCGCCTATCGCAGCAATAATCGCGATCGTACTGTGCATCGCACTTACGCTTTACCAGGTGCCTTACCTGATGGACTTGAAAGCCGAGGTCATACCGGTCAATCTGGGTATTCGCTTATTTGCCTGGGTCGTTACCGGAGTTTTGGTCGGGGTGCTGATGTACGGCAAAGGTGACAGAGCGGGAGTAAGAAGTGCGTCCGTGCAAAAGATCGGCCTGATAGCATCGCTCGTGAATTTGGTCATCTGGGCGGGGATCACCTACTGGTTCTTTGTTCATTTTGCCGAGCTTCACGTTAAGTGAGCCTTTGATAATAAAAACTTCAACCCCGCCGTTTTGAAATCGAAACGGCGGGGTTGAAGTTTTTTGAAAGGCGAAATTACTGATCGAGGAGATCCCCGAATGGAAGATCTTCCTTGTCGAGCTTCGCGACGGCGTCTTTGTAGATCACGATGTCACCCGCCGCTTCCAGCTTCTGGCGGGTTGAGGCAAGGTACTCAGAGAAAACCTCCCCTTTCTTCCGCATCGCCATCTGTTCCATAAGGGTGGAACGCTGCTTGGCGAAATCTTCCATGTTTGCCTCCTCGCGGCTGTTCACACCGACAATGTAGTACGAATCACCGATCTGGACCGGGGTTTTCGTAACCTCGCCCTGCTTTAAGCCGTAGATCGCATCCTCGAGCGCCTCGTTCGTCGTGGCCGATGTTCCCTTGCCAAGCGGCGAGCCCAGGATGAAAGCTTTCGCCTCCTCCGCCTTTAGCCCGCTGCCGCTTGCAGCACCGCCGAGAGCACCTACGTTGGCAGCCCCGGAGGCGATCTGATTCGCGATGTCGCCGACCCTTGCACGGGCCATCTCCAGCTTCACCGTATCTATCATAATCGGTTTCGCTTCTTCGAAAGTGCGCTCGCGCGGCTCCTTTTTATCAACTAGCAGAGGAATCGCAAAACCGTTTTGCACGGGGATCTTATCGCCAACATCCTGCGGATTCACGAGAAGCGAGATACCCTCTTCGAACTGCGGCGAAACACCCACATTCGGCACATCGTCGCCGGGTTTGACGTAATCCGTCTCGCGGATCATCTCCGCCGTCGACATGTTCGCTTCTCCCGCAAACTGTTGGGCAGTTGCGTCTACGTTCTTGTTCTGCTTAAGAGCATCGGCTACTTTCTGAGCAAGTTCCGCCGTCACCGCATAGGCGCGGCGGTTTCGTAAAGAAACCTCGAGCTCCTTCCTTGCGTCTTCGAAGGACTTAGGCACCGAATCGCCGCGGCGAAGAATAAAGTAGCGGCCCTGATAGTTGATCGGTTCGGTCACCTCGCCGGGCTGCATTTTGATCAGCCGCTGGTAGGGGTCCGCCGCATTGTTCAGGTTCTCGCGAACCGGGCCCTTTAGCTTTCCGCCCTGCGCCGCCGATGCCGGATTTTCAGATTGCCCCTTGGCCATCTCCGAGAAAGTCTCTTCAGAAACGGTCGGGCCGTTCTTGCGAAGTTCAGCCACCAGGTTGTTCGCCTTTTCCAACACCGCGCCGTCCTGCTCGGGCCGCGGTATACGCAGAACGATTTCCTGACCGAGCACGCCGCCGATCTTCTTGTCCGCCGGCAATTTGTCGTATTCCGTCTGAAGTTCCGCGTCCGTGATAGGCAGCTTTTCGCCGATCTTCGCCGTGTTCAAAAATACGTACTTGATCTTTTTCTGAGGCGCGTTGATCTTGTACAGTTCCTTGTTCTTTTCAAAATAATCGCGAAGTTCCTGGTCAGTGGGCGTGATCGCCTGAGCCAGATCCTGGGGGGTCACCAGCACGTATGACAAATCGAATTTTGTATTACTGCGCTGATAGTCCTGCAGCACTTCCTCTTCGGAAACCGTAACGCCAGCGGTGATGAACGCACGCAGCTTTTCCGCACTCAATGAATCGCGGATCTGCTCTTCGAACGCCGCGACGCTGCCCGCTTGGCTGACGGCGTTCTGTTCGTAAAGCTTCTGGTCAAACGGTTTCCCATCCACCGGCTTGAACTGTTCGCGGATTGCAGTCGCGACCTCAGCGTCGGACGCTGTCAGGCCCAGGCGTTCCGCCTCGACCCGAGCGATTCGGCTGCCGATGATGCTGCTCAATATCGCCTTGGCCGGATACGGCCGGCCCTGCATCATCTGCGAGAATGCCTGCTTTTGCCGGAAGACCTCACCGACCGTGATCTTCTCGCCGGAAACCGACGCAGCCGCTTCCTGGCTCACCGCGAGGTTCGCACCAGCGTTGCCGCTCGAGGGTGCGTAAAAGAATACAAGACTGGCTACCATCAGGATAGCGAAAGCGAGCAGAACGAAATTACGCGTCCGCTCCAGGCGGTTGAAAAACTTTAACATCTGAATTTACCTGCAATACTGGAATGTGCTGTCAATACGGCAAACTGCGATATTAGCAAAAGAAAATGCAATATCCAACGGGCAATCCGCCACAAGATCGGGGGATTTAGATGCCAGCCGCCGTGTTTCTTTGATGCCGGAATTCAATATCTGGTAGCTTGCCAAGCTCCCATCATCATTGCTTGCGGTTTCGCGGGAATTATTGAATCATTACCCAACTCGAAAGGGATGGAAAAGCGGTCAATAAAAAAGGTGGGCATCGTCGTCAAGCCGAACAATCCGGAGGCGTTC
>Ga0307410_10000181_pt1 | contig 23165 bp, 15 predicted proteins | sample 322Ometagenome_3_FD_203707 | JGI IMG/M metagenome (GOLD analysis project Ga0307410, IMG submission 203707) | Maize rhizosphere microbial communities from greenhouse at UC Davis, California, United States - 322HYB-O-3 | ecosystem: Host-associated > Plants > Roots > Rhizosphere > Soil | place... | reverse complement strand
CGCCGGCACCGGGCATCATCGTCCGGCAGCCGGTGAAGGAGCCGCTTCAGACCGGGATCAAGGCCATCGACTCCATGATCCCGATCGGCCGCGGCCAGCGCGAGCTGATAATCGGCGACCGCGGCACCGGCAAGACGGCGATCGCGATCGACACGATCATCAACCAGCGGGGCACGGGCGTCATCTGCGTCTACGTCGCCATCGGCCAGAAGAACTCCACCGTCGCGGCGGTAGTCGAGCGGCTGCGCCAGGCGGGTGCGATGGAGTACACCATCGTGGTCGTGGCCGCGGCCGGCGACCCGGCGCCGATGCAGTACATCGCGCCCTACTCCGGGTGCGCGATGGCGGAGTACTTCATGTACCACGAGGGGCGGCCGACGCTCTGCGTGTACGACGACCTCTCCAAGCAGGCCGCGGCGTATCGGCAGATCTCGCTCGTGCTGCGCCGCCCGCCCGGACGCGAGGCGTACCCCGGCGACGTGTTCTACCTCCACTCGCGCCTCCTCGAGCGCGCGGCGAAGCTGCGCGACGATCCGTCCGTGGTCGACGGCGCGACGATCTTCGCCCCGGGCGGATCGCTCACGGCGCTCCCCATCATCGAGACGCAGGCCGGTGACGTCTCGGCGTACATCCCGACGAACGTCATCTCGATCACCGACGGCCAGATCTTCCTCGAGGCCGACCTGTTCTACGCGGGCGTCCGGCCGGCGGTGAACGTCGGCATCTCGGTGTCGCGCGTGGGGGGAAGCGCCCAGATCAAGGCGATGAAGGGGGTGGCCGGGCGCCTGCGGCTCGACCTGGCGCAGTACCGCGAGCTGGAGGCCTTCGCGTCGTTCGCCTCCGACCTCGACGCCGCCACCAAGCGGCAGCTCGAGCGCGGCGCGCGCACGGTGGAAGTCCTCAAGCAGGGGCAGTACGAGCCGATGCCCGTCGAGCAGCAGGTGATGAGCATCTACGCCGTCACCAACGGGCACCTGGACGACGTGCCGGTGGGCGAGGTGCGGGCGTGGGAGCGCGGCTTCCTCGACTACATGGCGGCGCAGTTCCCGCAGGTCGGGGAGCGGATCCGGACCGAGCGGGCGCTGTCGAAGGAGACCGAGGGCGACCTGAAGCGCGGGGTCGAGAGCTTCAAGCAGACGTTCGGGAGCGGCGGCGCGCAGCCGGCGCGCCTGGCGGCGGCGGGGGCGGCGCGTGGCTAAGGGGCGGGAGCTCAAGGGACGCATCAAGTCCGTCGAGAACACGCGCAAGATCACGCGCACCATGGAAATGGTGGCGACGTCGAAGATGAAGCGCGCGCAGGACCGGGTGGTCGCCGCCCGCCCGTACGCGACGTCACTCGGCGAGGTGATCTCGGGCCTCTACTCGCCGGAGCTGGCCGAGCGCTTCCCGCTGCTCCGGCAGCCGGCGCAGGTGCGGCGCGCCGCCGTAGTGGTGCTCACGGCGAACCGCGGCCTTGCCGGCGCGTTCAACAGCAACGTCATCCGCGAGGCGCGGAACTTCATCGCGACGCTGGAGCGGCAGGGGGTCGAGGTGGAGCTGCACGCCGTCGGGCGGAAGGGGCTCGGCTACTTCCGCTACGTCGGGCGGGCGATCGCGTCGAGCCGCACTGACCTGAGCGACCGGCCGAGCGCGGACGACGCGGCGGCGCTGGTGGACGACCTGATGCGTGACTTCGTGGCCGGCAGGCTCGACGCGCTGTACGTGGTGCACGCGAAATTCGTCTCCGCGCTCTCCACGCCTCCCGTCGCCGAGCGCGTGCTCCCGATCACCCCGCCGAAGCGGACCGGCCCGCAGCCGGACTACCTGCTCTTCCCATCTCCGGAGGCGATCCTCACGGAGCTGCTGCCGCTGTACGTGCGCAACAGCATGTACCGCGCGCTGGTCGAGATGACCGCCGGGTTCTACAGCGCGCAGCGCACCGCCATGAAGAACGCCACGGACAACGCGAGCGAGATGCTGAACGTGCTCCGCCGCACCTTCAACCGCGCCCGCCAGGCGCAGATCACGCAGGAGATCGCGGAGATCGTCGGCGGCGCCGCGGCACAGCAGGGATGAAACGTGGTGAGTGACGGGTGGTGAGTGGTGCGTAAGCGCTCCCGCCCTTCGCTCGCCACTCGCTACTCGCCACTTTCTCCTGGTTTCACATGGCTACCACGATCGCTCCCAGTACGCACGTCGGCCGAGTCGTTCAAGTCATCGGCCCCGTGCTCGACGTCGAGTTCGAGGCGGAGCACCTGCCCGAGATCTACAACGCGCTCACCATCACGGGGACGGCGCCGTCCGGTGCGCCGATCAACGTCACCTCCGAGGTGCAGCAGCACATCGGCCGCAGCCAGGTTCGCGCCGTGGCCATGTCGTCGACCGACGCCGTGGTGCGCGGCATGGAGGTGGTCGACACGGGCGCGCCGATCTCGGTGCCGGTCGGCGAGCCGGCGCTCGGCCGGATTCTCAACGTCCTCGGCGTGCCGGTGGACAACGGGCCGGCGATCCCGGCGAGCGTCGAGCGGTGGCCGATCCACCGGCCCGCGCCGGCGTTCCAGAACCTCGAGCCGAAGACCGAGATCTTCGAGACCGGCATCAAAGTCGTCGACCTGATCGCGCCGTTCGTGCGGGGCGGCAAGATCGGCCTGTTCGGCGGCGCCGGCGTCGGCAAGACGGTCGTGATCCAGGAGCTCATCAACAACGTCGCGAAGGGGCACGGCGGCAAGAGCGTGTTCTGCGGCGTGGGCGAGCGCACGCGCGAGGGGAACGACCTGTACCTCGAGTTCAAGGAAGCGAACATCCTCGACAAGGTCGCGCTGATCTACGGGCAGATGAACGAGCCGCCGGGCGCGCGGCTCCGCGTGGGACTCTCGGGACTCACGGTGGCCGAGTACTTCCGCGACACCGAAGGCGCCGACGTGCTGGTGTTCATCGACAACATCTTCCGCTTCACGCAGGCGGGCTCGGAGGTGTCGGCGCTGCTGGGCCGCATGCCGAGCGCCGTGGGCTACCAGCCGACGCTGGCCACGGAGATGGGCGAGCTCCAGGAGCGGATCACGTCGACGCGGCAAGGGTCGATCACGTCCGTGCAGGCCATCTACGTGCCGGCCGACGACATCACCGACCCGGCGCCGGCAACCGCGTTCGCGCACCTCGACGCGACGGTGGTGCTCTCGCGCGCGATCACCGAGCTCGGCATTTACCCGGCGGTGGACCCGCTCGCGTCCTCCAGCCGCATTCTCGACCCCCAGTTCATCGGCCTGCGGCACTACAAGGCGGCGACGGACGTGCAGCGGATTCTGCAGCGCTACAAGGAGCTCCAGGACATCATCGCGATCCTCGGCATGGACGAGCTCTCCGAGGACGACAAGAAGATCGTGGCCCGCGCGCGCCGGGTGCAGCGCTTCATGTCGCAGCCGTTCGCCGTGGCGACCCAGTTCACGGGCATCGAGGGGAAGTACGTGAAGCTCGAGGAGACCATCTCGTCGTTCGAGCGCCTGGTGGCCGGCGAGTTCGACGCCGTGCCGGAGCAGGCGTTCTTCATGGCCGGCGGCATCGACGACGTGGTGGCGAACGCCGAGCGGCTGGCGAAGGCGTAAGGGTCCCGTGCTGACAGTCTCGGTGATCTCGCCGGAGCGAGTGCTGTACGAGGGGCAGGCCCGCGGGGTGGTGGCGCCGGCGTTCGACGGCGAAGTGGGAATCCTCCCCTCGCACGCGCCGATGATGACGCTCCTCGGCCGCGGCGTGCTTCGCGTCGACGGGGGCGACGGGAGCCAGCTCCGCTTCCGCGTGGAGGGCGGCTTCCTCCAGGTGGTGGAGGACCAGGTGCGGGTCGTGACCGAGCGCGCGACGGCCGACTAGGCCGGCGACGCTCCGGCGGCGGCCGGGCATCCACGAGCTCCGATGGCGAGCTGCTAACTAATTTGGAAGAGCAAGAGAGCAATCGACGACGGGCGGTCCCCACCGGGACCGCCCGTCGTCGCGTTCCGCCCCGCGCCCACCGAGGCGCCGAGGCCGGGGTGGTTGACCGCGCAGGGGAAGTCGAGGTCCTCGTGATAGGAGGGTACCCGGGCGAAGCCACGCGCCGATCGGCAGGAAGCGCGCAACTTGCAGGCCCATCATGTAGGCGCGAAATCCCGTGGGCCGAGGTGCGACCCGGGGCTGCCGGCCGGGCGAGTTGACAGCCATATGTACGCCTGCCACATTCTGCGCTCCGCAGGGCACCGGCGGGGGCGTGCGGACGTCGCGCGGACGTCCGCACGTCAGGCGAACGATGGGCGGGTGTACCGGGTGTACCGGGTGTACCGGGCAGCTCAGTCGACCCGGGAGCTTCCGAGTGATCCGATTCGGGGGCGCGGACGCCGCGCCGCCTTGATGGTCCAGGCATTACGGACAATGCCGTCGACAGGTTTCACGAGTTAGGGTGCTGTGTGTGAACGGGTGTAGTCCCGCGCTGCGGCGTGGGACTCCCCGTCGGTTGCTGTACGCGTTCACTCGGAGGTGAGCAGATGACACAGTTCAGTTGGCGACGGGTCGTTTACGGGTTGGTCGTGGCCGGCACGGCCATCCTGTTCCCGCGTCTGGCGAGCGCGCAGACGGGCCGGATTACCGGCGTCGTCACGGACGCGGCCAACGGGCAGCCCGTCGAGGGGGTACAGGTCCTGGTGCAGGGGACGGGGTACGGCGCGTTGACGCAGGCGAACGGCCGCTACTTCATCCTCAGCGTCCCGCCGGGCACGTACACGGTGGTGGCGCGCCGGATCGGCTTCGCGCAGGTGGAGGTGTCGAACGTCGAGGTCCGCATCGATGCGGCGCGCGAGGTCAACTTCCAGCTCCAGGCCAGTACGACGACGCTGACGACGCAGCGGATCGTCGCGCCGGCGGCCCCCCTCGTCGAGCGAGGCGTGGCCGCGAGCGGCGGGGCGATCACGACCGAGGTCATTCAGGCCCTCCCGGTGACGAGCGTCGCCGGCGTGCTCCAGCTCCAGCAAGGGTTCCTCTCCGTCCCGCAGAACACGAACATCATCGCGTTCACGGAGTCGCGGCGGAATCCGGTGTCGGGCATCCGCATTCGCGGCGGCCGCGGCGGCTCGACGCAGACGCTGATCGACGGGATCCCGATCAACAACGTGATCTTCGGCGACCGCGCGATGGACGTGAACAACTTCGCGATCTCGCAGATCGACTTCCTCAAGGGCGGCATGGAGCCGCAGTACGGGAACGCGATCGCCGGCATCGTGAACATCGCGACGCTCGAGGGCGGCACCAACGTCGCCGGCAACATCGAGTACCAGAACACCGGGCTGGCCGGGGCCCTCGGGTCGGAGGCGGACGAGGTGTTCGGGTACGACCTGTTCCGCGGCTCGGTGTCCGGGCCGGTCCCGGGCACGGCCGACAAGGTGCGGTTCGCCGTGGCGGGGAGCTTCGAGTCGGGCGCCGACCAGGTGGCGGAGTTCGACCAGGAGACGTTCAGCTTCACGCGCTTCGACCCCGGCGCCGTCCCGCCCGACCAGGACGACATTTTCGCGGGGTGGCGGGCGCTCGGCTTCAACCAGACCCGCGACATCTTCGGCAAGCTGACGTTCCTGCCGACGCAGCAGTCGAAGATCAACCTGATGGTGATCGACTACCAGCGGCAGCGGCAGCCGTACGACCAGGACTACACGCTCGTCGGCTTCGACCCGCTGCGCTACCGCGGGCACAACACGATCCTCGATTCCCTCGGCTACCTGCAGATCCGCGGGCTCCGCGACGTGGCGCAAGCCTCGATCATCGCCGACCGGCGACTCTACGGCGCGACGTTCGAGCAGCGGTTCAGCCGAACGACGTTCCGCCTCCGTGGGGCGCGGTTCGACCAGGAGCGGAACACCTGCAACTACTTCCAGGGCACCTGCCAGGCGGCAGCGTTCTCCCCGCGCGGGTTCAACAACCGCTTCGTGGCGGCGCGCAACACTCCCGGCAGCCCGACGTGGGGCACCGACGAGTTCTACGGTGGTGAGGACGTGACGACGTACGTCGGGCGCGCCGACGTCGAGTCGCAGGTCACCGACCACCACAACCTGCTGGGCGGCGTCTTCTTCCAGCGGCACAACATCGTCTACAACGAGATCCAGAACCTCGGCGGCAACAACTCCATCCTTCCCGTTCCGACGTACTACGAGGCCACCCCGTACGAGCTCGCGGCCTACTTCCAGGACCGCATCGAGTACGACTTCCTCACCGTGCGGCTCGGCGGCCGGTTCGACTACGCGAAGGCGAGTGGGCGCGGGTTCCGGAACCCGCAGGTGCCGAGCAACGGCACGACGGCGGCCGAGGTGTGCAACGGCACGGCCCCGTCGCTCGGCGCGACCACGCCGTACACGTACACCGACCCGGTGAGCGGGCAGACATTCACGGGCCTCGACGCGTGCCTCAACCAGCCGGCGGGCCCGTCGGGGCGGTCGGAGCTGTTCGAGCAGGCCATCGGCGCCGCCCAGGCGGACGACTTCGAGGAGGCTAAGGCCCGGGTGGCGTTCAGCCCCCGCATCCAGATCGCCTTCCCGCTGAGCGAGCGCTCGCAGTTCTTCGCCAACGCCGGACGGTACGTCCAGAACCCGCTGTATAACAACCTGTACCAGAACACCGGCATCGGGACCACGGCCGGCGCGGCACAGGGGATCTGCACGGCGACGGAGGTGAAGCCGGGCACGACCGAGTGCGCGCCGATCGTCGCGAACGAGGGCTTCACGCCGTCGTTCCTCGGGAATCCGAGCCTCTTGCTCGAGCAGGCGACCACCGCGGAGATCGGCTACGCAGCCGAGTTCGCGCAGAACTACGCGGTGAACGTGATCATGTTCAACCGCGACGAGACGGGGCTCAGCGGCATCCGGCGGTCACGCCCGGTGTTCGACGTCGGCACGACGTACGGGGGGCAGTCGCTGCCGGATTACAATGTGATCGTCAACCAGGACTACTCGACGACGCGTGGCATCGAGGTCCAGTTCCGCCGCCGGCTGACGAACCTCTGGGGCTACGACATCAACTACTCGTACTCCAAGGCGACGACGAACGGCCCGTCGGTGGAGCTCCAGCAGGAGCAGATCACGCAGACCGACTCGATCCCGCTCCGCGAGATCCGGTCGGAGATCGACCAGCCGCACGTGTTCAACGCCTCGGTCTACTTCCAGGGCGGCGCCGAGGGGGCGGGCTTCCGGTACGGCGGGATCCTCCGGAACACGACGCTCTCGGCGACGCTGCGGGCCGCCAGCGGCCTGCCGTACACGCCGACGACGAATGCGACGGGCTTCGGCGTGCAGGGCACGGGCGAGCTCAACAGCGGGCGGGCGCCGGCCACGTCGACCGTGGACCTGCAGCTGCTGAAGGAATTCCGCGTCGCCAACCTGCGCTACGCCGGCCTCCTGCGGGTTGTGAACGTGTTCGACCAGAAGAACTGCATCCAGGTGTACGAGACCACCGGCCGGTGTGATGCGGGCGTGGTCAACGGACAGCGCGGCGGCCAGGGCAACAACAACGGCGACGTCTTCGGGTCGACGCAGTTCGACCGCCCGGAGTTCTACGGGCAGCGTCGCTCGATCTTCACGGGCGTTCGCGTCTCCTTCTGATCCGCAGCGCTCCATCGGCGCGGCGGGCGGCCCGGTACCGCGACGGGCCGCCCGCTCACCCACTCTACAGGACCATTGGCATGACCTCTATTTGTCCTCCTGCCGCACTGCTGCGCCGGGTGGTCCAAGGTACGACGCTCGCGGGTCTCGCCGCGCTCGCCGCCCTGCCGCTCGAAGCACAGCGTGCCGCGACTCTGCCGGCCGTGATCAAGGGCGACGGGGACACTCCTGACTACGTCATCCCCCGTTCCCGCAAGAGCTTCTCCCTGTTCGCGAACGAAGACTTCGCCGTCGCGGGGCTCAAGATGACCGGCCAGGTCGGCTGGGGCATCACGAACGAGGCGCCGATTGCCGACTGGCCGCAATACCACGGCGTCGTCCCGGGCTCCGTGATCGACGACGGCTTCTTCCAGCAGACGTACATCGGCGGGGTCAGCTTCATCGCGGGCACGCCGATCTCGGACTTCCGCAAGATCCGCAGCGTCCACCCGAACGCGCAGAACATGCGGCCGCCGGTGGGCTACACGACGCTGCTCTACCAGGGACTGCTCGGCAACTTCCCGCAGAAGTTCGGGCCGGCCGACCTGTCGATCGGCCGCTTGTTCAACGGGAACGCGCGCACCACCGCCGACAACTCGTGCACGGACTACTCGAGCGGGTTCAGCGGCGCGTTCATCTCGGGACTGCCGAGCCTGGCCGTGAGCGACTGCCCGCCGACGTGGCCGGTGACTGGCTACGACGGGCCGAGGCTGATCACCGACTCCGCGTTCCTGCGCCTCAAGGCCGCGCGCCCCGACAGCTTCAAGTTCGACTTCTGGCGGGTGCCGGCCGAGGACCGCGGCGAGTTCCTGGGCACGCTGTCGACCTACGGCGAGACGTGGGACACGCCCCGCGAGATCCTGGCCCGGTACGGGCAGGTGACGCCGCAGGGGACTGGGAACCCCACTCTCACCGGGTACCCGCTCGGCCTCGAGATCCGGTTCGAGGCGTTCCACTTCGCGCGCCCGCAGATCGCCAACACGATGTTCATGAATATGATCGTCGTGAACAACAGCGCGAAGGTGTACGGCCAGGGCATCGACTACGACTCGCTGTACATGGGGGTGACGCACGGCTGGTTCACGACGAACCAGGAGATCGCCGTCTACCACATCCCCGGGCAGAATGCCGTCGTGGCCATCGGGCAGGACGTCAACAACAACGGCTGCAACGGCGCCCTCTCCCCGCCGGGCATCGACCTGTGCAGCGGCGCGCTGTTCCAGGGCGTCGGCTTCGAGCGCGGCGTCGGGATCATCATGCTCAAGTCGCCGATCGGCGACGAGCGGAACAAGCTGATGACCACTGCCGGGAGCGCGTTCTTCGACCCGGCCAGCCCGTTCGCCGACGACACGATCACGTTCAATCACGGGCGGAATTGCGGCTTCGGCAACATCTGCTTCAACTCGATCTACACGGTGAGCGACCGGCGCGGCTTCGGCATGATCTCCTCGATGGAGGAGAACATCCTCGACGGCCGCGACCCGGCGACGCTCACCGCCGGCCAGACGTGGCACTACTTCAAGAACAAGAACTTCACGGGGACCCCGGGCGCCGCCGTCGCCCGGTTCAACCGCTTCGTGCCGGGGAGCACCATCCAGCCGCTGGGCGTGAACAACAACAACCCGAACCCCGGCCAACCGTTCGGCCAGTGGGACTGGAACAACGACGGCATCCAGGACACGCTCACCCTCGACTCGTGCGCCGAGCAGGGGTGCGTGACGTCCTTCGCCGACACGATGCCCGGCAAGCAGTTGAACTCCCGCGGCAACGTGGCCGGCACGATGACCGCGGGCCCGTTCAAGCTCCGCGCCGGTGACACGACGGTGTTCGTGCTCGGCTTCGTTGCCGCGCCCGACTCGGCGTCGTTCATGGCGCTCATGGCCAACACCCGGCAGGCCTACCGCGAGTTCTACGCGGGGCCGCAACCGCCGCCCGCGCCGACGGTCGTGAACGTGTCGGTCAGGCCCCCAGCGCGCCAGTTCGCCCTCACCGGGCAGGAGGACGTGACCGAGGCGCAGACGACCGTCACGTACACCGACGTGCCGACGGTGTGGACGGACCCGTTTCTCGAGAAGTTCGCGACCGACCTGCTCACCTCCACCGACCCGGCGTTCCAGCGGCTGAACGCGCTCAACCCGGGGCTCGTGGACAGCATTCGCGCCCGCGCCTTCGCCGCCGGCACGACCTTCGCCTCTCAGGGTGGCGAGGAGCTCACGGCGATCGGCAACTTCAACGAGCTCTGGATCTTCCGCTCGTGCGACGGCGGGCAGACGTTCAGCGCGAACGACGAGGCGGGGCAGGGCGAGAGCTGCGTCGGCGACCCGACCACGACGCCTGGAGGCAGCGACGTCGGACTCGGCTGGCGGCCGTACGCCATCATTCTCCCTACATCGGGGCAGATTCCGCGCACGTTCGTCGACAACGAAGTGATTCCGGGCCGCACCTACCTGTACTCGTTCGTGTCGCGCAGCCGAGGTTATAGGGCGCCGGTCCGTGACATCGACGCGGCCGGCGACACCATCACCCGCATTCTCACGGTGGCCGACACGACCACGAGCCCGCTGCAACGCTCGGGGCCGACGACGGCGACCGTGTACGTGCCGATCAGCCTGCCCGCGGGCGCCCGCGCCGCGACGGCTCGGGTCACGACCGCCGCCGGTGAGGCGACGCTGCCGATCACCGTGAACGTCGGCCAACGGGCAGCATCGGGCAACTACCGGCTCGTCTTCGCGAACCGCTTCGCCGTGACGGTGGAGACGAACCAGACGAACAACGCGGTCACCACCACGGTGCGAGCGCAAGACGTCGTCGCGAGCGCCGACACGGGCAGCGCCAACGGGCGCGCGCAGGTAGCGAACTTCGTGCGCGAGGACGTGGTGTTCACGACACCGGGGCGGATCGACCTCTCCGGTGCCACGTTCGCGCCCTCGACCGTCACGGTCGGAGACCTCCTGATCGAGACCGACACGATCGAGGCCTTCGGCTACGTGGCCGCGCAGGGCACGCGCCCGCTCTTCATCTCGACCGATCTGACGCCGGCCGGCGCGACGCCGCCGTCGTTCATCAACCGGCAGGACTTCCCGGGTTTCACGGTCGAGCTGAACGAGGCCACGGCCGACTCGGCCGTGCGCGACGTGATCATTCAACCGACTGGTGACAGCGTCCCGGTGTCAGTCCGGACGCTGAACGTCGCCGTGGAGTTGCTGCAGGACAGCACGGAGCGGCCCACCACCGTGGACCTCGGCCGTCCGAGCGGCACGCGCCGCGCCGCCGAGGGCACGTACCGGTTCGTCTTCCGCGACGACGCCTGGGGCCCGAACGCGCCGTTCCGCATCGACGTGCCGGACGTACTCGGGCCGCAGGTGACGGCGTCGGTGGCGGCGCGGGCCACCGCGTCGACCGGCACGACGGACGCCGCGCTAGGGGAAATCATCGCCAGCAGCGTGGAGGGCTACGCCGACATCGCGGCGGACGCGGAAGGCGGCGTCCTCCCGCTCGTCGCCGCGAAGTTCCCCTTCGTGGTCGTCAAGGACCGCGGGCAGACCCCAGCCTCGTCCCGCGACACCCTGATCCTGGCCATGGTGCAGCGCGACGCACTGGGCCCGTCGGTCAACAACGTCAGCGTCCGACTCGGCAACGGTCCCGACACGGTGCGTGTCCCGCTGCCGGCCGACGCCTGGGTGCCCGGCGACCAGTTCGTGGCGCTGGAAATCATCGAGCGGGACAGCCTCGTCGGCGATCCCGAGGCTCCCACGATCGTGTTCAAGGACACGACGATCAACGGCGCCGCGGCGCAGACTCCGATCCAGGTGCCGGACACGGTCGTCGCCTTCGGGCCGGCGAACCTCGGGTGCCCGGGCGCGAACTTCCGCTGCAACCCGATCGCGCAGCAGACGCGCGGCGCCACGGGGTACCTGCCCTACAAGCCCGCGAACGGAACGCCGTGGACCGTCGCCGTGGAGTATCCGATTCCGTTCGACGTCGCCACCGAAGTGCGGTTCGACGTGACCGGCGTGGGGACCTCGGGGCGGATGGTGACGCGGGGTGACCTGCGGCAGGTCCGCGTCGTCCCGAACCCCTACCTCGTGCAGTCGCAGTACGACCGCGTCACCACCAACCAGGCGCGCGGCATCCGCCTCGCCGAACCGCGCGTCATCTTTAGCGGCGTTCCGGAGATGGGGACGCTGCGAATCTTCTCCGTCAGCGGTCAGTTCCTCCAGGAGCTCAACTGGACGGCGGCCGACCTCGAGCAGGTGAACGGCACGGCCGGCACGGGGGACCTCCCCTACAACCTGCGCACGCGCGAAGGTACCGACCTGTCGTCCGGGCTGTACATCTACGTGATCACGGCGAAGGGCCCGACCGGTGGCAACCAGAAGGTCCGCGGCAAGTTCGTGGTCATCCGCTAAGGGGGAACGATGAACCGCTACTTCACTACGTCCGTCCTGGCCGCCGCGATCGTCGCGGCGGCCGCCCCCGAGGCTTTCGCGCAGGGCGGTGGCATCGGCGGGGAATTGCCCCAGCCCGAGAATCCGCCGACCCGGCAAGGCACGCGCGGGGCGAACTTCCTCGAGATCGGCATCGGCGCACGCGGGAACGCCATGGCCGGCGCCGTCGCGAGCTTCATCGACGGGGGGACTGCGCTGTACTGGAACCCGGCCGGGATTGCGGGCGAGGAGTCGTTCACCCTCGCCGCGACGCGCCAGAATCTGTACCAGGGGCTCGACATCACGCAGAACTACGCGGCGGCCGCCATCCCATTCTTCGGCGGCGTGGCCGGTGCGAGCTTCAACTCGCTGAATTCCGGCGACATCCCGCGTGCGGACGAGGATGACCCGTTCGGTGACCCCGTCACTGGCCAGACGTTCGAGTGGACGTCCACGGCGATCAGTCTCGCCTACGCGCGCCGGCTCACCGACCGGCTCGACGTGGGGGCTCAGGGGCGCTACATCACGGAAGGGATCTCCGACGCGCAGCTCAGCTGGGTGGGCCTCGACTTCGGCACCCAGTTCCGCACCGGCATCTACGGTCTGGTCGTCGGCGCCAGCATCCAGAACGTCGGCGGCAGCTCGCGCGCCACCGGGCAGGCAGTCCAGCAGGCGGTGGACACCGACGAGTTCCTCAACCGCACGCAGCGGGTGAGCCTCGTCACCCGCGACACCGACCTGCCGACGATGTACCGCTTCTCCGTGGGCGCGGACGTCATGGGCCGCGTCGGCTCGATTCTGGGCCAGCGCAACGGCGGCCACTCGCTGCTCGCCGAAGTGGCGGTGGCGGACGCCATCGACACCGACGTTCAGCTCGCGCTCGGCGCGGAGTACGGGTTCCGGAACATCGCGTTCGTTCGCGGCGGGAAGCGCTTCTACAACGACGACCGCGCCACCGAGGACCCGGGACTCTACGGACTCTCCGGCGGCCTCGGCGTGCGCCTGCCGATCGGCGGCGGCCGCGCGGTGCGCTTCGATTACGCGTACACGGCGATGGGTGAGCTCGACAACATGCAGGTGTTCTCGTTCGAGCTCACGCGTTGAAGCCATCACTGAGGGAATGACAAGGAGCAACCGAGTATGCGACTTTCTTTCGGTGTGGCACTGGCCGCCTGCGTGGTCGTGGCAGGCGTGGCCGGGGCGCAGGCGACGCCCCGGCAGTTCACCGTCACGCCGCGCGGCGGCGTGCTCACGTTCGACGACGCGGCCGGCCTCGAGACGGGTGGCGCGCTCGGCGTCGACGCCGAGTACCACGTTGCGCGCTTCTTCTCGATCGGCACGAACCTCACGTACGCCCGGGCGAGCACGCGGGGCGAGGACTTCCTCGGTCGGATCACTTACGGCATCGCGGAGCAGGGTGACACCAGCTTCTTCTTCCAGATCACGCAGCCGGTGAGCATCGTCGAGGCCTCGCTCAACGGCACCCTGCGCTTTCCGCTCGGACGGTTGACGCCGTTCGTCACCGGCGGCGCTGGGGTCTACACGATGTTCCTCGACCCGCAGGTGAACCGTGGGGCGACCAGGTTCGGCCGGCTCTCGGGCAACGTCGGCGGCGGCTTCGCGATGCAGCTCAGCGAGCGCGCGGGCATCACGCTCGACGTGCGGGACCTGATCTTCACCGACTACGAGCGGGCCCGCCTCAACCCGACCGACGGCCGGTTCCAGAACTTCCAGTTCCCGACCGAGTTCCAGACGGCGCCGGCGCCGAAATCCACGGTTCACAACTTCATGATCAGCTTGGGCTTCATGTACGCGCCGCGGTTCGGCGGTCAGACGACCGGTGCCGGTCCCGAGGAGGACACCCAGTGAGCGCCTCCTCTCACCCCTTCGCACGCCGGGCGTCGCTCGCCGCGCTCGTTGTCGGCGTGGCGCTCAGCGCCTGCGACGACGACCGCGCGGTGTTGACCGACCCGTTCGGCCCGCCGGCCTATGGCTTCGCGCTCGCGCGCGCCGCAATCAACGTCCCGCGCGGCACGGTCACGTTCCAGCGCCCGCTGGGTGCGGGGCCGCCGACGAACGACACCTCGGTGTCGGTGACGCTCCAGGGCCTCGACTCACTGACGACCGGGACGTACCGGGTCTGGATCGCGGACGTCGATCCCGCGACCGATACGATCGCCAACATCATCCCGGCCGTCGGACTGCTGACGGTGACGCGGACCGACACGACGATCAACGAGCAGGGCGATCCCGTGCCGAGCGAGGTCGTCACGACGTTCGACAACGTGACGGGCTTCACGAACGGTGGCCCTGCCACGACGGTGAACTTCCGGGCGACGTCCACCGCAAACGGCGGGGTGGACGTCTACCTGAAAACCATCGTCTTCGTCTCGATCGAGACGGACGCGGCGGCGGCGGCCCCAGGTAGCGTTCGGCCCTTCTGGGCACGACGTGCGCTGACCTCGCCGGTGGTGACCGGCACGACGAGCCAAGATTCGGTGGTGCGGCGCACGACCCCGGCTGTCTTCGGAAACTTCCGGGCGAACCCGGACAGCCAGTACGTCTACAACGCCACCGGCCGGGGCCTGGCGTCGGTGTTCGGGGACATCTTCCTCGCCTCCGATTCCGGCCTGGCCCGCCCGCCGCAGGGCTACTACTACGCGGGGTACCTGATCCACCGCGACTCGGCGACGAACGCGGTCACCGACACGGTGCGCCTCGGGCCGCTGCTCTCGCCGTTCCCGCGGTACGCGTCCCTGCTCGACGCCGACCAGAGCCTGGTGGACCCGGTGGTGCAGGACCCCAAGCTTCCAGGCGTTCCTCGCTCACCGCTCATCACCGCGGGAGTGCACCGGATCTCGGCGGACACGATCTCGACGCTGACGGGACCGCTCCCGTTCAAGAACGTGGCCGAGTACCATCTCACCCTGGAGGCCAAAGCAGGACGGGAGGACGTGGAGTCGCCGAGCCTGATCGTTTCGGCGAACACCCCGGACGTCGTCCGCTTCGGCAAGCAGGCGCCGTAGCCGGCGGGGCCTGCTCGCTCAGGTAGCTGCGGTCGAGTAAGACGTGGGGCCGCCACCCGAAACTGGGTGGCGGCCCCACGCGCGCTATGACGGGGACGCGGCCGATGGTACGCCGCCACGACTCGCCCGCGCCGCCGCACGCCCCTTGCACGGAGCGACGGCTAACGGAGCGACAATCATGAGCATCAACCAGTCACCCGACCCCGAGCCCCGGCCCGAGCGCCCGCGACGCCTCACATGGGCGGGCTCGTTGCCGGGCCGGCGCGCCGTTCGCGCCGTTCGCGCCGTCGTAGGCGCGTGCGTCCTGTGGGGCTCCGGCGCCGGCGCGCAAATGCCCGGCGTGCCCGTGCTGCAGGGAGCGTTCATGAACCCCGGCGTGACCCTCGGCGCCTTCTTCGCGGGTGGCAAGGGGCAGACGGCCGGCGGCGTCGCCGGCGCTCTCGCACCGGCGCGGCAGTGGGTCCAGATCACGGGTGGCGCCGGCTACGGGGACGCGCAGTCCACAGTGTACACGTACGGGGGCCGCGTGGCCGTACCCATCGGCCGGTTCATTCCGGGCCTCAAGAACAGCGAGCGATTCGGCGTCGCCGTCTTCGCCGGGGCCGGCGGTGGGACGCGCGACAGCGTCACGCTGCTCATGGCGCCGGCGGGCGTCGCGGTCGGCTACCGGCAAGCGCTCGGCGCCACGAGAGCGCTGAACGTCTACGTGAGCCCGTTCCTGAGCTGGAACCGCTCTCGCGGCGAAGGGCTCGACCAGAAATCGGCCGGAACGTTTCGCGCCGCGGCCGGAGCTGATGTGGCTCTGACCGAGCGCATCGGAGTCACGGTCGGGTGGGAAGGGGGACGGGCGGCCGCCGAGTTTCGGCCCGGCCCGCGTGGGTCGCTGTTCGGCGCCGGCCTGTCGTACGCGTTCCGGTAAACGGCGGCGCTCGGCTCTCGGCCCTCGGCTCTCGGCTGGGGCGGTCCGCAGTAGCCGAGAGCCGAGCGCCGAGAGCCGAGAGCCGCTCCTAGTGTGACGCCGGTCGCGTCTTCTGCGTCTGCGTACGAGTGGACATAGCGACCTGGACTGGCCGAGATGACCGCAGGTTGCTGCGTCAATCGGCGGGTTCACACCCTTTCCCTGACGCGCTGCGCGGTAGGCGCGATGGATCCGGACCGGAGCCATCACGCCGTCCACCCGCGGAGCCGCGGTCGACCTCAATGGAGTGCTCATGTACGATTGCACGAAGCTCGCTCGCACCGCGGCCGTCGCGGCCGCCCTCGCGGTGCTCTCGGCGGCGCCCGCCGCGGCGCAAGCCTGGACCTACCCGACGTTCCAGCAGCCACGCGTCACCAGCCGTGAGTTCAACTTCGCCGTAGCCGACGGGGCTGGCACCAGCCTCCTCTTCCAGTGGCGTGAAGGGGTCGGCATGTCCGGGGCTAACCAGCTCTCGCTCGATGCCGGTTACGTGGACCCCGACTACCGCGGTGCCGACGGTGCCTTCCTCCTCGGCGGCCAGTTCGCCCACCAGATCATGCGGTCCAACGCGAACACGCCGCTCGACCTCCTGTTCACGGCTGGCGCGAACGTGGCGTTCTTCGACCCGGGCAACCTGATCCGCATCCCGGTCGGCGCGTCGCTCGGGCACCGCTTCCCGCTCGAGAGCGGGATGGCGATCACGCCCTACATCCACCCGCGCCTGTCAATCGACCACTGCTCGGACTGCGTGGTCAAGCTCGAGAACGGCCAGTTCGTCACCACCGGCGACACGGACGTCGGCTTCGATTTCGATCTCGGCGGCAGCTTCGAGTTCACCCCGAACCTCGCGGTGCGGTTGAGCGCGAGCCTCGGCGGCTCGGACTACCTCACGGACGAGGACTCGTTCGGGGTCTCGTTCGCGTGGACGCCCGGGATGCCGGCGCGGCGACGCTAAGCCCCGGCTACGACACCACTCGGCCCCAACGACTGGGGGGGGGACGGCTGGCCAGCCGTCCGCCCCGCAGTCGTTGGGGCCGGTAACTGGCTTGCATCTTGCCCGATCCCCTGACATGGCCGATGCAGGGCAGCTGCCCACGATCCTCGTGGTCGACGACAATCAGGACAATACGGAGATCATCCGCCACTATCTCGAGGCCCGCGGGTACCCGATCATCGTCGCGTACGACGGCGAGGAGGCGCTGGCCGCGTTCGAGACCGTGCGGCCTTCCATCGTGTTGCTCGACGTCATGATGCCGGGACGTGACGGGTGGGAGGTGTGCCGCATCATGAAGCAACACCCGGCGCTCGGGCGGGCCGTGCGCGTCATCATGGTGACGGCGCTCGACGAATGGGAGGACAAGCGCCAGGCGCTGCAGACAGGCGCCGACGACTACGTGGCGAAGCCGTTCGACCTGGCGACGCTCGCGGCCACGGTCGAGCGCAACGCAGCGCTGCTGACGGCGGGCGCGTGAGCGTGGGCGCGACGGCCGAGCGCACGTCGGGCATTCGGCGCGGGACCCGCGCCCGGCGCGCCCGGCACGCCTCGTGAGCCCGGTGGTCCTCCTCACCGACAGCCCCGACGACACGGCGGCTGCCGCGGCGGCTCTGCTCGACGGCTGGCGGGTCGACGTGCGTGCGGAGCGGGAGCTCGCCCCGGCCGCCGGCGACGCGGCCGACGTCGGCGCCGTGCTGGTCACTACGGACAATCCGAACGCCCTGCGCGACGTCTTCGAACGGGCGCGGGCGCGCGGCATTCCGGTGGTGGTCGGCTGCCGCAACGACGCCGTCCGCCGGCGCGCCGTCGAGCTGCGCGCCGACGAGTGGTTCCTCCTCCCGGCCACCGCCGACGAGATCGCGGCCCGGGTGCGCTCGGCCGTCGCGCGCCGCGTCCCGAGTGGCGCGGCCCTGGCGGACCGGGTCGGGCGAGTCGAGTACGAGTCGATGCTCTACGACTTCCTCACCGGCCTGCCGACGCTGCCGGTGATGATCGAGCGCACGCGGGGGCTCATCAAGGAGCGCGGCGAGTTGATCGTGCTGTACCTGAACTTCGTCCGCTACTCGAAGATCGAGGAGATCTACGGGTGGGAGAAGCTCGACGCGGTGCTCGAGACCACGGCGAGCGCGGTGCGCGAGTTCCTCGCCGAGAGCACGCTCAGCACGTCGCGCGTAATGGTGAGCGCGCGGAACGACGACGACTTCGTCTTCTTCCACGTGCCGCCGGCCGGCGTCGCGGTCGCGACCGACGCGGAGATCACGGAGCTCGTCGGGCGGCTAGAGCAGTTCGTCGCCGCTCGCATCGAGGCGGCGCACGGCGAGGAGATCGCCGCGCTGTTCGACATCTACGTCGGGCGGGCGCACGTCTACTACAACCCGAAGATGCGCCTCGAGCGGCTCATTTACCGTGGCATCCGCGAAGCCGCCAACGCCGCCAAGGGCATCGAGGAGCGCGAGCGGGCGCGAAAGGTGGCCGACCTGCGCGCGAGCCTCCGCGACCGCGCGGTGTACATTGACTACCACCCGATCGTCGTCGCCGGCACGCGCGAGGTGTTCGGGTACGAGGCGCTCGCGCGCGGCGTGATGCGAAGCCTGCGCAGCCCCGAGGTCATGTTCGAGGTGGCGGCGGAAGCGGACCTGATCTGGGAGCTGAGCCGCCTGTGCCGGAGTCGCGCGGTGGAGGGCATGCGCACGCGGCTCGGCCCGGACGAGCTCCTCTTTCTCAACGTCGACCCGCACGACTTCGCGGACCCGGCGTTCAACGAGGAGTTCGAGGGAGAGGTGGCCGACCCCGGGCGGGTAGTGGTCGAGATCACCGAGCGCACGGCCATCAAGGACTACCCGAAGTTTCGCGAGCGGCTGAAGGCCTTCCGGGAGCGGGGCTACCGCTTCGCGGTGGACGACGCCGGGAGCGGCTACGCGGGGCTCGGCTCCATCGCGAACCTCGAGCCGGACTTCATCAAGCTCGACATCTCGCTCATCAACTGCATCGACACGAACTTCATCAAGCAGAATCTGGTGGAGACGATGGTGCGCTTCGCCAACGACCAGGGGGCGATGGTGATCGCCGAAGGCGTGGAGCGCGCCGAGGAGTTCGAGACGGTGAAGCGACTCGGGGTGCACCTGGTGCAAGGCTTTTACCTGCATCGGCCGGAGGCGCACGACGGCCCGGGGCCCGCCGCCCGCGTCCCGGGCTCCGAACGCGAGCCCGCGCGCGCCGAGCGCTAACGGAGCACTCACGGCCGAGCGCTCGGCCGGCGCGGCCGCTACGCTACGCCGGCGCGGGGAGCAGCGCCGCCACCAGGTCCGCGGAGCGCCGCGCGGCGCCGACGCCCTGCTCGACGATTGCCCGCGCACGCTGCCCGGCCTCACGGCGCGCCGCCGGGTCGTCGGCGAGCCAGTCGCCGAGTGCGCTCGCAACGCCGTCGGCAGTCGCGACTGACCGCGCCCCGCCGGCGGCGATGAGGAGCGCCGCGTCGCGGCTCATGTCGTGTCGCGGACCGAAGAGCACCGGCACTCCGTACGCGGCCGGTTCGAGCACGGAGTGCAGCCCGGCGGCGTGAAAGCTGCCGCCGACGAACGCCGCGTCGGCCAGGGCGTACAACTCGCCGAGCACGCCCACGCGATCGACGATCACCACGTCGGCGCCCGGGTTCTCTGTCGCCGTCGCGAGGCGCACCACCGCGAGCCCCGCGCCCGCCGCCCAGGCTTCGATCGGGGCGAGGTGCGCGGCCGTCGGCTCGTGCGGCGCGATCACGAGCCGAGCCTCCGGGCGCGACTGGTGGAACACCGCCCAGGCGGGGAGGAGCACACGCTCGTCGGCGGGCCAGGTGGAGCCGGCCACGAGCGTGGGGCGCGGGCTGGCGAGCGGCCCGAGGAGCGGGCCGGCGCGATCCGCCTGGCGCGCGCGCGCCCAGACTTGGTCGTACCGCGTGTCGCCGGTCACGGTGACGACGTCCGGGGGCGCGCCGAGCGCTACGATTCGCTCGGCGTCCGCCGCGTCGATCGCACCGACCGCGTCGAGCCGCGCGTACGCGCCGCGCAACAGCGCGCCGGCCGCCCTGGAACGGCGAGACGAGCCGGCGGCCAGGCTGGCGCTCACGAGGCCGAGGCGCACGCCGCGCTCGTCGGCGAGTCGGGCGAGCGTCGGCCACACGTCGAGCTTACTGAAGACCAAGGCCGCGGGGCGCAGTGCGTCGAGTGCCGCCCGCGCGTCGGACGCGGTGTCGAACGGGAGGTAGTCGGCGAAGTCGACGTCCAGGGTGCGCGCGAACGCCTCCGCGCTGGGCGAGAAGTGTGTGTAGGCGAGCTGGATGTCGGGGCGCTCGGCGCGAAGTAGCTGCAGCACCGGGCGGGCCTGCAGGCCCTCGCCGACGCTCGGGGCGTGCACCCAGAGCAGCGGGCGGGCCGGCTCGCGGCCGGTGGCGCCCCAGCGGGCGTAGCGCTCGCGGATGCCGCGGCGAGCTCGCAGAGCGCGGGCGAGCTTGGAGTCTCCACTGGGGCCGACCGCGGCGAGCAGTCTGGCGACTTCGCCCGCCGAGCCGTACGCGAGGCGGAGGAGGGGGTTCACGCGAGTGGAGAGTGGGGCGTGGGGAGTGGAGCGCGCGCAGCACTCTCCACGCTCCACTCGTCACGCGCCACTATCTCTTCGCCAACGCCGCATCGATGACGGCCCGGAACCGTGCGACCGGGTATGCGCCTTCGATCACGCTGTCGCCGACGATGAACGTAGGGGTCGAGTTGATGCCCGCGCTCGAGCTCCGGTCGAAGTCCGCCTGGATCAGCGGGCGCATGACTCCGGACGAGACGCAGCGCCGCAGCGCCCCCGAATCGACGCCCGCCCGTACGGCGAGCGTGTCGAAGAACGCCTCCGGTGAACTCAGCCGGCTCCAGCGCTCCTGCTCGGCGAACAGCGCGTCGTGCATCGCCCAGAACTTACCCTGCGCTCCGGCGCACATGGCCGCCTCGGCCGCCGGCCAGGCGTTCTTGTGCGACGGCAGGGGGAAGTTCACGTAGGCCAGGCGAAGCTTTCCGGTAGTGACGTACTCGCGCTCGATGGCTCCCTGGGTGGAGTCGTGCCACATCTTGCAGTACGGGCACTGAAAGTCGCTGACCATGACCATCCAGGCGCCGGCGCCAGAGTCGCCGCGGACGCGGGCACGGTCGGCGGTGCTGCGAGCCGCGGAGTCGGCTGGAGCGGCGGCCGGTGCGGCAGCGGTGGCCCCAGTGCTGCCGACCGTGTCCCCGCGGGCGGGCGCGCGTGAGGCCGGTTCGGCGCGGCCGCACGAGGAGCCCTGGGTGATCACGACGAGAGCGACCGCGAGTCCGAGGACGCGCGGTGCGGCGAGCCGGAAAGTCATCGCGTCAGAAGTCGGAGGGAATTCGTCGGACCGAGTCCGTGGTGCGGTCCAGGACGAATGTGTAGCCGTCCGCCGAGGCGAGGGCAACCGCGAAGCCGAGCTCGCGCGCCAACCCCTCCGTCACCAGTTGCTGCCCCCCGGCATCGAGGACGTACACCCCTTCGATGCCCGAGGCCGCGTACAGTCGCCGACCCCCGAACGAGACGTCGTAGACGAACCGCGCGACGTTCCAGCGCGCGATCTCCCGGGGCGACGTCGGGTCGGCGGCGTCGAACAAGCGTACCCCCGCCTCGCCCATCGCGACGGCGACCCGGGTACCGTGGGCCGCGAGCCGTCGTCCGCCGGCTCCGACCTTGACCGCCCCGAGGCGCTCGATCGAGTCGCCGACAGGACGGAGGGCGATGAGGCTGCTGTCGGTGAGCGCCCAGACGATGCGTCGCGCGCCGTCGTACGCCAATGCGACCACCGGCGCGCCAAGGTCGACGCCCGGCCACGTCCGTGTCGTGTCGGCCCGTGGCGGCACGACCTCGACGCGGGCGCCGACGCCAACGTAGACCCGTTCTGGTCCGCCGGTCACCGCGGTCGTCGACCCTTCGCGGACGAGCGAACCGGGTCCCTTGCCGGGTGGGTACAGGTAGAATCCGGCCGCCGAGCCGAGGGCGAGCGAGCCACCCGGCACGAGGTCGAGCGCCGCGATACCGCGCACGCCGCGCGCCCGCCGACCGAGCGCGCGGAGATCCTTTCCGCTCGCGAGAAGCTGGATCCCTCCGGCGCCGCCGACCGCGACGAGAGTGTCGCGTGCCGCGATCACGGTGGCCGACGGAATGGTCGAGGTGGAGACGGTCGGCGGGTTGAGGGGAGCCCCGCCCCGGTAGCGGAGCGCATGGAGTTGGTCGAACTCGCGGCCGATCATGAAGCCGATCAGGGCCCCGCCGCCGATTGAAATCGGGACGACGCACTTCCGGTCGGTGCACGTCCCCCCCATCGAGTTGTCGTCGCCGGAGAACAGGTAGGCGGAGGACGCTGCCGCGCCGGCGAGCGCACCGACGGCGGCCAGCATGAAGCGGCGCGGCAGGCGGCGGTCCCGAGCGGCGGCTCCTTCGCGCTCCTGGGCCTCGAGCGGCGTCGGCCGCCCGGGCAGCACGAGTGTCGCGAGGGTGAGCGCGGCGAAGAGGAGCGGGCGACGGGACTGCCGTTGCCCGCCGACCCGCCGTAGGGGACGGGTCACGGGCGTGGCAAGGTGATGGTCCGCTGCTGTTTGGCCGCTCGCCGAGACGTCAGGTCGGTGACCGTGAGCTCGAGGGCGTAGGTGCCGAAGGGCGCGTCGCCCAGGTCGAGCGCCAGGTAGTTAGGCACTCGGTCGCCAGCGTCGAGGGCCACGGTGCGCTCGAATCGGAGCGACACCCGATCGTCGCCCTTGGCCGTGAGCCCGACGGCGTCCGCGATCCCGCCGAGGATGCGCGCGGTGACCTGCTTCCCCCGGTCGATCTCGGTGAGCCGGAGGGAGAGCTCGACGCGAAGTCGGCCGTTCCCGCCGGAGTCGCGCGCCGTCCCGTAGTTCTCCCAGTACAGGAACACGGTGTCGTGCGGCGCGTAGGCCATCGACCCGTTGGGGGTGATGAGGAAGTCGTGCCGGTTGCGTGGCGTCACGCCCGGCTTCGGCGTGAGACGGCGGGCCACGAGGATGTCGGACAGGGTGAAGCTGCCCGCGGGGAACGTCCCGACCTCGAAGCGCGCGAGCCCGCGCGCGCTCTTCCCGCTCGCCGGCTCCCGCGCCT
>Ga0307410_10000180_pt1 | contig 23276 bp, 21 predicted proteins | sample 322Ometagenome_3_FD_203707 | JGI IMG/M metagenome (GOLD analysis project Ga0307410, IMG submission 203707) | Maize rhizosphere microbial communities from greenhouse at UC Davis, California, United States - 322HYB-O-3 | ecosystem: Host-associated > Plants > Roots > Rhizosphere > Soil | place... | reverse complement strand
GGCCGCAGGCGAGCGCCGCGCCTGGCCCTCGGGCCGCGGCACCGATGCCGGCCGCGGGCGGTGCCGCGCTCGCCGCGGCGCCCCAGGTGCGCGTCGAGCCCCCGGCGGCCCCCGGCGACGCGCGGCTCCCCGAGGTGAACATCCTCGCCGAGCGCTGGGACGAGGTCGTCGCGGCGGTGCGACAGGCCGGGAAGGGGGTGCTGGCGACCGCGCTCGAGGCCGCCGCGCCGGTCGCCGTCAATGCGCAGGGCGCCGTGCTGGTCGAGTTCGACGAGCCGAACGACATTTACGAGCGCGCCTTCGAGTCGGCGAAGGAGGAGCTCGTCACAGCGCTGCGGTCGCTCTTTCCGGCCGTCCAGCGGGTAGCCCTGCGGCGCCATGACCGGCCAGCCGCCGCGCCGCCGAAGGAGCGGCTGACGTCGGAGGGGCTGAAGGCGCAACGTCTCGCCGCGCTGCGCAAGAAGGACCCGCTGCTGAGCGCCGCCATCGAGGCGCTCGACCTGGAGCTGCTGGACTGAGCGTGGCTGGCGGGCCACTCAGATCGGGGCGGTAACTGGTCACTGGTTCCCAGTCGCTGGTAGCACCATCGGGACGCTTCCCTCGCGGGACCCGTGACTAGTTACCAGCGACCGCCCCAGTGCGAGTGGCGTCCGTCCGCGCCCCCCGACTAGCTTTCTGGTCCCTCTCACCGATGCTCTCCATGGCCGACTTCATGAAGATCCTGCAGCAGGCGCAGCAGATGCAGGGTCGTCTGCAGGAGATGGAGCAGGAGCTCCAGAACAAGAGCGTGACCGCCACCGCCGGCGGCGGCATGGTCACGGTCGAAGCCGACGGCAAGGGGCAGGTCAAGCGCGTCAAGATCGACCCGAGCGTCGTCAACCCGGCCGACGTCGAGATGCTCGAGGACCTCGTCGTCGTCGCGATCACCGAGGCGCAGCGCAAGGCCGGCGACCTCGCCCGCGAGGAGATGGGGAAGCTGAGCGGGGGACTGAATCTCCCGTTCCAGCTCCCGCTCTAGCGACGGCCCGTGTCGGCGATCGACGACCTCGCCGGCGAGCTGGCCAAGCTCCCCGGCATCGGGCGCAAGACGGCGCTGCGGCTCACCTACTTCCTCCTCAAGCAGTCCCCCGAGCAGAGCCGGCGGCTCGCCGACGCGCTGACGACGCTCACCGAGCGCGTGCGCCCGTGCGAGCGCTGCTTCAACCTCACCGAGGAGGAGCTGTGCTCGATCTGCCGCGACCCGCGGCGCGACCCGGCGCTGCTGTGCGCGGTCGAGGAGTCGTCCGACATCGGGGCGATCGAGCGGGCGGGGGAGTTCCGCGGCTTCTACCACGTGCTCGGCGGGCGGCTGTCGCCGCTCGACGGGGTGGGCCCGGAGGACCTCACGATCCCGCAGCTTCTCGCCCGGGTGGCCGGGGGCGGGGTCCGCGAGGTGATCATCGCCACCAACCCGAGCCTCGAGGGGGAGGCGACCGCGCTCTACCTGCAGCGCCAGCTCGTCCCAACGGCCACGGCGGCCGGGGGGGTCACCGTGACCCGCATCGCCCGCGGGCTGCCGGTGGGCGGTGACCTCGAGTACGCTGACGGCGTCACCATAGCGCAGGCACTCGCGGCCCGTCGGGAGATGCGCTGAGGGGGGTCGGTGCCGGTCCATCCGGCGCCCCCGCCCGCAGCGCCTCCGGCGAGGCCGTCGCGTGCCGGCCAGCGATCACAGTGGGGGTACAACCGTGAAGCTGTATACAGCAGCGACGAGGACCCGCGACCGGCGCACGGGCGAGCGGCGCCACGGCGTCGGACGGCGGGCCTCGGACCACAGGGCGGTGCTGGGCGGCAGAGAGATGGCCGCCCTCGGCTTTCTCGGCGGGCTCACGATCGGCGTCGTCCTGTGGAGCCAGCAGCTCCACCGGTCGAAGCACGACCTCTTCAGCCCCAACCCCGTACGGCGGCTCGCCGCGCTCGGCTACGTGAGCGGCCGGCCGAGCATAGACAACGCGCGCCTCCTCCGCGACTACATGCGCTGGGAGTCGCGCCCCCTCCTCCGCCGGCGAGCCGCCCAGGTCCTGCGGCAGGTGGAGGAATACCTCGGCTAGAAGGACACGACATGTCGGTAGGTTCGGCGAGTTGGTCGTTCACCGAAGACGACTTCGGCGCGATCACGCAGTCGCTTCAACGCTTCCTCTACGACAGCAACGCCCGCTGCGCGCTCCTCGTGGACCGCACCGGCCAGCTCGTGGCGACGGTCGGCGAGCAGCCGACGTTCGACGCCACCGCGTTCGCGACGCTGACCGCGGCCGACTTCTCGGCCAACGACCAGCTGGCGCGGCTGATCGGGGAGACCGACTTCAGCACCCTCTTCCACCAGGGGGAGAAGGAGTCGATGTACCTCGCCGACGTGGCGCGGCGCGTCATCCTCGTCGTCCTCTTCGACAACCGAACGACGCTCGGCCTCGTGCGCCTCAAGCTGAAGCAGGCGGTCGAGGACCTCACGAAGCTGTTCGAGCAGGTGTTCGCCCGCGGCAACGCGGGGCAGCCGTCGCAGCCGAACATTCTCGCCGGCGCCGACGACGAGATCGACAAGCTGTTCCAGTAAGCGGAGAGAACAGCCATGTCGATGATCAACTACGCCTCGCGCGAGATCAACTGTAAGATCGTGTACTACGGCCCGGGGCTCGGCGGGAAGACGACGAACCTCGAGCACGTCTACGGCAAGGTGCAGCCGGACACGCGCGGCAAGCTCATCTCGCTCGCCACCGAGACCGAGCGCACGCTCTTCTTCGACTTCCTCCCCGTGGACCTCGGCACGATCCGTGGCTTCAAGACGAGGTTCCACCTCTACACGGTGCCGGGGCAGGTCTACTACAACGCCAGCCGGAAGCTCATCCTCAAGGGGGTGGACGGCATCGTCTTCGTCGCCGACTCGCAGATCGAGCGCGCCGAGGCGAACGCCGAGGCGATGCAGAACCTGTACGACAACATGGCGGAGTACGGCTACGACCTGACGCGGATGCCGTTCATCGTCCAGTACAACAAGCGCGACCTCCCCAACGCCGCCCCCGTGCGCGAGCTGCAGGCGGCGCTCAACCCGGGGTGGGAGGTCTCGGAGCCGGGCCGCCAGCGCGTCACCCCCGACCCGTACCATGCCGGGGAGAACCTGATCGAGCAGCTGCCCACCGGCGAGTGGATCGAGCGCGCCAACTACTTCGAGGCCGTGGCGGTGAGCGGCGACGGCGTCTTCGACACGCTCAAGGCGGTCAGCAAGCTGGTGTTGAAGTCGCTGGCGTAACTACTGCTCTCGGCGAGAGCAGTGGACGGTAGACGGTTCGCGGTCGGCGGTTCACCGTGAGCCGTCCACCGCGAACCGTTCATCATAGACCGCCTTTGCCGAGCGCCGCACTTCCGTGAACCTACCGAACGCGATCACCGTCGGCCGCATCGCGAGCACGCCGCTGATCGCGGTGCTGCCGTTCCTCGACTCGTGGCCGCTGCGGCTGGTCGCGTTCGTGCTCTACCTCGCGGCGGCGATCACGGACTACTACGACGGGATGCTGGCCCGCACCCGCGGGCTCGTCACCGACCTCGGGAAGCAGCTCGATCCGCTGGCCGACAAGCTGCTCCTCGTCGGCACCCTCGTGCCGATGTACCTGCTCGCCGGCTCCGGGCGCGCCCTCTCGCTCGCCTCGCCCCACCGCACGCCGCTCTTCCCCGACGCCGTCGGGCCGATGCTGCGCGAGGGGGCGACCCAGGCGACCGCCGCCTTCCCCTTCCTCACGCCGCTCGGCCCCGTCGGCTTCCCCCTCTGGATGCTCGTCGTCGTCATCGGGCGCGAGCTGTTCATGACCATCTTTCGCTCGGCGGCGGCGCGTCGTGGCGTCATCATCTCGGCGATCGGGCCGGCGAAGTGGAAGACGGGCTTCCAGTCCACCTGGGTCGGCTGCGCCTACTTCTGGTTCTTCGCGGCGACCCTCGCCGCTCGCTACCGGTGGGACGCGCTCCCCTGGCGCGCCTTCGCCTGGTTCAACGGCATCTGCGGCACCCTCAGCATGGCCGGCGCGGTCTTCCTCACGCTTTACTCGCTCTGGCTCTACATGCGGCGGTACGGCGGGCTGTTCGTCGGGGGCGAAGGGAGGGTGCGGGGGTGAGAGGCGCGCTGACGACGCTTCCTTCCGCCGGGCCGTACTCGGTAGTCGGTAGTCCGTAACCGCGCTCACCGAATTCCGAATACTGTTTGCGGCCCGGCGCACCGGAGCATACGCCAGCGCGCGCCCTTATCATTCGCCGATGCGAGTGGAGATCCTCACCATCGGCGACGAGCTGCTGCTCGGCTTCACGATAGACACCAACGCCGCGCACCTCGCGCGCGAGCTGGCGACGGTCGGCGTCGAGGTCGCGCGGCGCGGCACGGTGGGCGACGCGGCCGGCGAGATTGCCGCCGCGGTGCGCGAGGCGCTCGACCGCACGGGCGCCGTGATCACGACGGGCGGGCTGGGACCGACGGCCGACGACCTCACGAAGCCGGCGATCGCGGCGCTCTTCAGGCGTCGGATGCGACTCGACGGGGAATACCTCGAGGCGCTGCGGCGGCGCTGGCGCGACCGCTTCGGCGGCGAGATGCCGGAGTCGAACCGCCAGCAGGCGATGATCCCCGAGGGCGCGACGATCGTCCCCAACCGCCACGGTAGCGCGCCCGGCATCTGGCTCGAGGACGAGCGCGCGCGGTGGGTCGTGATGCTGCCCGGGGTGCCGCGGGAGTTGCGCGGGATGACGGGTGACGAGCTGCTGCCGCGGCTGCGCGAGCGCGCACGGAGCGCCACCGAGGCGACCGAGCTGCCCGTCGTCCGCTCGCTCACGCTGCGCACGACGGGGATCGGCGAGTCGAAGCTCGCCGACCTGCTCGGCGACGACCTCGGACGCGGCTTTTCCGGCGGCACCCTCGCCTACCTGCCGGCGTTCGAGGGCACCGACCTCCGCCTCACGGTGCGCGGGCTCCCCGACGGCGCCGCGGTGGCCCGGCTCGAGGAGGCCGCGGCGCGGATCCGGGCCCGCCTCGGAGCCTACGTCTACGGGCAGGACGGCGGCGACCTCGCCGCGGTCGTGCTCGACCGCTGCCGCGCCCGCCGGCTGCAGGTGGCGGCCGGGGAGAGCTGCACGGGCGGTCTGTTCGCCGCCCGCCTGACGGCGATCTCCGGCTCGAGCGACGTCGTGTTGGGCGGCGTGGTGGCCTACGCCAACGATGTCAAGGAGCGGCTACTCGGCGTGCCGGCCGAGCTCATCGCCGCTCACGGCGCGGTGAGCGAGGAGGTCGCTCGGGCCATGGCCTCGGGCGCCCGCGCCCGCCTCGGCGCCGACATCGGCGTCGGCATCACGGGGATCGCCGGCCCGGGGGGTGGGAGCGCCGAGAAGCCGGTGGGGACCGTCTGGACGGCGATGGACCTCGCCGGCGTCGTCCAGGCCCGCCGCGCGGTCTACGTGGGTGACCGGGAAGAGATCCGCCAGCGCGCCGCCCAGGGGGCGCTGGATATGATTCGGCGGGCGCTGATGGACTAGTAGTGCCGGGCGCTCGGCAGGAACGGTGAACGGTCGACGGTCCTGGGTTCACGGTGCACGGTGACTGCCCACAGTCAACCGTCAACCGTGAACCGTTCACTGCCGCTGCCGAGCGTAGTCCCCCGAACGCGAGACAACCCTGCCGTCCCGACTCGCGCCATGCCGCCGGTTATGCTTCGGTGGCAGGGGGAGGGGGGCATGGGCGTTGCACGACCGGAGGCCGCCGACGGACCACCGTCGCGGTGAATCGAGCGCGGGGCGTGAGGCCCCGCCATTTTTCGACGTACGCACGACTACGGGTAGCTCAATGGGTTTCTCCGACCAGTTCGCGAACTCCGATGGCGGCCAGGGGGAGCGTGGCGCTCCCGGCTCCGAGGATTCCTACGCCCGCGGCGCGCCGGCCGGCGACGACGACGTCTCCGCGCAGCTCGCCGAGGAGGACGGCGGGGCGACCTCGCCGCCGGGCGACGCCGTCGCCGGCGCGCAGCGCGCCCTCGAGGAGCACCGCGACCGCTACCTGCGGCTCGCCGCGGAGTACGACAACTACCGCAAGCGCACGGCGCGCGAGCGGCAGGAGGCGCAGTGGCGCGGCCAGGCCGACATGGTCAAGGGCATGCTCGACGCCCTCGACGACCTGGCGCGGTTCGCCCACGTGGACCCGGCCACGGTGGACGCCAAGACCGTGGTCGAAGGGGCGGCGATGGTCGAGCGCAAGCTCGCCAAGACGCTCGCCGGCCACGGCCTCGAGATCGTCAATCCGCTCGACCACCCATTCGACCCCGCGCTGCACGAGGCCGTGAGCACGGAGCCGGCGCTGTCGCCCGAGGACGACCACCTGGTGGCGCGCGTGTACCAGCCGGGCTACGTCTTCAACGGCCAGCTCCTGCGGCCGGCGCGGGTCGTCGTCAAGCAGTGGAACGGCTGACCGGGCGCCGCTGACCGTCCCCCCATGGCCCAGAAAGACTTCTACGCGGTGCTCGGCGTCTCCGCCTCGGCGAGCCAGGACGAGATCAAGAAGCACTACCGGCGGCTCGCCAAGCAGTACCACCCGGACGCCAACGCGAACGACCCGAAGGCCGCCGACCGCTTCAAGGAGATCTCCGAGGCCTACACAGTCCTCGGCGACCCGCAGAAGCGAAAGCAGTACGACGACATGCGCCGGCTCGGCGCGTTCGGCGGCTTCGGCGGGGCCGGCGCGGGGCGGGGTTCGCCACGTGGCGGCGGGGCACGTCCGGGCGCCGGCGCGGCGGGCGGCGCTGGCCCTGGCGGGAGCTTCCGCTTCGAGGACTTCGACATCGGCGGCCTCGGCGGGCTCGGGGACCTCTTCGGCTCGATGTTCGGCGGCGGCGCGGGGCGCGGCACCGGCGCCACCCGCGGCCGGGGCGGCCCGGAGCGCGGCGACGACATCGAGACCTCGCTCGACGTCCCCTTCCGCACCGCGGCGCTCGGCGGCAAGGTGCCGATCGAGCTCGAGGTGAACGAGGAGTGCCCGACCTGCCGCGGCAACGGCGCCGCGCCTGGCGCGACGCTCAAGACGTGTCCCGAGTGCTCGGGTCGGGGCAGCGTGTCGTTCGGGCAGGGCGGCTTCGCCGTCAACCGCCCCTGCCCGATGTGCCTCGGGCGCGGCCAGGTGCCGAGCGAGCGCTGTCCGACGTGCAACGGTGTCGGCGAGGTGCGGACGCGGCGCAAGGTGCTCGTCACCGTACCGTCGGGCGTGGACACCGGGACCAAGATCCGCCTCAAGGGGCAGGGCGCGAAGGGTAACGGCGGCGGCCCCCCCGGCGACCTGCTGATCACGTTCGAGGTCCAGCCCGACCGCTTCTTCAAGCGCGAGGGGCTCGACGTCGTCGCCACGGTGCCGATCAACGTCGCCCAGGCGACCCTCGGCTCGAAGATCGGCGTGCGGACGCTGGACGGGAAAAAGGTCACGCTGCGCGTACCCGCGGGGACCGCCTCCGGGAAGCGCTTCCGCGTCCGCGGCCAGGGGATCGCCAAGGCCGAGCACCGCGGCGACCTGATCGTCGAGGTCCAGATCACCGCGCCCGAGAAGTTGAGCGAGGAGCAGGAGCGGCTGATGCGGGAGTTCGCTGAGGCCGGTGGGATGAAGTACTGAAGGGGGGCGCCCGGCGCCCCCCGTCTTGTTTCCGCCGCCGCCGCCGCGTCAGGCGGCGGTGGACTTCGCCAGGACCGGGAGCGCGCCGCGGGCGCGACGGGCCGACTCACCGGCCGACTCGATGACCCCGCCGCCGAGCACGCGCTCGCCGTCGTAGAGGACGAGCGACTGGCCGGGAGTGATCGCCGACACCGGCTCGTCGAGCGCGATCTCGACTTCGCCGCCCTCGAGGCGCACGATCTCGCCGCGCGCGGCGGGCGAGCGGTGGCGAATCTGCACCTCGACGCGGTCGCCCGCGACCGGCGGCAGGTCTACGAGCCAGTTGATCTCGCGCGCGATCACGCCGCGACCGAGCAGCTCGGCGCGCGGCCCGATGACGACCGCGCGCTCGGCGGGGCGGATCGCGACCACGTACATCGGCTCGCCGAAGCCGCCCGGCAGGCCGCGGCGCTGGCCGACCGTGTAGCGCGCGAAGCCGTCGTGCTCGCCGACCACGCGCCCGCTCGACAGCACGACCGGGCCCCGGGCGAGCGACGGCGCGTCGGCGCCGAGCCGGCGCGCGATCACCTTGGCGTGGTCACCGTCGGGCACGAAGCAGATGTCCTGGCTCTCCACCTTGTCGGCGACGACGTCGAGGCCGAGCCGGCGCGCCGTGGCGCGGGTCTGCTCCTTGGTCGCGCTGCCGACGGGCAGCAGCATGCGACGCACGACGTCGCGCTCGACGCCCCACAGGAAGTACGTCTGGTCCTTGCGGCGGTCGGCGCCGCGGCGCAGCTCGCCGCCCTCCACGCGCGCGTAGTGGCCGGTGGCGACGTAGGCGGCGTCGAGCGCGTCCGCCTTGCGGAGCAAGTCGCGGAACTTCGTGAACGTGTTGCAGCGGACGCAGGGGATCGGCGTCCGCCCGCGCGCGTATTCGCCCACGAAGTCGTCCACCACGTCGCGCCCGAACGCGCTCTGCAGGTCGAGTACGTAGTGCGGCACGCCGAGCGACTCGCAGACGCGGCGGGCGTCGTTGATCGAGTCGAGTGAGCAGCAGGGGCGGTCGGGGACCGGCTCGTCGCCGTAGCAGAAGAGCTTCATGGTCGCCCCGATCACCTCGTAGCCCTGCTCGACGAGCAGCGCCGCGGCGACGGAGGAGTCCACGCCGCCCGACATCGCGACGAGCACCCGCTCGCCGCTCCCGCGCGCGGCCATCGTCAGCTCGTCGCGCCGGCGAGGCGGCGCGCCTTCCCGATCAGCGCCGGGAAGAGCTCGGAGACGCGGCGCACGCACTCGTCGGTGGTCAGCGCGCCGAGGCTCATGCGCACCGCGGCGGAGGCGAGCTCCGGAGGCACGCCGATCGCCGTCAGGACGTGTGACGGCGTCACGCTCCCCGTCTGGCACGCCGAGCCGGACGACGCGGCGACGCCGGCGAGGTCGAGCGCGAGGAGGAGCGACTCGCTGTCCGTGCCCGGCACCGAGATGTTGAGCACGTGCGGCGCGCGCGGCCCGCCGCGGCCGTGCACGACGGCGTCGGGGATCCGCGCCAGCAGCTCGGCCTCGAGCGCGTCGCGCAGGCGGGCGAGCCGTGCGCACTCCTCCTCGCGCTCGGCGACCGCCAGCTCGGCGGCGCGGGCGAGCCCGACGGCCATCGCCACGTTCTCGGTGCCCGGGCGCAGCCCGCGGTCCTGGGAGCCGCCGTGCATGAGCGGCTCGAGCGGCGTCCCGCGCCGCACGAAGAACGCACCGATCCCCTTCGGGGCGCCGATCTTGTGACCGCTCAGGGTGAGGGTGTCGAACGGCTGGGTGCGGGCGTCGATCGCGATCTTGCCGAACGCCTGCACGGCGTCCGTGTGGAAGGGGACGCCCCGCACCTTCGCCGCCGCGGCGAGCTCGGGGATCGGCTGCACGGTGCCGATCTCGTTGTTGACCCACATTATCGAGCAGACGGCGACGTCGTCACGGACGAGGGCGTCGAACGACGCGCGATCGACGACGCCGTTGGCGTCCACGGCGAGCAGTCGCTCCTCGGCGCCCTCGCGCGCCGCCTGGTGCACGGCGGCGAGCACCGCCTTGTGCTCGATCGGCGTCGTGACGATGGCGGTGCGCGCCGGGCCCCCGTCGGGCGCCGCCACCCGTGCCGCGCGCCAGGTGCCGAGCACGGCCAGGTTGTCCCCCTCGGTGCCACAGGAGACGAAGCAGACCTCGTCGGCGCCCGCGCCGAGACATCCCGCCACCCGCTCGCGCGCCTCATCGAGCGCCGCCCGCGCCTCGCGCCCCCACCGGTGCGCGCTCGAGGGGTTGCCGAAGCGGGGCCCGAAGAAGGGCGCCATCGCGGCGACCACCTCCGGCCGGACCGGGGTCGTGGCGGCGTGATCGAGGTAGATGGGAGGGGGACGCATGCCCGAAATATAAGTCCGAGGGCGGGGCTGTCGAACGGCCGGCGTCCGAGCCGAGGGGCGTCAGAGGTGAGATGGGCCAAATTGGCGCCAATCTCTCCTCTGACGCCCCCACGACCCGCCAGAGCCGCTCAGCTCCGCAAGACAGCCCGTACGGGAGCCGCGTCGAGTCCCATCAGCTTTTGCGGGAACGCGATCAATTCGTAGTCGCCCGGTGGGATGCGTCGCAGGTCGAGGTTCTCGAGGATGCAGGCGTTGCCGGCGAACAGCATGTGGTGCACGGGAAGCGATTTGCTCTCGCGCTCGTCCACGCTCGGCGCGTCCACGCCGAGCAGGCGAAGGCCCCGCCCGAGCAGGGCGCGGACGCACCCCTCCTCGAGGACCGGCCAGTCGTCGGGGAACGAGCCGCCGGCGATGGATCGCCCCGTGCGCAGGAGTAGCCGCTCGACGACGCCGAGCGGCGCCCGCGCCTCGAGCGCGTCGAGTCCGATCGGGCCTCGCGCGCCGCCGACGTCCACCACCGTCGCCGCCCCGCAGAAGGCGTCGAGCGGGAGCTCGTGAGCGCCCGGCCAGCCGTCGCGCACGTGGAGCGGTGCGTCGGCGTGGGTGCCGACGTGGGGGCTGCTCGTCAGCGCCGAGACGTTGACGCTCGCCCCGCTCGACATCGCCCAGCTCCAGCGGCAGGAGAAGGGCGTGTCTCCCGGCCACTCGGGGGTGCCGGGGTGGACGGCGATGGAGATGTCGCGAAGCATGCGAGGGCGAAGGGCAGTGGACGGTTTACGCTTGCCGGTTCACGGACACGGTGGTTTGCGCCTGCCGATTTCGTGGCGGCCGACGAGCGCCGTTCGACCGTCAGCCGTGAACCACCTACCGTGAACCGTCCACTGCGGTTGGACGATCGCCGCCGAAGAATTTCCCGCGCACCTCCCACAGCTTCGGAAAGAAGCGCTGCGACACCGTGCGCGCGAGGTAGCGGGCTCCGAGCGTTCCGCCCGTGCCGCCGGTGCCGGGGCCGATGATGCGCTCGACGAGCTGCACGTGGAGGAATCGCCAGAGGGCGAACTGCTGCTCGTACTCCAGCAGCCCCTCGGCGAGCAGGAAGAGCGGCGTCGGCGCGGGCCCGGTGTAGAGCGCCTCGAGCGTCGCCCCCTCGCGCGCCAGCAGCCGATCGAACAGCTCCTGCAGCGTCGGTCGTTCGAGCGCGCGGCGGACCGCGGCCGGCGGCTCGCCGTGCTCTTCGAGGGCCTTGATGAAGTGCGGGTCGCGCAGTCCGCTCGCCGCCTCGATCGCGCGGAACTGCACGCTCTGCGAGCCGCTCGAGCTGCCGAGGTAGCCGCGGAACTGCGCGAAGTGCTGGGGCGGGAGCGTGTCGAGCGCCGAGAGCTGCCCGGAGACGATGCGCGTCAGCACGTTGAGCCGCCGCACCGAGAGCACCGCGTACATCGTCTCTCCGCGCTCGAGCGCGCCGACGAGGGCGTCGATCTCCTGCAGGATGACCTTGAACCAGAGCTCGCTCGACTGGTGGACGACGATGAAGAGCAGCTCGTCGGGGTGCACCGGAGACGAGCGGGGGTGCTGCAGCCGCAGCAGCTCGTCGAGGGCGAGGTAGGAGCCGTAGTCGATCGAATCGGCGCCAGCAGTCGTGTCGTGCGGGCTCAAAACGTGGAAACCTCGAGGGCGGCGATGTCGTCCACGCGCATCGTCTCGTAGGTGAAGAAGGGCTCGCCGTAACGCGAGCGGATCAGCGTGCCGTAGTGCGCCGCCTGGTGGCGCACGACGTCGAGGAGCGGCTCGCCGTTCGGGTACACCTCGCCGGCCTGCGTGACGCCCTCGAACTGCGATTCGTAGCAGCGAATCGCCTCGAGCTTGCGCTCGAACTCGTCGCTCACGTCCACGACGAACGTCGGCTTCGAGAAGTCCTCGCGGTACGTCACGCAGTGAACGACCTTGTGCGGGCGCCACTTCGGCACGTCGGGCGCGACTTTCGCGAGGCCGGCGACGAAGCATGCGTCGCGCACCAACTCGGCCGCCGCGCGGTGGTCGGGGTGGCGTCCACGCGGGGCCGGGGCGAGAACGACGCGTGGACGGAAGCGCCGGATTACGCGCGCGAGCTCGGCTCGCGTGTCGGGCGTGTTGACGATGCCGGCGTCGGGGAGTCCGAGGTTCTCGCGCGCCTGCACGCCGAGCACCTCGGCGGCGCGGCTCGCCTCGGCGGCGCGAATGTCGGCCGAGCCGCGCGTCCCCGTCTCGCCCTGGGTGAGGTCGAGGATCGCCGTGCGGCGCCCGAGCGACGCCGCCTTGATCAGCGTCCCGCCGCACGTCAGCTCGACGTCGTCCCGGTGGGCCGCGATGGCGAGGATGTCCACGGAGTGCATGGGGGCGGAAGATGAGCCCCGAACCGGGGAATGGGGAGTGGGGAGCGGGGAGTGGCTGAAATACGAAGAGCGTGAGAGGTGAGATGGGCCGTCTGCCGTCTCATGTCGCACGCCCTCCTGTTTTGACTCCCACTCCCCAGTCCCCACCCCCCATCCTGCTACTCGTGCCGCAGCGCCTCCACCGGATCCAGCCGCGCCGCGCGCGCGGCGGGGAAGAGGCCGAAGAGAACGCCCGTTGCCGCGCTGGCGGCGAGCGCTAGGAGGACCGCGCCCGGCTGCACCGAGGCGGGGATCGACGACACGTTGCGCACGACCAGCGCCAGCAGCCAGCCCGCGAGGAGTCCCGCCGCACCGCCGATCCCGGTGAGCGTGACCGCCTCCACCAGGAACTGGAGCAGGATGGTCGCCCGCGTGGCGCCGAGGGCCTTCCGCACCCCGATCTCACGAGTGCGCTCGGTGACCGAGATCATCATGATGGCGACCACGCCCACCCCCCCGACGATGAGTCCCACCGAGGAGAGCGCGAAGGCGACGAGGAAGAACATGCCCGTGATCTTGCCCCAGGTCTCGAACAGCTTGTCCTGTGTGATGATGGCGAAGCTACTCTCGTCCGCCGGGCGCTGGCCCCGGCGGCCGCGGAGGTAGGCGGTCACGTCGTCGACGGCCACGTCGCGTGCGACGTCGGCGCGCGGAACCACGGCGAACGCCATCTCGTCCTCTTCGGCGTTGAGCCGGCGAACGGCCGCGGTGATCGGCACGATGGCCTCACCTTTCTCGCCGCCCTCGAAGAAGTTGGGCGCCTTCGTGTAGACTCCGATCACCCGGAAGGGCACGCCGCGGATCCGCACCTCCTTGTCGATCGGGTCCGCCTCGCCGAAGAGCCGCGTGGCCATGACGTCGTTGATGACGACCACCGGCGCGCCGCTCAGATTCTCGGCCTCCGTGAAGCTGCGCCCCGGAAAGATGTCCGTGCCCCCCTCGATCGTCGTCCACTCGGGCGTGAACCCGATGACGGACGTGGAGGTGAGTCGCCGGTCGGCGTAGCGCACCTCCGCCCGCCGGTCGAGGCGCGCGCCCGCGAACCTGATCGTGGAGATGTCGCGGATCTCGCGCAGCTCGCCGAAGGTGAGGGGCGGATTGCGCAGCCACTTGCACGTCTCGCCCGTCCCGTCGCAATTCTCGAACGAGATGGGGTAGCGCGAGACGAAGAAGGTCGTGGGTCCGGTGGATTCGAACGCCTGGGCCACGCCGGCGTTGATGCCGTGGATGGCCGCCGAGATCGCGACGACGACGAACACGCCGATGGCGACGCCCAGGATCGTGAGGCCGGCTCGCACCTTGTTCGCGCGCAGCGACTCGATGGCGATCCCGAAGCCCTCGACGAGCGTGTAGAGGCGCTCGGCCACTGGCTACTCCTGCCGCAGGGCGGCGATGGGGTCGAGCCGCGACGCGCGGCTCGCGGGGTAGACGCCGGCGACGACGCCGACGCCGGCGCCGAGCAGGATGCCCACCACGATGGACCACGGGGCGACGCTCGCCGGCAGTGGCGAGATCTCGGCGATGAAGGCCGCGAGCGCGAAGCCGAGCGCGATCCCGATCGCCGCGCCGACCACGCTGAGCGTGGCCGACTCGACGAGGAACTGCGCCATGATGTCGCGCCGCCGGGCGCCCAACGCCTTGCGGATGCCCACTTCGCGAGTGCGCTCGGCGACCGCGACCAGCATGATGTTCATGATCACGATGGCGCCGACGACGAGGCCGATCGCGGGGAGCGCCACGCCCGCCCACACCAGGTAGCCCTTGAGCTTGTTCCAGAAGGCGAGGGTCGACTCGCTGGTGGTGATCGAGAAGTCGTCACGCTGCCCCGGCCGCAGCTTGTGCCGCGTCCGCATGGTCTGGCGCACCACCTCCTTGAGCGGCTCCATGAGCTGCGCGCTCGGTGCCTGCACGATGATGCCGTCGATCACCCGCGGACTTCGGTTTAGCAGGCGCTTGACGGGAGTCTCGTACGGCGCGACGACGAAGCGGTCGAAGGACTGGCCGAACGAGCTCCCCTGCGGCTCGGCGACGCCCACGACGGTATAGGGAAGGCCGCCGAGCTTGATCTGGCGGCCGAGCGGCGAGACGCCGCTGAAGAAGGCCTCCGCGACGTCCTTGCCGATGACGACGTTGAGCGCGGCGGTCGCGTGGTCGACCGGACCGAGCGCGCGCCCGCTGGTGAGCCCCAGGTTCTTGATCTCGAAGTAGTCGCCCGAAACGGCGTAGACCTCGACGACGCGCGGACGGGTGTAGCGCGACTCGGCGGTGATGCGGTCCTGCGCCATCACGTACCAGCGGGTGCCGGAAGGGAGCGCGCTCACGACCGGCTCCACGTCGCCGATCTCGAGGCGCGGCCGCGTTCGGTACGACCGCCACTCCGCCTCGTCGACGTCGCCGATGTTGATGTACGGACGGTGGCGCAGCTCGAAGGTGTTCACCCCCATGAGCTTCCCGACCAGGTCCTTCTCCATGTAGTCGCCCATCCCCTCGACGATCGAGACGACCGCGATGAGGAAGGTGACCCCGATCATCACGCCCAGCAGGGTGAAGAAGCTCTTGAGCTTCTGGGCGCGGATCTGCGACAGGGCGAGGCGAACGGCTTCGAGGAACGGCATTGGGCGGTCGTCGGCTATGGGCGCTCGGCTCCCGCGCTGGCCGCCCGGCGGAGCGCCGGGCGGCCGAAGTCGGGGGTCGTCCTACTACAGTCCGATCTTGGCGACGAATCGCGCTTGCGGCTCGTCGCTGGCGATCACGCCGTCTCGCAGCACGATGATGCGGCGCGCGTGGGCGGCGATGTCGGGCTCGTGGGTCACCATGATGACCGTCTGCCCGTGCGACGCCAGCTCCTCGAAGACCCGCATGATCTCCTCGGACGTCTGCGAGTCGAGGTTCCCCGTGGGCTCGTCGGCGAGCAGGATCGAGGGGCGGTTGACGAGCGCGCGGGCGATGGCGACGCGCTGGCGCTGCCCGCCCGAGAGCTCGTTCGGCCGGTGCCCCACGCGCTCGCCGAGCTGGACGCGCTCGAGCGCCTCGGTGGCCCGCTTCCTCCGCTCGTCGGACGGGACGCCGGCGTAGACGAGCGGGAGCTCGACGTTGTGCAGTGCGGTCGCCCGCGGGAGGAGGTTGAACGTCTGGAAGACGAAGCCGATCTCCTTGTTGCGCACGCGGGCGAGGGCGTCGTCGGACATCTTCGAGACCAGCATCCCGTTGAGCCAGTACTCCCCCTCGTTCGGCGTGTCGAGGCAGCCGATGAGGTTCATGAGCGTGGACTTCCCCGAGCCGGACGGCCCCATGATGGCGACGTACTCGTTCCGGCGGATGGCGAGGTCCACTCCGCGCAGCGCGCGGACGATCTCGCCCCCCATGTCGTACTCCCGCTTGAGCCCGCGGGTGACGATCACCCAGTCTTTGTCGGGCGGAGCGCCGCTGGTGCCGACGACCACCTGTCGCTCGGCGGTCGTGCTCATCTCCCCGACGTCCGCGTTGGAGCCGACGACGCCGCCGAACGGGCTCACGACTTCGTCTCCTTCTTCTTCGGCTCTGCCTTCTGCTCGCGGACGAGCGTGCCGTCCTTGAGCTCGCGAATCGCCTGGTACGTGCCGGCCACGATCCGCTCGCCGCTCCTGAGGCCACCCACCACCTCGAAGTACCGCTCACCGGCGATTCCCACCTTGACGGGGCGGAAGGTCACCTTGTTGTCCGTGCCGACGACGAAGACGCCCTCGACGTCCACGTTGCCGACCTGCGACTTGGCCTGGGTGGCGTTGCGGCCGAGCGTGACGGCCGTGTCGCCGCGTGCCACCGCCGAGTCCTCGCGGACGGTCAGGGCGATGATCGGGATGGAAAGCGCACTGCGCCGAGTGTCGGTGACGATCTTCGCCGTCGCCGAGAAATCCGGGCGCGTGTCCACGGGCGGGTTGTCGAGGCGGATCGTCACCTCGTAGTCGATCGCCTGGTCCCCCTGCGGCTGACCGGACAGCGCCGACTTCACCGAGCTGTTCGAGATCTCGACGACGTGGCCGGTGAACGTGGTATCGGGGAAGGCGTCGATCTGGACCTGGGCCGAGTCGCCCACGCTGATCCGCGCGACGTCGGTCTCGTCCACCTTGACGCGCGTCTCGAGGACCTTCATGTCGCTGATCGTGAGCAGCGTCGCGGCGTCCTTGTTGAACGTGCCGGGGACCGCCGTCTCCCCCTGCTCGACGTTGAGGCGCGTCACCTTGCCGCTCATCGGGGCGACGATCGTGGACTTGCCGAGTCGCGACCGGGCGTCGCGGAGCGAGGCCGCCGCCTGCTCCACCGAGTGCGTCGCCGCCTCGTGCAGCGCCTGGTTGACCTCCATCGCCGTGCGCAGCTGCTCGAGCTGCTCGTCGCTGATCAGCTGCGCGTTCGTGCGCTTGATCTCGGCCGAGCGCTCGTAGTTGCGCTTCGCCTGCAGGTAGTTCGCTTTCGCCTGCGCCGCCTGGGCGCGGGCGGAGGCGATCGCCGCCGCGGCGCGCTGCACCTCGGCCTCGGCCTGCGACGGGTCGATCTGGAGCAGGAACTGCCCCTTGGTCACCGTCTGCCCCTCCGCGACGGCGAGCCGCACGATGCGACCGCTGATGTCGGCGGCGACGTCCACCTTCGTCTGCGGGCGCACCTGGCCGCTCGCCGTCACCGAGGCGACGAGGTCGCGCGGCTGCACGGCCTCGATGCGGACCATCGTCGCCTTCTTGCCGCGCTTGGCGGCGGTCAGGACGCCGACGCCGGCGATTGTCGCCAGGCCGATGCCCAGGACGGTCCACTTGACTCGTTTGCTCATTTAGTCCTCGGGTTGCCGCGGCCGGAGGGCGCGGGACGTGAAGGCTGCGGGGAGGGCGTGCCCGGGGCGGACCGGATCAGCGGAGCGGCCGGCCGACGGCGCTCTCGAGGCCGGCGTACGCCCGGTGGTAGTCGTAGATCGCGTTGATGCGCTCGTTCTCGGCGCGCTCGTAGTCGGCGCGCGCCTGCTGCACGTCCACCAGCGTCGCCACGCCCACCCGGTAGCGCTCCTCGGCGAGGGTCAGCGCGTCGCGGGCGGTGCGGGCGTTCTGCTCCTGGAGGGTGACCGTCTGCTGGGCCGCGGTGAGCGTCAGGTACGCCCCCGTGACGCCCGCTTTGAGGGCGAGCTCCTGGGCGCGCACGTTGTAGCGCGCGTTGTTGCGGGCGACGGATGCCTCCTGGATGCGCTGCTCGCGCTGGAAGCCGTTGAACACCGGGAAGGACAGCTGCGCCTGCACCAGCCACGGGTTGCGCTGGAAGCTGAACGGGTACTGGCTGTTCGTGTTGAGCGCCGAGGCCCGCTCCTGGTCGGTGAGGGTGATCGCGTTGCAGATCGAGAAGTCGGGCGAGCGGTTCGCCGCGATGGCGCGGATCGTCTCGCTCTGGATGCACGGCGACTGCTTGTTCTCGAGCGCCTGCGTGGCGACGAAGCCCTCGTCGGTGTACTGGTTCGTAAAGCCGCCCCACGCCGTGTAGAGCGACAGCGTCGGCGTGTACTGGCTTTGCGCGGCGCGGTAGCCGAGGTCGGCGGCGCTCTGCCGCGAGCGGATCGCGTTGAGGGTCGGGTTGCCGCGGCGCGCCATGTCGAGCAGTTGCTCGACCGAGAAGTTGAGGGGCTCGATCGGGAAGTCGGTGGTCAGTGCCACGTTGGCCGGCTGGTCCACGCCCATCCGCTGGAAGAGGCGCAGCTTCTCGATCTCCACCTGGTTGCGGGCCTGGAGCAGCGCCACGCGCTGCTGGCCGACGGCGACCTCGGCGCGCCGCACGTCGAGCGCGGTCGCCGAGCCGACCGCGGCGCGCGCCTGGGCGAGCTGCAGCTGGAGCTGGGCGTTGGCGAGCAGGGTGTCCTGCAGCGTCGCGCGCGCCTGCTGCTGGAGCACGGTGAGGTACTGTTGCGAGACGTCGGCGCGCAGCTGCTCGGTGGAGCTGGCGACGTCGGCCTCGGCGGCGCGCGCGTTGGCCCGCTGCAGCTTCGGCCCGATGAACGTTGCCGCGTTGTAGTTCGCCTGGAGGCTCATGCTGTACGACGAGGAGATCGTCGCCGAGGTGGCGCCGAACGGGATGCCGTTGACGAACTGTTGGCGCCCCTCGCGGTACTGCGACCCGAGGTTCACGTCGGCGTTCGGAAGGAAGGCACCGTAGGCGCTGCGGACCTGCGCGTGGGCCGTCCGCTGCGCGCCCACCGTCTGCTGGAGCGCGGGGTTGTTGCGGCGCGCGAGCTGCTGGGCCTCCTGCAGCGTGAGCGTCGCGGTCGGGCCGACCTGCGCCGGCGTCTGCGGCGTCGCCGGCTGGGGCGCGGGCTGCGGAGGCGTCTGGGCGGCGAGTCGGCTGGCCCCGAGAGCGAAGAGCAGGGCGAGCGGCGTGAGGCGCATCGGAGGTCCTGGGAAGAGGTTCTGCGCGTCGTACGGGGTGCGCCCGGGGGGAGTTTCAGGGCACGCAGGCACGAGCGAGGGCGCCGCCGCCGTCGGGAAAAGGGGCGCGTCCACTCCTCACAAATGGAGTCCGAGACGGCGGAAAAACAAGACGCCCCGCCGCAGGGTCGGGGCGTCGGGCCGTCAGGCGCCGGCCGGTGGCCGTTACGGGCGCGGCGCCTCGTCGCGCGTTGCGACGATGTTGCGGGCGGAGAGGGCGACCTTGAGCACCCGGTTCTGCGCGTCCACCCAGATGTCGCGGTCGGCGGTGCCGCTGGCGTCCTTGAGCACGAGATGGCGGGCGTCCACGCGCTGGCCGCCGATCGTCAGCGCTTCGGAGCCGCGCTCCTCGATCCGCATCGTGAGCTGCGCATTGCGGCGCGGCACGACGACTGGCACGCTGCCCGTGCGGCGCCCCTGGGCGACGAAGAAGTACTGGTGGAAGACGTCGTCGTCGAGGATCAGCGCGCCGTCGGAGACGACGTACTCCTTCGACGACTCGCCGCGCGGCGTCTTGGTGACCGCGCTGAAGCGTCCCCGCCCGACCTGCCCGGTGAGGCGCTCCTGCACCTCGCTGCCGACGCGCACCTCCATCTGGTAGGCGAGCGGCGCCCCGGCGGCGTCGGCGCGCAGGGCGGGGGAGAGGCGGCGGTCGGTGTACGAGACGGTGGCGCTGGCGACGTAGACGGTCCCGCTCTCGCCGCCCGGCGTCCGGCGGATGCTGAACTCCTCGCGCCCGACGGGGCTCCCGTCGCGCGTGATCGTGAAGCTGCCCTCGTCCGCCGTTGCCACCTGGGCGTCGGCACGGGCGGCCGGCAGGGCGACGAGCAGCGCCACGGCGGGAAGGAGGTGAGTTCGCATGAGAGTATGATACCCGGGAAACCAGGCCCTTGTTCGCCGGGCGGTTGCTGGTTGCTGGTTACCAGTGACTGGTAGGGCAGCCCCCTCGGGGCACTTCGCACTGCGCGGGGCCGTTACCAGCGACCAGTAGCGAGTGACTAGTGACCGCCCCGGTCATAGTGACTGCTCCGGCGTCCCGCCTAATCCTCGTCCGTCGCCGGCGTCAGGAAGATGCGATCACTGATCCTCGAGCGGATGCGCTCGTAGAGGGCCCGCCCCTTCTCGGCCGAGGCCAGCGTCGGGCGCCCGATGGAGCCGGGGCTTCCTTTCGGGACTTTCATCCAGCCCCGCCGGTAACGTCGCAGCGCCTCGCGCGACATCATATAATCCTGAGCGAGGTCCATGCGCACGAGCTCGGGGGCGAGGTGTAGCATGATGGACGTGTCCACCTCGTCGCCGTGCATCGCCTCGGTCTGTCCCTCGAGCAGGTCGTCGAGGCGCACGGCGAAGATGTCCACGACGCGCACCCGCGCCTCGGCGGTGATGACGGTCGCGAGGGCCTCCTGGTGCGGGTCGTGGCCGTGAGCGGTGAGCAGGATGAACTCGCGCACGCCGGTCGCCTCCCAGGAGGAGAGCAGGTCGTTCAGCATGCGGTGAAGCGTCTTCTTGCGCACCGAGGCGTTGCCGGCGAAGCCGCGCTCGGTGTCCACGTTGACGCCGTACTCCACCGTCGGCGCGCGCAGCACCCCGTACTCCGACGAGAGGTCGTCGGCGAGGTGCTCGACGATGTAGGTGTCGCAGCCGAGCGGGAGGTGCGGGCCGTGCTGCTCGCAGGTGCCCACCGGCACGATGAGGCGCGGGTCGGTGGCGATCGCCGCCGCGGCTTCGGCGGGGACGATTTCCTTGAGGCGGCGCGGCCGGGCCGCGGGGAGTGGATTGCCCATTTCGACGGAAGCGGTGTTGCAGGACCCGCGGCGGCTGCCGCGCGATGACGGTGCGCGGGGCGCGGCGGCGGTCGCCCCCCTTCCGCGCGCCAGACCGGCGCCGAGCCGGGGCGCCGACGCGCGCGCGACGCTGCGCTGGGGTGCCGCGGCGACCGTCGCGGCGCTCGCCGGCGCGCTCTGGCTGCGCGAGCCCGGCGTACTCTACCTCGCCGTCTGCGCCGCCGCTACGGCGGCGGCACTCCTGCTCGCCCGTCTGCACCCGGTGCGAGCGCGCCGGCTGTGGGCGACGCCGTGCGCGGCGATGGCCGCTGTCTTCTGCGTCGCGGTCGCGCCGACGCAGTGGACGCTGACGCGAATCGATCGTGCGTGGGACGCCTACGCGGCCGACGTGCAGGCGCGCAGCACCGCGCGGCTCGGCGCCGCGCTCACGGACGCGGCGCGCGCCCTGACCCGGCGCGCCGAGCGCGCGCTCGACGCCCCGGTGGAGCCGCGCCCCGCCTTCCGCTGGCTCGCGCCGCTCGTGCGCGACGGCCGGCAGGAGGCGGTGGTCCTCTACCGCGCGGGTGTGCCGGCGGCGTGGGCGGGGCTGCTGCGCATCGTGCCCGACAGCGGCGCCCGGCCCTACGCGGCGTCGTCGAACGGCTTCTACGTCACGCTGCAGGCCACCGCGCGGCGCGGTACGCAGCGCGCCGTGGCGACCGAAGTGGTGCACGCCGAGCCGCCCGCCGATCACCTCGTGAGCGCGCTCGACGCCCGCATCGCGCGGCGGAGCGGCGTGCGCGGCTTCGACATCATGCCCCCATCGGCCGCCGCCGAGGGCGGCGCCCCGGGCGCGGCGCGCCTCGTCTTCTCCCCCGGCGGCACGCCGCTCTTCGTCGCGGCGCCGCGCGCGCTCGAGCGCGGCGAGGCGCGGCTGCGCGCGGTGGAGGACGGGCGCACGCGCGGCGCACCGCTGCTCGCGCTCGCCCTGGCCTTCTTCGGTGCCACGCTCTGGCGGCGTCCGGCGCCGCTCGCCCGCCGGCTCGCCGCGCTCGCCGTGTTGCTCGCCGTCGTCGGCCTCGTGCCGCTCAACGCCTTCTCGAACGCGTCGCGCTTCTTCGACCCGTCGTTCTACTTCGCGCCACTCGGCGGCCCGTTCACGGCGAGCGCGGCGGCGCTCGGGCTGACGAGCGCGCTGGCGCTGCTCGGCCTCCTCGCCGTGCTGCGGTCCCCGATCCGGCTGCGGTCGCGCTGGCCTGCGCTGGCGGCGGTCGTCGTCGTCGCCGGGGCCGGGCCCTTCCTGCTGCGCGCGCTCTCGCGCGGCATCGTCCTCCCGCCGTGGGGGAGCCCGGTCGTGCTCTGGCTCGCGTGGGAGCTCACCCTCTTCCTCGCGGCGACGTGCGTGCTGCTCGCCGGCGCCTCGGCCGGGCGCACGGCGCTCGGCGCGCGACGCGGACTGCCGCCGTGGCTCGCGCCGGCGCTCGCCGCCGCGGCCGCGGTGCTCGGCCCCGCACTCTGGGACGCGCCCGGCCGGTGGCCGTCGTGGTACCCGGCGGTCTGGGTCGCGGCGATCGCCGCGCTCGCCCTCACGCGCCGGGCGCGCGGCTTCGTGCTCGCGGCGGCGGCCGTCGCCGGCTGCGGCGCGGCGACGCTCGTCTGGGGCGCGACGGCCCGCAAGCGCGTCGAGCTCGCCGAGCGCGACGTGGCCGGCCTGATGGCCTTCGATCCCTACGCGCGCACGCTGCTCGAGCGGTTTGGGGCGCAGCTCGCCGCCGAGGAGCCGCCGATCACACGCACCGACCTGCTCCAGAGCTACGTCGCGGCCGACCTCGCGTCGGCCGGCTTTCCCGTCGCGCTGACCGCGTGGACGACCGGCCGCACGCCGGGCGCGGAGCTCGTCATGGCGCCGGTCGAGCCGCGGCCGGAGGACCTCGCCGTACTGCTCGACGAGGTGCGGCGGAGCGGCCAGCCGACGATCCGCCAGGCGCCGGGCGCCGCCGGCGTGGCGTTGCAGCTCGGCGTCCCGCACCCCAGGGGACAGATGACGACGGTCGTCGTCGGTCCGCGCACGCGACTCCTCCCGTCGGGCGACCCGCGCACGGCGCTACTCGGCCTCGAGCCCGAGACGGCCACCGAGCCGCCGTACTCGCTGAGCCTCGTGCCGACGGACCCGCGCCTGCCGGCGGCGCCGCCCGCCGGCACGGGAGAATCGCTGTGGGGCCGCGAGGGGAACGAGCTGCACGGCGACTGGACGGTGCGCACGGCCGACGGCCCGATGCGCGCCCACGTCGAGGTCGAGCTGCGGTCGCTGACGGCGCTCGTTCAGCGCGGCACGCTCGTCGTCCTGCTCGACCTCGCGGTCGTCGCGGTGCTGTGGACGCTCGCCGCGCTCGCCGACGGCGGCCTCGGTCGGTGGCTGCGCGCCCGCCAGCGCGTCTGGCGGCGGAGCTTCCGCGCCCGGCTGACGCTCGTCCTGTTCGGCTTCTTCATCGTCCCGTCGGTCGTATTCGTCGTCTGGTCGTACCGCCGGCTGCAGGCCGACGACCGCCAGTCGCGCGAGCTCCTCGTGCGCGAGACGCTGCGCGCCGTCGCGGCGGGAGACGACTTCGCGCGGCTCGACGCGGCCGCCGAGC
>Ga0307410_10000178_pt1 | contig 23344 bp, 26 predicted proteins | sample 322Ometagenome_3_FD_203707 | JGI IMG/M metagenome (GOLD analysis project Ga0307410, IMG submission 203707) | Maize rhizosphere microbial communities from greenhouse at UC Davis, California, United States - 322HYB-O-3 | ecosystem: Host-associated > Plants > Roots > Rhizosphere > Soil | place... | reverse complement strand
GGTACACGTCGAACCGCGGCTTCACGAAGATCAGCTCGGGGCATTTCCGCTTGGCGGTTACGGAGGGCATCGCCGAACGTACGCCGAACGGCCGGGCCTCATAGCTGGCGGCGGTGACCACTCCGCGATGGCCACCGCCCACCGCCACCGGCTTGCCCTTTAACTCCGGATTATCGCGCTGCTCGACCGACGCGTAGAAGGCGTCCATGTCGACATGGATGATCTTTCGGACAGGCTTGTCGGCGTCGGCCACGGCTCGAATCTTCTGTCCTACAGCACCCTCTGGAGTCTAGCGCGGTCGAGGTGGGTCCGACGGAAGAAGATTGGCGGAAAAATGGGCTTCGTCAGTGTGAACTTCGTGAACATTCGGCTCGTCAGTCCGTCTTTGCACGGGAGGCTCAATCTGCTTAAGGGCCGAGCGCAATGAACATCCACGAATATCAAGCCAAAGAGCTGCTTGCGAAGTTCGGCGTGCCGGTGCCTGCCGGTTATGCCGCCATGTCGGTCGAAGAAGCGGTCGAGGCCGCGAAGAAATTGCCTGGGCCGCTCTGGGTGGTGAAGGCGCAGATCCACGCCGGCGGCCGCGGCAAGGGCAAGTTCACCGAGTTAGGACCCGAGGCCAAGGGCGGCGTCCGCCTCGCCAGGTCGATTGAAGAAGTGCGCGCCTATGCCGAGGAGATGCTCGGCAAGACTTTGGTCACCGTCCAGACTGGTCCTCAGGGCAAGCAGGTCCAGCGGCTCTACATCACCGATGGCGTCGACATTGCGAAGGAATTCTACCTAGCGCTGCTCGTCGACCGTGAGACGGGCCGCATCGCCGTAGTTGCCTCGACCGAGGGCGGCATGGACATCGAAAAGGTCGCCCACGACACGCCCGAGAAGATCCAGACGCTCACGATCGATCCTGCCACTGGCCTGATGCCGCATCACAGCCGCGCGGTGGCCGCGGCGCTCGGCCTGAAGGGCGATCTCGCCAAGCAGGCGGGCAAGCTGATGCCGCAGCTCTACAATGCATTTGTCGGCACGGACGCTTCGCAGATCGAGATCAACCCGCTTGCCGTCACCGACGACGGCAAGCTGCTGGTGCTGGATGCCAAGGTCGGCTTCGACAGCAATGCCGAGTTCCGACATCCGGAGCTCGAGGCGCTGCGCGACCTCAGCGAAGAGGACCCGATGGAGATCGAGGCGTCCAAGTACGACCTCGCCTACATCAAGCTGGACGGAAACATCGGCTGCATGGTGAACGGCGCCGGCCTCGCCATGGCGACGATGGACATCATCAAGCTCCACGGTGCCTTCCCAGCCAACTTCCTGGACGTCGGCGGCGGCGCTTCGAAGGAGAAGGTGACGGCCGCGTTCAAGATCATCCTGAGCGATCCGGCGGTGAAGGGCATCCTCGTCAACATCTTCGGCGGGATCATGCGCTGCGACATCATTGCCGAGGGCATTGTCGAGGCGGCTCGCGAGGTGGATCTCAGGGTCCCGCTGGTGGTTCGCCTCGAAGGCACCAACGTTCAGCAGGGCAAGGACATATTAGCGATGAGCGGGCTTCCGATCATTGCAGCCAACGACCTTGGCGACGCGGCGAAGAAGATCGTCGCCGAGGTGAAGCAGGCGGTCCCCGCCTAACCTTTTCGGGAGTGATGCGATGAAGGTGCTGGTCGCCGTAAAACGGGTGATCGACTACAATGTGAAGCCGCGCGTCAGGATGGATGGCACGGGCGTCGATCTCACCAACGTCAAGATGAGCATGAATCCCTTCGACGAGATCGCCGTCGAAGAGGCGATCCGCCTGAAGGAAAAGGGCGTTGCGACCGAGATCGTCGCGGTGTCCATCGGTCCGGCCAAGGCGCAGGAAACGCTTCGTACCGCGCTCGCCATGGGCGCCGACCGCGCCATCCTCGTCCAGACCGACGAGGAGGTCGAGCCGCTCGGCGTCGCCAAGCTGCTCGCGAAGATCGCCGGTGAAGAGCAGCCGCAGATGATCATCCTCGGCAAGCAGGCGATCGACGACGACAATAACGCCACGGGCCAGATGCTGGCGGCGCTTCTCGGATGGCCGCAGGGCACCTTCGCATCGAAGGTCGATCCATCCGGCGGCGAAGTCAGCGTGACCCGTGAAGTCGACGGCGGTCTCGAGACCGAAAAGCTGAAGCTGCCGGCAGTGATCACCACCGACCTTCGCCTCAACGAGCCCCGCTACGCATCCCTGCCGAACATCATGAAGGCCAAGTCGAAGCCGCTCGCGACCAGGACGGCCGACGAGCTCGGAGTGGACATCACTCGTCGTCTTGAAACGCTGAAGGTGGCGGAGCCACCGAAGCGGCAGGCGGGCGACAAGGTCGGCTCCGTCGACGAGCTGATCGGCAAACTGAAGACTTTGGGGGTGGTGCAGTGAAGACTCTCGTCTACGTCGAGCACGAAGGCGGCCAGATCAAGGACGCCACCCTTGCCGCGGTGACTGCCGCTGCGAAACTGGGCGAGGTCCACGCGCTCGTTGCCGGAAGCAATGTCGGGGCCGTTGCCGACGCCGCAACGAAGATCGCGGGCGTCGGAAAGGTGCATGTCGCCGATGCGCCGCATCTCGACCATGGCCTCGCCGAGAATGTCGCGCCCGTCGCGGCGAAGCTGATGGAGACGCACGACGCGCTCGTCGTTCCGTCGACCACCACTGGCCGCAACATCGCTCCGCGGGTCGCTGCGCTTCTCGACGTCATGCAAATCAGCGACATCCTGTTCGTCGAAGACGAGAACACCTTCACGCGGCCGATTTACGCCGGCAATGCGATCGCGACTGTCCGGTCCAGTGATGCGAAGAAGGTCATCACCGTTCGCGGAACGGCGTTCGAGAGAGCCGCTCGCGAGGGCGGCAGCGGGTCTATCGAGCAGGTCGATGCGGGCAGCGATGCCGGCGCCAGCAGCTTCGTCGGGCTGGAAGCGTCGGAGAGCGAGCGTCCCGAACTGACCAGCGCCAAGATCATCGTCTCCGGAGGCCGTGCCTTCGGCTCGTCGGAGCAGTTCCACTCGCTCCTCGATCCGCTCGCCGACAAGCTCGGCGCGGGTGTCGGCGCGAGCCGCGCGGCGGTCGACGCGGGCTATGCGCCCAACGATTATCAGGTCGGCCAGACCGGCAAGATCGTCGCGCCGGAGGTTTATATCGCAATCGGTATCTCCGGCGCGATCCAGCACCTCGCGGGGATGAAGGATTCAAAGGTCATCGTCGCCATCAACAAGGACGAGGAAGCCCCGATCTTCCAGGTCGCGGACATTGGCCTGGTCGGCGACCTCTTCAAGATCGTGCCGGAGCTGACCGAGAAGCTTTAGGCTTAGCTCGGCCTTAACCCTCTCAGTTTACAGCGCTCTCCCGCAGTTCGGGAGTTGCGGCGATGAAGCACGAGCGTATCGAAGAGGCGAAGCCCTCGATGCGGGAACGCATCGAGCACGGGCTCGAATCCGTGCTGTTCGCAAGCCGCTGGCTGATGGCCCCATTCTATTTGCTGATGGTCGCGGCGCTCGCCATGCTCCTGGTGAAGTTCGCGCAGGAAAGCTGGCACATCGTCACCCACACTTTGGCAATGACGGAATCCGAAGCGGTGCTCGCCGTATTGTCGCTGATCGACATCACGCTGACCGGCAATTTGCTCCTGATGGTCCTTTTCGCAGGCTGCGAGACTTCGTCTCGAAGATGGACATCGGCGAGCACAAGGACCGGCCAGACTGGATGGGCAAGGTCGACTTCGCCGGTCTGAAGCTCAAGCTGGTCGCCTCCATCGTCGCCATTTCCGGCATCAATCTGCTCAAGAACTTCATGGCGCTTGAGCCGGGTCAGATGAATGCCGGTAAGGAGCATCAGCTGTTCTGGATGGTCATGATCCACCTGGTCTTCATCGCATCCGGCGTGATGCTGGCCTTCATGGACAAGATCGTCGCGGCGACCAGCGCGAAGCACTGATCAGAACCCGCTCAGAAACTCCGCGACGTTCTGCCCAAGCGCTTCGACCGCGTAGCCGCCTTCCATTACGACGAGCGTCGGCAGACCCAATGAGGCGATACGGCGGGCCATCGGCGCATAGTCGCTGGTCTTCAGCTTGAAGTGGCTGATCGGGTCGCCTTCGTAGGTGTCCGCACCGAAGGAGACGACCAGCAGGTCCGGCTCGTGCCGCTCGATCCAGTCGAGCGCCTGGGCGAGCGCGGGAGCATAGCCGGTCCAGTCGGTCCCGCGGGGCAGCGGCAGGTTCAGCGTTGCGCCTTCTCCTTCACCGGCGCCCGCTTCGTCCGCATGGCCCCAGAAGAAGGGATAATCGGTCGCCGGATCCGCATGGATCGAGGCGAAGGCGACGTCGGCGCGATCGTAGAAGATGTTCTGCGTGCCGTTGCCGTGATGATAGTCCACGTCGAGAATGGCGACGCGTCGTCCGGCAGCGACGGCGTGCTCGGCGGCGATGGCGGCGTTGCTTAGATAGGAATAGCCGCCGAGATAGTCGGCGCCGGCATGATGGCCCGGCGGGCGGCAAAGGGCGAAGGCTGTTCGATCGCCACCGATCAAGGACTCCGCGGCGGCAATCGCGGTCTGCGCCGCCCAATAAGCGGCATCCCACGTTCCCGCTGCGATGGGCGTCGACGTGTCGAAGCTGAACTGGCCGAGCAGTGCGTCGATGCGACTGAGGTTTAGAGGACGCCGGCCGACGACGGGGAAGGTGTAAGGGAAAGCGTCCCCATCGCGGCCCGCCGCGCGCCACGCATCATGTGCCGTGCGCAGGAAGTCTAGATAGTCGGCCGAGTGAACCCGTGACAGCGGTCCCATGCCGGTATCCGCTGGCGTTTGAGTCGGACCGATGGCCTGCAGGATCGCGTCGACCCGTCCCGGATGCTCGGCCGGCGGATGCATCGCGCCGTTGAAGAACTCGCCGGCCGGCGCATGCGCGCGCTGCCGATCGTCCCAGAAGCATTTCATCGCGCCGGTCTAGCGGCGTCGGGCTCCCTCGTCAGTGCGGATGAAGCGCTCAAGCTCTTCGAAGGCCTCGTCGTCCGTCATCTGCTCGGGCGGATGCTTGCAGAAGTAAGCGGCGGCGGGCTTCACCGGCCCCGCAAGGCCGCGGTCCTTTGCGATCCTCGCGCAGCGGATGAGATCGATCGCCACTCCGGCGCTGTTGGGTGAATCTTCGACCGATAGCCTCAGCTCCAGGTTCATCGGCACGCCGCCGAACAGCTGGCCCTCCATGCGCAGGAAGCAGACCTTGTTGTCGTTCTGCCAGGGCACATAGTCGGACGGCCCGACATGGATGTTCTCGGGATCGAGCCGATGCTCCGCGACGGACTGGACCGCCTCGGTCTTGCTGATCTTCTTCGATTCGAGCCGGTGCCGGTTGAGCATATTGAGGAAGTCGGTGTTGCCGCCGGTGTTGAGCTGGTAGGTGCGGTCGAGCCTCACCCCGCGCTTCTTGAAGAGGTCGGTGAGAACGCGATGCACGATGGTCGCGCCGAGCTGCGACTTGATGTCGTCGCCGATGATCGGGACGCCTGCAGCCTCGAACCTCTTCGCCCATCCCTGATCGCTGCCGATGAAAACGGGAATGCAATTGACCATGGCGACGCGGGCTTCGAGCGCGCACTCCGCATAGAATTCCGTGGCTTGCTGCGAACCCACCGGCAGATAGTTGATTAGGACGTCTGCACCCGTTTCGTGCAGCGCACTGACGACGTCCTCTTTTGCCGGTTGCGGGGCGTCGGCGAGCACGAAGGTGCGGTCATTGTCGTGTCCGGCCATATGCTCCGCGATGCTGTCGAGGATGCACCCCATGCGCACGATGGTGCCGCTTTCGGGAACATGGTCGCAGAACACGGTGGTGCAGTTCGGCCGGGCGAAGATCGCTTCGGCAACGTCCCGTCCGACCTTGCGAGCATCGACGTCCCATGCGGCGACGACGTGGATGTCTTGCGGACGGTATCCGCCGACATCCCAATGCATCAGGCCGATCTGCTCGTTCGCGCCACCGTTCTGGTAATGCGCGATGCCCTGCACGAGCGAGCTTGCGCAATTGCCGACGCCGACGATTGCGACATTGATGTCGGTGCGCTTGGGATCGTGCCGGCTCATGCGACCGCTCTTTTCCGCTCGGCGGGCGCGTAGCGTTCGATCATCCGCCCGCAGAATTCCGCGAACGCTTCCGGATGCGTTGGTGGGCAGGTGTGGTGGCCGCTCACGCCCTGGCAGTCGGGCGTGAAGCAGAAGGTCACCGTCGTCTCGAAATCCTCGAGCGCTTCCATCTGCCGGTCGAACCAGTCCTGCCAACCGGGGCGATAGCTGTCGGCCCAGCTGAGGCCGGTGCGCAGGTGCGTGACGCCGAGATCCTTCATCCATCGAACAGCGCTGTCGAGCCTGGGATCGTGGAAATGGAACCACTGCATGATGCCCATCTTGGGCGCGTGTTTCCGAAAGTGATCGAGCGCGAGCTTGGGCGCTCCGTCTTCCCGGATGAGGCCCATGTAGAAGTGGCGGTAGTAAGAGGAGCCTTCCGCCTCGCGGTGGCGCGTCGTCGCTCCCCATTCACGCGGCAGGTCGAACAATGAGTACCAGAAGACGCGGGGCACGCGGTCGAGCAGTAGTTCCGCCGTGCGATCGAGGCCGAAGACCTGCACCTCCTCGGCGCCGAAGCTGCCGACGCCGACCTCCGTCACCCAGACTTCGTGGTCCGGAACGACCGCTTCGATCTCGGCTATCCGCTGCGGCCATTCGTCGATCGGCCACAGGTTCCAGTCGAGGGGGAAGCCGTGCACCGCGACCACATCGACATGATCCAGCGCGCCGAGCCCGCCGAGATTGTTGATGAAGTGCGGATCGATCGGCGAGATTCCGCCAAGTACGCGCGTCACCTCGGGGTTCACGGATTCGATCGCTCGACCCGCCTCGGCGACCGTGCGCGCGTAAACCGACCAGTCGGGATCGAGATCCGGGTCCCAATGCGACTTGTTGTTGGGTTCGTTCCAGATCATCGCCGCCTCAATCATTGGCCCTCCCGCTCGCCGGATAGACAACAGCCGGCCCGTGCTTCGCAAAGGGGCGCGCAGTGACGCGGCAGAGATAGACTTCCTCTTCGATCCGGCTTTCGATGCTGAAGCCGGCGGAACGAAGCATCGCTTCCGTGCAGGCGCGGTTGGGCACCCACCAGTTCGTCCAGTCGGAGCAATATTCCTGCTCCAAGAAATGGAGCTTGGGATAGCTCGCCTCGAAGAAATGATCGGTCGCGGTGAACGGATAGTCGGGCTCGACGTGCAAGACGTTCTTCGATCCGCGCTGCATCGACTGGAACAGGAGCAGATCGCTCGCGACATGCTCGCGGATGAGGTCGAGCGCGAGCAAGGGGTGCCGCAGATGGTAGAGCACGCCCATGAAGATCACGAGGTCGAAGCGCTCGCCGATCGCCGCGACGTCGTAGACGTCAAGCCTGGCGAACTCGATGTCGCCGAAGCCGAGCGCCTCGCTCGCCAGCTCGGCCTGCGCGAGATAACGCTCGTCGCTGTCGATGCCGAGAACGCGCGCCGCTCCTCGCCGCTTCATCTCGATCGAATAAAAGCCTGCGTTGCAGCCGATATCGAGCACGCTCTTGCCTGTCAGGTCGGTGGGTAGCCGACCGGCAAAGCGCCTGAACTTCGCGCCTGGATAATCGCCCAGGAAGTGGTCGGGGGCCGTCCAGATGCCGTCCAGCTGCATGTTGTGGAACCAGGGATTCAGAGCGCGAATGCGCCGCTCAAGCCCGGCGCGCGGAACGGCTCGCAGTTTCGGTTCAGCCGCGCTCATGCGCCAGTCAAGCAGGCTCTGAAGCAAGTCATTACGGCTGATCAACAGCTACAAAGCTTTGTTTGTTCCTACGGCTGTTCAATAGAACGGCTGTTGGAACCACGAAAAACGGCCAGTGTTCGTGTTCTGTGAACCAAGAACAACAATCGAACAACAGTAAAACACTAACGTATACTAATTTTTCGGACGATCTTAGCTGGCTTACCGACGACCTCGCGGTAAGCGGCTGCTTCGGCGAGGCGGACGTGGCTCGGCTCGCCGACGAGCATCTCATCCGCGCCGTCATCGACCTGCGCGACGAGGAGTGCGACGAAGCCGCAATCCTTGCGCGACATGGGATCGCACTGCTTCATCTGCCCACGCCGGACATGACCGCAGCGACACAGGCAATGCTGGATCGCGGCGTGGCCTTTGCGCGCGAGCACCTGGATCGCGGCAGTCGCATCCTCATCCACTGCCAGCACGGCGTCGGGCGCTCGCCGCTGCTCGCTCTGTGCGTGATGGTCGATTGCGGCATGGAGCCACTCGAGGCGCTCACTCAGGCGAAGAATCGGCGCGTCCGCGTCTCGCCCAGCGAGGCGCAATATCGCGGGTGGGCCGAGTGGCTCAAACGGAACGGCCACGCGGTGCCGGATTACCATTCCTTCGGCTGCATCGCTTACCGTCACCTCGCACCGTCCTGATGCTGGTCTACGGCGATCGAAGCGAGCGCGCTGACCCGAGCGAGCGGCTGGACGCGGTCGACCGCGATCTGCGCCAAATTGAATCGCTCCCCCCGGGCGGCGAACGTCATGCGCGGTTGCGCAACGCGCTGATCGAGACCGGGCGCCTCTTGCAGGGAGTAGCGGACGCCGAGTTCGCAATTGCGGAATGCGACCGGTCGTCTGAAGCGTCCGACGCAATCGGAGACTTGCTGCTCCTGATCGCGCAGGCTCTTTGCCGATCGTGGAGCAATTGCTTCCAAGGCGAGCTGCGTCTCCCCACCGTGCCGCACGGGCTCAGCATGCCAGGCGCAGTGGAGCTGAAGGTGCCGGAAGGCTATTCCTTCTATGCCGTCTATCCTGAGGCCTACGCGCAGGCTGCCAGGTCGCTTGAACTTCGCCGGGACGCGCGCGTCATTGGCATCCGCAGCATCGGGGCGAGCCTTGCGGCGATGACCGCGGCAGCGATCGGCGCGCCGCGTCCGGTGACGATGCGTCCTTTCGGGCCGCCTTACGAAAGACGCATCGCACTGTCGGACGAGCTCGCTCAGCACCTGCTCGATGCCGGTGATGCGGACTTCCTCATCGTCGACGAAGGACCGGGCCAGTCCGGAAGTTCCTTCGGTGGCGTTGCCGATTGGCTGGAGGCGCACGGCGTCGCTGAAGATCGCATCATCGTCCTGCCGAGCCACGGCGGTGGCCCGGGACCGCAAGCGAGCGAGCGTCACCGGCAGCGCTGGTCACGCGCGCGCTCCGTCGTCGCAGATTTCAGCGGGCAGATCCCGGCGCTTCTGGCCGCCGGAACCAAATTCGAGCGGCCCCCCGTCGATATCTCGGGTGGGCAGTGGCGGCAGCATGTCTTTCCACGAGAGGAGGATTGGCCAGCCGTCGTAGCGGCATGGGAGCCCCGTAAGTATCTCGTGCACGCCGACGGCCTCGTCCGCCTGTACAAGTTCGCTGGGCTTGGCGATGCGGGCCGGCGCAAGCTGGAGAGGGCCAGAAAGCTCGGGGCCTTCCACTTCGTCCCGCAAGCCGTCGGGCTCGTGCACGGCTTCCTTGTCGAGGAGTGGCTCAAAGAGGCTGAACATCTTGCGTCCGATGCCAAACCGCTGAACGAAGTTGCGCGCTACATCGGAGTGCGGGCGAGGCTGCTCCCTGCCCGGGCAAATGCGGGAGCGTCACTCGAAACGCTGTTCGAAATGGCCGTTCGGAACATCGGTCTCGCTCTGGGCGAAGCCGGCGTCGAACGGCTCAAGGAATGGCGCAAACGGATTCCGGAACTCGAGCGACGTGTCTTCCGGTGCGAAACGGACGGCAAGCTCGACCGGTATGAATGGTTGCGCATGCCCGACGGCCGCTTGCTCAAGTCGGACGCGCTCGATCACTGCGAGGCCCATGACCTGATCGGCTGCCAAGACGTGGCGTGGGACGTCGCGGGAGCCTCCGTCGAGTTTGATCTCGACGCAAGCGAGACTGCCTACGTGGCGGCCGAGGTCGGCCTCTACGGCGGCCGTGCCGTCGATCCGGAACTGCTGGAATTCCTTACTCTTGCGTATCTCGCCTTTCGCCTTGGCCAGACGGCGCTTGGGGCTGAATTGGAGTCAGTTTGTGCCGCGGATCGGCGGCGGCTCGGGGCCCGGCAAGCCGCATATGAGGCGCGCCTTAGCAGCCTCCTGCTTCAACAAACCGACTGTGCGACTCGGCACGAAAGCTGGACTTGTGCTGTTGGGTAACGAACCGGCAAAGGAACAATCCTTTGCCCAGGATGTTCAAGAAGAAGATGCTGAAATACTTCTCTAACATGGATCAAATCTCAGCAAAACAACAATAGCGTAAACAACAATAAGTAAAACAACAGTAGCAACTAACAGCAATAGGGAGTGGCATCTTGCCCGAACGCGTACTGATTACCGGAGGCGCCGGCTTTATCGGGCGCGCCGTTACTGCCGAATTGCTGAAGCGCGGTCATAGCGTACGCATTCTCGACAGCCTGATCGAGCAGGTTCACGGCGACCGCGAAAAGCCCGCGGATTTGTCCAGGGATGCCGAGCTGATCGTCGGCGACATCCGCAACAAGGACGTCGTGATGCGCGCCGTCCAGGACGTCGACAGCGTGATCCATCTCGCGGCCGAAGTCGGCGTCGGACAGTCGATGTACGCGGTCGAGCGCTACACGTCCGTCAACGAGACTGGGTCCGCGGTCCTGTTCGAGACACTGATCGACAATCCGGTCCGTCGCGTCGTCACCGCGTCCTCCATGAGCATCTACGGCGAGGGACTCTACGAGGATGCCGACGGGGAGCTCGTCGAAAACGCGGAGCGCAAGCCGCGAACGTCGAGCGCCCAAAGCTGGGACCCCACCGATTCACGCGGCCGGCCGCTGACACCCGTCGCCACGCCGGAGTGGAAGCCGCCGAGCCTCGCATCGATCTATGCGCTCGGGAAATATGTCCAGGAACGGCAGACGCTGATCATGACCCAGGCATACGACATGGAAGGCGCATGCCTGCGCCTGTTCAATGTCTACGGGCCGGGCCAGGCGCTCTCGAACCCCTATACCGGCGTGCTCGCGATCTTCTCCTCGCGCCTGCTCAATGGACAGCGGCCGATGATCTTCGAGGATGGGGAACAGCGGCGCGACTTCGTCCATGTCGGCGACGTGGCGCGCGCTTTCGCTGAAGCGCTGATGCATCCCGGTGCCTCCGGCGAAGTCTTGAATATCGGGTCGGGCGTGGACCGGAGCGTCAAACAGGTCGCACGGTCGATCGCCCAGGCGCTGAACCGCAACGATCTGGAGCCGGCGATCACCGGCAAGGCGCGCATCGGCGACATCCGCCACTGCTTCTGCAATGGGAGCAAGGCGGCGAGCGTGCTGGGATTTCAGGCGACGAAGGATTTCAACGAAGGCCTGGCCGAGCTTGCCGAATGGGTCGAGCGGCAGACCGCCGACGACCGCGTCGACGAGGCCCGGGCCGAGCTAGAGGCGAAGGGCCTGGTCGCATGAGGCGCTCGCGCGACACGCGCCCAATCCTGGTTACGGGCGGCGCGGGGTTCATCGGCTGCAACATCGCCGACCGCTTCGCAGGCGAGGGGCACGAGGTGATCGTCTTCGACGCGCTCTCCAGGCCGGGCGTCGAGCGCAATCTCCAATGGCTCAGGGAGCGGCACGGGAGCCGGATCGTCAGTGTCATCGGCGATGTCCGCGACGAGAACGCAGTCGCGCGCGTGGCGTCGGATGTGAAAGGCGTCTTCCACATGGCTGCGCAGGTGGCGGTCACGACCAGCCTCTCCGATCCGCGCGAGGATTTCGACATCAATGTGCGCGGAACGTTGAACGTGCTCGATGCAATCCGCATGCGGCGCGATCCGGTGCCGGTGATCTTCGCATCCACGAACAAGGTGTACGGCGATCTCGGCGACCTTGCGATCGTCTCGAAATCCGACCGCTACGAGCCCGAAGGCCTGTTCACAGGGCGCGGCATCAGCGAAACGCGGGCGCTCGATTTCCACACGCCCTACGGCTGCTCGAAGGGCGCGGCGGACCAGTACATTCTCGATTATGCGCGCAGCTTCGGCATTCCCAGCGTCGTCTTCCGCATGAGCTGCATCTACGGCCGTCGGCAGATGGGCACGGAGGACCAGGGCTGGGTCGCCCATTTTCTGATCCGCGCGCTCGCGGGCGAGCCGATCACCATCTACGGCGATGGCAAGCAGGTGCGCGACATCCTCGACGTGTCGGATGCCGTCGACGCTTATTTCAGTGCGTTCGAACGGGCTGGCGATGTTGCCGGGAACGCATTCAATCTCGGCGGCGGTCCTGGCAATGCGATCAGCCTCCTCGAGCTGCTTGACGAAATTCGCGCAGTCACCGACCGTCGCGTCGAACTCGACTTCCGCGATTGGCGCCAGGGCGACCAGCGGTGGTACGTTTCCGACACCGCGAAGGCGCGCGAGGCGCTCGGCCTGAGCGCCCCGCTCGCCTGGCGCAAAGGCGTGGCGAGGCTTGCGTCCTGGCTCGCGTCCGAGCGTGGCCAGCTCCTCCCGAACGAAGTCTCGTTCGCCAGCGCGGCGGAATGAGCGTGGTGCGAATGCTGATCGCGACCGACGCGGTGGGCGGCGTGTGGACATACACCATCGAGCTTGCCCGCGCGCTTGCTCTGCAAGGCGTGAAGCCTGTCGTCGCCGCAATGGGGCCCCGCCCGACTGACGAGCAGTTTGCGATGGCCGGCAACATTGCCGTCATCGACACCGGCCTGCCTCTGGATTGGCTTGCGGAGCATCCCCGCGAAGTCCGCGATGCGGGTCATCACCTGGCGCAGCTTGCGGACGATACCGGCGCCGATCTCGTCCAGCTGCACAGCGGGGCCTTTGCCTGCAATGTATCGTTCAAGCAGCCCGTCGTCGTCGTGCAGCACAGCTGCGTGGCAAGCTGGTGGGACTCAGTCCGCGGAGGCTGCCTGCCCGCGCAGTTCGAATGGCGGCGCGACATGATTGAGGGCGGATTGAACGGCGCGGATGCAGTCGTTGCGCCGACCGCAGCATTCGCAGAGCAAATCTCGCGGATCTACAATCTCTCGAAGCCTGTCGCCGTCGTGCACAACGGGCGAACCGCGCCGCCATCGCCAGAAGGTCCGCAAGTCGAAACGGTTCTTACGGTCGGGCGGCTGTGGGACGAAGGCAAGAACGTGCGGACGCTCGATGGCGCGGCAGCGCTGCTCGCTACACGTTTCGAAGCAATCGGACCGCTCGAGCAGGCGCACGTCGGCGCCGTTGCAGTCCGGCATCTAATCGCGTCCGGCGCGACGAGTGAGCAGGCCATTGCCGAACATCTGGCCGCGCGCCCGATCTTCGCCTCTGCGGCACTGTATGAGCCGTTCGGACTTTCCGTTCTCGAGGCGGCTCTGGCTGGCTGTCCACTAGTGCTGTCGGACATCCCCACGTTCCGGGAATTGTGGGCGGACGCGGCGGTTTTCGTGGCGGCGACGGATGCGGAGCGGTTCGCCGCTGCGATCGCGACGCTGCTCAACAATCCGGAATTGCGCACCGCTTACGGCCGCGCCGCGCGAACGCGGGCGGAGGAGTACGCGCCCGCAACAATGGCGACGGAAATGCTGCAAGTTTATGGGGGATTGCTGCAAGGCCGGCGCACCGCGATGCAAGTTGCGAGCGCCGCATGAGGATCGCCTATTTCACGCATTCGCTGCGGTCGTGTTGGAACCACGGCAACGCGCATTTCCTGCGCGGCGTGTTGGGCGAACTCGTTGCCCGCGGGCACGATGTCGAAGCGTTCGAGCCCGAGGGCGCGTGGAGCCTCGCCAATCTTCTGCGCGATCATGGCGCCGAGCCGCTGCGGGCCTTCGAACGCAGCTATCCCGATCTCCGCTCGACCAGTCACGCCGCAGACGCGGACGTCGCCGAGCTGGTTGACGGCGCAGATCTCGTGATCGTTCACGAGTGGAATGACGTGAAGCTGGTCAGTGAGCTGGGGCGATTGCGTAAGCGCGGTGGGCGTTTCATCCTGCTCTTCCATGACACGCACCACCGCGCAGTCTCCGCCCCTGAGGAAATGCGCTCCTTCGATCTCGACGGCTACGATGGCGTCCTCGCATTCGGAGAGGCTATCGCGGAAATCTACCGAGAATGGGGATGGGCCGGTCGAGCTTTCACCTGGCATGAAGCCGCCGACATCCGGCGGTTTCATCCCCCCGCCCAGGAAGGTGCCCGTGAAGGCCTGATCTGGATCGGCAACTGGGGCGAGGACGAGCGCAGCGAAGAGATAGTGGACTATCTGTTGCGGCCCGCCCGCGACGCCGCTTTCCCGCTCGATATTTACGGCGTTCGCTACCCTGATCGCGCGAAGCGGATGCTGCACGATTACGGCGCTCGCTATCATGGCTGGATCGCCAATGCGTCGGCGCCAGACGCGTTCGCGAAGCATGTGGCGACGGTCCACGTTCCGCGCCGCTACTACACGCAATTGCTGCCGGGAATTCCGACCATTCGCGTCTTCGAGGCGCTCGCGTGCGGCATTCCGCTCGTGTCCGCGCCCTGGTCAGACAGCGAGGGACTGTTCCGCGTCGGCGAGGATTTCCTGATGGTGTCCAATGGAGATGAGATGGCGCGCACGCTTCGCCGGTTGAAGGACGATGCCGACCTCCGAGAAAGCCTGGTCGCGAAAGGTCTGGAAACGATCCGCAAGCGTCACAGCTGCGCGCACCGCGCGGAAGAGCTGATGCGCATCTACGCCGGTCTTCGAGTACCTGAAGAGGCGGTGGCAGCATGAAGATCGCGTTCTACGGATCGAGCCTTTTGTCATCCTGGTGGAACGGCGCTGCGACTTATTACCGCGGGCTCCTGCGGAATCTGGCGGCGCGCGGCTACGACATCACTTTCTACGAACCGGACGCGTACGAACGGCAGCAGCATCGCGACATGGATCCGCCCGATTGGACGCGCGTGGTCGTCTATCCGGCAACTCCCGACGGATTGGCATCCGTTCTTGCACGAGCGGGTGAGGCGGACATCGTTGTAAAGGCTAGCGGCGTCGGCGTGTTCGATGGCGAGCTGATTGCCGGAATTGTCGAGCACAGCCGCGACGATGCACTGCGCATCTTCTGGGACGTGGATGCAGCCGCAACACTCGAGGAAATGCGATCCGACGAGAACCATCCGGTGCGCCGCGCGTTGCGCTCGCTGGATTATGTCCTGACCTATGGCGGCGGCCCTCCAGTCATAGAAGCATATGAGGGTCTAGGCGCCGCGCGTTGCATACCGGTCTACAATGCGCTCGACTCCGCCACGCATTTTCCTGTCGAGCGCGACCCGCGCTTTGCGGCCGACCTGGCGTTCCTTGGTAACAGGCTCCCCGACCGCGAAGCGCGGGTCCAAACCTTCTTCCTGGACGCCGCGCAGGCTCTGCCGGAACGTACGTTCCTGATCGGCGGCAATGGCTGGGAAAAGAAGCCGATGCCGGCAAATGTCCGGCACCTCGGCCACGTCTACACGCATGAGCACAATGCGTTTAACTGCACACCCCTTGCGGTCCTCAACATCGCGCGCGACAGCATGGCCAACGTCGGGTTTTCACCGGCGACCCGGGTGTTCGAAGCCGCCGGCGCGGCGGCCTGCCTGATCACCGACGCGTGGGAAGGCATCGAGCTGTTCCTCGAGCCCGACAAGGAAGTGCTGGTCGCACGGGACGGACAGGACGTTGCCGATCATGTGCGCGAACTGACACCCGAGAGAGCAAGGGCGATCGGCCGTGCGGCGCTGTCGCGCGTGCTTGCGGAGCACAGCTATGCGCATCGCGGCGCCCAAGTCGACGCGCTGTTCAAGTCGGCAGTCAGGATCGAGCGGAGCGCGGCATGAAGCTCGTCGTACTTGGGCTCAGCATCTCCTCGTCCTGGGGCAACGGACATGCGACGACCTACCGCGCATTGCTGCGCGCCTTTGCGGCGCGAGGACATGACGTGATCTTCCTCGAACGCGACGTGCCCTGGTACCGGAACAACCGCGATCTCAAGGACTTCGATTATACGAAACTGGCCTTCTACAGCTCGGTCGGAGAGCTGGACGCGTGGAAGTGCGAGATCGGAAGCGCTGAGGCCGTGATCGTCGGTTCCTACGTTCCGGACGGCGTCGAGGTCGGCCGCTTCGTGCAGCGGCACGCACGCGGAGCCAGCGCCTTCTACGACATCGACACGCCCGTAACCCTGGCGAAGCTGGAGCGCGGCGATTTCGAATATGTCTCACCCGAGATCATCCCCGGCTACGACCTCTATCTGTCATTCACCGGCGGACCCACGCTCGACCGGATCGAGCGGCGATACGGTTCGCCGGCGGCGCGTGCATTGTATTGCTCGGTCGACCCCGACGCTTACCCCGCGCTCGACGTGCCGAAGCGGTGGGACCTTACCTATCTCGGCACCTACAGTGACGATCGCCAACCGACGCTCGATCGCCTGCTGATCGAGCCTGCGCGGAGGCTGCCGCATCTGACATTCGCCGTAGCGGGGCCGCAGTATCCGGAAGGGATCGACTGGCCGAAAAACGTCGAGCGCATCGAGCATCTACCCCCGACCGATCATGCGGAATTCTATGCCGGATCGCGTTTCACGCTCAACGTCACGCGCGCCGACATGATCGCCGCGGGATGGTCACCGTCGGTCAGGCTGTTCGAGTCTGGCGCTTGCGGAACGACGATCATCTCGGATCGCTGGGACGGCATCGAGACGGTGCTTGAACCGGGAAGAGAAATCCTGCTCGCCGAGACAAGCGAAGAGGTGGCGAACCTACTCACCGGGCAGGACGATATGTCACACGTCGGGGCGGCGGCGCGTCGCAGGATTCTTGGCAGCCATACGTCGGCACACCGTGCCGCCGAGCTTGAGCGCTACCTGCAGCAGGCGGCGCAGCCGCGTGCGGACGAGATGCTGATCGAAGCCGCCGAATGACGGACTTCTGCGGCATGGCCGAAACCCGCATCGCTGAGCGCGAACCGGCGCACGGTGCCGTGCGCACGATGAGGGCTGCGGTAGTTGCGGCTCCGGGAGAGGTGCGGATCGAGATGGCGGCCGTGCCTGAGCCCGGGCCGGGACAGGTCCGCATTAGACTCGAAGGGTCTGGCGTATGCGCGTCTAACCTGACGCCTTGGGCTGGACCTGAGTGGATGACGTTCCCGACCGAGCCGGGCGGGCTCGGCCACGAAGGCTGGGGTATGATTGATGCCGTGGGTGAGGGCGTGACCGGGCTCGAGATCGGCGACCGCGTGGCGATTCTCAGTGGACACGCCTACGCGGAGTTCGACATTGCCGACGCCGCCAGCGCCGTGCCGCTTCCACGTGCGCTGGCCGGGTCGCCCTTCCCGGGTGAGGCGTTCGGCTGTGCGATGAACATCTTCCGCCGCTCCGGCATAGAACCGGTGCACAAGGTTGCGGTTATCGGCATCGGCTTTCTTGGCGCGATCGTCGTTCGGCTGGCGAGCGAGGCGGGAGCGACGGTGCTCGCAATTTCCCGCCGCGAGGAATCGCTGGAGCTCGCGCGAAGAATGGGCGCTGCCGAGACGATCGCGATGGTCGACCATGGCGCCATCATCGAACGCGTCCGCCAAGTTACGGATGGGCGTTTCTGCCAGCGCGTTATCGAGGCGGTCGGCAAACAGTGGCCGCTCGACCTGGCTGCGGAACTGACGGGCGAGGGCGGCCGGCTGGTAATCGCCGGTTACCACCAGGATGGCCCTCGGCAGGTGAACATGCAGCTGTGGAACTGGCGCGGTTTCGACGTGGTCAACGCGCATGAGCGGGACCCGGCTGTTGCGGCGCAAGGAATGCGCGATGCCGTAGAGGCGGTGCGGTCGGGGCTTATCGATCCGACGCTCCTCGTCACCCATCGATTCAAGCTCGACCGGCTCGGTGAGGCGCTCGACGCCACACGCGACAAACCGGGCGGCTTCGTGAAAGCGGTGGTGGTGCCGTGATCCGGCTGGGGTTTCTCGGCGCGGGCTGGATCGGGCTCAATCGGATGGAAGCGATCCTCGCTTCGGGAAAAGCGGAAGCAGCGGCGATCTACGACCCCGATCTGCGCATGGCGAAGGCAGCGCTGAAGCGTGCACCGGATGCTCGCCTGGCAGAATCGCTGGCTGACATGCTGGCGATGAACCTCGACGGTGTCGTGATCGCCACGCCCAGCGCGCTCCATGCGAACCAGTGCATCGAGGCCTTCCGGGCCGGAACGTCTGTCTTCTGCCAGAAGCCGCTCGGCCGGAATGCCGGTGAAGTCGAGGCAGTGATCGAAGCCGCGCGCGCGGCCGACAAGCTCCTTGGAGTAGACTTTTCGTATCGGCGGACCTCCGCCATGCGGGCGATCCGCGAGCAGGTGCGGTCGGGAGTTCTCGGCAGGATCTTCGCGGCCGATCTGGTCTTCCACAACGCCTACGGTCCGCAGAGCGAGTGGTTCTGGGAGCCGAGTCAGTCCGGAGGGGGCTGCCTCATCGACCTCGGCATCCACCTTGCCGATCTCGCCTTGTGGATGCTCGACTTTCCGGCGGTTGAGCAGGCCAGCGGACGGCTGTTCCGGGAGGGGCGCCTCCCGTCCAGCGGCGAAGTCGAGGATTTCGCCCTGGGCTCGATCGACCTGGTCGACGGGACCAATGTCCGACTCGCCTGTTCCTGGAATTCGTCTGCCGGAGCAGACGCGGTGATTCGGGCAACGTTCTACGGGACCGAGGCCAGCGCCGAGATGCGCAACGTCGACGGCTCGTTCTACGACTTCAGTGCCGAAATATTCACGGGACGTGACCGGCAGGTCCTTGCGTCGCCGGATGACTGGAGCGGGCGCGCTGCGGTCGAATGGCTGGATAAGCTCGCGGCCGGCGAGCGTTTCACGGGAAGCACGCCGGGCCTGGCCGAAAGCGCCAAGCTTCTCGACCGGCTCTACGGTCGGGAAGAGAAGGTTCAGACGAAAGCGGCGGCCTTCTTCAAGGTCTGATAGGCCTCGATCACCTCGCCGAGCCGTCCTTCGTGCGACCGGTCGCCGCCGTTGCGGTCCGGGTGGAAACGACGAACGAGCTTCGAATAGCTGCTCCGGACCGCCTTGAGGTCCGCATCTTCACCAAGACCGAGAACGTGCAGCGCGCGCTGCTCGGCGCGACTGAACCGGGACAACGACTCCGGCTGGCGAGACCTGCGGAAGCGGCCCGAGATGGCCTCCAGCGGGTCGGCGAAGTCGGTCCATGAGGGCGCGGGATCGGAGCCGGCATGGGCAAAGGCGCGCGTTGCGCGGTCCCAGCCGGCATAAGGGGTTTGCGCCTCGGTGATTTCGTCCGGGCTCATTCCCTCGAAGAAATTATACTTCGCATTATGTTGGCGCACATGCTCGAGGCACAGGAACCGCCACGCGCCGGGGCCGTCGAAATTGGCCGGTTGCAGGGGCGCCTTGAACTCGCCGGGTTCGCGGCAACCGGGCACCGCGCAGCGGTCCCTCGCGCCCTCGACCCGACCGTGCATTCTGGGATTGCTAGAAGCCACTCGCTTTCTCGTTTAGTTAGCCGGTCTATATAGGAGTGATGAACGCCATCGCCACCGGACCGGTCGCAACTGAAATGCTGCAGCGCCTCGATTCGGCGCTTTCGCCGACCCGTATCGACCTCGTCGACGACAGCGAGAAGCACCGGGGCCACGGCGGCTACAATCCGGCGGGCGAGAGTCATTTCATACTGGAGATCGAAAGCGCCGAATTCGCGGGCAAATCGCGCGTCGAACGGCAGCGGCTGGTATATAAGGCGCTCGGCGACCTCATGCATCAGCGGGTCCACGCTCTGTCGATCCGAGCGACCGCACCGGGAGAATAAGGATGGCCACGATCGAAAGCCCGATCTTTCAAACGATCGCTCCGGTCACGCACGATCTTGGCGGGTTCAAGGTCCACCGCACACTCCCGAGCAAGCCGCGGACGATGGTCGGCCCCTTCATCTTCTTCGACCAGATGGGCCCCGCTCGGCTTTCCCCGGGCGATGGCATCGACGTCCGCCCGCATCCCCACATCAACCTCGCCACCGTGACCTATCTCTTTGCGGGCGCGATCGACCATCGCGACAGCCTCGGCACGGTCAAACGTATCGAGCCCGGCGCCGTGAACCTGATGACCGCCGGCAGCGGGATCGCCCACTCCGAACGCTCGCCGGGCGAGGAACGAGCGGCCGGTGCGGAGCTTGACGGCATCCAGACGTGGCTCGCCTTGCCGCAGGCGAAGGAGGAGGTCGCACCGGGTTTCGAGCATGTGTCCGACCGTGATTTGCCCATCGTCGAAGGTGATGGCGTTCGGCTTCATCTGATCATGGGCGAGGGCTTCAGCGTCCGGTCTCCGGTGACGCAGCATTCGCCGACGATCTACGCCGCAATCACCCTCGCTCCGGGCGCGGCGCTGGTGATCGACCATGAGGCGGACGAGCGTGCGCTCTACCTGATGGAAGGCGATGCGAGCGTCGACGGAACGCCCCTGGTGCCTCAGCACATGGCCTTGATCGCGCCGGGTTATTTCCCCCTGGTTTCGTCGCAGAGCGGCGCGCGGCTCATGCTGTGCGGCGGGGCTCCGATGGACGGCGAGCGGCACGTCTGGTGGAACTTCGTGTCCTCCCGCCGCGACCGCATCAACGAGGCCAAGCGCGCCTGGCGAGCAGGCGAGTTCGCGTTGCCGCCCGACGACCATGACGAGTTCATCCCACTGCCGGAAGTGCCGCTGACGGTCAGCTATCCGTGACGGATTTCCGCCGCGTCGGACTGTCGACCGGAGTCACCCTCAACGTCGCTTTCGCAGGGCCGGAAGACGCGCCGGCCGTCGTCCTCCTGCACGGATTTCCGGAATCGCATCGCACCTGGCGGGAAGTCGCACCACGGCTCGAAGACCGCTTGCGGCTGATCATGCCCGACCAGCGCGGATTTGCGGGCTCCGACCGGCCGATGGACCCGGAAGAGTACAAGACGGAGACATTGGTCGGGGACATCTTCGCGCTCGCCGAAACGCTTGGTCTGGAGAGCTTCGCCCTCGTCGGCCACGACTGGGGCGGGGCGATTGCCTGGCCGGCGGCGCTGCGCAACGACCCGCGCCTCACGAAGCTGGCCATCATCAATGCGCCGCACCCCTTGCTCTTCCAGAAGAGCCTCATCGAGGATCAAGACCAGCGTGCGGCCTCGCAATATATCAACTGGTTCCGGACGCCCGGCGCGGAAGAGGCAATTGAAGCCATGGGCTTCGACGCCTTCTTCGAGAAGACCTTCGTGGGCCATGTGGAACTGGCCAAGATCCCGGAGGCGGAGAAGCAGCAATATATCGCCGAATGGTCGCAGCCGGGCGGGATGGTGCCGATGCTCAACTGGTATCGCGCGACCAAGCTTGTCGTGCCTCCAACCGACGTGGCCGTGCCGCTCCCCGACTGGCTGCTTCGCGCTTTCCCCAAGGTGAAGGTTCCCACTTTGGTCGTGTGGGGAATGAAGGACCCTGCACTCCTGCCGCTGCAGCTCGACGGCCTGGACCAGCTTGTCGAGGACCTTGCGATCGTGAAGCTGCCGGATGCGGGTCATTTCGCCCCGTGGGAGGCCGGCGAGGATGTGGCCGATGCGCTTGGGGACTTTCTCGCCTGACCTCGCGCGGCTAAGCCCCTTGCGATGAACACCGCCGCTCGATCCCGTTCGCGTTCCGCCGCCCGCCTTGCCGCGGTACAGGCGCTTTACCAGCAGGAGATGGAGGGTACGCCCGTCCCGCGCCTGCTGCGCGAGTTCCACGAGCACCGGCTGGGAGCGACCATCGAGGACGCTCAATATATCGGAGCGGAGCAAAGTTTCTTCGACGACGTGGTGTCGGGGGTCGACGCTCGCCGTGCGGAAATCGACGAGGTCATTGCCTCCAAGCTAGCAGAGGGTTGGAGCCTCGATCGCCTCGATCGGCCGATGCGGGCGATCCTCCGCGCCGGAACCTACGAGCTTCTTGCGCGCCCCGACGTTCCGGTCGCCTCGGTCATTTCCGAATATGTCGATGTCGCCCATGCCTTTTACGACAAGCGCGAGAGCGGCTTCGTGAACGGCCTGCTCGACGCCGTCGCCAAGCAGGCAAGAACGGCGCGCGCGGAGTAGACGTGCGGGAATCCCAGGCGATCCAGCGCCTAAGGCGGATTGCGACGAGCCCCGCCGCGCTCGGCCTCGCCGACGACACGGCCTTGCTCGACGGGCTGATCCTGACCCACGACAGCATTGCGGAGGGCGTGCACTTTCTGCCCTCCGACCCGCCGGCCAGCGTCGGCTGGAAGCTGGTTGCCGTGAATCTATCCGATATTGCCGCGAAAGGCGCCACGCCCGCAGCGGCGCTGCTGTCCTTAGCTTTGTCGGGCGACGACGTCTGGGACATGAGCTTCCTCGACGGCATCGAGGCGGCCTGCGAGAGCTACGGCCTCGCGCTCGTCGGCGGCGACACGATTGCCCTTCCCGCGGGGGCGCCCCGGGTGTTCGGGCTGACCGCCATCGGGCGCGCAGGCGAGGCCGTTCCGCTGAGGCGCGGGGGGAGGGACGGCGACGCCTTGTGGCTCGTCGGCACGCTGGGAGATTCCGCGGCCGGCCTCGCCTTGCTGGAGGCGGATGCGGCGGCCACGGGTGTGCTGGTGGACGTCTATCGTCGGCCTGTGCCTCAGCTCGCCGCAGGGCAGGCGCTCGCGCCGCATGCCCATGCGATGATGGACGTCTCCGACGGCCTTCTGATCGACACGATGCGCCTGGCCGAGGCGAGCGGCGTCAGCGCCTCGATCGATCTCGATGTTCTGCCATTGTCCCGCGCGTTCGTTGCGGAACGAAGCGCAGATGCCGAGGCTCGGATGTTCGCCGCCACCGGTGGCGACGACTACGCGCTCCTCGCCGCGCTAGATCCGGAGTCCGACCCCTTAAGACTTTCTTTACCTAGCGGGACGACCATTGTCCGCATCGGGACTTTGTCCGCTGAAGGGCCGCTTTTGTCTCTCGTCAGCGGCGGAAGCCCGGTCCCGTTACCGGAGCGTCTAGGCCATGAACATCGCAGCAATCCCGCTTCGCCAGTGGTTGATAGCGACTAGCGGCCTGTTCTGCGGAATCGCCACGGCTCTGCTCGTCCGCTGAGCGTTGACCCGAACGCGGTTGCCAGCCGCGAATTCGGTCCATAAACATCTCGCCCGTTCGCTGGCTGCGACCTGCAGCCGGTTCGGCTTAGCCGCGAAAACGGGGAAGAATTTTCGATGAACCTCACTCTAATTGCGATTGTGTGCGGCCTCATCGCCGTACTCTACGGCATTTTTACCAGTCGGCAGGTGCTCAACGCGCCCGCCGGTAAC
>Ga0307410_10000177_pt1 | contig 23385 bp, 24 predicted proteins | sample 322Ometagenome_3_FD_203707 | JGI IMG/M metagenome (GOLD analysis project Ga0307410, IMG submission 203707) | Maize rhizosphere microbial communities from greenhouse at UC Davis, California, United States - 322HYB-O-3 | ecosystem: Host-associated > Plants > Roots > Rhizosphere > Soil | place... | reverse complement strand
GTATGATAAAATGATGTTTAATAAAACGGTTCTCGACGTTTATTTTTTTCGTGCAGCGTTGTCGATTTGATTCAGAACTCCAATGTAAATGGTGGGGAATTTCGTCAGTTGCTACCTTTTAGTGCAGCTCTTCCCTTCAGCGTTCAAACGCAATCCTTTGCATATTAATCGCTAATATGAAGGAGCTTTACGGATGTCTGGTACTGCTCTCAAGGCAATGTGTTTGGATGGCCAAAAGGTTCATATGTCACTAGCGATATTACTAGCGATATGATCTCGGAATGGTTAGCGAGGGTGGGTAGTGCCATCCCCAGGGGCTTTTCTAGACAATACATACTATCGCTGCTGAAAGACCGGCCTATGACAGGGAAGGAGATAATTGACAAAGCTACTCTTCAGAGCGAAGGCAAGTGGAAACCATCTCCCGGTCTAATTTACCCACTGCTTGGTAGGCTACTAGACGATGGCTTGGTTATGGAAGACAAGGATGGCAGGTATATGATCACAAAGAAAGGACTTGAAATCACGTCAGATTTACAATCCTTTAACACCATGATTCAAAAACAGATTGACGTAATGCTTCGTGTCGGCAACGTCGGCAGGTTCGTAGCGATGGATTTTATAGACAGAATCACAGCAATTGGTACTGCCCTAAGCTCAAACCTGGACTCGATGACTCAGGAAGAGCGCAATAGATACAAAGAGTTTCTCCAAAATGAACTGAAAAAGCTTTATGAGCAGGAAGCCAAAAATGCTGAAAAAGAAAAAGTTAAAGTAGAAGAATAATAACTGTAGTTAACCAACCAAATAACTGTATAGCTATTATTATCAAGTTAGCCAAAAATAATGCATAACTGGATGCCATACAGACCCCTGCTGAATTGACTTCTGATTTCGTGTACTCGCGCTTCATAGGTAACAGGAGCATCGAGAAAAGAGACTTTGGCAAGATTCAGAAGGATCGGCTTGAAGAGTTGAAAAAGTGGTCAGAGGAAGTCAATAGACTGAGAGACATAGCAAAGTTTGCAGTCGTGGCGGCTAATAATCACTATGCCAGCTTTGGTCCTGCATCTACAAACTCTTTTAGAAAGATCGTTGGGTTAAAAGAAGTATTCTGGGAAGAGTTGAAGCAGAAAAGATTGTGACGTATGTTTTTGAAGATTAAGAAAAAAGAAGAAGAAGAGCTATGATTGCGTAGTATTTATGGTACCCTTCAGCGGTTATCATTGCCTATTATGACCGGGATGCTGTCGATAGGACAGAATGGGTAGGACAGTAGTAGTATTAGGAAGTTCTGAGGCTTATCTGATGTATCATTGTGCGTTTACCATCATTATCACTATCATTGATGCAGTAGAGTATAGCCGTCCTTCTGTACTAGACCAAGGCCTAGATTTGCTCTTGTTGTTCTTCCTTCATTAGCTGGTCGATCTGATTGTAAAGGTGTAGAAACCTAAGACCTTTTTCGGTAGCCATAAATGTCCGACTTACAAAGTCAAAGCTAAGTAAATCGCTTTGAGTAAGAACAGCCAGATACTCTTTCAATTGATCATGGCTAAGAAATACCTTGTACATTAACTTGGTCTTTGTAATACCGCCGTTTGCGGTATCTAGAATCTGGCTGATTATCTCGGTTCTACTTCTGTATCCCATGCCTTTTACTATCAACCATCACCCATCAACTGTTGTAGATGTTAGGGTGTTATCCCATAGCACTTGTTCGGTACATTACCTTTACCTGTAGCCTCTTTCTTCTCGCACACCTTATATCGATTTGGATTGTCATTGTCAGTGTTGCCTCCTTTTGCAGCTGATGCCAATCCGAACATTGAGTGGAGTGGCATGACATAGGCTGTCAATACTACTATTGCAGCTGTGGCTGCAATCAATGCACCATTGTGCATTGCTAGCGTGGTTAGGAACGACATGCTATCTTTTCATGTCAGTTTCCTATTTAAGGGATTGCGTTAAAGAATCTCGAATTCTGGTCACTAACATATATTTTCCCCAATAGACGAAATATATCCTAAGAGCGCAGAGGGGGAAAGGCCGCAATGAAAAGCGAGTGTCTGAGCCACCTGAGCCACCTGAGGGGCCGCAATCGGCTTGCGAGCACAACTATCTGACGCCTAAGAGTAAAGGCGTTACTAAGGAAGCTATCGGGAGTCAATAATAATAATACATGACATTCCATAACCTTTAGCGTGCTTCGATAATATTAGCTCCAATTGGATGTGAACATTTACAAGCTTTCTCGCAGCCTTTCTTTTTCTTTGTCGTGTGATGTGACGTTTTCTATACAATGCGTCTTTTGCCAGCGGTTTAACAGATTTTGCAAGCACTATGCCAAGAATAAAGTTGAGGGTAAGGTTATAAAGATACACCAAAAAATAAGCAAGCTAGACGGAGTGCGTTTATTTCGTATTAGCCTCCCACAGAGCGAAAATGTTATTCTCTGTGTCCATGCATAATGCAAACCAGCCGTAGCTGCGAACCTCAGTCTTGGGTTTGATAACCTTGCCGCCAAGCTCTTCCACTCTTTTGACATACTCGTTCACCGAATTAACAGCTCTGTAGATTGTGATCTGTTCATGACTACTTGGTATTTTTCTTTCCATCACACCTCCGCCTATTGTTTGCTCGCCTTTGTTATTGGCGCCTGTGGCAAACATCCAGTATTCCATCGGACCAGGCACCTTTTCCATCTTCCATCCAAACAGGTCATTGTAGAACTTGTTTGCTCGCTCTATGTTGTCCGAAGGTATTTCAAAATGGACTATTGTATGAGCCATTCAACTTGTTTCCTCTCTCTTTTCTGTTACGCTCTGAGTCGGATAAACCCGCCTGTGATAAGCTTCTTTCCCTGTGTGACTAGACCGAAGAACTCATTCCCAAGTGGTTCAATACTTTTGTCTTGCATCATCTTTGCGTAGATGTCTTCACAATGCTTGTAGTCTCTAAAGTATTGCTGCTCTATCCATACTTCCTCATCTTCGTCGATGGAAAGGGTCTTGGGAACACTTTCCATAACGTCCATGCCACTTTCTTTTGCAGAGTCTATTGCGGCTTGGGTCTCGCTATTACCAAGTTGGTAGTACTCAATTCTTACCCCATGTTTTTGGAACCACGGCACGAATTGCTTCAGGTTCTTTGCGATGGCGTCATGGTTCTTTTTCGGTGCGCGGTAAAAGAAGAGCTGGAGATAGTTTCGAGTCTCTTCTATTGTCGTAGTGGATTCAATTTTTTCCATGACTGTGTACCTATACTATGTACAATAAATACGGCCAAGGGAGTAAAAGTATAGTTAGTTAGTTGCAAAAGTCACTTTCAAGAGAAGAAGAGAAGAACCTGCTACTTGGATAGTTATTTTATTAAGAAATTTCTTTAAAGTTCATAATAATTTGCACTCGCATAACCGATTCTGGCTGCAATCTCCGTTTGGGCAAAGCTTTTGACTGCTAGCTCTAGCGCTCTATCACGTCTTAGCTGGATTTATAGCTCTTTAGAAATTGCAATGTTTTTTACTCTTTGCGTGCTCCTTTACAATTATGAGTAAGCATGAATTAGCCATTTAATATTTTTTTATTATGGTCTTGGTACTGCTCCTGCTCCTCCTTGAACCGCTTGTAAAGGTGTTTGAACGAAGGAAATGCCTTATCGCTACTGACAACTGCGGACGGAGCATGCTTCGTAAATACGCCCTCATACCACTTTATTATCGGATTTTTGAAATAAGTCACCAGTTCTGCATGTCTTATGAATCTATGATTAATCAGAAATGCAAGCCACTCTACCCGATTGAAAAAGAGCACAAACCATTCTTCATGGAGTATGCTATTTGCTGGCCCTTTTGCCTCTTGCTCATAAAAATACTGCTCCATTGCATTTATTTGGTTAAAAGCACTCTCTAGAAGTTGCAGTTCTCTGATCCTATTACTTTCCTTTTGTTCCTTACTATTCCTATAAATCTGATACCCTGCAAAGAAGAGTCCGGCAGTAGCGGCTATAGGGAGGATTACCTGCAAAAGAATCTCTACGATTTCCGCCACCGTTGCCATTGCCCTTACGCATCTCTGGCTCCTTTTATGCTTTGATACAAGTCAGGATTCTTCTCCTTATCAAGGTTTCAAATAACATTGGACCCACCCCATCCCGCATTCCTTCTCACCGTCGAGATCCCTATTAGTTCCGTAATATCTTAGAGTTTGTACGGGATTTAATTACTCCCTAAGTATTGTCAAATGGCATGCCCTAACTACTCAGGGGCATCAAGAAAATGAGTGAAATGGCCATGCCCTATCGTTTTAGATTTCTACATAGAAAGGGTATTTCAGCTAATGAGAGGATAAAAAGAAGTAAGTGGGCCGGAAGGGATTTGAACCCTCGGTCCCCGCCATGTCAAGGCGGTATCCTAACCAGGCTAGACCACCGGCCCGACATACAATGAAAAAATTTGTTGCCCAAATATATGTTGTAGATCGCCTCGAACGTGGAAACTAACTCTTTACCTTAGTTCTACAAGGCTGACAATATGACACCTAATGAAATTAAGTAATGAAGGAATATTATGAGCCAATCGCAAACTATGAGGAAATACTGCAGAGATATTAGTGCGGGATTCGGTAGTATCCAGGTAGAAAAGAACGATCACCAAGAAGCACCTGGACTACACATCAACATCATTAATGAGACAGTAAAAGAAAGATCTTTGTGAATATGGCTAGCTGCCATTATGAAAGGAGATAAAGTTAAGAGTTACCATAATGGCGTTTATTCTACATTTGGACGGCGAATCCTTTCGGATAATCCAAGGTGACGCTCACCAAATAATCAAGTGCCTAACTGGCATGAAATTTCGCGCAGTCATAACTTCTCCTCCATACTATCGCCACCGGCATTACGGAGCTGACAATCATGAAATCGGCAGGGAGCAGACTGCGGAAGAATATCTCCATTCGCTGACGCAGGTATTTGCTGCATGCAGGGATCTGCTAACGGAGGACGGCAGCCTCTGGATAGTAATAGGCGACGCACGCAGGCAGCATGAAAAGCTGCGGCTACCCCATCGTCTTGCAGATAGACTCGTACAATGTGGGTATGTCTTTCGTGAAGACATCATCTGGTACAAGAAAAACAACATCAGCAGTAGCACCAGAAACAACTTTTCGCAGGCTTATGAATATGTCCTGTTCTTTTCAAAGAATCGGCTCTCCTATGCGAACCTGGATTCAGTAAGGGTTCAGGGCAACGAGGCAGCTGAAGGTCGTAACAAGGAGCCTCCTGCCAATATGGTTCAGCATGTACCTAAGAAGCCAGACAGAAAAGAGATTATGCGGATAACCAACATCATTCATAATGCGTCACCTCTGACTCCGCTTTCTCAGCTTCCAAGGACATCAGAGATAGCCAGAGCATACGGATACGATCCGGAAAAGTTTTGCCCAACCTGCTATCGCAAGTTCAAACGTCATGCGACGCGCCGAAGGATAGGCGATCACAGACACTACCCAATATTTGCTGTTTGCAACCCTCGTGGCAAGAACCCATCAAATGTATGGGAGATTCCCACAAGAGCACACTATGGGAACGAACACTTTGCAATATTTCCTGAACAGTTGGTCAACATCATTGTCCAGTTCGCAACTGAAATAGACGATCATGTGCTTGATCCATTTGCCGGCAGGGGCACCACCGGCATAGTAGCGACATCGCTTGGCCGCAAGTTTCTGGGAATTGACCTCTACAAAGAAAATGTGGACAGGGCAAACAGCAATATCATCAGAGGATACAGCCTACAATCTAATTTGATGCGATTTTCACCCAAAAAGCAGTATTGATGTGTGACGTAGATTTAACTGAGACCGGGAAAGAAGGTTGCGCGACACAAGCTTTCAAGCAGTGGGATCAGCCGCTCTCCATCGAAAATGAATTACGAAACTATAGGACGTTTTGCTCAGGATTTTAGTTGGAGCATATATACCATATCCCCTTATGTTGAGATAGCATGACTGCAAATTTCTTAATAAAGATAGAGTGGCTATAGAAAACTTTGGACAGAATTTTTTGTGCAAAGAGCGAGAGCTTTTGATTGCAATTCTGGACCGCAATAACACAGACTGAAAGATAAAATCAAAATATTTGCCTGCTCATAATGTTGGACGAATAACAAAGTCCGCGGGTCTGCGTCTAATATAGATATGCATAAAACAGAACCAGACAGACCGGCTTTGTGCGTGTTTTCTTGCTGACAATGATTGAGAGAATGGTGTTTGCTTGCTCGCTCTTTCTCTGTACCATAAGAACTGGACGTTTCGAGTAAGGCAAAGGCTGAAGGATTACGCACCGCTGAACCAGCGTGAAGACAATATATAATCGGACATTAAACGATGATAATTAACCGGCGGGCAAAAAGGTTGAAGTTTCAACGTACCGCCAGCGGGCGGGAAAACTGCGATTGCTGCATGGGTAGCAGCGGCTGTTTGTTTTTTAGCTTGCAGTATCACAATTTAGCACGGTACCTTTTTATCACACTTGCTTTTGCAGGGCTCCTTTCGACTGGATGGTTTGGAATACCTCTTATCCCGCAGTACCTTATCTACAATGAAGTAGATATACTGGCCGGCATTTTCACGCTATCTAGCTCTCTTGGCACCATCTGGGGTGTGATGGCGTATCGAGAATTTACGAAGTCTATGGAGACGGTGATAGAGGCAAGGATGGCCGCCCGCAAGTTAGATCCCATGATAGGTGAATATGAATACAAATCCTACAATCCAATCACAAAGGACTACGAATCAGGCTTTGTCCCTTCCGGTCCGGTTGATTTCTGGGACAAAGAAACCCAGGTTCCTGCGTGGATGGACAAGGGCAAGTACTGGCACAACTTCTTAAGCCTCAAAGGTGGAAGCAGAGACGTCAAACTCAACGTGGTCAAGGACAGCGAGTTGCCGTTTCATAGTGGCCCAAGAAATGTCGCGGTGACTGCAAGAAAGACTGTAGGTGAAGAAAATAGATCGCGCCGCCAAGTCTACATTGTCAAGATCCCACAGTGGCTTGTGTTGAACACAGATCGTAAGCGGTTTGCTGACATCGCTGCCGGTGAGGACCTGGGCGAGCTTGTAGCCGATGCAAACAAGAAGATTGTAGCAGCATCTGACGAGGCAGCTGAGTGGGAGAGTCAGAGGATTAGGTACCCTTGGAAAGGGATGACCTTTGTCATATACCTCAACAAGAGCCTGCCACTGAAGATCGTTTATCGTCAGGTAGTAAGGATCTTTCCTGGAGCAAAAAAGCGCACGATCGACGAGACGAATGCCAACCTTGCAAATGCCAAGGATGAAGAGATCATAACATCGCTGCTTGAGCTTGCGTCAGAAAAAGGTATACCTGAGAACAGGATCTATATGCTGCGCATTCTACTAAGGTTTCTCAAGAATGCATACTCCCGACTTGGGCTTGGCGAAGGGGCAAGCGAGTACCACAGTTTCCACCATTCTCTTGAAGTCTCGTACATGGCTCTTCACATGATCCCAAAGGAGTTTAAAGGGGACAAATTTGGATGGAAGGATTATGAGCTTATACTTGTTGCAGGGCTGCTGCATGACTACGATCCAGTACAACCACTTGTTTCCAGCAATGGACCGAAAGGCCCAAGTGTGAACAGGACGATGCAAGAGCTTTCAAGGAATAGAATTCTTGATGCTTACTTTACAATGGGTAGAGACGAATTTGAAAATTATTTCCGGGAGTTCAAAACGGCGCTATCACCACCTACAGAGTTTGCCACGACACACCCCGAATACATCAAGACAGACTGGAGCCCTATTGAAAGCCTGATAGTTGAATCGCTCATCTGGAGGACGGATTTTCCATTCTTCAAACAAGAGCTGGCACAGAAAAAGTTTTCTCAAACACTTGACCAATTGGCTAGCAGAGGCGAAGACACAAAAAAGGTAAAGTTGCTTGCAGAGATACTCTGGCTTGCCGATCTTGCTGTGACGTATATGAGCTCAGACCCCGTAAGGGCCTGGGACAGGGTTACAAACCTTTACGAAGAGCTCAATCTGCCTAAACTCGAGGCGGTCGCAAGGACTGACGCGTTCTTTACAGATTTTTCAGAAAATGAAACCTTTAGGCAGATAATCAACATGAAGCACTTTCCATACATATTCCGCCAGCGGTGGGGTCTCATATACCAGTTTTTCCATGAAGGCAATCCCTCGACACAGCTTAACAGGACGATAACCACTGCAAGAAGGATGTACGCCAAAGTCAATATAGAAATTGGCCTGAGGCGGGGCGAAATGCTGCAAGCAATGGCAGTGGACAATTATTTTGAATATTTCATAGGCATAGGGAAGGACCAAAATGAGGTCTTCAAGACAAAGATTAGACTTGCAGAGCTGGATCCGCAGAATGCCTCTGCGTTCTGGGGTGACACTGAAAAATTGCTCCCTGCAATATCCGACAGATCGATAGACAACTTTTTTATCGTGTTGCCGGAGACTTATGTGCAGGTAAAGACTATTGAAAGCAAAAGCTCATTCCGAGCAATGCTTGTGATAATATCAAAGAAACTCGTCCACGGCGGCAGGGTCAGGATTTTGACCGATCTAGAAAAGGACGGCAAGCTTTTCACGGAGCTGGTGTTGACTGCAGGCGAAGCTGGTTTCCGACCGATTTCAAATGTAGAGAAGACATATTTTCCAAATGATTGGCGTGATCCAGAGTTCCGACCCAATAGGAAACCTCAGGCCGTTGTGCTTGCATCGAAATAGACGAATGTTTTAAATTGGCGCTGCAAAGGTTCAACAACAGATGGGCTCGTAGCTCAGCATGGATAGAGCGAACGCCTCCTAAGCGTTAGGTCGAGGGTTCGAATCCCTCCGGGCCCGGGTTTTTAACAATAACAGTGCCACAAATGACCCAACTTTTACCAATTAGATATAGAACTTTGACACTGACCAAGTTTTACTGAGATTCTGCTCATCTGAGTGATCTCAGCCCGCCATATATCTGTGGAGGTTGCTGGATCGTACCAGCGAAATGGCTACTAAACAGAACAAATTCAGAGATAGCAAGAGCAGTAACTGTAGCCTTTCTTGTTTTACCAATTTGCAATGACCTCATCAGCCATTATTCAATATGGAATTCGTATTCTATAACATTGTATCAAGTATTGGCTCTTTCATGATCTACTGAGGATTATTTTCAATGTGATTAAATATAATGCAACATTTACTTTTACAGGAATGATTGGGGCAGAGAAGGACAATGAGAATAACAATAAAGCCCGATTGAACGTTGTGATTTCAAATTTACATATTAGTAAAGGGATTTGGTATGTTGGACTTTTAGCTGCCACGCTTCTACTTTCCGTAGCATTATCGGGAGAATTTAGTGGTGTTGGTTCAAGAGTTTATGCAGAGGAGCAAATATACAAAACGCAAATACTGCTTGAGCCAATACTCCTAAAATCTATTAGTACAATTGAGCAACAAGGAACTCAACAGCCCACAAATAATCAAACAGAAATGCAACAGCCGTCATCACCACAAAATTCCACAATTCATGCATTTGAAGATGCCTTCATAGGGATTGTTAATGATACCCGCAATCTCTCCCTTGCTTACCAAGATGAAATCGCCAAATTGCAGTCAGGAGTATATGATAATCAAACTTTTGTGACGATTACAGATCTCTATCTGCAGATGTATCAACAATTGATAGCTAGGGCAGGTGCCCTAAACCAATCGGCAGCCTCGTTACCCCTAAACTACAGCAAAGCTATTGATCTTTACTCAGAGTCCATAGGAACAGAAATGATGAGTCAGGAACATCTCCGAAATTACATAACCACAGGAGACCTAACCGAAAATGAAAAATCACTTGAACTTTTGTCCGATTCATTGAAATTTGAGTTAGAGGCTTTCAACGCATTTAGTTCAGTAGCTAAAAATGATACATCCATCCAGAATAATAATAATATGGAGAACATAAACAATGCAACGACAGCTGCAATACCTGGCATATAGCATTTCAGTACTAGAAGTGTGTGTGGATTGTTGATTATGGCATGCTATGATTTTTGTAACAATAGCTTTAACCCTAAATTGTTCCGCCGCTCAAAGTGCAACCTATGGGATAGCAAAAAAAATAACAATAACCCATTGGGTGTATAGATAGATAAGATGAAAGAAATATGACTCTGGAGAAAATGATGTGATAATGAATCTGTTTATGAGGTTCATCTCTTACCTCCCGCCCAACAAACTTTATTTCCCTTGTGTCTGAATCATGAACTTTTTTCTCTCGGATCCCTCCGGGCCCGGGTTTTTGACAATATCAGTCCGCTGCTCCTCGTCTGATTAGCCTACTGAGTATCAGAACAGTTCTTGCATAGTATGTATTGCGAAGAAGGAATTGTGCCTTTGATGGTAGGGATTATGTTTGTTCTGGATTCGGTTAATGGCGTCTTTGGAAGCTTTTGTACGCAGGAAATATTTTTGAATTTGTTTGCATAACAAGATGCAGTGAGACAATGATAATCTTATCGGAGAAAGATGAACGAAGTTTCCGCTCGGACTCTCCAGAGCCAATAACTCAAATTCAATATTCCACGACATTTACTTTGTTCATATCAAATGGTTTAGAATCCTTCCACATGTAATCAAAGTAATCTGAACACCATTCGCAGAACACAGAGTCTTCGCTTACAAAGAGAGCGGTCATGTCAATTTCATCCTTTGTACCTGGAAAAGTCAGGGCAGCTTCCCGACCGTCGATGATAAAAATCGCAACCCTTACTTTCTCGATCATCCTTCTCTCCATAACCCCTCTTGAAATCAATGTGTTCATTTTTGGCATGATATTTTCTACTACATTTTTTGGAAATATTGTATTTTGACCGACAATTGAAAATATCTTAACTCCATGGTTGGCCTTGTCTATGAGTATTTCGCCTTCTTCGGGCCAAGCCTGAGAAACGATAATTTTCAAGGATTTCGTTGCAGATGACTGCATCTTTTTTAAACTCTGGAAAACAGTAGTCGCCCTGGTCACAACCTTGCAGTTGTTCAGAGCACCAAGTCGCAGCAAGAACTTGTCGGGGAGAACACCGATGAGACAGTGGTCTTCAAAGAATTTCTTGTTCTTTTTCATGAACATAAAGTCTGGGATCTGCTTCATGACTAACATACCATATTCTGTTACATGAAATATGCCGTCTTCGCGCCGTACTAGACCTTCCTGCACTAGCCTGTTCAGATTCCTGTATACATCTTGAACAGTAGTATTGACTTCTCATGAAAGAGAACTTAGTTTGGCTGGTCTCTCATTCAAAGATGCCAATATGGAAAGCCTCGTCTCACTTGCTAGCTCCATAAACAATTCAGAAGCCAGAGAAGTCTCATCAGAGGTTTGATTCACATTGAAAGATATGCTCTCCCGTGATAATTAAGAATTTTTATGGTTCCCTGTGCTTAATCAATGTTTTTTGGTTGTAGTTTAATCTACATGAATAAAGAACTCATTTAAATGCACCACTAATTGTGTTTAAGCAAGAGATGTGAAAATAAACAGATTTGTTAAAGACTGAACAACTCTGTTAAGGCAAGAATATCAATTGACCAACCACATAGATGATGCATGTCATCAGCTATGTTAGAAATAAAGGATCAGTTTCTGGAGCTTCAGAAAAAGTACCAGAAATACCTACCAAAAGTAGACCCGGAGCTGATAGATGATCTGCTCCTTCGCCTAATGGAAAATCCGAGGGTCGCGCCTATTTACATGATAGAGGTATTTACCAAACCAGGTCTAGACACAGAAGAAGTAAGGAGTTACATTATTGTCAAGACCGGCATGAGCCCGGCGATATATGACAAAGGGACCCATTACGTAACGAACCAAGAGCTTACACTTGACATGCTCAAGGAGATATCGGATTCTGAAGATGTAATAGAAGTCACCGGGGAATATACTGGTGGCCTTGGGGGCTATGGCGCATCTCATGAACATAAGCCATACGATAAGAGACGCATGATAACAGCAACAACAACAACGGGATCCGAAGCAACAGCATCGCCAGCAAACCAGATTTTACAACAAGAAATCAGGCGCCCAGGTTATGAGAAACCTGCTGCAAGACAAAGAGGGAAAAACTACAAGATTACAATATATACTGCTTCAGGCATTGCAGGTGCAATAGCATTGGCGGGATTTATAATAAGCGGAGGACTTCTTCCTAACGTAAACGTCAACCGATCAATCCCTGCTGGAATTGAGCCAGGATCTCTACATGGGCATGTGACTGGGCCAGGAGGCCTACCTGCAGTTGGCGCAACACTATTGGCCGTACAACAAGGAAATGCTTTTGTTGCTAGTTCGTTTGTATCGATCACTGGTGATTATGACATTCAGATACCGCCAGGCAACTATGTAATCTACGTTGCTTACCCTGACGGCATTGACTAAACTGGAACAGTGGATATCCAAAGAGGCTCACTCCAAGAGCTTAACTTCGCCTATCAATAACTAAGGCTGATAAGGAGACCCTGAGAAATGAAAATAAAATGGTTGTACTATGCAGCCGCCGCTACAACTGCAATAGCAGGCATACTCCATCTGACACTAGCTCCAAACATGCTCAACTTTAACCCAAGTGCTGCTATACTCTTCTTTGTAGGCGGAGCTGCTCAGTTATTCTGCGTGATTCCAATGATAAGAAGATGGGGAGGAATATGGTACGGCATTGGTATAGTAGGCACGCTGGTTCTCATTGCAATATGGATAATCAACAGGATACCAGGAAACCTAATATCTGGAAGGGGCGGCATGGTTAACGAAATGGGAATTGCAGTTGATGCAATACAATGGGCATTTGTCGGCCTGACTGCTGCAATACTTGTGGTAGAATCGCGGAGGAAGAGAATTGATAAAACGACTGCATCAGATGCAGTCTAAGCCCACCTCTATTTTTAGACTATTCTCTCTCTTTTCCGAGATCAAAAGGGCTATCAGGTTATCATCGTCGGAAATCAGCGTTATGAGATAAAACGAACAAGGACATTTTTTTCATAATGCCCAGAATAAGAGAAGACACATCTCAGAGCAAGAGAAGGTTGTGGATTGAGATTAATCACTAACAATACTCGACTGATGACGATGCGACCTCTTACAAGAATATCAACTAGACTCACTCGCACTAGCACTCTTTCAATTGGAAAGATAATAAACTTCATTGGATGCAAGTGGAATGGCTTGTACCTCGCTTCCTTGGCAGACAGGGCACAAAAATGCGTCGCGATACTTTGACGAATCCGGCTCAAATATCGAAGCGCACCAGAGGCACATATCGCATATCATGAAGTAATATTTCCTACCATCTCTCTTGGCAGCCGCAAGTGTTGTCTGTTCACTATAGGGCATGGCGCGGTTTCTGCATGATGCCAATTAAAGATGGATTAACGTTGTTAATTGACTCAGTTAAGCAGTAGTTAAAAGTGGACTTCTTAAAAAATGAGTATAAGGATGGGCTAAAAACGATGAGTGAAGACGATGCTGCTGGTACCTTGTATATCACCATCTGCTCAAGCAGAGGTGCAATTTCATCAGATACTCTAAAAAGAAAGGATGTATAAAGCTGGGCTAGCAGGCAGCCAACATAACAATGCAAAGTATCGAGATTATAGACATCGTACGCGTTGTTGCAATGTGTGCATTTGCAGGCGGCACTTCGTTTGCAGGTGGGCTTATAGCTAGATACATCAACTTCAGTGAGAGACAAGTGTTGTTTTTTACTGCTTTTGGTGCTGGCATCCTACTCTCTGCTGCCATTTTTGGAATGGTAATTGAAGCAGAACAAACCTTGGGAATTATAATGACTTTGGGCGCCTTTGTTGCTGGTTCGATAATCTTTACCGTTGCAGATGTACTAGCGGAGCACAAAGGAGGAGGAGCTGGCATTCTACTGGGTATCGGTCTTGATTCTATTCCAGAATCGCTTGCCATAGGAGCTTCGGTAGCTGGTGGTGCTGGATTTGTGATTGCACTGCTTATTGGCATACAAAATGTCCCAGAGGGAATTGCCTCATTTCGTGAAATGACTTCTAGCAAGACATCAGCTTTTGGAGGTAGCAAAAGAAAAGCCTTGATTGCTATTGGGTTTGTATCAGTGATTCCAATCATTCTTGGATTAATAGGTTTGTTCTTTGTCCAGGGTATGCAGTTTGTTATTGCGCTGACCCTTGCAATCTCAGCTGGCGGTATTTTCTATATGCTGTTTTATGACATGATACCAAAAGCTCACAAAGAAAGAAAATGGCTGCCCACATTTGGAGCTGTCCTTGGATTTATTATAGGATTTGCTCTTGTTAGGTTATTTCGCTAGCCAACACCTTGTTGGATAGTGACTTGTATAACTTTTAATGATTCTTCTAACTTACCATGATGGTTTGATATCACCATTCCTTATACTTTTGAAAAGCCTGTTGGCGACATGGCGACGTAACAAACAAGGATAATAGCTGATCATGCGGATTATGAAGGGTACAAAACGAATCACTCAAGCAATGGCCATATAGAATATGCAGCGGATGCAAGAAATCATAAAGTTACGATGCTTATCCCTTTTCTGGGGTGTTTTCACTGTTATTCGGATGGGTCAGCCGCCAATTACATTGTATCTGAATTTTGTAAGTTTTTCTCTTGAATCCCTCCGGGCCAGCTAAAAGTGCCTTTCAAAAGACAAATAACAAACAGGGTGAGATGGCGACTTTTTTGCATGAAAATAATCAACCCTCATACGAAGAATATCTCCGCTACAGTCGCTATCTCTACCAAATGAATATCAAACTCAAAATGATGGCATAGCTAGTGCACGTACAGGTCATTAGATGGTGGAGATATTTTTTCGATGTATCTAGTAAAGGACACAATTGAAATTCAAGGCCATGGTAGCTCTAAAAAATAGAATCAAAGATCTTTGGTATTGCACAGAAACCAAAGAGAAAGTATGAAAGATTGAAAGCTCAGGATGGCTTACGATATTGCGAACTATGACGGAGGTCAAATCAGTGAGGTCTACTAGACTGAGTAAATGGAGAAAGCTATAACTCTTCAAAGGCGATAAGTCTCAAGCCCGAATTTCACGGGGTTTTTGAGCAAATAATCCAGAGCTATATGAAGGATTGATAGGAATAATCTTTGATAGGCAATCTTATGACTAAAATTTGATAAGTTTTGATAAAAAACTCAATATATTAATAGTTAGTGTGCAGGTTTAGAAGTGTGACATTTGACAGTAAGGTTTCTCGCCGAGATTTTCTAAAGTTTTTAGCAGCAGGTGCAACCACTCTGGCTTTCGGTTCTGTTTTAGGATTTTCATCTTTTTTCTCTAATAATAAAAATGGACGCAGTGGCATTGGTAGTGCTGGTATAGGTGGTGGTATTCAGCAAGCTGCTGCTCAATCCACTCCGGGAACCTTTGTCCTTGGTCCAAATACTGGAAAAATTTCAGTCCACGCAGCCAACCTGACAAACGGAAAAATACTGTATGCTGCAGGCTCTGGCTTTTCTTCCACTTATGAAAATGGTCCATTTCATTGGAATACATTTAATCCTGCTACGGGATCAATAACAAATCATACTGTAGCAGAAGACCTCTTTTGCATGGGTCAAGCTGTACTTCCAAATGGGAGAGTTCTATGTGCAGGAGGTACTCTGGAGTACGATACTGGTGGAAATATCGATGGAACGTGGAAAGGACTTGCCTCTGCGTTTGAATATGATCCTGGTTCGAACTCGTTATCAAAGGTTCAATCCATGAAGCATGGTAGATGGTATCCATACTGCATAGTCTTGGAGGATGGCAAAGTACTAACTATAGGGGGGTTTGATGAATGGGGCTCTAATAATCGACTAGCTGAGATCTATAATCCATCTACAAAATCGTGGAGTATCAAGTACGATTCAACACTCAGCAATACTTACTGCGTTGGCAATGACAATCCTTCTGCTCCTTCGGGTCTTCCTTGTTATGGTGGAAGCGGCCAAGGTACCATGCCGCCAGTTTCTTTGTATCCTAGGGCTATCTTTATGCCCACTGGTTTAGTAGCAATAGCGGGACAGAGCAAGACTACAAGAACATGGAACCCCCAGACTGGAAAATGGACATTTGCAGGCAATCTTTCAGTTGCCAGAAGTTATGGAAATATGGTATTGTTACCGCTCAATAATACCACCTCAGAAAAAGGGAAGATCCTTGTTTGTGGAGGAAGCAATACATCTGGAGAGAATGCAACCACTGTTGCCCAAATTTTGACGCCTAATCCTAGCACTAATTATACCACGTTTACTTTTCAAACAATATCGCCTTGTAAATTTGGTAGAAGGCATGCGCCAAATGCATATCTTCCTGACGGAAAGCTAATATTCTTTGGAGGCACCAATTTTCAAAATGCGTCATCTGGTGCGTATAAAAATGCAGAAATATTTGATCCCGTAGCCAAAAGTTGGACTGTTGTTAGCGGGATGGCCGTGCCAAGAATCTATCATTCTACAGGAATTTTGTTGTTAGATGGAAGAGTTTGGCTGGCTGGAACTCAATATTCAAAAAGCAACTGGGAACTTAGATCAGAATTTTATGTTCCATCATACTATAATGCCACAAGACCTACAATTTCTAGTGGCAGAACAGTTGGCAATTATGGAGGAACCATCTATATTCCGACTCCAAATGCAGCAGGTATTGAGAAGGTTTCCTTGATAAAACTCGGTACCTTTACCCACGGTTTTAATAGCGATCTTAGATTTATCTGGCTTCAGATACGAAGCAAGGGTTCGAGTAGCGTAACTGTATCAGCACCTGTAAATGCAAAAATTGCACCTCCTGGCTATTACATGATCCATGTTCTAAATAGCGCAGGAGTGCCGTCTATTGCAAAGGTAATCAAGATTCCGGGAACATCATGAGGAGGGAGTGATACCTGTACTGTCATATATTCTCAGCCTGGTACTAACAGCTACATAGTGTTGAACACCGGCGGTAGTCACAGAGCTGGAGAGATAATGACATCCGCATCTACACTGATAGGCAACTCAATAAAGAAGCTCACTGTAATCCTAAAGAAAACTGGCAACCCAACAGGAACTATAACCGTGTTAGTTAGAAAAGGAACTGGTGATTCTCCAAGCATCATATTTGGCGATCCTATAGATGCAGCCACACTTACAACTACTGATCAGACATTACATTAGAATCACCTACATCTCACACATTTGCAGCAAATGAAAAAGTGCTTGTAGAATGGGACGGAACAGGTTCAGACGTAGATAAGGTACTTGTAAAGCGACACAACTATACTGACCCAGCAGCTAGCTTTGATGGCATCAATACCAGATAGTCACACAAGAATGCTACAAGCACAGGTTATGCTTCCTACAATAATGCTGACATAGCAGGAGTATGGTCTAAGCTAGAATAGCCTGCTAAGTTCCCCCATTTTCCAAATATTCCAACAGCAAATTGTGGGGTAGTAGTTCCCCTTATGATATTAATTTTAATAATTCTCTTGAACAATTGTCGCATTGACCAGGATTGATCAACCAAAAGCTTAAAGCTAACCTTGGTATAGAGAAGAGTAGAATACTTTTACCCTAAAAAGCTTTAGAGAGTAAAGACTACTGTAGTAAAATAGCATGACATGGGAGCATAGCTTGATCAATGATAATAATAGATGAGTTGTCAACCACAACGATGATGATAAAATGCCGAGATTGTGGTCATGAGCACCCATCAGCTATCCAAATGAACACATCTGTTTTTAGAACTGCTAAAATTCATGAGAAGAGGGAACAGTGCCCTAAATGTGGCAGTGTATCGACATACAATAAGTCTGATTATTTCTTCCTGTAATAATATATATGCTGTAAAATTTATGTCCCAACAGCTTACAGTCTATTCAGGTAGGGGAATGTCCCGATTAGTTGCCAGAGCCCGGAAGAGGCAGGTTTAAGATTCTGAACGACAACCAAAAAAGAAGCCATGTGGGACAAATTGTTGACGCGTCAGACATTATCAACTGCGAAAAATAACTAAGGTCCTTTTTTCTTCTGCTTTTGAGCTTTCTCTCCAAGGAATGAGGAAGGCAGCAATCACTAAAGTCTAAATATAATGATCTTAAAACTCGCTAGAATCTGATATGTCCGAGGGAATAACCGAAAGCGAGAAAAAAGAAAGAAATTATTGCTTCCTGTTTACAGAGTAGCCCGCGCTATTCCTAGTGTGTGAACGCCTGCCTATATCTTATGCTCGCTGTGTAGGAACCTATGTTTATTCTTGGCAGCTCTTGGGGAAAGTCTCTTTGAAATTACAACAAGGGCATCTGTTTTTGGTCGTCTCCATGAAGATACCGCAGTTTTGACATCGCTTCTGTCCTGAAAGATAATGCAGCCTGCCTGATCTATTTCTTGCACGATATTTCTCACACAAACCACTACCAACCATATATGTGCCTCCCCCATCATCAGCCTGCTGCAGTAGTATTAGCAGCAGCAGCAGTTTGTCTAAGTTCGTGCCGCTCTATCGAAGGTTGTTGTGGTTTGTAAGTTATAGATACTGTGTCTCCGGTGTTGTATGGACAGTTTGATATGGTTCTAGGCACCCTGTCAGAACCTTCCACTACACAGGTACCCTGTTCTTGATTCTTTATGACTACTTGTGCATCCTCAGTTACGCTTGGAGCAAACAGATTCCTTGCCTGAAATCCTGAGATGGCAAAGACTATGATGACACCTGCGGCAATAAGAATAATGGCTAACGTTCTGAGGGAAAGGTCGTGTAAACTCATAACTCCTCTACCATGTCAATGAAATTGTTTACGCTCTTATCAATTAACCTCAGCTTGTACTTTAATGCTACATCTGCAACTAATTCAGGATTAGTCAAGCTGTAAAGAAAGCCCTGCTCGCTTCTCCTGATAGAAATTAGTTTTTCTTGTTTAAGCTGACCGAGATGTGAGGATACTGTTGATATCGCCTTTCCCGTATAGTTGACTATATCCGAAAAGCTGCAGTGGCGATTATCTAAAATAAACAGAATAATTTCCCTAAGAGGCTAGTGCCTTAGACAGGAGAGAATGGCAGATTCTACTTCTGAGATATTGATTGGATAATATCTTGTAGTTTTTTTTGCACGTTTTCTTTCTACCCGAATAAGATCTGCTTCTTCCAATCCTGTCAAATGATAAAAAAGAACGCCGTTAGAAAATCCTGAGACCTTTAATAGTTCTCGGTATCTTATACCTGGCACGTTAGCTACATGATCCATCAGTATGGTTTTACTCTCATCAAGAGATTCAATTTCAAAGGTTCCTGCTGTTTTCACGTTATGACCCTCGCCCGGCTTCACTATTCTTCAATACTCCAAGACCAAACAGGGTAATCATTACCAAAAGGATCACGTGAGGCAGCTCTATGTTTGCAATGGGAAGATGCACCATTGGCAAGATATCCATGGCATCAAGGAAATACAATATCTCTGCGCTGCTCAGTGCCATGAAACCTACAGTCATTAAAAGTATCCTGCTTCCTCCAACTCTTTTGTATGCAAGGTATGAGACTAGACCAAGAAATGAAGCGATTGTCAACCCGGCAAGGTGCAGTATGATATGGTAGATCATTGACGGATGAGAAATGTGAGGAATTACTAGAGGCGTGAGGACTCCTATAATAATTGCAGTTGTAAGTCCAAGCAGGATGGGCTTACTAACCAACTTGTCTCGATTGCCAATACCCCCTCGATTCTGCATATAAAATACTCAGCCTCCCAGCGAATAATTAAGTCAATTGGAGCAAACGTCGAAAGATCTACGTAATCATACGTTGGGGAGATCTCGACTGTTTTTACATGACTGGAAACGGACAATGGTTACTAATTGCTTTACAATGCATATGGAGCAAGAAGCATTACCAAAGCAAGTAATCTACTTTCGTCTAATTGTGTTGCATAGATGTAGCATTCGCAGTTACTTCTTCTTTGGGTATTTCTTGCACAACATTGGTATATAATTCTGTACTTGTTGCTTTCTCGCCATTGCCGTCAGTAACCGTTAGGTAAAATGAATATTTGCCCGGTAATTCAAAACTGCGTGTAACGTTTTGACCAGTCAGTGTAAGACCATCGCTAAATTTCCATTCAAACGAAAATGGCGCTTCTCCAAACTTGGCATGAGCATTATATGTTCCTTCCTCACCAACAGCAAGTATTGCCTTATAGTATGACAAGTATCCAAGTGGCTCTTCTTCGTCGAATTGATTGCTATCACCGACTTGACCTGCTATGCGCTGAAATATCGCTACCACAGTTTGATTGTATACGATGGCAATAGTTACGCCTATTCCAACTGCTACTCCTATCGCGCTGAATATTATTGCCAATTTTGCAACTCTTGACATGGCAGTCATCGCAAATAATAGCCTCTAGTTGCTTTCCTCATATACAAGGTAACCACTCCTAGGATAGAAGCCATTATAACTGCAATAGCCACTGATGAAAATTCTGGCGTAACAACAGTATCAAATTCAACAGTTTCTTTCTCTATTGGCAAAAAGTTTACGCCCACTACCTCAACTATTGGCTTCAGAACCTCTTGTTCGTTAAACGTATAGTTCCAATACTCTGCACCATCTACTGTATGACCCCCTGTGACATTAAAGAGCTCTCCTTCAGAATTTTGAAATTTCACATCATAATCAATGTGAGGATGGTTCCTGCCAGTGTTTCGGTCAATGAAGGTCAGTTTGAAATGCGTTTCTTGATTTATTTGCGGGTTTGCAGGGCTTCTTGAAAGCTGTACGTCAATATTTTGTTCTTCAACAGTTCTGGAAAATGTGGCTATATCATCTGTGACAATAATGGTTCCTTTCATGTGGGGGTATATAGTAGATTCAATTGTATAGTTACCATAGTCAGAGAAGTTATGAGAAACAAATTGATTGCTTCTTAACTCCCCTGTATCAAATACTTGCTGACCATCTGCATTTGACTTTATTACAAGATGATGCGGTTCTGCATCAGGATTGACGAATATAATGGCGTGACCTTTTTGAATTATTTGCAGTTCTGGATCAAAGAATTGCCTCAGGCTTGGATCCTTTGAGCCTGGTATCACAAATGTTACATCTTCTGCATATGATGCCTGCGATAATAATAATGGTACTGATACTATTGCAAGGAGCATAAGACTATCCAATAGAGATAGTTGCATTAACCGAGTTGAATAGCATCCTTAGATATGAAAGTTGTCTCCGTTCATAAGCCCAAACAATCTGTCTTGAGAATACTTCATGACCTCGAATTGGTAATCGCTGCTGCCCGTCTGCCTATTCCCAACACTACTTTTTTTGATAAGGACCAACCGTTGTCTTTTCTTTCTTTCTTTTTTATGGGATGTTTTTTGGGATCGTCGCGCTCTTTGACGCAAAGAGCTCCTATTTCTTTACTTTTTATCTAAAACATTGCGAAATGGCTTTCAATCTCTTTTTTCCATTTCAAGCGCGATCCTGAATGATGGTATCGTTCTACCCATTTAGAGAGACTTCACCACACCAACATCAAACCATCATTAATGCTGCTGCTGCCGTCATCCCAATCCTGTACCTGACTATGAAGGCAGATTGGCACAATAAATATCACCGCTAGCGAGCGCTGGTAATATAATGACAGTATTGGTGATTGGAGGTACTGGTCCGGCAGCAATAAAAAATCATAATCTGATAGTATGCAATAAAGAAGGAAAATAAAGAAAATGGAAGAAAGAAACAGTCAGGAACTAAAAATTCTCACAATCAGGTGTTGCTATATCTCCTTCAGCTTCATTAAAGTCTGTGACTGTAGACATTATATGCTAACTACAATTACGAAAGAAGAAGTAACAAAAACGAGACGTAATAATGACAATAATAATGATATTTTTCAATTTTTTCTTAGAATATCACAACAACCTTAAGAACAACCGCGAAGAGGAACTTTCTGAGCGGTCTGTGATGAAATTACTTAGATAATGCATATATATCTTAACTGGCAGCGTGCTGCGATCTCGAGATGAGCATAACCAAAGTGATTGAGTTACAATTCAGTGATAATGGCAATCCGAAACCAGAAAGAAGACCAGATGGTTATCACAACCACTCGCACGACGTTTGCTTTTTTCAAATCTGTCAGTTCTGTTTTTGGTGTACCTCCACTCTCCATAAAACTAGGATGATTAAAATATGCCCTGTTTGTACAAGCGAAGGAATTGATTCTCTGCCCATATCTCCAAATGAGATTTACAGTTACGATGTCACCGAATCAGCTGGCGTGAGTCTCTCATTCAAATCCTTAAATTCCAAAAGATAGAGAGAGAATAGATATCCTGCTCCGATAAAGAAAGAGTCAACCTGCATCTGTTTAAGTAGAACTAAACAAAGCATGGACCTGGAAAAACTCTCTGTAATTTAACCAGACTAAAGGTACATCTTGGCTTTGTAGTGTGGTCCGATGCAGCTCCCGACTAGCGCGTCTGGTCACTCTCAGCCTTTGCGCTGCATATCCATTAGAGAGAGTTGTTCGACATAAAGCGCCTTGGGTACAGGAAGCCGGGCAAGCAGAGTAAAAAATCTTTTAATAGCTATCCACTTAAGGTTATACAGAAATAGTTTGGATATTCTTCATCTTAAGAAAGAAAAAGATGTATGTGACCAATGTGGTGAAAAATTCGCAAAATACGTAGAACTAATAAGTCATGCAAGGCATGTACACCACCACCCAATTGTAAGATGCGACGAATGCGGCAAAGAATTCATTCATGAAAAAGATAGACTGCACCACGTTAGAGAAGAGCATAAGAAGAAGACCGAGAGCAGACAGCTCAAGAATACAAATCAACGTAAATAATAATGAATCGTTCTCCTTCCCCAGGCAGATGTTGATGCGTACATGAGAAACTTTAGCGATAACATTTGATACAGAATTTTTCTTGTTAAATATTTGCACTTTAGGTTATTTTCTGCCAAAAATTTTATCAGTATTATATATTATGGGCTTCTTTTACAAGCGATATCATCATCAGACCGACGAGCGCAAACATCTATTTGAGTATAAACTGAAATTGCATTGAATTACTACTCTCCATCTTCAAGTAGCATCGTTTCAAATGCCACAGCCCTGTCAGGTTCCGATGCATAAATTACATGGTGATGATTTTTTAAAAGCTCGCTGATCCATTCATTCCTCTTGGATTGCTCTATTCCAGAAATATTATAGTAGCACAACTGTGAATTGTCAAATTCCTCAAAATGTTCATGGCCTGTTTTTTCTACGACCAGCCCCAATTTCATGCCCTC
>Ga0307410_10000175_pt1 | contig 23582 bp, 20 predicted proteins | sample 322Ometagenome_3_FD_203707 | JGI IMG/M metagenome (GOLD analysis project Ga0307410, IMG submission 203707) | Maize rhizosphere microbial communities from greenhouse at UC Davis, California, United States - 322HYB-O-3 | ecosystem: Host-associated > Plants > Roots > Rhizosphere > Soil | place... | reverse complement strand
TCGCCAGCTCCCACCGTTCGCCGTGATGCTCCTCGATCAGGTCGAAGCATTTGCGGATACAGGTCAGCATGCCGAGCGCGAGCACGTCGATCTTGAGGATGCCGAGTTCCTCGATGTCGTCCTTGTCCCATTCGATGAAGGTGCGGTCCTCCATTGCGCCATTGCCGATGGGCACGGTCTCGGTCAGCGGCCGTTCGGTAAGTATGAAGCCGCCGACATGCTGCGACAGATGGCGCGGCATGCCGATGAGCTGCTCGGCAAGCTTCATCGTCCGCTTGAGGTGCGGGTCGTTCATGTCGAGCCCGGCGTCACGGGCACGGTCCTCGGCGACTTCGGCTTCCATGCTGCCCCAGTAATTGGAGGCGATGGCCGCGCAGACGTCCTCGCTCAGGCCCATGACCTTGCCGACTTCGCGGACGGCAGAGCGCGGGCGGTAATGGATGATTGTCGCGGCGATCCCCGCGCGGTCGCGGCCGTACTTGTGGTAGATGTGCTGGATCACCTCCTCGCGCCGCTCATGCTCGAAATCGACGTCGATGTCGGGCGGCTCGCGGCGCTCTTCCGAGATGAAGCGCTCGAACAAAAGATCGCTGGTAGCCGGATCGACCGCGGTGATGCCGAGGCAGTAGCAGACGGCGCTGTTCGCAGCCGAGCCGCGTCCCTGGCACAGGATCGGCGGATCGAGGCTTCGCGCAAAGGCCACGATGTCGTGAACGGTCAGGAAGTAGCGCGCGAAGTCGAGCTTCTCGATCAGCTTCAGCTCATGATTGAGCTGGGTCAGCACCTTGTAGGGGATGCGTTCCCCCCAGCGCTTGTGAGCGCCTTCCCAGGTCAGATGCTCCAGATGCTGCTGCGGCGTCCGTCTCTCCGGTACTGTCTCCCTGGGATATTCGTAGCGCAGCTCGTTGAGGCTGAAATTCAGCGCGTCGGCAAACTCACGCGTCGCCGAGATGGCGTGCGGCCAGCGGGCGAACAGCCGCTCCATCTCTTCCGGCGATTTCAGGTGGCGCTCGGCGTTGGCATTGAGCAAATAGCCGGCGGTAGCGATCGTCACTTTCTCGCGGATGCAGGTGACGACATCCTGCAGCGGCCGCTTCTCCGGCGCGTGGTAATGGACGTCGTTGGTGGCGAGGATGGTGCAGTCGTTTTTGCGCGCAATGCGGTCTAGCTGTTCGATCCGCGCATTGTCGTCGCCGCGATAAAGCCAGCTCGCTGCGACGTGACGCAGTGACGTCAGTGCGTCACGCAGTCGCGGCAATTCCCCTTCGAAGTCAGCGAGATCGTCGTCCGGCCAGGCGATGAAAGCGATGCCCTCGGCATGGTCCGCGACATCCGAAAGGCTGATGTCGCATTCGCCCTTGTCCGCACGCATCTTGCCAAGGCTGAGCAGGCGCGACAGCCGTCCGTAGCCGTCGCGATCGATCGGATAGGCGAGCAGGCTCGGGGCATCCTTGAGATCGAGCCTGCATCCGATCAACGGCTTCAGTCCCGCGCCTTCGCAGGCGCTGTGCATGCGGACGACGCCGGATAAAGTGTTGCGGTCGGCAACCCCGATCGCGTCAAAGCCGAGGTTGAGCGCCGCCAGCACCAGCTCGATCGCGTCGGACGCCCCACGCAGGAACGAAAAAGGCGTAGCGACGCCGAGCTCGACATAGGATGCGCGGCCGACCGGAGGCGGCGGCATCTCCTCATTGCGCACCAGCTTCAGCCGCGAAAAACCGGTATATTCAGGCATCAGCCAAAAAGCCCGTGGATGTACCAGGCCGGCAGGCCGCCGCGCCCGTCGCCGATCACCCCCTCGCGGTAGATCCAGTAGCGGCGGCCCTCGTGGTCCTCGACGCGATAATAGTCGCGCAGGCGCGCGGTCGAGCGCTCGCGCCACCATTCGGGTGCGATCCGCTCGGGCCCTTCGACGCGGGCAATGTCATGCACCGCGCGCCGCCAGACGAAGCGCCGCGGCTTCCCCTCGGGTGTCGCGTAAATGACGTCGATCGCTTCCGGCCGGTCGAGCAGCCGTTGCGGGCGGGAGGGCGTGTGCTGGCGCTCGACCTTCTCGACCTTGTCAAGGGCAGGCCGCCATCCGCTCGCCCGCTCGGGCAAATGGCTTTCGCGGGGCTGCGGGCGGCGAACCTTTTCCTGTCCCAGCTTGACCGTCAGCCGGTCGACCAGTCGCGCGACCTCGCCCTCTCCCGACGGCTTCCCGACAAGGCTTTCCTGCGCGGAAAACAGGCTCTCGGCCCAGCTCGCCTCCAGCGCGAAAGCGTCGAAGCCGAAGCCGGGATCGAGCGCGGCCGCCTTGTCCGACAGCAATCGCTGAAGATGCTTCGGCTCGCGGCTGGGGATCGCCGTTGCGACAGAAGCAACGGCCGTGCTGCCGTCGACGCGAAAACCGACGAGCGCCAGGCGACGGGCGCCGAGATGGCGTTGCTGCAGCTGGCGAACGAGGTCGGGGATCAGCCGTTCCAGCGCTTGGCTTGGCGCTTCCGGATGCGTCGCCGGCTCTTCGAGCTTGAGCAATGCCCGCGGAGGCCGGTCGGCCGGGACGGCAGTCAGCGGCTCGGGTTTGCGGCCGAGCGCCCGGTCGAGCGCATCGACGGGATTGTCCGCGTCGCGGAAGCGCCGCGCCAGCGACCGCCGCTCGATTCCCGCCAGCGTGCCTACGGTCTTGAGGCCCAGCCGCTCGAGGGTCCGGGTCGCTTCGGGGGAGAAACGGAGGGCTGCAACCGGCAGGTCGGCCAGCTTCGCGCCCGTGTTCTTGCCGCAGATGGTCATCGGGGCGCTGCCGTAATGCGCCAGCGCCCAAGCCGCCGCGGCCGTCGGGGCGATCGCCAGCCGGCAGCTCACGCCGAGCGTGGCAAGCCGCTTGCGGACGTCCTTCGCTAGCTCCGCTTCGCCGCCGAACAGATGCGCGACACCGGTGATGTCGAGCCGGAGCGAATCCGCGCCGTCGACTTCGACCAAAGGCGACCAGCGTGTCGCCCAACGCGCCAGCCTGTGCATCGCAGCGGAATCGCCCTCCGGATCGGCCGGAACCGCGACCAGCGACGGATCGAGCGCGCGCGCGTCCGTCAGCCGAGCGCCCGCGCATGCGCCGCGTTCGGCGGCAGCCTCGGTGACGGCATGGATGATCGGCCCGTGCGTCCCTTCGACCGTCAGTACGACGGGATCGTCAGGCGCGAAGTCGCTCGCCTTGCTCCAGCGCTCCACCGCCAGGTGCGGCAGCCAGATGGAAAGAATCCGCCTCATGCGCGATGCTCCAGCGGCCGGGCGGATGCCCGCGTGCGCGGAACAGCTCCGCCTGCCAGGCCGAAGCTCCGGGGGCACGCGGGTCGAAGGGATTGGCGATGCTCGGCCCGCTTGCGATCCGCCAGCGCATCCTCGCTCCACTGAGATTCGCAGTTCCGCCGAGCCGGACCAGCCAGCAGGGCACCCCGCTGCGCTCCGCCGCCACGGCAAGTCGCCGCGTCGCCGTGAAGTCGAGCGCCGCAGGGTCGCCCCACAGCTCGCCGATCACTCCGGACAGGCCGGCGCATCTTACGCCCTCCTCCATTGCCCACAGCGCTGCGCGCGCGTCCCGGGCCTCGACATGGATGAGCTCGATGCCGCCAAGCCCGGGTGGGTAGATCCGACCGCTTTCAATGATCGCCATGCGGTCCTGCACCCAGAGCAAGGGCCTGCCCCGCTCGACTTGGGGGAGAAGGAAGCCCGCCCAGCCTGCGTCGCGCGGGACGGCCGCAAACAGCTCGGACAAAGTGGGGCTGGGTGGCGCAGGCAGGGACCAGCGCGCACCCAGCAGGGGCGCGTCCGAGGGAAGCCCGGACGCGGGGGATTGGGCCGGTCCGGAGCGCGCGGGAACGGCTCCGCCGGCGACGAGAGACAAGCCTTTCGCCACACGACTCACAACGTTTCTGTTCTACTTTTGTTCTTTCTCTCGCGACTCAGGGGCGAGAGTCAATGCACCGACTCGAAGGATGAATCAGGCGGTGCGGACGGTTCGCGACGGCTTTCCGAGAGGCCCGGCTACTACCATCGGCTGCAATGCCGGTGGGCGTCCCTCAATCTCAGCGAGGAACGTGCGGATTTCGTTCACCACCTGGCTGAGGACCGGCCGATGAACCGCGAATCCCGTATGATAGCTGTCAATCTCGACGGCCTTGTCGCGCTCATGGTCGTAGCCCCGCGCGGCGCTAGGCGCGACGATACCGTCTCGCCGCGACCACAAGGCAAGGGTCGGTACAGGCGGCTTCTCGGTCAGGTGCGGGAAGGGGGGCTCGTAGACGTCGTGGCCCGCGATACGCTCATAATATCCGCAGACGTTGTTGTTGGTCTTGAGGTCGCCGGAGAAGGGCGAGCCGAGAGTGACGACCGCGCGGATCTTCCTCGGACAACGATGCGCAAGCTGACGGGCGAACATCCCGCCGAGGCTCCAACCGACCAGCAGCACCTTGCGCCGGCCCCTGACTTCGTCGAGGCGTCGCTCGAGAAGCTCCATCGTATCGGCCTTGGCACCGGTATTCAGGCCAAGAAGCCAGGGGTGCGATCTCCAGCCCGCGCGGGCGAGCGCGCGGCGAAGATCCATCGTCGTGCGGTCGGTTGCGACAAAACCGGGGATAACCAGTGCCGGAGGGCCGTCCTCGGGGCCGCGTGGACCGAGCGGTCCAAGTCCCGCGAGCAATCGTGGGAGGTGCCAGGCGACTTCACGCACTCTCCACCAGCCCGGCGGTGCAAGATCGTCCGGGTGAACCGTGCCCGCTGTCGCGGCAATGGCACGCGCGACTCTCATGCGTCGAAGATGGTGTCTTTCCGTTACCGAAACAATAAGTTTTGCGAAATTAACTGTGCCTTTTCAGGAATCTGTCGATTTCGAGCACCACTCGGTCGGCCGCCTTTCGGGACACTGCGAACGCCATATGGCTGCAATTCAGCTCGACGGCTTCGTCGCGTTCGCCTTCCAGGCCGTACGCGGCGCGTGGCGCGACGATCCCGTCCTTGCGCGACCAGATCGCAAGATGCGGCACGGGCGGTTTGTCGGTGACGCGCGGGACCGGCGCATCCTCGACCCTGTGCCCGGCGACCCACTCATAGAGGCGCCACACGTTGTTCTGGTGCAGGTCGCCGGAAAAGGGTGAGCCAAGCGTGATTACCGCGCGCACCTTCTTTGGAGCGTGACGGGCAAGCTCACGAGCATAGAGGCCGCCGAGGCTCCAACCGACGACGAGGATCGGCTTCCGGGAGCCGATCGCGTCCACGCAGGCTTCGAGCTTGTGGAGCGTGTCTTCCTTGACCCCGGTGTTCAGCCCCAGGCCCCACGGATGCACTCGCCATCCTGCGGCGGCGAGCGCCTTTCGCAGAGCCATCGTCGTGCTGTCGGTCGCAAGGAAACCCGGGATGACAAGGACCGGCGGCCCTTCCTCGGGGCCGATCGGACCTGCAGGGCCGAAGCCGTGCCACAGGCGTGCGACGTTCCAGCCCAGTTCGACGAGCCGCTTCGACCCGCTCGGCGGCCGATCGTCGCCGGTCCATTGCACGCTAGAGGTACTCGCCCCCGATCAGGTCCTGAAGCGCCTTCGGCAGCTTCACGCGCCCGTCCGCCGTCTGGTGGTTCTCCAGCAGCGGAACGAGGATCCTCGGGCTGGCAAGCGCCGTATTGTTGAGCGTGTGCGCGAACCGCACCTTCCCGTCGCTGCCGCGGTAACGGATGTTCGCCCGCCGCGCCTGCCAGTCGTGCAGCGTGGAGCAGCTGTGGGTCTCGCGATACTTGCCCAAGCTCGGCACCCAGCTTTCGATGTCGTTCATCCGGAACTTGCCAAGACCCATGTCGCCGGTCGAAGTTTCGATCACCTGATAGGGGATTTCGAGCGCCTGAAGCATGCTCTCGGCGAGCTCGAGAAGACGCGCGTGCCATGTCGCCGATTGCGCCTCGTCGGCTTCGCAAATGACGTATTGCTCGACCTTCACGAACTGGTGGACGCGCAGCAGCCCGCGCACGTCCTTGCCCGCGCTGCCCGCCTCGCGGCGGAAGCAGGGGGAATAGCCGGCATAAAGGATCGGCAGCTTGTCGCCCTCGATGATCTCGCCCGAATGGAGCGAGGTCAGCGCGACCTCCGCCGTTCCCGCAAGCCACAGTTCGTCTGCCGGAATCTCGTAGGTTTCTTCCCTGTGTCCCGGGAACTGCCCTTGGTTGAGGAACGCCTGCTCGCGTGCCATCGACGGTACGGTGATCGGCGTGAAGCCCGCGTCGGCGATCCGCTCCAGCGCCCAGCCCATCAGCTTGGTCTCGAGCAGCGCCAGGCGTCCTTTGAGGCAATATTGCCGCGAACCCGACACCTGCACGATCCGGCTGAGGTCCGCCCAGTCGTTCTTCTCGATCAGCGCGACATGGTCGAGAGGGTCGAAATCGAACTGCGGGACGGCGCCTTCCGTGCGGACAACGGTGTTGAAACTCTCGTCCGGCCCGATGGGCGCTCCATCCCACGGTATGTTCGGCACCCGCATCAGCAGCGTGTTGAGAAGCGCCTCCTTCTCAATCAGCCCCTTCTCGAATTCGGCCGCCTTTGCGCCTGCTTCTTTCGCTCTCGCCCCAAGCGCAGCACGGTCTTCAGGTGCGGCATCCTTGAACGAGGCGCTGATGCTGTTCCGCTCGGCACGGAGACCTTCGATCTGAGTCTTCAGATGGCGTACCTCGGCGGCCGCCATGATCAAGGCGTCCAGGTCCAGGCTGACGGCCTTTTCCCGGATCGCCCGCTCAACGAGCTCCAGATTGGTCCTTATGAAATCCAGTCCCAGCATGGCCGCGGCACTGCGCGAATTGCGCCGCAACCGCAAGTTCGCCTAAGCGCCGGTCATGCCCTCGGGTCTGATCGCTCTCCTCGACGATGTCGCCACCATCGCCAAGCTCGCCGCATCATCGCTCGACGATGTCGCCGGGGCAGCGGGCAAGGCTGGCACCAAGGCGGCCGGCGTCGTCATCGACGATACGGCTGTAACCCCTCGCTACGTCGTAGGATTGGCCCCGGAACGCGAGCTTCCGATAATCGGGAAAATCGCCGCCGGGTCGCTCAAGAACAAGCTCCTGTTCCTGCTTCCCGCGGCCCTGCTTCTCGTTTGGCTGGAAGACCGCTTCAATCTGACGCTTATCGTTCCGCTGCTGATGATCGGCGGCGCCTATCTTGCTTTCGAAGCGACGGAGAAGATCGCCGAGGTCCTGCTCCACGATCATCAGCACGAGGAGCAACTGGTGGATTCCATGGCGGATCCCGCGGACCTAGAAGCGCTTCAGGTCAAAGGCGCCATTCGGACCGACCTGATCCTGTCGGCCGAGATCACCGCGATTGCCCTCGCAGCCCTCGACCATCTATCGCTGGTCACGACCGCAATAGCTCTCATCGCCGTGGCGCTCGCGATCACTGCCGGTGTCTATGGAGTGGTCGCGCTGATCGTGAAGCTCGACGATATCGGCCTGCACCTGGCGGAGCGCAGCAGCGCGACTGCCCGGACGGTCGGCGAAACCCTGGTTCGGATCGTTCCGACGATGCTCAGCGCCTTGTCGACGATTGGCACGGCGGCGATGCTCTGGGTCGGCGGAGGTATCCTTCTCCACGGGCTCGAAGAGCTGCACATTTTCGAGGTGGTCCCGCACACGCTGCACCATTGGTCCGAGGCTGCGGGGGCAGCGGCTGGTCCGCTCGTTGCCTGGTTCGTCTACGCGCTCGGCTCAGCAGTCGCAGGCCTGATCGTCGGTGGGATCATCGTCCTCGTCATCCGGCGCTTCTACAAGCATCCGGAAGACCTGATCGTCGATTAGTCGAAGTGAAGCCTGCGGTATCGGCCGCGGAAGTAGAGCAGGGGGTCGAGCTCCGGGTTGAAGCTCGCCTTCACCACGCGCCCCACCAGGATGTGATGGTCGCCGCCATCGTAGACGGCGTAACGCTCGCATTCGAACACGCCGAGGGATTCTAGAAGGACCGGCGCTCCGGACTCGCCCCGCGACCAGTCATTCGCTCCGAAGCGGTCTTCCTGCCTGGTCGAGAAGCGGATCGAGGCCGGCTGCTGGCCGGTCTGCAGCACGTTTATCGCGAAATGCTCCGCGTTCGTCAGCGCGGCCGCGCAGGCCGCCTGCTTGTGAACGTTGACCAGCAGCAGCGGCGGATCGAGCGACACGGAGGTGAAGCTGTTGGCCGTCAGCCCAACCGGGCTCCCGTCCGCATCGAAGCAGGTCACGACTGTCACGCCCGTCGCGAAGCAGCCGAGGGCATCGCGCAGGGTGCGCGGGTCCGAGCCGGTTCGGTATTCGCGCGGAGCTTCGTCGGCCATGTCTTCCGCGCCTATAGCGTGCCGACCGGAATCCTCCACTGTGCTCAGGCGCGAAGCCTTGCCAGCAAGCCCGGCCGAGCCATGGGCTCGAACTCCTCCCCGGCGCTTTCGGGATCCAGCGCTTCGCTCTTCGCCAGCGCCTTGCCGACAGCATCCGGCTTCTCGGGCACGAAAACGACAAGCCCCCGGCCCTGACTGCCGCTGAACGCCTCAATGGTGCGGATCAGCGATCCGGTTTCGGCAAACTTCGCGTCGATCGTATCGACCGATACGCCGAGATGCTCCGCCATCAGGTCGGCGCGCAGCATCGCGATCGCCTCTGCCGCGCCTTTGTTCGCTGGCAGCGCCGCATCGATCATCAGGTCGCATTCGCTGTCGAGTCCCATCGAACGGTTGTTGAGGTTGGCGGAGCCGACGCGGATGATCCGGTCATCGACGATCGTGATTTTCGAATGGACGTAAATGTCCTCGCGTCCTTCGGTCACCGGATAATAAAGGCGAAAACGACCGTGGCGGTCGGACTTCCGAACGAACTTCATCAGCTCGGCGCGGGCGGTGCTCATCACCTCGTCTTCCAGCCATCCGTCGGCGCTATGTGGATTCACGATGACGAACTCCGGCGGATCGGGCTCCTGCAGCCGCTCGGCGATCGCCTTCGCTATGACACGCGAAGCGAAATACTGGTTCTCGGCATAGACGAAGCGCTTCGCCGACCGAATCATGTCGACGTAGAGCGCCTCGATCTCCCGAACGCATCCCTCGCTCTCATACTCCCCGCGAGTCCGGGCGATTGCGATATCAACGTCGCGGAGATGCGGATCGAGCTCGTCTGGCCAGGGATCGCCCGAGGCCGAGGGCGGCTGGATCGGCTCGCCTCCCGCCGCCTTCCAGCGCGACCGCGAATGCTCGCCCAGCGCGGCGGCGACCTTGCCATCCACCGCCATGGTTGCATCGTGCCACGGGTGATAGCGGCGCTTGGTCGTAGGCCGCCGCCGATGCTCGTCGCCGTCCAGATGCCCTCGCGTGTCCCAGCGATCCCCAGTCATGTCGATCCCGCCGCAGAACGCGAGCCTGTCATCGATCGTTACGATCTTATGATGATGACTGGCGCCGACGGCATGGGCGCCGTCCAGCTTGAAGTGGATCTGGCTGTTCGCAGCCCACCGTGCGAGGCGCAGGACAGTAGTCCCGCGTCCGAGCAGCTTAATGGCTCCGATGTCCCACTTGAGGATGTGGATCTGCAGCCCCGGCCGGTTTTTCGGCAGCCATGACAGGAATGCGCCAAGCTCGACCGGCGCTCCGTCGTCGGCTTCGAAATCCAGGCAGATCCGAGTATCGAAGTCCCAGCCGATGAGCAGGATCTGCTTTTCCGCGCGCAGCATCGCTTGCCGTGCGAGCCGGAAATAATCGGCGGCATCGACGATCAGGCTCGCGCGATCGGCACGCTCGACCCGCCAGCAGTTGCGCCCGGGTTCTGGGAGAGGGGTTTGCTCGGCGCTGCTCATCCTTGCCTAACGCCGCATCGCGGCAGCGGTTTCGCCGCCGAAACGGCTATCGCGGAACGACCGAAATGCCTTCTCGTTGGCTGCAGCAGATGGAAGCTCCAACCGCATCCTCCCGCGCCGCCGCCTGGGCGGTTCATCTCTTCTCCGCGAGCGGCGCGGTGCTTGCATTGCTGGCCGTGCTTGCGATTCAGGGCCATCGCTGGACGGAGGCAATGCTGTGGCTGTTCGCGGCGCTGGTCGTGGACGGCGTCGACGGCACGATGGCCCGCGCGGCGAGGGTGAAGGACCTTGCCTCGCGCGTCGACGGCGCCGTGCTCGACCTCGTCATCGACTATCTCAACTACGTTTTCGTCCCGACCCTGTTCATTCTGGAAGCCGGACTGCTGCCAAACGCCGTGGCCCTGCCGCTCGCCGCGCTCATCCAGCTGTCGTCCCTCTATGTTTTCGCCCGTCGCGACATGAAGACCGACGACAATTACTTCCGGGGCTTCCCCGCGCTGTGGAACATCGTCGCGCTCTACCTCTACGCGGCGGGATTGGACCCGGGCATCGCGGGGGCCGTCGTGGCGGCGCTTGTCGTCCTCACCTTCGCGCCGATCCATTTCGCCCATCCCTTCCGAGTACGGGACTATGGGGCATTGCTACCGATCACCGCACTGATTTGGGCGTTCTCCACCCTCGCGCTGCTCGTCGATTCGCCTGCCCGGAGCATCCTGCTCGCGGTGTCCGCCATCAGCGCTCTCATCATTGTCGGTCTCGGGCTCTGGCGCACCGCGGGCGGGCCCAAGGCTCAGAGCGCCAGCAACTCCTCCGCGCTTAGCGACAGCACGTCGGCTACGGTGCGCTCGAGGGAGTCCGAAACCAGGTAAAGCGGCTGGAATGCGTCGTGCCGGTAAGGCGTCCGAACCGCCCGTTCGATCGAGAAGGGCAATCGTTCGACCGCGGCACTTTCCAGGCTGAAATGCGCCTCTCCGAAGCTCGACGCGAGGCCCGCGCCCAGGATCTTCGTCTCGCGATGTTCGCGGGCGAGGCCGAACTCCACCGTGTGCCAGTAGACTCGAGCCGCGCGCTCGCCCTCGCCGGCGGCGCAGGCGGCTACGCCAAGCTCGCCCACATGCCGCGCCATCTCGGCGAATTCATGGTCGGCGAGCATCGGAATGTGCCCGAACATGTCGTGAAAGCAGTCGGGAGCTTCGAGGTAGTCGAGCTGATCGCGTGTGCGGATGAAGTTGCCGACCGGAAAGACACGCTCGGACAGCATGGCGAAGAAGATGTCGTCCGGCACCAGCCCGGGCACGGCGACCGTTCGCCAGCCGGTCCGCGGCTCGAGGATCGCATTTAGCCCTTCCACGTCCGGAACGCCGGGATGCGACAGGCGCAACAGGTCGATGCCGTCGAGAAAGGGCGAAATCACCCGCGAGCCGAGCAGTTCGACCTGGCGCGCGAACAGAAGATCCCAGACCGCATGGTCCTCGGGCGTGAACGCATCCCAGCATTGCGGGACGACATAGTCTTCCCATCTTCTCGCTGGCGCGTCCTTGGCAATGCGTTCCTGAAGCATCGGGCTTCCTTCGGTTCGGGCAACAAAAAACCCGCCGGGCGGAAGCCGAGCGGGTCGAGGTTGGTCGTCTGAACTAGGCGCGCGTCAGCCGATCCCAACCTCGTCGGGATAGTAATAGACGGCGCTGATCGTGCGGCGGTTCATTGCGGTCGCGTATCTCACTTCAAGCATGAACAGGCAATGGCTGGTCCCGTTCCGCGGTAATGGCTGTAAGCAAAGCGACAGGTTCGCGCCGCTAATGTCGCTCCAAACAGTCAGGGGAAACGTATGAAACGCCGCAGACTTCTCACGATCCTGGCTCCACTCGCGCTTCTCGCGATGGCGGAAAGCGCGGCCGCGGCGACCTTGGTGGTGACCAAGACGGCCTATTGCGGCTGCTGCAAGCACTGGGTCGAGCATATGAAGAAGGCGGGCTTTCAGGTGGAGGTCCGCGAGGTCGAGGATGTCGCTCCTACCCGCGCGCGCCTCGGCGTGCCGGACGCCCTGCGCTCCTGCCATACCAGCGAGATCAGCGGCTATGCGATCGAGGGCCATGTGCCCGCGACCGACGTGAAACGGCTGCTCGCCACCAAGCCCAAGGCGGCGGCCGGCATCGCGGTTCCTGGAATGGTCATGGGCTCGCCGGGCATGGAGCATGGCGACCATAAGGAGCCTTACAAGGTCGTCCTGTTCGACAAGGCCGGGAAGACGAAGGTCTTCGCCTCGCACTAGGCGAGGTGTGCGATCCAGTTCGTGAGCGCGTCGAGCGCTTCCGCCTCCGCGTCGGCGGACGTTCGACCGCTCTTCGCCGCGACTCTGAAGCTGTGGTCTGCGTGCTGGACCAGATGCAGTGTCGCCCAATCGCCAAGGCCTTCGACAACCGGCTTCAGAAGCTCGACGTCGGCCAGTGCATCGCGGTCGCCCGAAACGAACAGCATCGGTACCTCGACTCGCGCAAGATGCTCGGCTCGCTCTATCCCCGGCTTGCCCGCGGGATGAAGCGGGAAGCCGAGGAATGCGAGGCCCTTTACGCTGGGAAGCGGCGTCTCAGCCTGTGCCTGCGAGGTCATTCGCCCACCGTAGGACCGCCCCCCGGCAAACAGCGGCAGGTCCGGCGCGAGCCGCACCGCTTCCGCCGCCGCCGCGCGCACCACTGCATGCGCGAGCTTGGGAGCGTCGGGGCGCTTCGAGCCCTTCTCCATGTAGAGGAACTGATACCGCAGCGTCGCAATACCGCGCTCCGCAAGACCTTGCGCATTGGACTCCATGGTCTTGTGAGTCATCCTCGCGCCGGCGCCATGGGCGAACAGGTAGAGCGCCTTGGCATTCGCGGGCCGCAGCAACAGACCAGAAACCTGTTCATCGCCGGCGCTGATTTTCAGCGTTTCCATAGTTCGCCCGAATGAGCGGACCTCACTGTGACCCATCAGGCATGCGAGGCCGCAGTCATCGCATCAGGCAGGTCCCGCCGCCCTCACCCCAATTCACCATGGCCTCGCAAAGGGACTTCATCTCATTGTACAGGTCGGCCCTGCGCTTGGCTTCACGGTTGCTGTATTCGTCCTGCAGCTCGCGGGTCTTCCACTGGGCTGCTGTGAGGCAGACCTGCTGCTTAAGCCGAGTTCCCGTGACATTCAGGTTCTTGCAGGTGACGCTCCCCGACGGATCTCGGGTCCCGGTGACGACGACCGCTCCGTCGAGCGTCAGGGCAAGCGCCATTCGATAGACGCCTTCCGCAAGCAAGCCGCGCAGCTCGGCCTTGCCGAGATCGAGCCGCTCTCCTTCGTTAAGGCATGGCGATAAGGCCGGCTTGAGCTCGGAAATTATTCTCGCTTCATCCGCACTGCCGGCCGCTGTCTGAAGCAAGCCCACGGATCGCGTTGAATCCACGGATGCAACGCAGGCCCCGAACGCGGCCAGGTACAGCCGCTTCCGGCCTTCGGCATCCAAGGAAGCAAGCTCGGAGGTGTCGAACGTGAAGACCTCGATCGTTTCCCGTTTCGGTCGTGCTCCGATCGAGCCGAAATCCGCTTTGAACAGCTGCTCGGCGAGGGCTCCGCGCAAGGACTGAGAATCGTTCGAAGGCGGGGCGCAACCCTTGCGGGCAAACTCGGCCAGCACTTCGGACTCCTCGTCCGATCCCGGCTGCGTCGCGAGCATCTCCGCGCCGTCGTATTTCTGCACCGCGCACGACGCGAATTGCTGCGTCGCAGCGGATGGCCCGGCGCTCGGAGGCGCTCCTCCGGCCACGGATGTCCACGTCAATGCGACCGCCAGGGTGGACAGGAACAGCGAACTCTTCATCCCGGATCTCCTTTCGGCGCCTGGGCTTCCTGTGCGGTGGGAGCACAGCTCATGCGCAGTCGTTTTGCAGCATTATCATAGCTGATGCTGCTGCAGCGGTTGAGATTGTCGCGTGCAATCATCAGCCAAAAGTGCGGAGCGCCGTAAATGCGGCCTCGCTCGCCCGTAACCACGACGTCATCCTCGTCTTCGTCTTCTATCCGTGCGACGGCAGCCTGCTGTTCCGGCAGGTAATAGCTGCCGCGGTCGTCGGACACGCGGACGGTCAGCTTAGACAAGGAAAGGCCGTTCACCGACAGGGGTTCGCCGAGCACCATTTTGCGGACCGGACGAGAGATTCCGTATCGAACCGGATACGTGAAGACGTCGCCTTCCCAGAGGCCGTTGCGGCGTTTCGCGATCACGGAAGCCGCGGCTCCGGTGGCGGTCGTGAGATCATCCTGAAGCGTGAAGCGAGTCAGGATGATCTGACCTCCGAACGACAATTCGTGATAGAGGCCGCGCTCCCGATCGAAGCGCATCGGCAGCTCGATGATCTTTTCCGCGCTGCTCGGCGTCCTCAAGCGCATGGTGACCCGATCGCGCGGAACGTTCGCAGGATTCACGATCCCGTCTGCGCCCCTGATGGATTCGCCTTTGAACCAGATGACCGGTCGCGAGGCGATGATCGTGCCGAACGTGAACTTTTCCGACCGCGTCTTGCCCTTGAGCCTCATGGGCCCGACGGCGAACGTTGCACCACGCGTGCCCACCAGCCCTATTCGCTTCGCCGCGCTGCCGTTGAGCAGGACATACCAGGGGGCGCCCGGGTCGACCTTCAGGCGAACGGGCTGGCCCCGCACAAGCGTTTCGACCACGAATTCGGATTGCGAATCGAAGATCGCTTCGTCGATCAGCCCGGAACGAGCGGTGGTGGTGCAGCCAGAGGTCAGAACTGCGCCCACGCTGACCAGGGTGATGAGACAGGCGAGACTCACAACACGACGCATTCGGAAGACTTTAGCGATCAATCTTCCGCATTCCAGACCTGTTATAAACTGGGGTTAACCCAGTCCGTTGATCGCCTCGGCAAGCCTGCGGTCGCGCTCGGTCACCCCGCCGGCGTCATGGGTCGTCAGCCGGAATTCGACGCGGTTCCAGACATTCGTGAACTCCGGGTGGTGGTCCACTTTCTCGGCGTGCATTGCAACGCGAGTGAGAAAGGCAAAGGCTTCCGAGAAGTCCTTGAACTTGAAGCTTCTGGTCAAGGCATTCCCGCCTTCTTCGAGGCTCCAGCCGTCGGGTATGTCGCTCATCGGCGGGATTTTACGCCTCAGCCCACCGAACTTGCAATGGAACGGCCGCAGGAGCAGTTGGGCCGCGAAGGAGATTTCAATGGCAACGCAGGTCGTTGAAAAGGGTCCGCTGGGCCTAGAAAACCCGATGGGAACCGACGGGTTCGAATTCGTCGAATATACCGCGCCCGACATCGAGCTTCTGCGCTCGCTCTTCACCAAGATGGGCTTCCCCGAGGTCGCGCGGCACAAGACCAAGAACGTCACCCTGCACAAGCAGGGCGACTGCAACTTCGTCATCAACGCGGAGCCCGGCAGCTACGCGGAGCATTATGCGAGGGACCATGGCCCGAGCGCCTGCGCGATGGCCTTCCGGTTCAAGGACGCCAAGGCAGCGCATGAGCGCGCGCTGCAACTTGGTGCCACCAACGTCGAGGTGAAGGTCGGCGACGGCGAGCTGAACATCCCGGCGATCGAAGGCATCGGCGGTTCGCGCCTCTTCTTCGTCGACCGCTACGGCGACCAGTCGATCTACGACGTCGATTTCGACTTCCATCCGGACTGGCAGCAGCGGATGGCCGATGCGGACTCCAAGCTCACTTACATCGACCACCTCACGCACAACGTGAACCGCGGAAATATGTCGACCTGGGCCGACTTCTATGAGCGGCTCTTCAACTTCCGCGAGATCCGTTACTTCGACATCGAAGGGAAGGTCACGGGGCTCTTCTCAAAGGCGATGACCTCGCCCTGCGGCAAGATCCGCATCCCGCTCAACGAGAGCCAGGACGACAAGAGCCAGATTGAGGAGTTCCTTCGCGAATATAAGGGCGAGGGCATCCAGCACATCGCGCTCGGCACTTCGGACATCTACGATAGCGTCGACATCATCCGTGAGCGCGGAATTCCGTTCCAGGATACGCCCGACACCTATTTCGAGATGCTCCCGCAGCGCATCAAAGGCCACGACGAGAGCATCCCCGAACTGGAGAAGCGCCGGATCCTGATGGACGGCGCCCCGACCGAGGGCCAGGGCCTGTTGCTGCAGATCTTCACCCAGAACGTCATCGGCCCGATCTTCTTCGAGATCATCCAGCGCAAGGGCAACGAGGGCTTCGGCGAGGGCAATTTCAAGGCTTTGTTCGAGAGCATCGAGCTCGACCAGATGCGTCGCGGGGTGATCTGACCCGAATGACCGAAGCTTTCATTTGCGACGCCATTCGGACGCCGATCGGGCGGTACGCGGGGGCGCTTTCGTCTGTCCGCGCCGACGACCTCGCGGCGATTCCGATCAAGGCACTGATTGAACGCAATCCAGGCGTCGATTGGGCCGAGCTCGACGACGTGATCTACGGCTGCGCCAACCAGGCCGGCGAGGACAACCGCAACCTTGCGCGCATGGCGGGGCTGTTGGCGGGCCTGCCGGACAGCTCGGGCGGAGTAACGCTCAACCGCCTCTGCGGTTCGGGTCTCGATGCGGTCGCTATGGCGGCTCGGGCGATCCGCGGCGGCGAGTCCGACCTCATCATCGCCGGCGGCTCGGAAAGCATGAGCCGCGCGCCTTTCGTCATGGCCAAGGCGACGAGCGCCTTCGACCGCAATGCGGAAATGTACGACACGACCATCGGCTGGCGCTTCGTGAACCCGAAGATGAAGGCGGCCTACGGCGACGACACCATGCCGAGCACCGGCGAGAATGTCGCCCAGGAGTTCCAGATCAGCCGCGAGGACCAGGACGCCTTCGCGCTTCGCAGCCAGGAACGCGCTGCCGCGGCGCAGGCGAACGGCCGGTTGGCGGCAGAAATCGTCGTCGTCGAAATCCCGCAGCGCAGGGGAGATCCGGTCATTGTGGACAAGGACGAGCACCCTCGAGCAACCACCCTCGAAGCTCTCGGGAAGCTGAAGCCGATCGTTCGCCCCGACGGCACGGTCACTGCCGGCAATGCTTCGGGCGTGAACGACGGTGCAGCCGCGATCATCATCGCGTCGGAAGAAGCAGCGAAGCGCAACGGCCTTACGCCTCGCGCTCGTGTTCTCGGGGCTGCCGTCGCTGGCGTTCCCCCGCGCATCATGGGCATCGGTCCGGCTCCCGCTAGCGAGAAACTGCTCAAGCGGCTGGGCCTCCAGATCCGCGACATGGACGTGATCGAACTCAACGAGGCGTTCGCGGCTCAGGGCTTGGCCGTCCTTCGTCAGCTCGGCATCGCAGACGATGACGCGCGCGTGAATCCCAACGGCGGCGCAATCGCTTTAGGCCATCCGCTGGGTATGTCAGGCGCTCGCCTGGCGCTCACCGCGACCGAGGAGCTTCAGCGGAACGGCGGAAGGCTGGGCCTTGCCACCATGTGCATCGGTGTTGGCCAGGGAATCGCTCTGGCGCTGGAACGGGTGTAAACCCTCCGGCGTGAGCAATGTCGCGGTGCTGGACGAGACGGCGATCATGGCCGTGCTCGACGAGGTCATGGATCCCGAGATTCCGGTCGTCTCGATCACCGATCTCGGCATCGTCCGCGGGTTCGCCGACGACCCTCCGCGGGTTCGCGTCACTCCGACCTACACCGGTTGCCCCGCGACCATCGCCATCGAGCATCTGATTCGCGACGCGTTGGACAAGTCGGGCTTCGATTTCGTCCACCTCGAGCGAACGTTGTTCCCGCCCTGGACGACCGAGTGGATCACCGAGCGCGGCCGGCAGCGGCTTCACGATTACGGAATTGCGCCGCCCACAGCGTCAGCGACCGCGCAATGTCCCCAATGCGGCTCCAGCGATACCGTCGAGATCAGCCGCTTCGGCTCAACACCATGCAAGGCGCAGTGGCAGTGTCGCAGCTGCCTGGAGCCATTCGACCGCTTCAAGTGCCACTAGGACAGTAGGGCGAGCAGGGCGAAGGTCGCGAGCCAGTGCTCGCCCATATAGTCGCCCGCGACATGCGGCATTGCGGCCTCGAGATGCACTTCAGCCGTGTCATAGGCCAGCTGGGCCTCGTCGCCCGGAAGCAGCGGCGCCAGGCTCCGCCAGCACCAGCCGCGGCTGAGGTTGAGCCCGTCGAGATGGGCGATCTTCCCGTCGGACCGATCGCTGACGAAGGCAGGCATGAACAAAGTCGCCGGCTCACTCGTGTCCAGCTTCGGAAAGAATCCGCCGAACCAGCCGTGAAATTCGGGCTCGGTCAGACAGCGCGCCATGCACAAGGCTTCAATTAGCGCTGGCGAGAGGAACTCGTCGCCGCCCGGTTCCCAGGCCTGGCAGTCTCGGTCATTCTCAAACCAGTCTCGCGCCTTGCCGCAGATCGCCTCGGCCAGCCCCTCATCGAACTGCTCCGCCCATTCGAGCGACAGGACCATCGCAAACGGCGTGTTGAAGTGGGTGCCGACACGGATCGGGTAGGTGAGCACGCCCAGATAGTCGCGCAGCCGCTCGGCGAACGCCCGGGCAAGCGGCTCCAGTGCATCCGCCCAGCCGGCATCGGCGTGCCGCGACGCCTCCAGGTGAAGCTGCAGCAGCCAAGCCCAGCCATAAGGGCGCTCGAACCCGCGGCTCAGGGGCCGCTGCAGATAGGCCAGCTCGGCGCCGACCTTTTCGGCCGTGAAGCTGCTGTCGGCGAGCTTCTCGATCGCGTGCGCCTCGTCGGTGTCGGGGAACAGGCGCCGAAGCGTGAGCAGGGTCCACCAGCCGTGGACACAGCTGTGCCAGTCGAAGCTGCCGAAGAAGATCGGGTGCAGCGCATGAGGCGCGAGGGCATCCTCGTCCGACCCGAGAACATGGTCGAGCTTGTGCGGATATTCCTGCCGCACATGGCCGAGCGCGATCCTGGCGAAGCGCGCCGCAGTGTCCGCATCAAGGCTGAAACGACTCATCGGAAGGCTGCGAAATACAGGATCAGGATGTTCACGGCGAGCAACGGAAGTGCAGTGAGGATTTGCGCACGGATGACGCCGTACTGATTCTTCAGCTCGAGAAGCGCCGCGGGCACCAGATTGAAGTTGGCCGCCATTGGGGTCATCAACGTTCCGCAGAAGCCCGCGAGCATGCCGACGGCTCCGACCACCGCCGGATCGCCTCCATAGGCCTGGATCAGCAGCGGGGCGCCGATCGCCGCGATCATTACCGGGAAGGCCGCGAAGGCGTTACCCATGATCATCGTGAACAGGGCCATGCCGAGGGCGAACACCAGGACGGTCGCGAAGACATTGCCCTTCGGAATGACCATTCCGGTCAGCGCGCCGATGATGTCGCCGATTCCCGCCGCCGCGAACAGAACGCCGAGCGCCGCCAGCATCTGAGGCAGTACCGCAGCCCAGCCGATAGCGTCGATCAGCCTGCGGCCCTCCTGCAATGGAGCGATCGCGGGAGGTCTCAGCCAGGCGAAGATGCTGCCGATCGCGAGCAGCACTCCGAGCCCGAGGAAGACGTAGGTCTCGCGCTTCGCCTCGATCCAGCCGAAGCCGCCGGCGGGCGTATAATTGTAGATGAGCGTGCCGATCAGCGCGGTCGCCGGGATGATCAGCGCCGGCAGGAACAGCTTGTTTCCGAGCTTTCCCGACCAGGCCTCGCGCTCCGCATCGCTGGTCGTCGGCGGGTGGCTGCGGCCGATGAAGCCGAAGCCCGCGAGTCCGGCAAGGCCGAGCACAAGCAGTCCGTTCCCGAAGTCGCCGATGAAGTCGCCGCCCAGCAGGCTCAGCGCCATCAAGCCCCAGAAGGCGGCATTGCCGAACCGCTTCGGATTCGACCGGTCGAGCGCGCTGAGTAGGGCGAAGGCCGCGAACATCGCGCCGGCCAGAGTGTAGAGCCAGTGCAGCGTGATCATCTGCGCCGCCCCAGCTTGCGGTCGAGGCAGATGAGGCGGAGCCCGTGAATGATGAACGCGGCGATGGCGCTAGGAATCGCCCACAGCGCGAGTTGCAGCGGCGTCAGCTCATAGCCGTAGGTCGAAAGCGTCGCCTGGATGAGCACGATCGAGCCGATCGCGAAGAAAATGTCCTCACCGAAGAACAGCCCGACATTGTCGGTTGCGGCGGAATAGGCCTTCACCTTCTCGGCCGTCTCTTCGTCCAGCTCGCCATGCTGCTTCTCCGCAGCGGCCAGAGCCATGGGAGCCACCAGCGGGCGCACGGTCTGCGGATGGCCCGCCGTGGAGTGCAGACCGATAGCTGCGGTGATCTGGCGGTAGATAAGATAGAGCAACAACAGCTTGCCGGTGGTCGCGTTACGAAAGCCGCGGATGACAGCCGCTGCCCGCTGCTGAAGCCCATAGCGTTCGAGCAGGCCGATGACCGGCAGTACGATCCACACGATCGCGATGATGCGATTGTCGCTGAACGCCTTCCCGAAGGTCGAGATGACCTCGACCAGGTCCATGCCGCCGAGCAGCCCGGTCACGATCGCCGCGGCGGTGACGACGAGCATCGGATTGAGCTTCAGCGCGAAGCCAAGGACGACGAGCGCAATGCCGAGCAGCGGCCAGTAGCTCATTCAGGCACTCCGAAGCCGCCGCCGCCGGGCGTCTCGATGACGAAGCGGTCGCCAGGCTGCATCTCCGCCGCGTCGGTCGCCGTCAATTCCTCCATGCTTCCGTCGACGCGCTCGACCCAGTTGCGGCCGGGCAGAGCGTCGCCTCCACCCGCCAAGCCCTTCGGCGCGACCCGCCTCCGGTTGGCGAGCATGTTCGCGCGCATCGGCTCGAGGAAACGGACGTCGCGGATCACGCCATCGCCGCCACGATGCGCACCCTCGCCCCCGGACCTACGACGGACTGCGAACCGCTCCAGCCGAACAGGCAGCCGCGTCTCCAGCACCTCCGGATCCGTCAGCCGGCTGTTCGTCATGTGGGTCTGAACGGCGCTCGTCCCGTCGTGGTCGGGCCCGGCGCCCGATCCTCCGGCGATCGTCTCATAATATTGGTGCCGCTCATTGCCGAAGGTGAAATTGTTCATCGTTCCCTGGCTCGGAGCGAGGCGGCCGGTCGCGGCGAACAGCGTGTCAGTGACGACCTGGCTGGTCTCGACGTTCCCGGCGACGACCGCCGCTGGATATTTGGGAGCCAGCATGCAGCCATCCGGCACGACCAGCCTGATGGGACGGAGGCAGCCGTCGTTCATCGGGATCGGATCATCGACCAAAGTCCGGACGACATAGAGCGATGCTGCGCGGACGATCGAATAAGGCGCGTTGAAATTGTCGGGCTGCTGCGCGCTCGTCCCGGTGAAGTCGAACGTCGCCGAGCGCGATGCTCTGTCGATGCCGATCTGCACCGACACACGTGCGCCATTGTCCATCTCATATTCGAACGCGCCATCGTCGAGCCGGTCGAGCAATCGCCGCACGGACTCCTCCGCGTTGGCGAGGACGTGCCGCATGTAGGCGGCAATGACTTCGGGGCCGTAGTCGCCTGCGGTCGCGGCGAGCACTTCCGCTCCGCGCACGCAGGCGGCAAGCTGCGCCTTCAGGTCGGAAATGTTGCGGTCGATGTTCCGGGCCGGCCACCGGCCCGATCCGAGCAGCGCTCGAACCTCGCTTTCGAGGAAGCGACCCTCATCGACGAGTAGCGCATTGTCGATCAGCACCCCTTCTTCGTCGATCGAGCGGCTGTCGGGCGGCATCGACCCGGGCGCGATCCCGCCGATGTCCGCATGGTGGCCACGTGCGGCTACAAAGGCGGACGGCCCGGCGTCTTCCTCGCCGTAGAAGACCGGAACGATCACCGTAATGTCCGGCAAATGCGTTCCGCCCCGATAGGGATCATTGAGCACATAGGCATCGCCGCGCCTGACGCCGCGTCCGTCTCGCGGTCCGCCTCGCGTCTCGATGATCGTGCGGATGCTTTCGCCCATTGATCCGAGGTGCACCGGGATGTGCGGCGCGTTGGCGATCAGCGCACCTTCCGCATCGAAGATCGCGCAGGAGAAATCGAGCCGCTCCTTGATGTTCACCGAAGTCGCCGTGGACTGCAGCGCGACGCCCATCTCCTCGGCGATCGCCATGAAGAGGTTGTTGAAGATTTCGAGCATCACCGGATCGGCATCCGTGCCGATCGCATGAGCTCGTTGTGCGGGCGACGAACGAGTGAGGATGAGCGTTCCGTCTTCCGCGCGCTCGGCCCGCCAGCCTGCCTCAACGACCATCACGGACGAAGGATCGGTGATCAGCGCCGGGCCATCGACACGTTGCTCCTCTGACAGCCGCTCGCGGGCGAAGACGCGCCAATCTCGGACCGCGCGTGCTTCCGTCCCTTCGCCCGGTGGCTGAGTGAAAATCGCCTCCGTGCCGGTATGCGCGACGGCCTCGACGATCAGCGCGTCGAGGATGATTTCGCCGTCTTCGTCGACATAGCCGAAGCGTCGCCGGTGCAAATCTGCGAACGCAGCACGCATCTCCGTTTCCGGCCCGAGTTCGACTTCGAGCGTCGTGTCGCTTCCCGTCAGCCGCAGGCGAGCGCGGCGCTTGAGTTCGATCCGGACCGCCTCCACGCCTTGGTCGATCAACGCGGCCCTCGCCGTCGCCTGCAGCGCACTCAGCGGTCCCGAGAAATCCTCACTGAGCGGCTTCACCACTCCGGCCTCGCGGATCGCCTTCACGTCGGCGAGACCGATTCCATACGCCGACAGAACGCTCGCAAGCGGGTGGACCAGGATGCGCTCGATCCCGAGAGAATCCGCAACACGGCATGCGTGCTGGCCTCCCGCTCCGCCGAAGCAGGCGAGCGTGTAGCGGGTGACGTCGTGGCCGCGTGCGATGGAGATCTTGCGGATCGCATTGGCCATGTTGTCGACGGCGATCCGCAGGAAGCCCTCGGCGATCTCGGCCAACTCCAGCCGACGCCCAAGCGCTTGCTCGACCTGGTCCGCCACCTCGCTCAGCCGCTTCTCCGATGCGGCCGGATCGAGGGGTTCGTTCCCGCCCGGACCGAAGACTGCGGGGAATTCCTCCGGCACGATCCGCCCGAGGAACAGGTTGCAGTCCGTGACGGTCAGCGGTCCGCCGCCGCGGTAGCAGGCCGGACCCGGCTTCGCCCCGGCGGACTCCGGGCCGACGCGAAAGCGCATTCCGTCGAAGCGGCAGATCGACCCGCCTCCCGCCGCAACCGTACGGATCTGCATCATCGGCGCACGGATGCGGACGCCGGCGACCGTGCTCTCGTCGGCGAGCTCATAACGGCCGGCAAAATGCGACACGTCGGTCGAGGTGCCGCCCATGTCGAAGCCGATGAGCCGCTCCTCTTGGGAAGATGCGACCATTCCAACGACACCGCCCGCGGGACCCGAGAGGATCGCATCCTTACCGCGAAATGCGCTGGCGTCGGTGAGCCCGCCGTTGGACTGCATGAACTGAAGCTTCGCTCCCCCGGGCAGTCCGCCCGCGACGCGCTCGACGTAACGGCGCAGGATTGGCGACAGGTAGGCGTCGACGACCGTCGTATCGCCGCGTCCTACCAGCTTGATCAGCGGTGCAACTTCGTGGCTCACCGATATTTGCGTGAATCCAAGCTCACGCGCGATCTCCGCAATACGGCGCTCATGCTCGGTGAACTTCCACCCGTGCATCAGCACAACCGCGAGAGCGTCTATTCCGATTTCGCGAATGCGTTCCAGATCGGCTCGTGCCCGTTCCTCATCGAGCGCAGTTACGATCCCGCCATCCGCGCCGAC
>Ga0307410_10000173_pt1 | contig 23612 bp, 20 predicted proteins | sample 322Ometagenome_3_FD_203707 | JGI IMG/M metagenome (GOLD analysis project Ga0307410, IMG submission 203707) | Maize rhizosphere microbial communities from greenhouse at UC Davis, California, United States - 322HYB-O-3 | ecosystem: Host-associated > Plants > Roots > Rhizosphere > Soil | place... | reverse complement strand
CACATGATTCTCATGCAGAATTATCAATAAAGGCTTTAGAAAAAGGCAAACATGTTTTATGCGAAAAACCGATTGCATTATCTTATAAGGATGCCATTAGTATGATTGAAGCTTCCAGAAAGAACAGTAAATTTTTTATGGAAGCATTCTGGACAAGATTTATTCCTTCTGTTCAGGATGCCCTGAGTAAAATACAAACGGGAGAAATAGGTGACATAAAATATATCAACGCCGATTTTGCTTTTTATGTAAATGAATTAGAAGGAAATAGAATGACGGATAAGAATAGAGGCGGAGGTGCACTGTTTGATATCGGCGTTTATCCATTATTTCTTGCCTATATCATACTCGGAATTCCTCAGGAAATTATGGCAAAATCAACCTATCATACTTCTGGAGTTGATTTGCAGACCAGTATGATTTTGCAATATGAATCTGCTCAGGCAGTTCTGCATGCCGGTTTTGTTTCAGAATCTGATATGAAAGCTACAATTAGCGGAAGTAAAGGAAGGATTGAATTAAATTCTCCGTGGTTTATGGCAGATGGTTATTCCTTATTTAAAAATAATCAGGAAGCTGTTTTCAAACTTCCCAATTTAGGAAAAGGTTATGCGCATGAAGCCATTGAATGTCATAACTGCATTAGAAACAATACAATAGAAAGTAAGCAGTGGTCACATCAGAATAGTTTGGACTTAAGCAAAATAGTTGATGAAATCAAAAATCAGATAGGACTAGATTTTTAAAATTATATTTTGTAGTAAAAAGATTATAAATTAAATATTTTTAGTTAGTTTTAGAAATATTTAATGAATAAATTTTTATGCTGATTAAAGTTTACGGAAGTGCCGTTTTTGGAGTAGAAGCCACAACAATTACCGTTGAGGTAAATATGGATAAAGGAATTGGTTATCATTTAGTTGGGCTGCCGGATAATGCCATAAAAGAAAGTAGTTATCGTATTGCGGCAGCGTTAAAGAATAATGAATATGCAATGCCCGGCAAGAAAATAACAATCAATATGGCGCCTGCCGATCTTAGAAAAGAAGGTTCTGCATACGATTTGCCTTTAGCAATCGGAATTTTAGTGGCATCAGATCAGATAAAAGCACCCGAAGTTGATCAGTATATTATTATGGGAGAACTTTCGCTCGACGGAAGTCTGCAATCCATAAATGGAGCTTTGCCCATTGCAATAAAAGCCAAAGAAGAAGGCTACAAAGGTTTTTTTCTTCCAAAACAAAATGTAAAAGAAGCAGCTATCGTTGCAGGTTTAGATGTTTATGGAGTTGAAAACTTACAACAGGTGATTGATTTTTTTGAAGGAAAAGGAACTCTGGAACCCACAACAATTGACACCAGAGTGGAATTTTACAAAACACTCGATTTTCCTGAATTTGATTTTTCTGATGTCCGGGGACAGGAAAGTATAAAACGCTGTATGGAAATCGCTGCAGCCGGAGGACACAATATCATTTTAATTGGTCCTCCCGGAGCAGGAAAAACAATGCTGGCAAAAAGATTACCAAGTATTCTACCGCCTATGACTTTGCGCGAAGCACTTGAAACTACTAAAATTCATAGTGTGGCAGGAAAATTAAAGGAAGTAGGTTTAATGAATCAAAGACCATTTCGAAGTCCGCATCATACTATTTCAAATGTTGCGCTGGTTGGCGGAGGCAGTTATCCGCAGCCTGGTGAAATTTCGATGGCACATAATGGTGTTTTGTTTCTGGATGAATTACCGGAATTTAAGCGTGACGTCCTCGAAGTAATGCGTCAACCGCTCGAAGATCGGGAAGTCACTATTTCTAGAGCCAAATTTACAGTAACATACCCATCATCATTTATGCTGGTTGCCAGTATGAACCCAAGTCCGAGTGGTTTCTTTAATGATCCAAGTGTGCCAAATACTTCTTCACCACACGAAATGCAGCGTTATATGAGTAAAATTTCGGGACCATTATTGGACCGAATCGATATTCATATTGAAGTGACACCTGTTCCTTTCGAAAAATTATCAGACGACAGAAAAGCCGAAAGTAGCGTCGAAATTCGAAAAAGAGTAACCGCTGCACGTGAGTTGCAAACGGTTAGGTTTGAAGAATTGCCAAACATTAATTATAATGCCCAAATGAATACCAAACAAATTAGGGAATTTTGTGCGCTTGACGACAAATCAAAACAATTACTAAAAACGGCAATGGAACGTCTTAATCTTTCAGCGAGAGCTTACGACAGGATTTTGAAAGTAGCCCGCACAATTGCCGATTTAGATGCGTCACAGCAAATTATATCATCTCATATAGCCGAGGCAATTCAATACAGAAGTTTAGATCGTGATGGCTGGCTGGGATAATAAATGGAAATTTTGTCTTGATACTATATGTTAATTGATGCAGTGTCAATTAGCATATAGTATCAAGACAAATTATATTTTTAAACTTTGTCTAATTAAGATTAATTGTCTTCTTAATGTTTATTTGTTCCAAAAAATATTCATCGTGCGAAATAACAATCAGCGTTCCCTGATATTCATTCATTGCGGCAGTAAGGATTTCGATATTCTGTATATCCAGATTATTTGTAGGTTCGTCCAGAATAATCAAATCAGGTGATTCGTTGTTGATAGTAAGGCAACAAAGCATCAATCGCATTTTTTCGCCACCGCTCAAAGAACTACAGGATTTATCCAGATCATTTTGCGAAAACAAAAACCGGTTAAGTCTCATGCGGATATCATGTTCCTGTAATCCCGAAACGTTAAATTTCTCCGCCTGTTCATAAACAGAAAGCTGATTATCAATTAGTGAATAATCCTGATCAATATAAACCGACTTAGATCCTGCTGCGTAAACGTTTCCTTGTTTTGGCATTAGGATTCCGGTAATAATTTTGATCAGCGTTGTTTTGCCTGAACCATTAGCTCCTTTTAGCGCAATTCGTTCTCCGCTTAAAATCTGAAAATTGAGGTCTTCCTTCCAAAGTAAATCATCATTATAGCCATAATTTATATTTGTGGCTGTAAATAATGTTTTACCATGGTGTAAATCGGCATTATTCAAACCAAATTTCATCTTATCAATTTCGGGTAAACCTGAACGTAACTCCTGTAATTCCTGAGAAATTCCACCAATTTTTTCGGCGTGCATGCTTTTGGTTTTAGAAGTGCTGTTTTCGGCATTGTTTCGAAGCGTATTCATCATAATACGCGAAACACCGGCTTTTTCTTGTTTCTTTTTTCCACGTGAATCCAGTTTTTGCTGGCGTTCTATAGTTTCACGTTCCTTCTCTTTTGCTTTCCGTAACGCTTTTTCCTTGCTCTGAATATCCTGACTTAACGCATTATTTTCAATTTGCTTCTGTTCAGTATAAAAGTCATAATTGCCTCCGTAAACAGCGATTCCGTTTTTTGTTAATTCATAAACGCTGTTTAGGAGATTTAGCAATTTTCTGTCGTGACTTACAACAATCAGGGTACCTGTAGAATTCTTAATAAAATTGTACAACAGTGTCCTTCCGGCAAGATCCAGATGATTACTTGGCTCGTCAAGCAGGATAAGCTGAGGCTGGTGAATAGAAATTCCCGCAAGAAAAACTTTTGTCTTTTGCCCACCGCTTAAACTTTCCAGTTTCTGAGTAAAATCCAAATCCTGTAACTGCCAGTAGAGCATAGCTTCTTTGCAACGATCTTCTATTGTCCAGTCGTCATCTAATGTATTTAAATTCGTTTCGGTTACATTGCCCTCGAGAATTTCTTTAAGGGCATTTAACTTATCTTCAACTCGCAAAGCTTCAGCAATGGTAAGATGATTAAATTGCCCAAAAATCTGTGGCACATAATAAGGCTTTGAATCCAATTTTAGCGATCCATCCGAAGCTTGTAATTCGCCTGAAATAATTTTTAATAAGGTAGATTTTCCAACACCATTGTTGCCAATCAATGCAATTTTTTCGTGATTGTTGGCTGTAAAAGTAATTTTGTCAAACAGTAAGTCCCTGTTCGTATGTAGGTATGAGATGTTTTGTAAAGTAAGCATAATTTCTTCTTTAGAGTGAATAATTATAGCAAACCACAATGGGTTTACTATCTAATTTTTCGGGAAGAAATTATTTTTCACATAAGGATTATGTTTCGTTTTTACTTCTGCAAATATAAGAATGTTTTCAAAAGCCTGCAAAATCTTGTTTACAGGCTTTAAAATTTTATTGCTTTTTTGAAATTGCAGAAGAATCCTTTAGTCGTTTTTAGAAATATTCCAGAAACTCATCTTTCTTCGGGTTGCAAAACCTAATTTTTCGTAGAGTTTTATCGCTCCGGCATTAGTTTCGACAACATGCAAAAAAGGAGTTTTATTTTCATCAAAAATGCTATTGACAACATACGCTGTTAATTGTTTGGCATAGCCTTTTCCCGTATGATCCGGATGTGTTACAATAGCGCTTACTTCGGTAAAATTATTTATCTTCATGCGTTCGCCTGCAATTGCGACCAATTGTCCATTGGTGAAAATTCCGTAATAATTACCCAATAAAAATGTTTTGGTTTTAAAATATCCGGGCTGAACCAAATTTACCAAATTGAATAATTGCTCTTTATGGAACTCAGTTAATTTAATGATTTCATTCTCGAATGATATTTGAATTTTTTCGTGAATAATCATCTGAAGGCAAACCAGTTCTTTTACTATTTTTAAAGTATCAGGGATCTTGGGTTTTTCTCCAACAATAAAGAAATTTTCACATAATGAAGCATATTCTTCGGTTGCATATAGAGTACTCTCAGCCTCTGTAAAACCGCCAAAAGGACAATAATCCGGATTATAAAAACGAGTTTCATTATAATCAATAGCAAACTCATGATGGCTTTCTGATAATGAATTCCAAACGGGATTGTCTAATTTGTTTTCTTCAGTAATCATTTTTAATTTAAAGATAAAAAAAATCAACACAACAGGATGTAGAATCTTTCTGTGATTTTCTTATTTATTGCTTTTGATCTTTTAAAGCATAACATAAAGCTATATTTATTGATTAGTGTTTAATTTATTATGTTGTAAGGCAATTCTTTAAATTTAAGCTCTTGATTTCTATTATTATAGAAAAATAAAAATATTTGATTATAAAATAAAAAAATCCCATTCCTGGAGAAATGAGATTTAATTGATTGATGATTGAATTTTTTATTTCGCTCTTTCTGCAAAAATAGCGTCTAAACCTTCTGTGGCAATAGTGAAACCTTCTTTGAAACCCATTTCAATAATCATTTCCAAATCAGATAGTTTTTCATGTTTAATAGCGATGTCAACTATCGTCGATTCACCCTGCTCAGAAAAATTAATATTCCAGTCAGATCTGGGGAACTCTGTATTTAAATTACCTTCGCTGTCACAAAAAGCATCAAGATATTTAAAATTGTCATTTGGAGTGATCGATGTGTAATCTGCTATTGCCCAATGCTCTTCGCCTTCAGGCCCAATCATTGCATATAATCTTCGTCCACCTACCTTAAAATCCATACTTTTTGTTTTCGACTTCCATGGCGCCGGCGCCCACCATTGGTCTAAAATTTCCGGTTCTGTCCAAGCTGCCCAGACATTATCAATCGATGCTCTGAACTCGCGGTTTATATTTACAGTCTTATTTTCCTTATCTATGGTAAAATTCATTAATAGATTTGATTTCATTTTTCTTAGATTTATTTATTAATATTTAATTCAATCTTTTTTGAAACGTTTTATTTTTTTTGTTTCAAAGATTTTATCAAGACCTTGCATAGCACTTGTAAATCCTTCTTTGAATCCCATTTCAATCACTTTTTCTAATTCTGCTAAACTGTCACGTTTTATGGTAATATCTACAACAGTCAAATCGCCTTGTTCAGAAAAGGAAACGTCCCAGTAAGAACTTCCCATGTCTGGGTTCGGGTTAGCATCAGCATCACAAAAAGTAGACGAATGCTTAAAATTTGTTTTAGGAGTTATCGAAGTATAATCAAAAAAGCTCCATCCTTCCTGACCTTCCGGACCAACCATCGCGTACAATCTTCGTCCGCCCTCCTTAAATTCCATACTTTTTGTTTGAGATTTCCATGGAGCCGGAGCCCACCATTGATCCAGGATTTCGGCTTCTGTCCAGGCAGACCACACAGCAGATAATGGTGCATCAAATTCACGTTTTACGTGAACACATTTATTTTCTTTGTCTACGATAAAATCCATTAAAAGATTAGTTTCCATTTTCTTTATTTTTTAAATTAATTAATACTTGATCCAGTTGGGTAAAACGTTTTTCCCAGATTTCCTTAAATTGTTCTAACCATTTATCTATTTCTTTCATTTTGTCTATTTTTAGTTGATAATAGATTTCTCGTCCTTCTTTTTTCTCTTCCAGTAAATCACATTCATTTAAGATCTTAATGTGTTTAGAAACCGCCTGTCTTGTTGTTTTAAATTGTTCTGCTATTGCATTTGGGGTTAATGCTGTAGAGGAGATCAATACCAAAATGGCTCTTCGTGTCGGGTCGGCAATAGCCTGAAATATATCTCGTTTCATTTTGATTTATTTAAATACGCAATCAATCAGTTGCAAATATACGCAACTTTTTAGTTGCGCAATGCTTTTTTATCTTTTTTTTATTTAGCAGGATAAATTTACGAAGCATAACTATTTGTGCCTAAATAAAAAGACAAAAAAAATCCCATCTGCTTTTTAACAAATGGGATAGGAGAGGGCTAGTTTTATGATCTAAATCTATTTCTGACTATAATATTTTTGAGTTTGGCTTTGAGATCTTCTCCGGTATCAAAAACCATTTGCTCGTTATTTGGAAACGGAACGGCACGTTTATTAAAATAGCCCAGATAACTTTCGTCGCAGGCATTTCGGTCACCGCGATATGTAGAATATATATTTTCAAAAATATATTCGCTCGCCACAGGAAAAGATTGCAGTAACTGATTCGATTTTAAGTCGACATAATCCACTTTAGCAGTTACCTGACAAGCTTTGAATTGTCTGAATTCATAGATATTGATTTTCAGAGTTTTAAAATTATCAACTTTTACAGGGCGGCCCAAACTGTCTTTTACGGGATTTCCTCTGCTGTCGGTAAGTGTTCTTACACCATCTTTAACCTGTTTTTCTTTAATAAATTCTTTCTCTTTTATCTGTTCCGGCGAAATGCTTATTTCTCTAAAATTAACAATTAATCCGTAATCGTACGAAATATTTTTTTGTTTAACACTATGATAAACAGTCCATTTGTCATCCAATCCGTAAGTGCTGATATCCAAAAGATCATTCTGCAGCTGTTTCGGAATTATCATATTGGTTTCGTTTGTTGCATAAACGTTTACAAAATCAGTTCCTTTAAATTCTGCATCAAGCATTAACTTTTTAGCATTCTTATAATTCGGATTAATGCTTTCTACAAAACTCAAATCATCAAATGCTTTTCTGGCATTTAGTTTATTTGGAGATTTTAAAAGTACTTGCGCGTTATCATATAAATATTTGGATAAAGCGTTTTTGCTGTTCACAATTTGATCTGAATAATTATCAAAAGGAAACTGCGCCGGTTTTCCCTGTTTCAATAATTGAAGCGGCAACAAAGGCCTGATCTTTTCCTGACGATTATTTAATTGAATGTAAGTGTTGTAGATGCGCTCCAGATTGGCAGGATTTTTTTCTTTCTCCATCATTTCCAGATTACGCAAATCACGGTCTTTAGCTTTGGCAAAAGCTTCTTCGAGGAGATAAACATAATCTTGTTTTCCTTTGGAGTCTTTTTTGGTTTTTAATGCTTCGACAGCACGATTGATAGCACCATCATAATCACCGTCGCTTAAAAGGGACTGCGTTGTTTTTACGCCGCACGAAACTGCTAAAAAAAGGATAGAAACCAGTAAAGTAATTTTTTGCATGAGGTTGCTTTTTGAAGTGTAAATATATCTTTTTTTAACTTTTCAACAACTATGCCTTTTTTTTATTTATCAGAAGCAGAAAATTACTGTTTTCATAATAACCATTAGTCCCGCTTTCGCCTTTATCTCTCCATCCCGATAGCCATCGGGATTACGAGGATACCGGCTCTATCGGGGCTAGGTTAGAGGTTTTTGTTTCATAAGCTGTCTTGTTTAAGTAAGTGTGAGGTACTAAATAATTCCTTACTATTTAAGTGCCAGTGCGGCAGTGGCCCTAAATTATTCCGGCCAGTACAAAACATTAAATTTATGACCATCAGGATCAGAAAATCCAAAGAAATAACCTTTTTCAAAACTTTGCGGTTCAGCAAAAATAGTCCCGCCTGCGTTTTTAACATTCAACAGCCATTGATGTACTTCATCTGTGCTTTCGGCAGAAAGAGAAAAAATAACTTCATTTCCATTTTTTAAGTCAGCAGCTTCATCATTCACCGCCCACTTAAAACGTTCTTTTACAAAAAAATGAATCATAAAATTATCCTCTCCAAACATAAAACTGGTTAGTTCTGTATTTGTGCCATTTGGTTTAAATCCAAGTTCGCTATAGAATTTAGTTGTTCGCTGCAGGTCTTCTACGGCTAAATTGGCCCATATTTTTTTAGTTTTCATAAGATTCTGTTTTAAAAATTAAAACTTATTTCGACTATTGAATAAAGTCTTATACTAAATTTACAAATTATAATTTAACTTAAAAAGGAGATACACTGTCTGTACCTCCTTTTTTAATGAATTTTAATAAATAAAGTTTAGATATACTTCAGCCACCAATGTTGATTTTCTTCTTTATATTTTCCAAACCATAGGCAAGGTTTGTAAAGAATCATCACAACAAAAATCCAGATAAAATAAATTGACCAAAGAGGCAGCCCACTTTCAACACCTTTGGGTCTGCCAAAAGTCCCCGATGCAAATTCCAATTGAGACCAATTAAATCCTTGTAGAATAAGCATAAAGAGAGTTATAATATGAATGACATAAAAATGAATTACAAAATAAAACAAAGGCACTTTTCCGTAGATCAAAGCGACTTTTTTAATTCCGTTTTGAAATTGCTCTGCGAAGGCAAGCAACAAAAACAAAATTCCCAAAGTTACCAGACAAAACAATAGTGAAGGCGGATATTTGGTCACATTCATAAAAGATAAAAATGTGAATACAGCATCTTTCTGTATTGTCCATAAAACCGGATCACCATAAATATTGAGAAACCGAACGACGATAAATAAGCCCAAAGCACTGAGACCAATTTTGACAAATAGTTTTTTCCTTTTCTCTTCTGCAAGCAAAAAGAATTTTCCTGTTGCAAAACCAACCAGCATGATGCCGAGCCAGGGAATTGGCGGATAGCCCATAATAAAAGCCCTGCCGGAAAACGGAATTACTATTGGACTAAAAAATGGCGATAAAACCGCTTTTAAAACCGAGTTTTCTGCAAACGGAATAAGCGGTAAGAGGTTATGAGAAAAGATTATAATCAAGCCGATAATTCCCAATATTTTGGAACGGATTTTTAAAAGCAATCCTAAAAGAATAAACCCAAAACCTATTGCGGCTATTACTTCGAATAAAAGGGTATGAAAACCAATATCGAAAAACAAACCAAAATTGACAATAGTAAATTCAACAACAATTAACCAAAAACCTCTTTTTAATAAATGTTGTCTTTTTTCTGCAATATTGTTTCTGTTCTGAAGCGAAAGATACACTGAAGTTCCTGCCAGAAAAACAAAAATTGGTGCGCATAAATGGGTAATCCAACGTGTGAAAAACAACAAAGGTGTCGTAGTACCCAAATCGGTAGGACTCTGCGTAATAGAATCGACATGCATCAAATCCCGGACATGATCCAGCGCCATAATAATCATTACAATTCCGCGGACTATGTCTATTGATTGCTGTCGTTTCATAATTTTGACTTTTAAATACTTAGTAGTAAATCTAATAAAATATTTTTAAGTATTTAAAAATGAATTACTTTCAGCTAAAGCTTGAGGCAATTAAAAACGATAATTTAGCTTTTCCTGATTTTTACCTGATACACAATTTCCCAAAAGATAATTGAAAAAATAGCATTAGCGAATATCGCGGTTTTAACCTGATACGGATCATATTCTAAAAACAGATGCAAATTGGTAAATTTTAACGCTAAGAATAACGCTAAAGCTGCAATTGCAACAGAAAACAATATGTTTAATAACGGTTTCCATTTTAAAGCCAAAAAAGCATAAATAAGATTTAAGCAGGCAAAACCAAATCCTAAAGTCAGGTAAGGATCAGTTTTTAATATTTCGCCTATTGACAGTAAAAAATGTGTGGCTGTGAGGTATAAAAAGAACATTATTGAATACAGCAGAATTCGTATTTGTGGTTTCATTTTTTATATTTAAGATGAAGACTTTTTAGTACGAAGATAATATTAAATGTTGAAAGCTGTAAACCTTGTGCAAATTACAAACTAAAAGCCTCGTTGATTACGGTAAAAGCGCTTCTATTTTTGCTTCTGATTTTTCTCTGACTGGGCTGTCCGGATGAAAACTCCATATAATCAGAAATTTTCCCTTTACCAGATATTCTTCCGGATGTTCATCGCTTGGCTGGCCTTCTTTTCCCCATAATAATCCCTGCAGAAAGCGATCACCTTTGAACCTGTTTTCAAATTCAAAATACATGATAGACCCACCGTCTGCTTTGTTTTTAAAATTTTGAATGGCTTTACTCTTTACAGTTCCAACAATGTTGCTGTACGTTTCGATGTCGTTATAAAAAGTGCAGGCCTGAGGCGTAACGCAAATATTGCCATCGCTTAAAGTGTAACCGCCTTTCGGAATTTCTTTTGGTTTTAGTTTTAAATCAGCGATGGTCTGGCTGAATGAATTTGTAGCAAATATTAGGAATAATGTTAGTAGGGGAATCGTAATTTTCATGGGTTTTTGGGTTTGATTTGGCTTGCTAAAATAGTATTTTTATTTGAGTTTTTGAAGTTGGTTTTGATGTGGGAAGTAAAAAACGCTATCCGTATGCTAGTGCTATCTGGGAAATTATTCTATACAATATTCTTTAAACAATCCTGATAAATTTCTTCCTTCCATTTTTCAAAAAATTCAATTAAGATAACAAACAATTCTTCGCTTGGATTTTCAGGCTGAAGCTTTTTTAGCAAAGTTCCAATTCGAATATTATGCGATTTTCCAGAATGATTGATAATATAGTCTTGTTTACTCATATCTTCCATAAAGATATCAGCATGTTTTAAGGTTAAAACATCGAGATTAATTATTTTCGAAATTAAATTTTTAATTTCAGAAGGTATTTCGCATTCAAATTGCTTTTCAAATCTTTCCTGATTTCTGCTGTAAAAACGTATGTCAATTTTGCACTCAAAAATCAAATCAATATAGATTCCTACACTTAGTAATCGTTCGCTCCAGCCATCAGAATGATCATAAGAGAAAATATAATCTTCGTTTAATTTGAAATTTCCTGTATTGTCTACTCTGCGTATATCAATTACTTCAAAATTCATTTAGTTTTTGTTTTCGTTCATAAAAAAAGCACAAAGTCAAAAACTTGTGCTTCTTTGTATTTTCTATTTTTTTAGAATATTATTTCCCTTTATATAATTTTTCTAAATATTCATTTTTTTCTTTTTCTGCCTGAACCAAGCGTTCATAAAGTTCAACAACTTTATCAAGAGGATTGAAGTTACAAATATTATTATGCCCAAAATTGCTGTTTGAGACAGAGTCATTAAAAGTATTAAAATAATTAAACACATTTTCTTCAGAAAAACTTTTGATAGCTTCAACCGTAACACCAAGTGCTTCTGCTATATTAGCAAGTTTTTTTTCATCAATTTCCTCACTACCTTCAATTCCGGAAATAGCTTGCTGATTTGTACCAATTGCCTGCGCAAGTGCTTCTTGTTTCATACCTCGAAGTTCTCTGATTCGGCTGATGTTTCTGCCAATATGTTTTGGTTTTGTCTCTGTGCTCATATTTCAAAGGTATTTAAAATTCTTTTACAAAATAGTGATCGGTAAAAAACATTGTTTTTTTGATATTATACTATTTAGTTGTTTTTTTGCTCGAAACAAATATATTATTTTTCTGACAGGAATTAATCATTGCTTTTCCGAAATTTTATTTTCATTGCAATACAGAATTGACTAATATAAATGAGTTTAAAAAAAACTAAAAAACATATAGAAACAGCATCAGGGATAGAGGCGGTATCCTTTTGTGAAGTGGAACGGAGCAAAAGATATAGCCGAAAGCCCGGCCCGGAGGGAGATGCCCAGATTATTAAATTCAAATGCCAAGAGTTGTGGTTACTTTTCGAGATTTCTCCTTACGTCGAAATGACAATACTGTGTGGTTACTTTGCGTGGGCTTCGACTTCGCTCAGCCTGACAAGATTAAGTATAAAAAATCCGTTTTAATCCGTGTTTTCGCAAAGCGAATCCGCGTCATCCGCGTTTAATATTGGCGATTTGCTTTGCGTGGGCTTCGACTTCGCTCAGCCTGACAAGATTGAGTATAAAAAATCCGTTTAAATCCGTGTTTTCGCAAAGCGAATCAGCGTCATCCGCATTCAATATTGGCGATTTGCTTTGCGTGGGCTTCGACTTCGCTCAGCGTGACAAGATTAAGTTTAATATTATTATAAAAAATCCGTTTTAGTCCGTGTTTTCGCAAAGCGAATCCGCGTCATCCGCGTTCTATATGTGCGATTTGCTTTGCGTGGGCTTCGACTTTGCTCAGCCTGACAATCGGGAATCTAAAATCTAAACTCAGAAATTTCTAATAAAAAAATCCCGCCTCAATTAAGAAACGTGATTGAATAGATATTCTCTTTTTTTTTATTTAAACTGTTGCAGCAATTTCTTGTGGCAATGGAATTGATTTTAAACTATTCTGTAAATTTTTTAAATATTGAACTTGCAATATGTCCTCCAAAACCAAATGTATTGCTCATGGCGTAGTTTACTATTCTTGGCTGTGCTCTGCCTAATGTAAAATTAAACTTATTTGCAAAATCGGGTTCGACTGTTTGTGTATTTATGGTTGGCGGAACAATGTTTTCCTGAACCGCTTTTATAGAGGCAATTGCTTCTATTGCTCCGGCTCCGCCAAGTAAATGCCCTGTCATAGATTTTGTAGCACTAATGTTAGCATTAGGTTTTATTCCGAATACTTTTTCCATTGCTTTGAGTTCGCTCAAATCTCCGGTTGGAGTAGAGGTGGCGTGTGCGTTTATATAGTCTATTTGATCTGGTGTTATTTGGGCTTCTTCAAGGGCAAGTTCCATTCCCAGAATTGCACCTGCACCATCCGGATGTGTTCCTGTTAAATGATACGCATCTCCGGCTAATCCTCCGCCAACAATTTCGGCAAGAATAACAGCATTTCTTTTTATAGCATGTTCGTAACTTTCTACGATAATTGCTCCGGCACCTTCGCCTAAGACAAATCCGTCTCGTGTTATATCAAATGGGCGGGAAGCTTTGCTGTAATCATCATTTAAAGTAGATAAGGCTTTTGAGGCATTAAAACCACCAATTGATGATGGTGCAATAGAGGCTTCAGAACCACCACTAATGATTATATCGGCCTTGCCCCAACGAATGTAATTGAATGCATCTATAATTGCGGTATTGCTAGCAGAACATGCAGAAGCAGTGGTGTAATTAATTCCGCGAAGTCCGTATTTAATAGAAATCGCTCCGGATGCAATGTTGATAATCCTTTTAGGAATGAAAAACGGACTAAATCTTGGTATTCCGTTACCTAATTTGTATTCTCCAATTTGTTCTTCAAATGTCGAAACTCCCCCATCACCAGAACCCCATATTACGCCTATCCTGTCTTTGTTTAAAGAATCAAAATCGATATTTGCATTTTTGATCGCTTCATCAGCCACGTACAATGCATATTGGGTAAAAAGATCATATTTTCGTATTTCATTTTTTTCAAATATATGCTGCGGATCAAAATTCTTGACCTCACAGGCAAATTTGGTTTTGAAATTTGAGGTATCAAATTTTGTTATTTCAGCGGCACCGCTAACGCCATTAATCAAAGAATGCCAATATTCTGCTACAGTATTACCAATGGGTGTGACTGCACCTAGTCCTGTTATTACGACTCTTTTCATTATTTTTTGGATTTTAATTCTTGGAGGATTGTTTCTTTTACAGTTTCAAAATCATGATGATCTGTAAGTCTGGATAATTGCACAATTGCAATCATATTAGTGATTATCATTAATGCTTTTGTTCTTGCAGGAATTTGGAAATCAAATATTTTGAGTTCTTTTCCTTCTGTTAAAATTTCGGTCACCCAGGTAAGAACAATGTTAGCAAATAATTGCAATTCTGTTTTTATACTATCATCCAGCGTGTTCAGGTCTGTTGCCAGGGAGCCAACGATACAAACTTTATTTTCAAGTTTAATTTTTTCCTGAACAGCCAAAAAAGCCTCAAGTTTGATTTGAGGAGACTGGTTGGCAACCTCTTTTTTTAAAATTTCAACCCGTTCTATATGCTCTTTGATTGTAGCGACACCCAAATCAGATTTGGTGGGAAAATGATAATGAATTGAAGCAGTTTTTATTCCAATATCATTAGAAATATCTTTAAAACTAAAAGCATTATAACCTTTATTTCTAATCAGTTCATCTGCTTTGTCTATGATTGTTTCTCGTGTTGTCATGTCCAATATTTTTTTACAAAGATACTACCTATTAGTAGATAGACAAATTAATTATGATTTATTTTTTAGGTTTGAAGTTTAGAGCCGGAATAATTCACACCAATTTGTCATTTCCACGTAAGGAGAAATCACATCTAAATATTCCGCAATCAAAATCGCCAATCTTTGTCGAGTCTCGTGTACGATTTCTCCTGACGTCGAAATGACAAAATAATGCGTGGGCTTCGACTTCGCTCAGCCTGACAAGATTGAGTTTAATATTATTATAAAAAATCCGTTTTAGTCCGTGTTTTCGCAAAGCGAATCCGCGTCATCCGCGTTCTATATTGGCGATTGCTTTGCATGGGCTTCGACTTCGCTCAGCGTGACAAGATTGAGTTTAATAGTATTAAAAAAAATCCGTTTTAATCTGTGTTTTCGCAAAGCGAATCCACGTCATCCGCGTTCTAGATTGGCGATTTACTTTGCGTGGGCTTCGACTTCGCTCAGCCTGACAATCGGGAATCTAAAATCTAAACTCAGAAATCTATAATAAAAAAAAATCCCGCCTCAATTAAGAAACGGGATTGCAATGATATTCTCTTTTTTTTATTTTAAACTGTTGCAGCAATTTCTTGTGGCAACGGAATTTGATTTTTAAGTAAATCTTCGAATGTTTCGTGTTGGCGAATTAAGATTCCTTTACCGTTCATCCATAAAACTTCGGCTGGTTTGTATCTTGAATTATAATTCGAAGACATTGAAAAACAGTATGCTCCGGCATTTCTGAAAGCTAAAATATCACCTTCGGTAATTTCTGAAATTCTGCGGTTGTTGGCAAAAGTATCCGTTTCGCAAATGTATCCTACTACAGAGTAAAAACGCTCTTTTCCTTTCGGGTTTGAGATGTTTTCTATATAATGTTGCGAACCATAAAACATCGGTCGGATTAAGTGGTTGAAACCACTATCAACTCCGGCGAAAACCGTTGAGGTTGTTTGTTTTACAACGTTTACTTTTGCTAAGAAGAAACCTGCTTCACTCACCAAAAATTTTCCAGGTTCGAAAATCAAAGTTAAATCTCTGCCGTATTCTGCGCAGAAAGCATTGAATCTTTTAGATAATTTTTTGCCTAATTCTTCAATATCAGTTTCGATATCGTCTTTTTTGTAAGGAACTTTGAAACCGCTTCCGAAATCTAAAAATTCTAAATCTTTGAAGTGTTTTGCTGTATCAAACAAGATTTCAGCAGCATACAAGAATACTTCGATATCTAAAATATCAGATCCTGTGTGCATGTGAATTCCCACGATGCTCATTTTTGTGTTCTCTACAATTCGCAAAATGTGTGGTATTTGATGTACCGAAATTCCGAATTTACTATCAATATGTCCAACAGAAATATTAGCATTTCCACCCGCCATAACGTGCGGATTGATACGGATACATACTGGAATTTGTGGATATTTTGTTCCGAATTGCTCCAGAATCGATAAGTTGTCTATATTAATTTGTACACCCATTGCAGCCACTTCTTCGATTTCTTCTAAAGAAACGCCGTTTGGTGTAAAGAAAATTTTGTCAGGATCATAGCCAGCATGAAGCCCCAATTGAACTTCCTGAATTGATACAGTGTCTAAACCAGATCCCATGTTCTTTAACAACTGAAGAATCGCAACGTTTGACAATGCCTTCATGGCATAATTAACTCTCAAGTTTTCTACCTTAGAGAAAGCTTTGGTTAATCTGTTGTACTGTGATTGGATTTTTTCGGCATCATAAACATATAATGGACTTCCAAATTGGTCTGCTAACTGCAGTAAATCTTTTGCTTGCATTTTTAAATCATTTTGGGCAAAGTTATTACACTTTTGAGTAACGGCAAATTTTTTGTAGAAAAATAACAAATTATAACAAATTGTTTGTTTTTAAACAAAAAGTGTCTTATTTCGAATTTTTGTAAATTTCTTTTTAGGTGCTAAGGTGCTAAGACTCTAAGTTACTAAGTTTTTGTTACAGATAAAAGATTTGTACACATTTTTTTTTGCCACGAACTACCCAATTTTTCACAAATTTTTATTTTGAATTTTCACGAAATGCATAAAACATAGCCCGTGGTTTCAACCACGGGAAACGTTGCAGATTAGACGTAATCATATATTGTGTCCCGTGGTTGAAACACCACGGGCTATGTTTAATTTTATAAGCGAGCAAAAAAGAATTAGTGGGAATTTGTGTAATTTGTGGCAAACAAAAAATCAATTTAATCCATATAATCTGTGGCCAAAAAACAAAACCCCTGAATTAAATTCAGGGGTTTGTTAGTAGTTATGTTGTTTATCGGAATAAAGATTTAATAATTTTTAATCTTTAAGTTCTTAATCTTAGTCCCTCAGAACCTTAGCAACTCAGAACCTTAAAAACTATAAACTCGGTAAATCTCCGTTTCCTTTGGTTGGCAGGTTGGTAGATCCCATTAAGAACAAATCTACTTCTCTTGCTGCTTCGCGACCTTCTGAAATAGCCCATACAATTAACGATTGTCCTCTTCTCATATCACCAGCAGTGAAAATGTGCGGAACGTTCGTTTGATAATTTTTTGCTTTATAGTTGCTTCTCATGTCAACTTCAAGGCCCAATTGCTCGCTTAAAGTTTTCTCCGGACCTGTAAATCCTAAAGCCAATAAAGCTAAATCGCAAGGCCAGATTTTCTCAGAACCTTCTTTTTCTATTAATTCAGGTCTTTGTCCAGGAGTCATTTTCCATTGCACTTCAACTGTTTTTAATCCGGTTAATTCTCCTTTTTCATTAGAAATGAATTCTTTAGTATTGATTAACCAGTTTCTGTCACAGCCTTCTTCGTGAGAAGATGACGTTTTTAACTGCAACGGCCAGAAAGGCCAAGGAGTTGACTCGCTTCTTCCAACCGGAGGTTTTGGTAAAATCTCAAAGTTAGTAACTGATTTTGCACCGTGTCTGTTTGATGTTCCAATACAATCTGAACCTGTATCTCCACCACCAATTACGATAACATCTTTTCCTGTTGCCATTACCTGATCAGGAATTGATTCTCCGTATAAAACTTTCGTTTGTTGTGTTAAGAAATCCATTGCCTGAACAACGCCTTTGCTTTCGATTCCTTTCGTTGGCAAACTTCTTCTTTCGGTTGCTCCACCGCACAATACGATAGAATCAAAAGCATTTAGTTCTTCAACGCTAAAGTTTACACCAACGTTTACGTTAGTTTTGAAAGTGATTCCTTCTGCTTCAAGAATGGCTACACGTCTGTCGATAATTCCTTTTTCTAATTTGAAATTCGGAATTCCGTAACGCAATAAACCTCCAATAGCATTGTCTCTTTCAAAAACTGTAACCGTGTGACCGGCTCTGTTTAATTGTTGCGCAGCTGCCAAACCAGCAGGACCTGAACCAATAACAGCAACTGTTTTACCAGTTCTTGTTTTTGGAGTCTGAGGTTTGATCCATCCTTCTGCAAAACCTCTTTCAATAATATTTTTCTCGATATTTTCGATAGCAACAGGTTCTTTGATTATTCCTAGTACACATGATTTCTCACATGGAGCAGGGCATAAGCGACCTGTAAATTCCGGAAAGTTATTAGTAGATTGTAAAATCTCTAATGCACCTTGCCATTCTTCCTGATGTACCATGTCGTTGAAATCAGGAATTAAATTTCCTAACGGACAAGCACTGTGGCAAAAAGGAATACCACAATCCATACATCTTGATCCTTGTTCTTTTTTCTTTTCTTCAGATAACGGAATAGTAAATTCGTTGTAGTTTGAAACACGTACTGCAACTGCTACATTACTTTCGTCGGCTCTGTTATATTCTTTAAATCCGCCTATTTTACCCATGACATTTTTATTAAATTTAGTTGTGAGATGTGAAATGTGAGAAGTGAGTTGAGAAACTCAACCTTAGCACCTCTGCACCTTTGTAACTCAGAACCTTTTAATCAGCTATTAATTCTTCTATTTTTTTCTCTTCTGCAATTCGTTGTAATGCTCTCTTATAATCTGTCGGCATTACTTTTACGAAATGTTTCTGCTCATTTTCCCAGTCTGCTAAAATTCTTTTTGCTAATGGACTGCTGGTGTACAATGAGTGATTTTTAATCAATCGTCTTAGTTTTGTAACGTCTTCTTCTTCAATCGGATCAAATGCAACCATTTCCATGTTACAAACTGTTGCATCAAATTTCTGATTTGGATCATACACATAAGCTACACCACCGCTCATACCAGCCGCGAAGTTTCTTCCTGTTTTTCCTAAAACTACTACTGTACCACCGGTCATGTACTCGCATCCGTGATCTCCAATTCCTTCAACAACCGCAGTTGCTCCAGAATTTCTCACACAAAAACGCTCTCCGGCCATTCCATTAATATAAGCCTCTCCGGTAATAGCTCCGTAAAGGGCAACGTTTCCGATAATGATGTTTTCTTCAGGTTTGAAGGTTGCAGTAGGAGGGACTTTGATAATCAATTTTCCTCCGGAAAGTCCTTTTCCTAAATAATCATTACAGTTTCCGTGAATTTTAAACGACAATCCGTTTGTTGCAAAAGCACCAAAACTTTGTCCGGCAGAACCTTCAAAATCGACTAAAATAGTGTCTTCAGGTAAACCTTGTGCGCCATATATTTTTGAGATTTCATTACTCAAAATAGCACCTACAGAACGGTCTGTATTTTTAATTTTAAATGTAACTCTTGTTTTTTCTTTTCTATAGATAGACGGAATCGCTTCTTTAATAATATCAAAATCCAATACATTTTCAAGTTGGTGATCTTGCTCCGTTGTATTGTGATTTGGAACCGTTTTTGCTTTTTCCGGTTTGTATAAAATTGATGATAAATCTAAACCATTGGCTTTGTAATGTTTAATCGCTTTGTTCACATTTAATTTTTGTGACTGACCCACCATTTCTTTTAAGGTTCTGAAACCTAATTGCGCCATGATTTCTCTTAATTCCTCAGCAATAAAATACATGAAGTTGATGACATGCTCCGGAGTTCCTTTGAAATTTTTTCTCAATTCAGGATCCTGAGTCGCGATACCAACCGGACACGTATTTAAGTGACAAGCTCTCATCATGATACAGCCCGAAGCAACAAGTGGTGCAGTTGCAAAACCAAATTCTTCGGCTCCTAATAATGCAGCGATGGCTACGTCGCGACCTGTTTTCAATTGTCCGTCACACTCCAGAACCACACGGCTTCTTAAATCGTTTAAGATCAAAGTTTGCTGCGCTTCGGCTAAACCAAGTTCCCACGGAATTCCGGTGTGTTGTAAGGAAGTTAATGGTGCAGCACCCGTTCCTCCATCATAACCTGAAATAAGAATAACGTCAGCTTTTGCTTTGGCAACACCGGCAGCAATTGTTCCAACACCTACTTCAGAAACTAATTTTACGTTGACACGTGCCTCACGATTTGCGTTTTTCAAATCGTAAATCAATTGAGATAAATCCTCAATAGAGTAAATATCGTGGTGAGGCGGAGGCGAAATTAAACCTACATAAGGTGTAGAGTTTCTCGTTTCGGCAATCCACGGCACTACTTTTTCTCCAGGAAGCTGACCACCTTCTCCAGGTTTTGCCCCTTGAGCCATTTTAATCTGGATTTCTTTAGCGTTTGTCAAATAGTTGATCGAAACACCAAAACGTCCCGAAGCCACTTGTTTGATCGCACTGTTTCTTGAATCTCCGTTAATTTCTTTCTGGAAACGTTTTGGATCTTCTCCACCTTCTCCAGAGTTACTTTTTCCGCCAATTCTGTTCATGGCAATTGCCAAGTTCTCGTGCGCTTCTCTACTGATAGATCCGTAAGACATTGCACCCGTCTTGAATTTCTTTACAATTTCTGTCCACGGTTCTACTTCGTCAATAGAAATTGGATCTAAATTATTGAATTCAAACATTCCTCTAATAGTCATTAAGTTAGAGCTTTGCTCATTGACCATATTAGAGTATTCCTTATAACTTTCAGGACTGTTCAAACGAACAGCTTGTTGTAATTTTGCAATAGTGGTTGGATTAAACATGTGTTTTTCTCCACCACGTCTCCATCTGTAAATTCCTCCAATTTCTAAAGGAAGCAGATTGGCTACTCTTGAATTTGGAAATGCTTTTTGGAAACGTTTTTTTACTTCTTTCTCTACTTCGATCAAACCAATTCCTTCGATTCTTGAAGGTGTGTAAGGGAAATATTTAGAAGTAAATGTTTTGTTTAAACCTAAAATCTCGAAAATCTGAGCTGCTCTGTACGAATGTAAAGTAGAGATTCCGATTTTGTTCATGATTTTAACGATTCCTTTCGCAATTGCTTTGTTGTAATTTACAATTGCATAATCAGCTTTAACACCTTTAATGAATCCTTGATTTACCTGATCATGAATGATTTCGTTTACCATGTATGGATTAATTGCGCTTGCACCGTATCCGAACAATAAAGCAAAATGATGCGGTTCACGAGGCTCTGCAGATTCAATGATGATGCCGAATTTTGAACGAACCTGTAAAATGTTCAAAGAGTGGTGAATGTAAGAACAAGCCAATAGCATCGGAATTGGAGCCATTTGTTCGCTCACGCCTCTGTCAGACAAAATGATTACGTTGCAACCTTCAGAAACTGCTTTGTAAGTTGCCTGAACACATTTTTCAAGCGCACGCTCTAGACCGTTAACACCTTTTTCTATTTTATATAATGTAGAAATAGTAGCCGATTTAAAATCTGCGTGATCAATGTTTCTGATTTTATCCAAATCCTCATTAGAAATAACAGGATTTTGGATTTTTAGTTTTTTACATTGTTTCGATTCAATTTCAAAAATATTGAAATCTCCACCAACCGCTAAACTAATATCTGTAATAATTTCCTCACGAATACCATCCAAAGGCGGATTGGTAACCTGAGCAAATAATTGTTTGAAATAGTTGTACAACAATTGAGGCTGGTCTGATAATACTGCCAAAGGCGTATCGTTACCCATAGAGCTAATAGCTTCAGCTCCCTGACCTCCCATTGGGTTGATTATTGTTTTTAAATCTTCAATTGTATAACCAAATAATTTTTGTCTCGTTAAGAAATCCAGTTTCTCAACCGGAGTTGGATTATTTGTGTACGGAACTTTAGATAAAGGCAATAAGTTTGCGTCTAACCATTCTTTATAAGGACGTTTTGTAACTATCGCTTTTTTAACTTCTTCATCTTCAATAATACGACCTTCGTTCATGTCAACCAGAAACATTTTTCCTGGCTCTAAACGACCGTGCTGAATTACATCTTCGGGATCAATATCCAATACACCAATTTCTGATGACATGATTACAAAACCGCTTTTTGTTAAAGTATAACGGGAAGGACGCAATCCGTTTCTGTCTAATAACGCACCAATTACGTTACCATCTGTAAACGGAATAGAAGCAGGGCCATCCCAAGGTTCCATAATACAAGCGTTAAACTCGTAGAATGCTCTTTTTTCAGGAGACATGGTTTGGTGTTTTTCCCAGGCTTCTGGAACTACCATCATCATCGCTTCAGGCAATGAACGGCCAGTCATTAATAAAAGTTCTACCACCATATCCATAGAAGCAGAATCTGATTTTCCTTCTAAGATAATTGGGAATAATTTTTTGATGTCATCACCAAAAACTTTGCTTTGCATTAATTCTTCACGGGCACGCATACGGCTTACGTTTCCACGAAGCGTATTGATTTCACCATTATGACACATGTATCTAAATGGTTGTGCTAAATCCCATGAAGGGAAAGTATTTGTAGAGAAACGTTGGTGCACGAGCGCCAAACGCGTTACCAAATCTGGATCTTTTAAGTCAACATAATAGCGGCTGATGTCTTCCGGCATCAATAAACCTTTATATATTATGGTAGTTGTCGATAAACTAGAGAAATAAAACATGTGGCTTTCAGAGGTTTTAGAGCCTCTAATAGCATGTTCAGCAATTTTTCTAGCTGCAAAAAGTTTTGCATTAAATTCTTGTTCTGTTAAATCCTGACCGTTTTTGCTAACAAAAACCTGTTTAACAGTTGGTTCTTTTTCTGCGGCAATCTGCCCTAAATTTTCTACTTCAACAGGTACATCTCTCCAGCCTAAGATCTTTAGATTTTGATCTTTAACTGTTGATTCAAAGGTGTTCATGCAAAATGATACCTGGTTTTTGCTTTTTGGTAAAAAAACCATTCCAACTGCATACTCACGCGTTTCAGGGATTTCAAAGTCACATACCTTTTTAAAAAAATCATGTGGGATATCAAATAAAATTCCGGCTCCATCACCAGTTCGTCCGTCAGAACTTACTGCACCACGATGTTCCAATTTTATTAAGATGTCCAATGCTTTGTGAATGATGTCATTAGATTTAATACCATTCAAATTACAAATAAATCCTGCACCACAATTGTCGTGTTCAAATTCAGGCAAATAAAGCCCTTGTTCTTTAACTCTCATTCTTGATATTTTTTCTACAAAAATAAAGATTTCGTTAAACATAATGTATTGAAAATGTCATTTGACTTACATTTTTATAGTAATATTAGAAAAAGGGTTCTTAAATGATAATAATTTTATTTAAACCATTGCTAAATGATAAAATCACAATATGTTTTAAATTATATTAGGAAAAATTGGCGCTTAGCTATTGAAACCATTGAGGTTTTTGTTAAATATCAAACGATATAGTGATTTTTAGTTAACAATTTACATGCAATTGTTTAACGATTACTTTTCTTTGAAAAAGAATAACCTGCTTATATAAATTTGAGGTATTTTTAATTGAAAAAGATTTTACTTTTAAGTTGAATTTTGCTATTTTTGTCGCACTTTTATTCTGAACTAAAATCAGAACCAGACAAATTCTATATTATGAACATACACGAATATCAAGGAAAAGAA
>Ga0307410_10000172_pt1 | contig 23629 bp, 21 predicted proteins | sample 322Ometagenome_3_FD_203707 | JGI IMG/M metagenome (GOLD analysis project Ga0307410, IMG submission 203707) | Maize rhizosphere microbial communities from greenhouse at UC Davis, California, United States - 322HYB-O-3 | ecosystem: Host-associated > Plants > Roots > Rhizosphere > Soil | place... | reverse complement strand
GACTCCATCGAGAACATCCGCCCGTCCATCGCCATCGAGCAGACCAACACCGTCAAAACCTCGCGCTCCACGGTCGGCACGATGACCGAGCTCACCGATTTCTTCAAAGTCTGGTTCAGCCACGTCGCCACCTGCTTCGACCCCGCGACCGGCAAACCCGTCGAAGACGACACGCCCGCCACCATCTGGGACAAAACCCGTGCCGCCACTCCTGACGCTCAGGTCATCGTCGCCTTCAAGGTCACCAAGCCCGAAAAGCTCACCTGGCCCGAGATCCTCACCAACTTAAAAGCACAGTCCTACGTCCGCGTCCTTAAAGTAGCGCAGACTTCCAGTCTGCATCCGTCGCTCTCCGCCGCCCGCATCGACGACCTCCTCGCTGAAGAATGTAGGAGCCTGCTTGCAGGCGATTCCGACCACCTCTACGTCGCCCAAGACCGCCTCGCCACCACCCCCGACGCCCGCTCCCGCTTCCTCGAAGCCGTCGAACAAGCCCTCCACTTCGGCCAAGGCGAGGTCCATCTGTTCACTGCCTCCGATACTTCAACTTCATCTTCCCAACTTCAACTAGTGCCCTGCGGGCACTATTCCCGCGGACTCCACTCGCCCGAAACCGGCCGCACCTTCCGCGCCGCCTCCCCCGCGCTCTTCTCGTTCAACTCCCCGCTCGGCGCCTGCCCGCAGTGTCGCGGTTTTGGACGCATCATCGAGATCGACTACCGCCTCGCGATCCCCGACCAGACGCTCTCCATCGACGACGGCGCGATCAAGTGCTGGGAAGGCGAAGTTTACAGCGCATCCAAAGACGACCTGCGCTCCATCGCCAAAAAGAAAAAGATCCCCACCAACATCCCCTTCGGTTCACTCACGCCCGAACAACGCGACTTCGTCATCAACGGCGAACCCGGCTACGGCGAAAACGGACTCGAATGGCCCAAGGCCTGGTATGGTGTGAAAGGTTTTTTCACCTGGCTGGAGAAGAACACCTACAAGATGCACGTCCGCGTCTTCCTCTCGCGTTACCGTGCCTACAACGAGTGCCCCTCCTGCGCCGGCACGCGCCTCCAGCCCGAATCCCTCTGCTGGAGATGGAACGGCCGCACCCTCCCCGAACTCTACCAACTCCCCGTTTCCGACCTGCTCGGTCTCATTGGGCATTGGTCATTGGATATTGGTCATTCCCCCTCCCCCGACCGCAGCGCCGACATCGCCTTCGACTCCATCCAAACCCGCCTCCGTTATCTAACCCAAGTCGGCCTCGGCTACCTCACGCTCGACCGCACGTCCAAAACCCTCTCCGGCGGCGAGGTCCAACGCGTCAACCTCACGTCCTGCCTCGGCACGTCCCTCGTGGACACGCTCTTCGTCCTCGACGAACCCAGCGTCGGCCTGCACCCGCGCGACATCGACCGCCTCATCGCGATCATCCGCACGCTCACCGACGTCGGCAACACGGTCGTCGTCGTCGAACACGACGAAGCCATGATTCGCGCCGCCGACCACCTCATCGAGGTCGGCCCCGAGCCCGGCGCCCGCGGCGGCCACATCGTTTTCGAAGGCAACCTCCCCGCCCTGCTCACTTCACGCGCCATCACCGGCCGCTACCTCTCCGGCCGCGACTCCATCGAAGTCCCGAATACCCGCCGCCCCATTGGACATTGGTCATTGGACATTGGTCATTCCGGACAAAGCCACTGGTTGACGTTCTCGAACGCCTCAAAACACAACCTTCGCAACGTAACTCTCCGCATACCCCTGCACCGCCTGGTGGCTTTGTCCGGCGTCTCCGGCTCCGGCAAATCCACGCTCCTCGACAACGTCATCCACCAAGGCCTGCTCTCGAAGCGCCTCCAGCTCACCGAAGACCCCGCCGTCATCGCGTCGATAACCGGCGACGACGCGTTCTCCGAAATCGTCCTCGTCGATCAGTCGCCCCTCTCGCGCACGCCCCGCTCCAACCCCGCGCTCTACACCGACGCCTGGGAACTCATCCGCGAACTCTACGCCCGCGAACCCGCCGCCAAGGAAGCCGGCTTCAACAGCTCGTCCTTCTCCTTCAACAGCGGCGACGGACGCTGCGACCACTGCCAAGGCCTCGGCTACGAACGCGTCGAGATGCAGTTCCTCTCCGATGTCTTCGTCCCCTGCCCCATCTGCGAAAGCAAACGCTTCAAACCCGAGGTCCTCGCCATCCGCTGGAACAACCTCTCCGTCTCCGACCTCCTCGCCACCAGCATCACCGATGCCCTCCCTCTCTTTGAAAAGCACGAGTCCATCCGCGCCCGCCTCGCCAGCCTCGACTCCGTCGGTCTCGGCTACCTCACGCTCGGCCAGCCCCTCAACACGTTAAGCGGCGGCGAATCCCAACGCCTCAAGCTCGTCAAATACCTCAGCAACTTCACCTCCGCCCCCGTTGTAGGCCGTCAGCTTGCTGACGCTCCGCCCTCCGACGCTCTGCTCCTCCTCGACGAGCCCACCACCGGCCTCCACCGCCACGACGTCAAACGCCTCATCGCCGTCCTCCAAGCCCTCGTCGATCGCGGCCATTCCGTCGTCGTCATCGAGCACAATCTCGACGTCCTCAAATCCGCCGACTGGCTCATCGAAGTCGGCCCCGAAGCCGGCAGCGAAGGAGGCCAGATCATCGCCGAAGGCCCGCCCGAAGAAGTCGCCCGCGCCACCACCGCCACATCCCCCTTCCTCCGCGACATCTTAAATGGAGGGCGGACCTCCCTGTCCGTCGATTCCGAATCATCCCATTCGTCATTGGACATTGGTCATTCGTCATTCCGCCCGCAGGGCGGCCTCCCCCTCGCCGCCGAAGACCCCGCGCCCTACCGCTCCGCTCCAGACTCTCAACTTTCATCTCTCAACTCTCAACCCGCGACTCTTCGCCTCGAAGGGGCGCGAGAAAACAACCTCAAAAACATCTCGCTCACCATCGACCACCGGGCCCTCACCGTCGTCACCGGCGTGTCCGGCTCCGGCAAGTCCACCCTCGCCTTCGACATCGTGTTCGCCGAAGGCCAGCGTCGTTTCATGGAGTCGATGTCGCCCTACGCGCGCCAGTTCGTCGAGCAGATGCCCCGCCCCGCCATCGACCGCCTCACCGGCATCCCGCCCACCGTCGCCATCGAGCAACGCATCACTCGCGGCTCCCGCAAGTCCACCGTCGCCACCATCACCGAGGTCGCCCAATACCTCCGCCTCCTCTACGCCCGCATGGGCGTTCAGCACCATCCCGACACCGGCAAACCCGTCCAGCCGCTCACGCCCGGCCAGCTCAAGAAACTTCTCTCCACCGTCCTCGCCTCGCCCAAAGCGACGAAGGCGAAACACCTCTACCTCTGCGCCCCGCTCATCCGCGGACGCAAGGGCCACCACCAGCCCATCGCCACCTGGATCGAGGACCACGGTTACGAGCTCATGCGCGCCAACGGAAAGCTCCTCCGCGTCGACACCTTCCAAAAACTCGACCGCTACAAAGAGCACGACATCGAAGTGGTCGTCGCCGACCTGAAGGCCGACTCTCAACCCTTAACTCTCAGCTCTCAACTGACCGAGGCCCTCCGCCTCGGCAAAGGCTCCTGCTTCATCGCCCTCCCCAACGGCGAAATCCTCTCCTGGTTCTCCACCACCCGCACCGACATCGAGACCGGCGAATCCTTCCCCGAACTCGACCCGAAACAATTCTCCCACAACTCCCCGCGCGGATGGTGCCCCACCTGCCGCGGACACGGTCGCGTCTTCCCATGGATGCTCGAACCCGCCGACGACGAGTCCGACAAAGAAGATCCCGCCGCCCGCCTCCGCGAATTCGGCATCGAGTCCGGCGACGACGTGGCCGACTCCGGCACGCCCTGCCCCGAATGCCACGGCCAGCGCCTCAATCGCATCGCCCGCGCCGTCCGCCTCCACCTCAACGGCAAGCTCGCCCCCGTCTCCCTGCCCGAGTTGCTCGCCAGCACGCCCGCACAACTCCTCAACCTCCTCGGCGCCCTCAAGCTCGACGAACGCGGCGCGCTCATCACCCAAGACATCGTCCCGCAGATCCGCGAACGCCTGCGCTTCCTCGACCACGTTGGCCTCGGCTACCTCTCGCTCGACCGCCCCACCGACACGCTCTCCGGCGGCGAAGCCCAGCGCATCCGCCTCGCCGCGCAACTTGGCACCAACCTCGCCGGCGTCCTCTACGTCCTCGACGAACCCTCCATCGGACTCCACGCCCGCGACAACGATCGCCTCATCGAGACGCTCCTCTCCCTCCGCGACAAAGGTAACACCCTCCTCGTCGTCGAGCACGACGACGAGCTGATGGAACGCGCAGACAGCATCATCGACCTCGGACCCGCCGCCGGCATCCATGGCGGCGACCTCCTCGCCCACGGCACGCCCGCCGAAATCAAGCAAAGCGAAAAGTCCCTCACCGGCCTCTTCCTCGCCAAAGGCATCCCCCACCCCCTTCGTGGCTCCTACCGCCCTCTTCCGTCTCTCAACTCTCAACCCTCAACTCTCAACCCCGCGTTCCTCACCCTCACCAGCGTCCAATTCCGCAATCTCAAGAACTTCGACCTCCGCCTCCCGCTCGGCCGCCTCATCATGGTCGCCGGCCCCAGCGGCGCGGGCAAATCCACGCTCTTCCGCGACGTCCTCCACCCGGCCGTCACCCACGCGATCAAGGCCAAGAAATCCAAACTCACTGGCAAAGACTTCGTCAAAGCCACCGGCTTCGCTTGCGAAGCCCCCTCCGACGTAGGCCGCGAGCTTGCTCGCGCTTCCGCCCCTCATTCCCTCACTCCTTCATTCCCTTTTGAAGAGCTGCGCAACGCGCAGCTCTTCAAATCCGTCATCGAGGTGGACCAATCCCCCATCGGCAAAACCCCGCGCTCCACGCCCGCAACCTACCTCGGCATCTTCGACCTCATCCGCCAGTTCTTCGCCTCGCTCCCCGAGGCCAAGATGCGCGGCTACTCCGCCGGACGTTTTTCCTTCAACACCGCCGGCGGACGCTGCGAAACCTGCGCCGGCGGAGGACGCATCAAGCTGGAGATGGCCTTCATGCCCGACACCTACCTCCCCTGCGACGACTGCCGCGGCACCCGCTACGGCCCCGAGCTCGCCGACATTCAGTGGAAGGGCAAAAACATCGGCCAGGTCCTCCAGCTCACCTTCGAGGAAGCCGCCGCCTTCTTCGATTTCCACTCGCAGCTCTCCCAAGTCTGCCAGCTCATGGTCGATTGCGGACTCGGCTACCTCACCCTCGGCCAGTCTTCCCCGACCCTCTCCGGCGGCGAAGCCCAACGCCTCAAACTCGTGACCGAGCTGGCCCACGGCCTGCAAAGCTACAAAGAACGCAGCCGCGGCATCGCCATTAAAAACCTCTACCTGCTCGAAGAGCCCACCATCGGCCTGCACCTGAGCGACTGCGAGAAACTCATCAAAGTCCTCCATTCTCTCGTGGACCAAGGCCACACGGTCGTCGTGATCGAACACCACTTGGACCTCTTGGCCGAAGCCGACTACATCATCGAACTAGGCCCCGTCGGCGGGCCCCAAGGCGGCGAACTCCTGTATCAAGGAGCCCTCCCCGGCCTCCTAAAACTCAAGACCAGCCCCACCGCGCCTTACCTCAAAGCTAAGCTTGATAAATAGTTGATGTGGCGTCTCGCCGAGTTTCAGAGTTACCTCAGGCAATCGCTCCGCTCAGAGGAATATTACTCTATGCCATTTCAACTATCGCTCGCGCAAACCGGTGCAAGTCAGCCTCTCTCACTAGCTCTTAATGCTGGAGAAATTCTTTTTGTTTTGGGGGCAAACGGCACCGGCAAATCCAGTCTTATGTATACGCTGTTCGTGCAACACGCAGGCGTAGCAAAACGTGTTGTGGCACATCACTGTTTGGCAGTTTAGAGGCAGATATTGCCTCTGCGTAACAAACCAGCCAGCCATACAATAGTCGCGCTGACATCACCTCAGTTCGAGGGTCACGGTAATTCCCTGTTGCTGGCCGCTTCCCTTTGGTGTCCTCTGCCGCCCGGCCTTCACTTCGCGCACTCCCCCTCTTCAATTTGATGCACCTGAGCAACCAGCACGTGTTCATCACCGGAGGGTCCAGTGGCATCGGGCTCGCCCTCGCCCAGCAGGCCGCCGCGGTCGGCGCACGCCTGAGTCTGATCGGACGAGATGCCAGCAAGCTCACCGCCGCCGCTCAACGCGTGCGCAGTTCCACCCCGAGCGTCTCGGAGATCGTCACCGTGCCAGCCGACGTGTCATCGGAGGCCGCCGTGCTCGTCGCGCTGCAGACGGCCGAAGCCGTCCACGGACCTGTTGATATTCTCATCACCTCCGCTGGCGTGGCGCACCCGGGTTATTTCGAGGAGCTTCCGGCATCTGTTTTTGAACGCACGATGGCGGTGAATTATTTCGGCACGCTCTACGCGATCAAAGCCGTCGTTCCCGGCATGCGCGCGCGGGGTCGCGGCGCCGTCGTCCTCATCTCGTCAGGCGCCGGTCTGGTGGGTCTGTTTGGCTACACCGCGTATGCACCCAGCAAGTTTGCACTGCGGGGGCTTGCCGAGGCGTTGCGCGGCGAACTCAAGCCCGCCGGCATCGCCGTGACCATCGTGTATCCACCGGATACCAACACCCCCCAACTCATCGAGGAGAACCTCACCAAACCACCCGAGACCAAGGCGCTGACCGCAGGTGGCGGTTTGTGGACCGCCGAAGCCGTCGCGCGCGCCACTCTCAACGCGGTGCGCAGCGGACGTTTCTCGGTGACACCGGGGTTTCAACTCACGGTGTTGTCGTGGCTGCACAGCCTGATCGCGCCGATCCTGCACTGGCATTTTGACCGGGTCGCCACGCGTGCCCGTCGCGCAGCCGACACCAAGGAGAGCAGGCGTCGCACTATCCGTTGACGCGAAGGATGGCGGCAGTGCGTTCGCGCGCTGTAATAAAATAAATGAGCCTGTGATGACGTTATTGCGTAGCGAACCATCGCGAAGCAAATGAGAGTTCCCTCCGCTTTCAGGGCCTTTTGGCTGAGTTGGTAGAACTCTCAAAAACCGCTCTGCCGGAGTAAGATTTGCCACTTTCCGGCGCATCCTCATTGGCTGCCCGACATGGATTCGAACCATGACTAGGTGAGTCAAAGTCACCTGTGCTGCCATTACACCATCAGGCAATGAGGGAACGGCAATCTGCCCCGCGCATCGGACGCGTCAAGGCCTGAGATATGCCATCGGCTCTCCCCAGCTTATTTCAGTTAACCAAAAGTAGACCGTTTTTATGGAAAACTTGGTCAATTTGGCAAATCCGGGGTTTTCACAAAAACCCTCGTTTTACCTCTGACACGCTGGAGCCGATGGTCGGGATTGAACCGACGACCTGCGGTTTACGATAGCGGAGTTTTTCAGAGGTAAAGCGCCAGAAGTAAACCATGGGTGCACAATGGACAGACCGCAAAGACGCGCCGCCCCGTCTCTATGGACTGCCCATTAAGACGTTTTGACCAGTCGCGAACCCATCCCAGGGATCGCGACTGTTGATGCGCTTCGCGCTGGCCTACTCCGTGGCGGTTTTGGCGCGGCCTGATGGCCGAGACTTCAGAAACAATTTAACGCTGCGCTGGGCCATACCGCTACGCGGTGACGTGCTCCGCCGTGGTTTAGAAGCGCTTCGCGCTACCATTCCTCTCGGGGGCGCATCTTAGGGTAGCACAGGAGGACGCAGCCAAACTGGGAGCGGCATTCCGCTACGCTCCATGTCCCCCAGTTCGTCCGCTCAAGGTCGTATTTGCCCGGCGTCGTCCTGCGGCGACGTCCCAAATCTCCACCTTGCTCCCCTGTGCTTCCCTGCGCTGTCCCCCGCGAGGAAAAAACGGGCTGGCCCAACCTGACACTCCGTCAGGCGGCCGGTCCGGGTTCGCCCTCTGCGCGGGCTCTACAGCACATGAGCACCACGAAGGTCTACACCATCAACCGCAAATACACCCTCGAAGAACTGCCCAAGGTCGGAGCACCCATCAAGCAATGCACAGCTTACCCAATGATGCACGATGACCACGGAAACGAATACTTCGCAGTGCTCCACTCGATGCACGTTGACGACGGAATCCTGCAGGTGATCGGTGACGGCGACAACGGCTGGTATGAGTGGGTCTGGTTCACCGGATGCGGAACGATCCACCACACGCGGTCAGGATGGGGCATGGCTTCGAGGTGCCTGCAGGATGGCCTGAACTTCGCGTTCAACCTGCAGACCGTACACCAACCGCTAAAACCCCACCAACTCGCATGAACTAATAGCCCTCCCAAATGGAGGGCTTTTTTGTATCCACTATTTTCACCCTCGCTCGATCGGAACATTGCAATTGACCGTCATCTGAATCGCAGAAAAACGGCGTTACGTGAAATCACTCCTACTCTTCCTCTGCCTTGCAACATACGCCATCGCAGCAAATCCACCATTCGACAGCGCCGACTACGTTCAAGCGAACGGCGAGAAACTGAACGGACAACGACACGTCCTGCAGGTTGTCTACATGGAAGAGGCCGGGAAGCGGACCGATGACTCGACTTGGTATTACATCTACACGGCACAGTCCACGTCCTACACCGGAGCAATCGCAGCCGCGGTTCCAAACGACGCCATTGATCGAATGGTGAAAAAATACGGCCTGTCACCCAGCCCAAGGGCATGGGGTGAACCCTACAAACGACGCCCGCTTAGAGCGCGCGTGCAGTGGGATGAAAAAGACCGAAAGGCGTATCTCGATATAGAAACAATCCTACTGGTTCCGTGAAATGAATACGGAGCAAAATCACGAATCAATGCCCGATACCAGATGATGAACGACTGAATCGGTAAACACCGTCGGAGCCTTTTTGAAGCGACGATGGCGGCTCAGCAGAACTGGCGTTGTCCTGGACAACGCCGAGCGATTGAGCCACGACGGGAGCCAATGGCGCAGGGGTCGATTCAGAGACTGGAACGGGCATCGCCGGCATAATGAACAGCCGCTGACCCGTAGCCAGGAGAACGGCCTGACGGTGAAGATCCGCAGATCCGCGCAGCTCGGGATCTTCCTCGGTCAGGATTCGACCGTCCGAAAGTTGGACGTTCACACGTCGACCACGACGAACAACGCCGGTCACGTAGAAAGCACGCTCGGGCCGATCGTCTCGATATATTGGCTCAATCGGTGCCGGCACACCCTTCGGCTTTTCACCAGAAGAATCCGGCGAAGAGTCGCGAGTAACAGACGCCAAAAAATCGGTTGGCGTAGCAGCCGAAGCCACTTCGGTTGCCGGTGCAGACGTGGCCGGTGATTGCGGCCTGGAACGCATGCACGATGCCAGGGAACCGATAGCAGAGCCAATGACACAGGCTAGAATGACGCGAAAAAAGATGAGCATAGAGCGGCGAGGTAAACAAACTTGCGGGTTTTATCGGGGACAACGGGGACTCGCTGAAGGCGTCCACCCTTCGCCACCTGAAGATTCCGAAACTTCTCGGCGTGCTGACCAAGTAGCGCCTTGGTGTTGTAACACCCCATGACGTCGGAACGCTTGTTGCCGATCTCCAGGTGCGAGTATTGCGGCTTCGAGAATCCGGCCACGTTATAACAAACCCGAAACATCGGCAGGAAAGGAACGGTGAACAGTCCCAAGAATTGATACTTGGAAAGGTTGCGACAGATCCAAAGGCGCTGGACCCGGCCACGGATTTGATTGTCCAGGTCATTGAACAGCTGGGAGACCAGGACGAGCCACAGATCGAGCTTGCGGGCGAGAGTGCAGAGATCCTGAAACTCGCGCTCGAGCTTTTGGCGGTCCTTCGAGTTTACGTCAAAGGAGGCCTCATCCCAGAGCACCATGACCAGCTGTTCAGATGAGCCGCGTTTAATGTAGTCAGCGAGTTTCTGGATCGTGACTTCCTTCGGGAGCACGACCAGGCGCTCAGGATCGAACACCCAACCGCGTTCATGAAGGACCGCACGGATCTTCTCGGGATAGACCTCAACCTGAGTGTAAACGGTGCCACCGGATGCCAGGTGATCAACCGCACGCTCGACCCCCAGGAGCGTTTTGCCCCCGCCCAGGCCGCCAGTGACCACTTCAATAAACCCCTCTTTCATGACTTCCTGGCGTCGATGAACGCCTTCGTAATTCTGACCGCATTACACGCCCCAACGAGCACGGTATATGACGCCAGCATTGTCAGACACTCAGCCAGGGGAAAGAGCGCGTTAATCAAAGCGAGCGGTGAAAAATTAATGGTCTGTGCAGTGTATCCGGTGACCACCGAATCAAGACGACTAAAGGCATTCTCCCAAAGCGTCTTCATAACAGCGGTATGAGCCGTAAGCACACCGGCCCACACCAGGACACCGCGAATATAGGGCCACGCCCATTTTAGACCCAACCAGATACCGCCTAGAATTCTCCCCCAAAGCATAGATTAATTGGCGACGGAGTCGCGGAGTTGTTTGTTGATCGCGAAGAAAAAGAACACGGAGATGCACCCAAGCATGAGCGTGCGCAGCCATGACAGAATCGTGACCCACGGCGAGTAATCCCAGGTAAACGTGTAGTTCTGTGTAGAGGTCAGAGAACTCATCAGCGGCAGAGTGATCGTTAAAACACTGGAAGAACCCGGAGCACCAAAAGTCGGCTTGGCTGGGAGCTTCGCAATTAGAGCGTCAACACCAGCGACCGAAACATTCGCATCAGGAGAACCAGCGGTTGAGACATCCAGCAGAGTAACACTATTGACGCCGGTCTCTGAACCCTTGAGCAGCTTGTCCACGCCCTCGCGAAAAACTTTATTCGTGAGCAAATCGGTTTGCGCGGCAGCGTCCGACGATCCATTGCCTGGGTCCCACACCGGACCGGTTGAAGAATCCGGCTTTTGCGTGTCGTTCGTCTTTGGAGGAGTAACGTCGACAGGAGTGCCAGAGGAGTCGGGAACCAGTGTTTCGCTAATGACCTCGGTGACCTCCTGCAGCGGGTCGTCGATATAACTCACACCATCTTTTTTGATGCCGGTCGTTGTGGCGGTAAGAGTCACCAGGCCATCATTTGCACCCACGTCGATCTGGACTATATGGGCAGTAGCACCCGGCTGTTGGACGTGTGTTCCGATCACTACGTCACCCTGTTTCAGTGTATAGGTTATTGGATACTCGCTGTTGTTTGCCGGTATCGTAACAGTGACTTTTTTCGATGCAGTGACACTAATGGAGGCTTGTGCGTCGGCTGACCGCGAATAACCACCGCCCTCTGAAATCCAGACCTTGTAAGTAACGAGACCAGCGCCCGACGGCGTCACGGTATAGGCGCCAGTCGACGAATTCATAGACGCACCAGCGCTCCCACTCACGACCGAGATATTATAAGCGTTCCCGGACTGTGCCCCGCTGGCTGTCCCGTTAAAAGTCTGACCGGTGACCAGGGTGGCTGCACCACCGTTCGGAGACAAAGTAACAGTCTGCGGCTGATCGCCAACTCCAAGGTAAGTCATATTCACATATGCACCGGTTTGGCACAAAGTGGCGCTTGGAAGAGCGGTTCCTATTTTTGGGAAAGTAGTGTTTGCTGGACAGTAAATAATTGCGACGCCAGATGACACGCCGACAGCCGACCCGGACGATGCCGTTTTACCGTTTGGAAAATCGCCTGCTATGCCGTTGTTCCACGGCGCGCCCATCTGGAATCCATAGCCAATATTGGAATTTACGTAGATTCCGAACTTTTCCCAATTTTGGGACCATGTCACAGTATGCTTAAGCCGTCCATCGGTGTGCACGGTGGTCACAATATTCCACTCAAAAACCACTTTAATAACGGGAGTAGTTCCGTTGTTTGTCGCGCCGTCATACTGAGAAGAACCAGACGCGCCGAACAGCGAGCACGAAGCCCAAAAAACACAGAGTAAGGAAAGGAGACGTGCCCAGAATGACATATCAGAGTTTATGCCCAAAAAAGAAACCGGCGATGAACGCAGCCAGGCCGGTGAATGCCAGGGCGAGCGCGTAGATGGCTTGGGCGTATTCGGCTGCGGTTGTCATAAAAATTAAAGGGCGCAGGGCCGGAACCCTGCGCCAGGTGTGCTTACTTGCCGAAGATCTTGAACAGACCGATGCCGAAGCGGGCACCCCACTTGATGGCACCCACAGCGATGCCAGCGCCGATGATGGCGGCAGCGATGCCGACCATCGCGACCTGGGCGGCACCGATGCCGTCTTCAACCGGGCCGAGATCGATCACGGGGGCCGTTTGAGCGTGCATCGAGGCGGTAGCGACGAGAGCCGTGCCCGAAGCGAGCAAGGTGCGGCTGTTTTTCTTGAGGACAGAGACGCCCGAGCGGGCGACGTTGATGGCATTACCGATGATGGTCATGGTTGGATCTTTCAGTCCTTCACCCCGTGCCAAATCAGCGACTTGAAGAACGACACGGCCCAACCGAACGCCCAGCCGAGGCTGAACGCGCAGCAGAGGTATCCCAAAAAGCAGCCGACTAGAAACGGGATGTCAGACATGGAACTGACAGGTTTTACTTGGGGCGTTAGTTGCGCGTTCCGTTACCCCAGACGGGCGCGTTTTCCGCATTTGCGGGAAAGTGTTAAGCCACGAGTTCGTAGGAGGCGGCGCGACGGTCACCGGCCTTGAACACGGGGATGATTTCCTTGATCTCCACGTCGGCCGGTTTGCCGATCGTGTAAGCCGCGACCTTCTTTTTGAGGGTCTCGGCGTCGGGAGCCTTGAGCGTGATGGACGCGACGTCGGCCTTGGGGCCGATGCAGGCGAGCTTCGCGCTGTGCGTGGTTCCCTTGCGACCGTTCATTTCCCAGTCCTTGGGTTCGTTGAGGGTCGCGGCGACTATCTGAGCAGCTTTGAATACGATCATTTTTTTGGTTCCTTCATGGCCTCTATTTGTGCGCGGGAGAGACCCGAGGGCCGGTCTATCTCGCGTTGAACTTCGGCGCAGGCTTTCCACGCCGGAGAAAATACTTTTTCGGGGTTAGGTAGTGCCGTTTCAACTACGTCGATTCCCGATTCCTGCCACTGCTTCGTGACCGCACGATCAAGGCCAGTGGACGTTTCAATCGGGCCGGAATGCTCCTTGTCCAACTCTCCGGCCTCGAGGCCGCGCAGGAAGGAGTTGACCGCCTCGCGGCCTTGGTTCGCCGCGATGCAGAGCGCCAGTTCCGCACGGTGGTTCACGATCACGCGCCACTGGTGGAAATTCAGCTCGCCCAGGAACACATCCGTCTCGACCACTTCCTCGGCCGCAACTTCTTCGTCGGACTTTTCCGCACCGACGCCGACCAGGTCACGGAATCCACGCGACCAGCGAAGAGAGGTGACCTTGCGGCTGATGATTTCGTTCGCGCCGAGAAACCAGACCGTGGCGGCGACTTCATCGCCACCGGCCGCAGCCGCGAGAAGCTGGATGATGTTGCGGCCTTTGTTCGCGCCGCCTGCCAATTCCATCGAGACGCCCGTGGCGCGGGCCTCGGCGGCGACGGCCATGCCGAGTTTCGAGATATACGTCGCACCAGCCTCGTTGCCGACTTCACCAACGCGGAACGCGTGTTCGTCAGTGCCGCGGGTGCGACGGTCCACGCTCTCCAACGCGGCCAGCCATCCGGCGCGGGCGCGATCTTCGCAGAACGTGCCTGGCTCCGAGAAAATCAGCTGGTGCTTGTGCGGGTGCCAGCCGTTCGCCTCGCCCCAGTTGATCTCGGCCGCGGTGATGTTGCCGATGACACCTTCGCGGCGAGTCTTTCCGCCTTTTCCCGAGTTCAACCGACGCCAAGCGACCGACATCAGGTCCAACAACTCGCCAAGGCGCTCCGACCGTGTGTGCGGCAACGTATACGTGACCAGTCGCGCCTCGTATCCAGCCTCAACGCACCACTTGAACCCGGCCTCAACATCGACCGCGCGGAATGCCGCGATGCGAGGCGCGCAGACCGGACACACCAGGGACTGGCCGCACACGCAAACACCGGTTACGCGCCCATAGGCGCGATCTGGACGGGCATACACGCCAATGCCCGCAGCACCTCGCGAGACCTTCACGCCGCAGAACCGAAGGCGCTTTTGCACCCCTGCCCTCTTGAGAATATCGCGAGCAAACGAGCGAAGATACCACGCCTTCACGTTGCCCGGCGCTGCGACCGTTACCGAGGGAGGTGACGCAAAATCCGCATTCTTACCAAGGGGAGCGGCTGCGCCGCTCTCCTCCGTCAGGCAGGGCGCGGTCGGCTGCGCCGTCCGCATCCCTGCCTTGTCGGCGAATGAGCCAGGGAGTGCGTCAGTTCCGGCTTGGAGTTGCATCAGAATTGGGGCGCGACTCCCGCGAACAGGTAGGTTTGCTCGGCCTGCTGACGCTCCAGGACAAACTGGAGCTGCATCAGGTCGGTCTCGATCTGGGCGAGTTCTTCGCAGTAGCCTTGGCCATGACCCGTTCCGCCTCTTGTGGCGTAAGCACACGCGGCGGCCGCAGATCGTGCTTGGCTACCTCGATGTAACGGACGGGGTTTTCGGGCAGATATTGGCGACGGGCCAGCCAATCGCCAAACGTGGCGAGCCGTGCCCGATGATTCCGGATCGTGAGCGATGGTAGATCGAGGCCATCAAGGTAGCGCGTGAGGGCGTCCCGGGTGTAGTCCGAGACGAGCGTTGCCGACGAGGATCCGAGGAACGCACCGAGCGTGGATTCCAGACTTTTGATCGTGCGCTCGGCCCGGCCAGTTCGACGTTTGTCCTGGAGAAATGATTTCAAGGCATCGACCAGCGGAGTCGCAGCCAGGCCAACCGGACGATGGGAAAGAAAGTAACGGACGGCCGTCATGAGCGGCACGCCATCGAGAGCTTTGCAGGCGGAAAAATAGTCCGCCCGCATTTCCTGATCCATCACCAGACCGGCCGTGCCGACGACCTTGGCCTTTTTCAGCAATTCGCGGTGATAGGCCTTGGCCTCGTCTTCGTTTTTGAAATTCCGCCGGACTTGTTTGCCCTGGGGATTGGTGTAAATGACGAGGAACGGAGACCTCGGGTGTTTGGTTCGGTAGAACTTTGGGAGCACCTGCCTCAGCTTAAGAAAGTATAACGAAAGTAGACAGGAATTCTGGAAAACTTGGTCAATTTGGCAAATCCGGGACTTTCGCAAAAGTCCCCGTTTTACCTCTCAAACACTGGAGCCGATGGTCGGGATTGAACCGACGACCTGCGGTTTACGATACCGCTGCTCTACCACTGAGCTACATCGGCCTTGCAGAGAAGGAACGGAAGAAACTCGCCGTCCAAGCAATCGCAAGCCTCATTTTCCCTCCCGTGCCGCTATCGACCGATCTCTTCGACTACACCCTGCCCCCGCACCTCGTCGCGCAGACTCCCGCCGCACGGCGCGACGCCTCGCGCCTCATGGTCGTCAACCGCGCCACTCGCACCGTCGCCCACCACACGTTCGCAGACCTCCCGCAATTTCTCCGCGCCGGTGACACCCTCTTTCGCAACAACGCCGCCGTCCTCCCCGCCCGCCTCCACGCCAAGCGCCCCACCGGCGGCGTGATCGAGTGCCTCTTGCTCCGGCCTGATACCACACATGGCGACAATGTCTGGTGGTGCCTCGTCCGCCCGGGGAAAAAGCTGCCCGTCGACGCCACGTTTGCCCACGCCGATGATTTCTCCGGCACCGTGCTCGCCAAAGACCCTGAAGGCGCCGCGCTCATTCGCTTCACCACGCCCGCCGGTCTATCCATCGTCGATGTGGCCAACCGCCTGGGCGACGTGCCGCTCCCGCCCTACATTGAGCGCGCCGATCCCACCGCCGAGCGTCCGCGTGACATCGAGCGTTACCAGACCGTTTACGCCAACCGCGCCCGACAGGTCGCCGTCGCCGCGCCCACCGCCGGTCTGCACTTCACCCCCGAGTTGCTCGCCACCCTCGCATCGCAAGGCGTCGATGCCGCCGAGATCACGCTTCACGTGGGCCTGGGCACCTTCAAACCCATCGACGCAGCCACCGTGGAAGAACACGCCATCCACCGGGAACTCTACGAATTGCCCGTCGCCACCCAACGCGCCTTGTTTCCCGCAACACGCACGGCAACGGGCCGGCGTATCTGCGTTGGAACTACGAGTGTGCGCTCGGTGGAGGATTTTCTTTCGCGCCACGACGCGCCGCTCGACCACCCGCATTTCGCCGAGGCGGGCATCTTTATCTATCCGCCACGCACGTTCCGCGGAGTCGACGCGCTCATCACCAATTTTCACCAACCGCGCTCCACCTTGCTGTGCCTCGTGTCGGCGTTTCTCACGCCCGGATCAACCGACGGCATCACGTGGTTCCGGGAGCTCTACGCCGAGGCCATCGCCCGCGAATACCGGTTCTTCAGCTACGGCGACGCGATGTTGATCTTGTGATCGAAGAAATCGCGGTGAGTCGCTTGCGCTTTAGCAATCAACGCATTGCCTGATCGACATTCGCATGACCGAAGCATCCCCGAAACCCGAGTCACCGACACCCTCCGGCACACCCGCCTGGCGCGTGCTCTTCCGTATGCTCGGTGGTTTTCTCGCCCTGTTCTGCTTCGCCTTCTGGGCGGCCGCCGGGTGGAACCGCGGATGGACCAAGACCCAGATCCCGATCAAGCAGGTGGACGATATCACCGGCATCGAATTTGTGACTTACAAAGATCATTTTATGCCGGGCGTGGAACTCTTGAGCCTCGGCGTTTTCTTCAGTCTGGCCTTGTTTGCGATCACCTTCATCCGACGCAAATCCCGCTAATTTCGTTCGTATCCATCCTTCAAACTCATGAAAAAAATCGCCCTGCTCGCTTCCCTCGCCCTCGCAGCCTCCCTCAACGCCGCCCCGATTTCCTTCGATTTCAAAGATCCCAAGGGCGTCAACGCCGTCGGCTTCCATCTGGACTCAGTGCTTGAGCCCATCTCCGGCACCGCCGGTGGAGTGACCGGCACCGTCAGCTTCGATCCCGCCGCACCCGCATCGACGTCCGGCAAAATCGTTGTCGCCGCCGCGTCCCTCAAAGTGCCCAACGGCACCATGACCGATCACCTCCTGAGCGACGGTTGGATCGATGCCAAAGGCCATCCCGAGATCACCTTCGAACTCGTGAAACTCGACAACGTGAAGACCGCCGGCACCACCACAACCGCTGACGCCTCTGGCAAATTTACGCTCAAAGGCGTGACCAAGGACGTCACCGTGCCGGTTAAGATCACCTATCTGGCCGACGCACTCGAAAAACGCACCAAGCCCGGCAACAAGGGCGACCTGCTCGTCGTGCGCGGCGAGTTCACCATCCTGCGCGGCGATTACGGCATCAAACCCGGTCAGAACGAGGACAAGGTGGCCAACGAGATCAAACTCAGCATCGCCATCGTCGGCAGCGCCCCCAAGGCCTGAGTCTTCGTAACCGCACTATTCGCCGGCCCTCAACAGGGCCGGCTTTTTTGTGGCCCTTCACGTCCACTGCCGCCTCTGTGTTCTCCATGACGGATGCCGAACTCCAAACCCTGATCGAAGACGCCACGTTTGACTACACGATGGGCGACACTGACGCGGCCCTCGCCAAGCTCAGCCGCGCCACCGAATCCGCACCGCAATCGTTCGAAGCCTGGCACGCCCTCGCCGAGATTCATTTTAGCCTGCGCCGTTTCGATGATGCGCTTCGCGCCGCCGAGAAGGCCCACGCACTTCGTGGCGACGACCTCTTCATCAACACGACCCTATCCCGCATCTGGATGGAAAAAGGCGACAAGGCCACCGCCGAGAAATACGGTGCACAGGCCAAGATTCTCAGCTGGAAGGACCAGCTTAAAAATCCCGACGCCCACCAAGGCGGCGTGCAGTAACCAGGGCGGTTACTGCTGCTGGGAGTTATCGGAACTCCGCTGCGCTTCGTCGATTCGGCGCATGTGTTCCGCCCCGCTCGCCACGCGAGCCGGCATATTGCCCGGCAACGCCAGCGATGCGATGCCGTAGCCCATCCCCATCAGTCCATCGGTCCAGAGCAGACGGCCCGTGAATAAATCGAGGCAAAACAACTCGCCCTTCGTGGTCGCGAATACACGGCATTCATCCGCCACCAGTGTGACAAAATCTTGATTCGTCCATCCCGACTTCAACGCCGTCTGCCACACACGCCGCCCGGTCTCCCGCTCGAACGCGAGCACGGTGCACTTGGTGGCAAGAAGCACAATCGAGTCGGCGGTCATTTCGGGAGACAGTCGGCGTTATTTATGAGTGATCGGGACGGTCAGTTTTTGTCCACCGCAGGAGCGATGGGAGCACTCGGAGCGGGTTTCGTTTCCGTGCCGAGGAATGACGGCAGATTCAGACCCACGCTCTTCGCGAGTTCGTTGATCGGCAGCACACCCTTGTAGAGGTCCTGCACGAACTGGCCGGGGCCATTGCCGGTCCCGTTGGAACCGTTGCCGCCGCCCATGACGATGACCTTCTCGAATGAGAGACCCTTGATCGCACCCGCCTGGATCTCGGCGATGCGCACGATGTTTTCCGCAATGAGGAGCTGCGTCGCGCCGGCGGTGTCGTCCGCAACACGGAGGAGTTTCTCGAAGCCTTGCGCCTTCGCGTCGAGCAGCGCGCGCGTGCCCTCGGCCTCGGCCGTAAGTTTGGCTTGGATACCGGTCGCCTCGGCGGAGAGCTTGGCACGAATACCGGCGGCCTCGCCCTCGGCGACGCGTTTCACACCCTCGGCCTCGGCATCCTTCTGGATGACGTAAGCGGCGGACTGACCTTCCTGGAGAATCTTCGCCTGCGCCGCCTTGGCTTCGGCGTCGATGCGCACACGTTGCTTCTCGATTTCAGCCTTCACGATCTGGTCGGCCTGCTGCTGGGCCTTTTCACGGTCGGCACGGGCGAGTTCGGCTTCTTGCTGGGCCTTGTAGCCTTCCTGGAGAGCGCGAGCCTCGGCGACCTTTTGGGCGGCTTCGACACGGCGCTTGGCCTCGGCCTGCTCGGAGGCGAGATCGGCGTCGGATTTGGCGATGATGGCCTGGGCGGTGTTTTGACCGCGCTTGGCTTCGGCCTGGGCGTTGGCCACGCGAATGGCCTGCTCGCGCTCGGCTTCGGCGCGACCGATGGAGCCGCGCTGGTTTTCCTGGGCGACCTTGATCTGCGCGTCGTTGATGGCGCGGGCGGCGGATTCCTTGCCGAGCGCGTCGATGTAGCCGGACTGGTCTTTGATGTCGCGGATGTTGCCGTTGATCATGCGCAGACCGACCTTGTGGAGCTCGACCTCGACGCCCTTGGTGATCGCGGCGATGAGCTTTTCGCGGTCGTTGTTGATCTCCTCGATCGTCATCGAAGCGAACACGACGCGCATCTGGCCCATGATGATTTCGGCGGCGAGTTGCTGCACCTCGTCCAGCGAACGACCGAGCAGGCGCGTGGCGGCGTTTTGCATGACCTCGGGATCCGTGGAGATGCCGATGGTAAACGAGGCAGGCGCGTCGATACGGATGTTCTGACTGGAAAGCGCCCCCTTCAACTCGATGTCCAGCGTAATGGGCGTCAGGTCGAGGTAGGAGTAGCTCTGGAAGAACGGAACCACGAAAGTCGCGCCGCCATGATAGCATTTGGACGAGAGGCCGCTGGAGACTTTACCGTAGACCACGAGGATTTTGTCCGGTGGGCACATGCGGTAACGCGAGATCAGCGTCGATGCGATGATCAAGAGGAAGAGTGCGACGAGTGAGATGGCGATGATTTCGATCATGGAGAGAAGTTGAAGTGGAACTGGAAAAGGGAGTTAACGGACGCCGTAATCAGAGCGGCTCGACCAGCACGGTGCGCGGGTCGATGATCTGAATGACCTTCACGCGTTCGCCGCTGGAAATAGCGCGGTCGGCGGTGTTGAGCGCAGAGAATGTTTCCTGACGTCCGCGGAAGCTCACGACCACCTGGCCGCCGGGAGCCTTGGACGCTGGCAGGGTGATATAAACCGTGCCGGTCGCGTTGAGTGCGTCCTCGATGCGAACCGTGCCATCGCTGCGCATGCCATGAATCGCGCGAAACATGACCACGATGATCGCCATGAGAGGGCCGCCGGAGAGCACTGCGACGATGGTGGCTGCAATCATTCCCAAGCCGCCGTCGAGCGCGAGCCCGCCGCCCCAGCCAAAGCCAAGGAAGAAGCCGGTGAGCGGTTTGACCGAAAAGATGCCGCCGCCACCATCTCCGGAATCGGCAGCCCCGATCGCATCAACGGCGTCGTGGTGCTCCATCCCGATCACCGCCAGGATCGCGAGAATCACCGCCATAAAACCGGCGATCACGCCAATCCCGTAAAACACCTGTCGCGCGAGGTTGAGTTCATCCCACCACTGCGACACCTGATTGAGCAAAGCGAGGGTAGTCATTTAAGCTTTTGGAGAATCGCAGATAACGCAGGCCTCGAATATTACAATGTCGACTGCAAATTCGCCGCATGAGGATGGAATGCCGCCAATTGACACCCGCCAAGCCATCCGCCTAGCCTCCCCCGCTTCACATGGAAAAACCTGCCTACACCCTCGAGTTCGAGAAGCCCTTGCGCGACCTCAGCGCCCAGCTCGAGCAGCTCAGCCAGCAGTCCCTTGAGAACAACCTCGACGTGGCCAACGAGATCACCGCCATCGAGCGCAAGATCGCCGCCACCCAGCGCGAAATCTACTCCAGCCTCACTCCGTGGCAAAAGGTGCAAATCGCCCGCCACCCCAAGCGCCCCTACGCTCTCGATTACGTTAGTCTCATCTGCGAAAACTTCGTCGAGCTGCACGGCGACCGCCAGTTCAACGACGACCGCGCCCTCATCGGCGGCACCGCGTTTTTCAACGGCGAAGCCATCATGGTCATCGCCCAGCAGAAGGGCCGCGAAACCAAGGAAAAGATCGCCCGCAATTTCGGCATGCCCCAGCCCGAGGGTTACCGCAAGGCGCTCCGCCTCATGAAGACCGCGGAGAAGTTCGGCCTGCCTGTCATCACTTTCATCGACACCCCCGGCGCCTATCCCGGCCTCGGCTCCGAAGAACGCCACGTATCCGAAGCCATCGCGGTCAATCTCCGCGAAATGGCCATGCTCCGCGTCCCCTCGATCTCCGTCGTCGTCGGCGAAGGCGGTTCCGGTGGCGCCCTCGGCATCGGCGTGACCGACCGTGTGCTCATCTTCGAAAACAGCTACTACTCCGTCATCTCGCCGGAAGGCTGCGCCGCGATTCTCTGGAAAGACCCCGCCGCCGCGCCCAAGGCCGCCGAGGCTCTCAAGCTCAACGCCGACCAACTGGAAAAACTCGGCGTGGTCGACGAGGTCATTGCCGAGCCTTTCGGTGGTGCGCACAACGACTACGAAAAAGCCGCCGCCACCCTCCGCTACGCGTTGCAGAAACACCTCAACGACCTGCGCGGAATGAAGGGCGACGCCCTGCTGGACAATCGTTACGAGCGTTACCGTCGCCTCGGCATCTACGAGGAAGCCGGCGTGGTGCACAACTGATCCATTCGCATAAAAAAAAGGCGGGCCGTTACTGGCCCGCCTTTCTTGTGTCAGCGCCTTCGTTATCACCGTCCGCCCGAGCGACGCACCGTGATCAGCTTCACTTCGGTTGTCCGCTTCGTCTCCGCGTCGTAATCAACCAACGCGCCCGAAATGCGCACGTCGCCCTCGGCGACTTCGAACCGGCGCGGCATGCCGTCGATAAAACGTCCGAGCACCGGCGCGACTTCGCGGCCCAGCACCGAAGCATACGGCCCCGTCATGCCCACGTCGCACATAAAACCTGTGCCCTTTGGCAGCACGCACGCGTCGGCCGTCGGCACATGCGTATGCGTGCCAAGCACGGCGATCGCCCGCCCATCGAGATGCCAGCCGAGCGCGATTTTCTCGCTCGTCGCCTCGGCATGGATTTCCACCAGAAAACCATCGGCCTTGCCTTCGAGTTTCTTGAGCATCGCATCAGCCGCGAGGAATGGACACTCGGCCTTCATGCCCATGAACGTGCGGCCGAGCACCGTAAACACGGCCAGACGGAAACCTTTTACGTCCAAAATCACGTGATCCGCCCCCGGGCAGGCGGAGGGAAGATTGGCCGGACGGCACACAGTGGGAAAATCATCGATCTCATCATCCCAACCACGCTGGTCCCACACGTGGTCACCCAGCGTAAGGGCATCGATGCCGGTTCCGAGCAAAGTCTTGGCCAGCGTGCCCGTGATGCCTGAACCCGCGGCAACGTTTTCTCCATTGGCGATAACCACATCCACCTTCAGGTCGGCGCGCAGCCGCTGCAATCGCTCGGCCAGAATCTCACGGCCCGGCTTCCCGACGATATCTCCAATAAACAGAATTTTTGGCACGTCGCAGAAAGTGCACAGCATGGACCGCAAACCAACCCCAAACGTCCCGCTTTACACTCTTGCCAGAAACCGGGTGGAGAGGTTTTCTCTCGCCCTTACGTTATCACGTTTAAACGCCCATGAAATCGTCAACCTCTCCCTCGTCGTTTCCCCAACCTGAAATTGGCCGCGCCATGAACGGTGCCGACGTCGTTGTGGAGTCGCTGGCCCGCGAAGGCGTTGACGTGATTTTTGCTTATCCCGGCGGCGCCTCACAGGAGCTGCACCAAGCCTTTGCCCGTTCCGACAAAGTGCGCGTGATCCTCCCCCGCCACGAACAGGGCGGTTCGTTTGCCGCCGAGGGTTACGCCCGTGCCACCGGCAAAGTCGGCGTGTGCATGGCCACCAGCGGCCCCGGCGCGACCAACCTCGTGTCCGCCATCGCCGACGCCTTCATGGACTCGACCCCGATGGTCGCCATCACCGGCCAGGTGTTCACCAAATTTATCGGCAAGAGCGCGTTTCAAGAAACCGATTTCTTCGGCATGACCCTGCCGATCGTGAAGCACAGTTATCTCGTGCTCAACGCCGCCGACCTCCCGCGCATCATCAAAGAAGCGTTTTATCTCGCCCGCACCGGTCGTCCCGGTCCCGTCGTCATCGACATCCCAAAGGACGTGCAGCAGGCCAAGCTCACCCCGGTTTTCCCTGCGACGATTTCCTTCGCCAACCCGACCTTGGGCGCGTTGCCGCAAGCCTCCGACGACCAGCTCAAGCGTATCATTGACCTGATCTCTGCCGCCAAGAAACCGGTGATCTACGCCGGCGGTGGCGTGATCTCGGCCGAGGCCCACGCCGACCTGAAGACCTTCGCGGAAAAAACCAACATCCCCGTCGCCACGACGTTGATGGGCATCGGCGCTTTCCCTGAGTCGCACCCGCTCTCGATGCGCTGGTTCGGCATGCACGGTGCCGCCTACGGCAACTGGGCCGTGGACCAGAGCGATCTCGTGCTATGCCTTGGTGCTCGCTTCGACGACCGCATCACCGGCGATGCCGCCAAATTCGCCGCGAATGCCACGATCGTTCACATCGACATCGATGCGTCCGAGCACAACAAGAACAAGCGCGTCCAGTTCCCCGTCGTCAGCGACGTGAAGCACGCGCTGGTCCGCCTCAACGAACTGATCGCCGCCGCCAAGTTCACCGCGCCCGACATCAAACCCTGGCTCACGCAGATCAACGCGTGGAAGCG
>Ga0307410_10000171_pt1 | contig 23683 bp, 26 predicted proteins | sample 322Ometagenome_3_FD_203707 | JGI IMG/M metagenome (GOLD analysis project Ga0307410, IMG submission 203707) | Maize rhizosphere microbial communities from greenhouse at UC Davis, California, United States - 322HYB-O-3 | ecosystem: Host-associated > Plants > Roots > Rhizosphere > Soil | place... | reverse complement strand
GCGGATCATGGCACCGCCACCCGAGAGGTTGATCAAGTCGATTTCATGCTCCTCGCCGCCGAAGCGGCAGTGGGCAACTTCACGATCCAGGCGATGGCGATCGTCGTCGCGATGGTCGGAACACCGGACCTCGCTGCGCGGCACCTCGACGGACGAAAGATCGTCCTCGGTAGCTCCCCGCGCATTCTTGTCCCGCACTAGCGGGTTCTTGGGGTGCAGCCCATTTCCCGACAGGATAGCCGAGCGGAACTTGTTCATCGAGACGACCTCGCATGCCATGGCGCGAGAATCATGGCATGGGGAAGGTTACGATCCGGTAACTTTCTCGGGAAAATTACGCCGAATAATACATGTCGAACTCGACCGGCGAAGGCGTGGTTTCCCAGCGCATCACCTCTTCCCACTTGAGCTCGATGTAGGCGTCGATCTGGTCGTCGCTGAACACGTCGCCCTTGGTCAGGAAGGCGCGGTCGTCGGTCAGCGCCACCAGCGCCTCGCGCAGCGACCCGCAGACGGTCGGGACGTTGACCAGCTCGGCCGGCGGCAGGTCGTAGAGATTCTTGTCCATCGCCTCGCCCGGGTGGATGCGGTTCTGGATGCCGTCGAGGCCGGCCATCAGCAGCGCCGAGTAGGCGAGATAGGGGTTGGCCATGGCGTCGGGGAAACGGAACTCGACGCGCTTCGCCTTCTCGCCCGCTCCATAGGGGATGCGGCAGGAGGCCGAGCGGTTGCGGCTCGAATAGGCGAGGAGGACGGGGGCCTCGAAGCCGGGCACCAGCCGCTTGTAGCTGTTGGTGGTCGGGTTGGTGAAGGCGTTGAGCGCGCGGGCATGCTTGATCACCCCGCCGATGAAATAGAGCGCCGTTTCCGAAAGCCCGGCATAACCGTTTCCGGCGAACAGCGGCTTGCCGTCCTTCCAGATCGACATGTGGGTGTGCATGCCGCTGCCATTATCCTTGGCGATCGGCTTGGGCATGAAGGTCGCGGTCTTGCCGTAGGCGTGGGCGACCATGTGGACGACATATTTATAGACCTGCATCCGGTCGGCGGTCTCAACCAGCTTGCCGTAAGTGAGGCCGAGCTCGTGCTGGGCGGCGGCGACTTCATGATGGTGCTTGTCGCACGGCAGGCCCATCTCGATCATGGTCGACACCATCTCGCCGCGGATGTCGCCGGCGCTGTCGACCGGCGCGACCGGGAAGTAGCCGCCCTTGGCGCGCGGCCGATGGGCGAGATTGCCGCCTTCATATTCGCGGCCGGTGTTGGTCGGCAGCTCGATGTCGTCGAGCTTGAAGCCGCTCGAGGCATAGCCATCCTCGAAGCGGACGTCGTCGAACATGAAGAATTCGGCTTCGGGGCCGACGAACACCGTGTCGCCGACGCCGGTGGCTTTCAGATAGGCCTCGGCGCGGGTTGCCGTCGAGCGGGGGTCGCGGGCATAGAGCTCGCCGGTCGAGGGCTCGACGATGTTGCAGACCAGGATCAAGGTCGGCGTAGCGGCGAACGGATCGACATAGGTGGCGTCGAGGTCGGGCATGAGGATCATGTCGCTCTCGTTGATCGCCTTCCAGCCGGCGATGGACGAGCCGTCGAACATGAAGCCGTCGGTCAGCATATCCTCGTCGATCACCGAAGCGACCATGGTCAGATGCTGCCACTTCCCCTTGGGATCGGTGAACCTGAGGTCCACATATTCGATCTCATTTTCTTCGATCTGCTTCAGGATTTTGGACGCGGCGCTAGCCATGGTGGACCCCATCTGGATGCAAGAGAATCGCCTCGGCCCCGCGGCCTCGGTGCTGGACCAGCGATTCCAGCAGCGGGCCGCCGAGTCACCACTGCCGTGAACTTTTCACAGGCGAAAAATCAGAATGCGCGGCGTTGAGCCTGGACCAGCATCCTCAGCAGCATGGCGACCGGCCGCGGCACGCCGACCTTGCCTTCCAGCCACAGGCTGACCGCCGAACGGCTTACCCCGATCGCGTTGGCGAGGTCGCTCTGGGTGCGATAGCCGAGGGCGCGCATCAGGGACTTGAGCTCGTCCGGAGACATGGAGGCGAGGCGGGGATCGTCCATCGATGACGGTTTAGCGAGGAGAAGGCCCGACACAAACCCCGTTCGTCCCGAGCGTGGTCGAAGGGCGCTCGCGAGGCGGTTGTGCCATATCCCCTTCGACTACGCGCTGCGCGATCGGCTCGGCACGAACGGATGTTGGCCGTTAGATCGCGTCCGCGCCGCGGTCGCCGGTGCGGATGCGGACCGCCTGCTCGATGGCGAACACGAAGATCTTGCCGTCGCCAATGCGGCCGGTGCGAGCGGCATTCTCGATCGCCTCGACCGTGCGCTCGGCCAGATCGTCTTCGACCACCACTTCGACTTTCACCTTGGGCAGGAAGTCGACGACATATTCGGCGCCGCGGTAAAGCTCGGTATGGCCCTTCTGCCGGCCGAAGCCCTTTACCTCGGTCACGGTGATGCCGGAGACGCCCACCTCGTGAAGGGCGTCCTTCACGTCGTCGAGCTTGAACGGCTTGATGATCGCTTCGATCTTCTTCACGCGGCGGCTCCTTCGGGCTCATCATAGCCACGACCGGCGGCAAAGTGCCACCGATTGATGCAAAGTCGCGGCGAATGAAATATTTTGGACAAACCTCTGCCGCATTTTGCGGGCAGTCGGGCGGCCAAGATGAAGAAAGCCATCATTCTTTCCGCCGGACAGGGCTCGCGCCTCGGTCATTTGACCGACGACAGGCCGAAGTGCCTGATCGAGTTCAACGGCCGTACGCTGCTCGACCGGCAGCTCGACGCCCTCGCTGCCAACGGCATCGAGGAAGCGGTCGTCGTGACTGGGTTTCGCGATGACCAGATCGAAGCCGCACTGGCTCGGCGCGGCGACATCGGGCCGCGCGTCCGCACCGTCTACAACCCATTCTACAAGGTTGCCGACAATCTCGGCTCGCTGTTCGTGGCAAAGCAGGAGATCGAGGGCGATACGCTCGTCTGGAACGGCGACACGCTGGTCAGCGAGGAACTGATGGCCCAGGTGGTCGGCAATCGCGGCCAGGAGGGGATTTGCGTCACGATCGACCGCAAGGAAGGATATGACGAAGACGACATGAAGGTTGTCGTCGACGATGCCGGACGGCTTCACGCGATCGGCAAGCGGCTCGACCTCAGCGAGGTTAACGCGGAATCGATCGGCCTGCTCGCCTTCCGCGGAGCAGGCGCCCAGACCTTTCGCCACGCCATCGAGCGGGCGATCCGCACCAGCGAGGGCACCACCATCTGGTACCTGCGCGTGATCCACCAGATCGCGCAGGAAGCGCCGGTGTGGACGCTGGACATCAACGGCCATGAGTGGGGCGAGGTCGACTTCCCCGAGGACGTCGAGAACGCCCAGCTACTGTGCGCCCGCTGGGACGAAGTGCGGAAGGCCAAGGCGGCCTAAGCGGCCCGCTGTCCCGCCTCACAAAGCATCCGGCCGGTCATTTCGCGAAGGTGGTGAGCGGCTTTCCCTTCTCCAGAATGTAAGTTGCCAGCTCGGCGGCCGGACCTTCGCCGACGTTTTTCGCCGCGTGCACCACTCCGTATGGAATGAACAACACGTCGCCGGCCTTTACCGTCACCGGCCGGCCGGCCACTTCATACTCGATCGTGCCTTGCGTGACGTAGATGATCTCTTCCCCGGGGTGGCTGTGTCGGGGAAAGGAGGCGCCCGGCTCGAACGAGACGAGCGCCTGCAGCGTCTCCCATCCCTCGACACTTAGGTCGTGGCGTTGGAGATCGGTACGAGTCGTGCCGGAAGGCCGTGGCTGTGCAGCCAGCGGCGAATGGAGACCCGCGGCCAGCATGACAGTGGCCAAGACGGCGATTGCCCGCCTCACTGGCGCAACGACCGGAACGCGGTCCTCAGCTCCTCGACCAGGTGGCCCGGCTGCTCGAAGGCGGCGAAGTGCCCGCCCTCCGGCTTGCGGCCGAAGTGGATGAGGTTCGGATAGGCGCGCTCGGCCCAGCTTTTCGGGACCGGATAGAGTTCGTCGGGGAATTGGGTCACCGCGATCGGCGTCTTGACCCCGAACGGCTCGAAGAAGTGGACATTGTTCTTTTCGATGCCGAAGCCCGACGACGTCCGCGGCATCGCCTCCCAGTAGAGGCGTGCGCCGGAAATCGCCGTGTTCGTCAGCCAGGTTATGGTGATGTTGTCGAGCACGTCGTCGCGCGTCAGGCCTTCCGGCTCGCCGTTGAATGAGCGCGCGATCATTCGGTAACTCGCAATGTCGTGATCGAGGAACCAGGCCGCGAGGCCTATCGGGGAATCCGCGATTCCGTAAAGCGTCTGCGGCCGATGCCCCATCTGATTGGCATAGGCGAGGCCGTGGTAGAAGAAGACTTCCAGCCGCTCGTAGGCGTGGCGCTCCTCGTCCGACAGGCCGGTCGGCGGGCCATCATTGTCCCTCAGGGCCTGGAAAATCTCCGGCGGCACGGTGGAGGGCATGTTGGTATGCACTGCGACGAGCCCCGGCGGCGCCATGACGGCGATGAGTTCGGTCATGAGCGCGCCCCAGTCGCCCCCTTGGGCAAGGAAGCGGTCGTAGCCAAGCCGCTTGGCCAGAGCGATCCACGCCTGGGCGATCCGCGGCGGTCCCCAGCCGGCTTCCTTCGGCCGCTCCGAAAAACCGTAGCCAGGCATTGACGGGATGATGACGTCGAAGGCGTCCCTTTCGGTTCCGCCATGGGCGGTCGGATCGGTCAACGGCTCGATGATTTTCAATTGCTCGACGATCGATCCCGGCCAGCCGTGGGTAACGATGATGGGCAGAGCGCCCTCATGCTTCGACTTGACGTGGATGAAGTGAATGTCGAGGCCGTCGATGTTGGTAATGAAGTTCGGGAAGGCGTTGAGCAGCGCCTCGCACCTGCGCCAATCATATTCGTTCGCCCAATAGTCGGCGAGCTTCTGCATCGTCGCCAGCTGCACGCCCTGGACGTCGTCCTCGACCGTTTCCCTGTCCGGCCATCGGGTAGCCAAAATGCGACGCTTGAGATCGGCGAGGTCCTCGTCGGACGCGCGATAAGCGAATGGCCGGATCGCAGAGTCGTCAACCAGCGGTTCTGCTTCGGTCGCTGCGCCGATGACGAACGTCTTGGCGGTTTCCTGGCTCGGCGTCGGTGCGGCAGGCGAGGTTTCGAGGTTGGGGGACGGCGGCTGCACGGGTTCGGCCATGTCAATTCTCCAAGGGTGTCGGTGGACAACGCTCGCGGCCAGCGGAAATCGGCCGTGGAGAATGAACATGCGCAACCTACAGGCGGCCGCAGGTGCAATGCGCCGCGCCGTTGAGTCGGTCAATGATTATTGATGCAGATTAGCCGTGTTAGTAGGGCGGCTTATCCAAGCCTTTGGGACTCTTGGTAAAAATCTCACAGCCGGTCTCGGTGATCCCGATCGAATGCTCGAACTGGGCCGATAGCGAGCGGTCGCGAGTGACGGCGGTCCAGCCGTCGTCCAGCAGCTTCACGTCCGGCCGGCCGATGTTGATCATGGGCTCGACCGTGAAGAACATGCCTGGCTTGAGCTCCGGTCCGGTGCCGGGACGGCCAGCGTGGATCACCTCCGGGCTGTCATGGAACAGGCGGCCGAGGCCATGGCCGCAGAAATCGCGCACGACCCCGTAACGGTGCTTCTCGGCATGGCTCTGAATGGCGTGGGCGACGTCGCCGAGCCGGTTGCCGGGCTTGGCCTGCTCAAGCCCCAACATCAAACATTCGTGGGTGACCTCGACCAGCTTCCGGGCCTTAATCGGCACCTCGCCGACAAAGAACATGCGGCTCGTGTCGCCGTGCCAGCCGTCCAGTATGGGCGTGACGTCGATGTTGACGATGTCGCCGTCCTTGAGCGCCTTGTCGCCCGGAATACCATGACAGACGACATGGTTGATCGAGGTGCAGCAGCTCTTGGTATAGCCGCGATAGCCAAGCGTTGCGGGAACGCCCCCGGCCTCCAGCGTCATCCGCTGGACGATCGCGTCGATCTCGCCCGTCGTTACGCCTGGAACCACATGCGGCACCAGTGCGTCGAGGATCTCTGCGGCGAGGCGGCCGGCGCGGCGCATGCCCTCGAAACCCTCGGGCCCGTGGAGCTTGATCACCTGGCTGCGCGGCTCGGCCCGGTCTTCAGGGCCGACGTGGATATATTCGGTCATGCGCCTAAGATAGGCGGGGACTGGCGGTATGTCGAATGGAGAGCGTGGCTTGGGCAGGATCTGGACGGCAGGGCTGGCGGTCATCGGTGACGAGATACTCTCCGGCCGGACCCAGGACAGGAATATCGCGCAGGTAGCCAGCTGGCTGAACGCACAGGGCATTCGACTGGCCGAGGTGCGTGTCGTTCCGGATGTCGAAGAACGGATCATAGAGGCGATCGACGCAATTCGGTCGGCCTATGATTATTGCTTCACGACCGGCGGGATCGGGCCGACCCATGACGACATCACGGTCGATGCCGTGGCCAAGGCGCTTGGCGTCCCGGTCGTGATCCATCCCGCGGCCCGAAAGATCCTCGAGCGCTATTACGAAAGCAGAGGCGGGCTGAACGAGGGGCGCCTGCGCATGGCTCGGGTACCGGAGGGCGCCGAGCTGATCGAGAACAAAATGTCGGGTGCGCCCGGCATCAGAATCGGCAACCTGTTCCTGATGGCGGGGGTGCCGCACATCACCGCAGGCATGCTGGACGCATTGTCAGGCACGCTGGAGGGCGGCCGGCCGTTGGTTTCGGTCACGGTGGGAGCCTTTGCACCGGAGAGTGAGGTGGCCGAGCTGCTCCGTGAGGCGGAGCAGTCGGTCGAGGGCATTTCGATCGGCAGCTATCCCTTCTTCAAGGAAGGGCGGGTGGGGTCCAATTTCGTCGTGCGCTCGGAGGACGTCGCCGCGGCGAGGGACGTGGCGGATCGGCTGGCGGGAAAGCTGGCCGACATCGGCTATGCGCCGGTCGCTGGTGGAATCTAGGGCCGTTGACGCTCAATCGCCGGAAACCTAGATGGTCCGGCAGGCTCGCGGGTATGATGTAATGGTAGCCTGTCAGCTTCCCAAGCTGAACGCACGGGTTCGATTCCCGTTACCCGCTCCAGATTTCACCAGTCCGGGGAACTGACGAAATCTGGAGGCGCTGAGCGCAGCGAAGCGGCGACACCGGACTGAATCCGCTGAGTCGGCGACGCGCCGCAACTACTGAGCCCATCCCTCCGTTTGACGCTCAAACCCGCGAACTTTCGGAGGCGATCATGCTCCTTAAGAAATATGGCTATGCCTGGCTGACCCTGGGCTTCTTCCTCGGCTCGTTCCTGCTGCACTGGTACTTCGGCTGGCAATCCTACGTCTCCGAAGCGCTGCAGCACGGCCAGGAGCCGCAGCAGGCCGAATATATCGACGACATGCTCCGCGACACGTTCGAAAACTGGCAGTCGGAGTTCCTTCAGCTGCTGTGGCAGGTCTGCGGCCTCGCCTATTTCCTGTATGTCGGCTCGCCCTCGTCCAAGGAGAATGACGATCGGGTCGAAGCCAAGATCGACGCGCTGCTGATCATGCAGGGCAAGGCCGGGCTCGACATCATGGAGAAGCTCGACAGGCATTATCTGCGCGAGGCCGGCCATGCCGAGCCGACGGGTCACAATGAGCTCGATGACATCCTCGGCACGCTGCACAAGGACGGGAAGCATCCCGAAAAGAAGAAATGAGCGGAAGATCGGCCGCGCGACTTGTTTGAGCGGCGGTTCGCCGAGGGAAGGAAACGCCCGCCGCATTTCTTCGTTTTCTGCCGAAAGGAGAAATGGAATGCCACGGGAACTGATCGATACCGGAACCGACAAGCGCTACGTCCGGCGTGACGAGGAAGGGCAGTTCAGCGAGAGCGACGACGTCGGCCGCAGCTCGGCGACCGACCAGAAGCACGACGCCGAAAGCCGGAGCAAGCCGGGCGAGGGCGATCGCGGAGATCGCGACTAGACCAGACCCGCGCCGAACAAGAATAGGGCGGGCGCAGCGCTCCACTTGGGCTGCGTCCGCCCTTCCACCGGCAGCGTGAGTGCGGAACAACGACTCACACGTCATGTGCGAAAAGGAGGCCAATCGCACGCCGGGGAAACGCATCGGCGGCGCTTGGGTTTCCAGGAAATCCGCCAAATCTATGTTAGCTCCGTCCTTGCCCGCCAAACACAAAGGGCGCCGCCTCCGGATGGAAGCGACGCCCCTTTTTCAGGCCTGACGGACTAGCCGCTAGAAGCTGAACCGCGCGCCGACGCGGATCTGATACAGCGACTGGCGGCTGTTCAAAGTCAGGTTGGGCGCCGCCACGTTGGAGTAGCGATACTGCGCGCAAGTCTGACCCGAGTTGGTATTGACCACGCCTGCACCGGGGGCAGTCCCGGTGGGGGTGGCGACGCTTAGGCACTGAACGCGGACCAGCGCCGCCGTATATGGGAAGCTGACCTGGCGGAGCGCGCCCCAATCGCTGTCGATCAGGTTGAGGAAGTTCTCGATGTCCGCGAACAGCTTGACCTTGCTGCCCAGCACATAGGTGGGGATTTCCTGCGACAGGTGAAGGTCGACCTTGAAGAAGTCCGGGGAATCCTGGCTGTTCTTTGGCACGATCCTGCCGCGGTACTTCTCGATCCCAAGGTCTTCGACCAAGGCATTGAAAGCGGTTTCGCTTGCGGCGGTGTCGAAGCTGACCCGGCTATCATTCAATTCCGGCACATACAGCAGGGCGCGGGCGCTGTTCCCGACCGTTCCCAGTACGGCGAGGTGGTTCGATGTATTGTCGAACATGGTCAGGCTGTAGGGACGGCCTGTGCGATATTCGCCGAACAGGCTAATGCGGGTCTCGTTGTCGCCGAAGAATTTGCGGCGGAAATCCGCACCGAACTTCCACTGATCGCGGATCTCGTAGATCGAACGGCCGCATGCAGCGAAGTTGGGATCAAGGAACGCATTGTTGCTGTAAAGCGAACCCGCCGTTGCCGACGTGATGGCGTTGCAGTCCTTCACATCCGACCGGGTGTAGCTGCCATCGATTTCCAGGCCGAAATCGAACCGCTTCGAGAAGCGGGCAACGCCGATGATGCTACGACCTTCATGGCTGTTGGTCATCAGGAGGTCCTGATTTCCGCTCGACCGGCTTCCGCCGGGAAGCACGTCATAGCGTGGCCTCCCGTCAGGCAAGGTTCCGATGACGACCGAGCGAAGATCGGTCCACTGATAAGCGTCGATGACCTCGCTGTAGAGCAGGTCGGCCCCGAACAGCCATCCGTCACCGAGGAAGCCAAGGTCGGCGTCATAGTTCACCGAGAGGCTGCTGCGCCATTGCGATGCGACATCCAGGTCCGGATCGATCGCGTTGACCGGCGCCAATGAGAGCGAGGCCGCGTTGACGACGTTTTGCAGTACCGACGGGTCGATGTTGAAGCCATCGACATCGTTGAGGGCCGCGCAGGTGTTCGGCGCCGTAGTGAGGCAATTGGTGCGGTTGATGGTCACCTGATTGGTCAGCTGGCCCGTATTCGAGAAGCTGTTCGAAATGAACACGTCGGGCGTGCCGCCGCCGAAGATACCGGTGCCACCGCGCACGATGATCCGGTCGGTCGGCTTCCAGTTGAAGCCGAAGCGCGGCTGAATCAGATATTTGTCATCGAACGTGTGGGTGTTGGTGAAGCCGTAGCGAGCGAAGAAGTCCGGGTTGAGCGGTGGTTTGTCGTCGCCTTCGAAATAGTCGAAGCGCACGCCACCCGTGACTTGTAGCTCATCGTTCACGTCCCAATCGTCCTGGACGCCGAACGTGAGGTTGCGGGTGCGGAAAATCGCTGCAGCATCGTTCGGATCGAGGCTGGGAACCGCCGCGCCGAAACGGAGCTGGTTCGCGTCGCCGTTCTCAAAGTCCGTGATCGAGTCGAAATAATAATCGCCGAGCGACCTCTGCAGGAACAGGTTGAAGGTCTTGTTCTGCGTGTAGCCGACCAAGGTCTTGATGACGTGGTTACCGAGCGAGACGCGGCCGGTAAGATCGATCGACGTGTTCTTGGTGTCGAGGTCGTTGGAATGGCGGCTGACGTCCGGGCCGAAGAAGACGCGGCCGGAGCTGCAGCTGGTCGCGCTGCCGACCGACGTCGGATCGAGGCAGACCTCGAACTGCGCAAAGTCGCGGCCGCCGAACGGCGTTTGATCGCGCTTATAGTCACGATGGCTGACGCGGAGCTCGGTAGAGAAATTGTCGGTCCAGTCGGAATTGAGCTGGAACACGCCCGAGTTGACCTCTTCCTTCAGCTCATAGCCGTTGGACTGAAGACCTAGCGCAGTTGGCGGGGTGGTGAAGGTATTTTGCTGGAACTGCTGCGTCCCAATGTTGCGCATGTAAGTGAAGGAGGCGCGCTGGGTGTCCGTGATGTTCCAGTCGAGCTTGCCAACGATCTTCTCGTCTTCTTCGACTGCGTTCTGGATCAGGCCCAGTGTGTCGTAGCCGTAGAGGCTCTGTGCCGTTGCGCTGATATCGGCGATCAGATCGAGCGGGTCGCGAGCATCTCCGGCATTGAGCAGTGGAACCTGGTTGGCGAAGCCGTCGCCTATGCCATCATCGAACGGGTCGGTTTCCTTGGTCTTCTCATAGGCGACCATGAAGAACAATTTGTCCTTGATGATCGGGCCGGACAGGAAGCCGCCATATTGCTTGGAGTCGAACTCAAGGTTGACATCCTGGCCCTTGGTCTTGTCGCCGGTCAGGCTGTCGTCGGTGTAGCTGTAGAAGGCCGAGCCCTTGAAGCGGTTGCCGCCGGAGCGGAGGATGACGTTGATCGCGCCGCCCTGGAAATCGCCCTCGGCGATGTCATAGGGCGCGACCTTGATCGAGAATTGCTCAATCGCGTCGAACGGCACCGGGCCGCGCGAGGTCGGCAGGCCGCCGTTGTTGAGGCCGAAGTCGTCCGAGAATTGCACGCCGTCGACCGAGAAGCGGTTGAGGCGGCCGTTGTTGCCGGCGACCTCGATGGTGCGGCTGTTGGTGAGGTCCATCGTCACGAACGCGTCGCGGCGGGCGAGGTCGCGGATGTCGCGGTTGACCGAGGCGGCGCCTTCGATCTCGGTGCGGGTCAGCGCGGTGATCGGGCCGGTCGACTGCTCGCGCGGAATGCGCGTGCCGGTGACGACGATGTCCTTCGAGGCTTCCTGCTTGGGCAGCTCGACGGGAACGCGGAAAGCCTCGCCGGCGGTCAGGTAGAGGTCGGTGATCTTGATCGTGTCGTAGCCGTCGGCGCTGACCTCGACCGAGTATGGGCCGCCGACGCGCAGACCGGACGCGGCGAAGGCGCCGCTGCTGTCGCTGTCGACCGTGGACGTGGTGCCCGAGGGGTCATGGGTGACCGTGACCTGCGCGCCGCCGACTGCCGAGCCGCCGGACGTGACCTGGCCGCGAATCGCGCTGGTGGTTTCCTGGGCAAAGGCGGTGGCAGGCGCGACAATGGCGGCCGCGGCGCAAAGCAGATGCAGTTTTTTCACGAAAATTGACCCCTAGATTTGAACCCGCTGAATCAGGCACGGCAGGCGGCTAGGGACCGAGTGAGACAGAAAGGTGACAGCCCGTACCTGGGCTCACGCTTTCTCCAAACGCGTTGCAGGATTACCCCACCCCCATCGCGCCACCCCGCGCGACTCCGAGCCCGGCTAGAGCAAAGTTCCGCATTCCGAACAAGGGTGTAAGTAGCGATTCCCGGTCAACCGCCTGGCCCTGATGCGATTCCGCAACGCCTGGAGTCAGTCAGCTGCGTCGAGTCGGCGGCCGATGGCGACGAACACATAGATCAGCCAGGGTACCAGGATGGCCGACAAGACGACCTTCGCCAGCATCTGGCCGAGCAGCAGGTTGGCGATCGGGAACACTCCGTAGAAACTGATGGTGATGAAGATCAGCGTGTCGACGATCTGGCTGAGGATGCTGGCGATGCCGGCGCGCAGCCACATCAGCTTCGCCCCCTCGCGTGCTTTCAGCCGGCTAAAGATCGCGACATTGAGCAGCGTCGAAATGCCATAGGCGGTGATCCCGCCGATCCAAATGCGCGGGGTCGAACCCATGATCGTGGCGAAGGCGGACTGACGGTCGGCCGGCATGTCGTGCGCGGCGGGCAGCTGAAGCACCAAAATCGCCAGCAGGGTCGAGACGATCAGCGGAACGAACCCCAGGAACACCAGCCGCTGGGCGGTGTCGCGGCCGTGCAGCTCGGCGACGGCGCTCGATGTGGTGACCAGCATCAGGAAAGCGAAAATGCCCGCCTCGACTGCAAGGGGACCAAGCGCGACCTGCTTGTTGGCGAGCACGCCGGCGATGCAGACCATGCCGCCATAGAAAACGGAGAGAGCGAACAAGGAGCGGGACATGGCGGGAGCTGGCGCGGTTTGTTCGGTCATGCGCGATTGCTAGCGGGTTGGTGCAGGGCCGCAAGTGCTTAGTTCCCCGGCGAAGGCCGGGGTCCAGGCGGCGAAGCCGAGCCGTCGAACTGTAGGAGCAAAGCGCTCCGCCCTCCTGGGCCCCGGCCTTCGCCGGGGAACAACTTCGATTGACCGCCTCTATTTTTCACGGCTAGGCGCGCGATCCGTGACCCAAGCTTCCCTCGACATCGTTGCCATGGGCGACGCCATCGTCGACGTGATCGCCGATTGCGACGAGGATTTCATCCGCGCGCACAACCTTCCCAAGGGGTCGATGCAGCTGCTGACTCCGAGCGAAGCCGACGAGCTTTACGCGGCGATGGGAATGGCCCGCGAAATGTCGGGCGGGTCGGCGGCCAACAGCATGGCCGGGGTCGCGGCCATGGGCGGCCGCGCGGCATTCATCGGCCAGATCGCCGAGGATCAGCTCGGCATGATCTTCGAGCATGACATGCACGCGCTTGGCGTGTCGTTCGATACTCCACCGCTACCAAAAGGAGATGGCTCGGGGCCGCCGACCGGCCGTTGCCTGATCCTGGTCACGCCCGATGGCCAGCGGACGATGAATACTTGCCCAGGCGCCAGCCACGAGCTGGAAGCGACCGCGCTGGACCGGGACCTGATCGCGTCCGGCTCAATCCTCTTCCTCGAAGGCTATTTGTTCGGCCCCGAAAAGCCTCGCGCGGCAATGATGGAGGCTATCAAGGTCGCTCATGCCGCCAATCGCCGGGTTGCCTTCACGCTTAGCGAGAGCGTCTGCATTGCCGGACGCAAGGAAAGCTTCAGCGAAATGATCGAGAGCGGGGGGGTGGACCTCCTGTTCTGCAATGAAGACGAGGCGTTCCAGCTGACCGGGCGGACCGATCTCAAGCATGCGCTGACCGATCTCAGCATCAAGGTCGCCACCGTGGTGGTGACCAGCGGGCCGGAAGGCGCGGCGGCGATTGAAAATGGCGAGCGAATTGCGATTCCGGCGGCACCCGTCAACGAAGTGGTCGATACGACCGGCGCGGGCGACCTGTTCGCCGCCGGGTTCCTCACGGCAAGGTGCAAAGGTGCGACGCTCGAGCGCTGCCTCTGGACCGGGGCCATCGCCGCCGCGGAGATCATCCAGCATTATGGAGCGCGGCCGGTGACCGACCTTAAATCGCTGGTGAAACTATGATTCGGCGGCTCGCGATCTACTGCGGCTCCGCACCGGGCAGCGACCCCGCCTTCGCCGAAATGGCGCGCGCCCTGGTCCGCGAAATGGCCGCCCGCGGCACCGACATGGTCTATGGCGGCGGCCGCTTGGGCCTGATGGGCATCATCGCCGACACAATGCTGGAGGCAGGTGGAAAAGTATATGGCGTCATCCCTCAAGCGCTGGTCGATCATGAGGTGGCACACACCGGGCTGACCGAACTTCACACCGTCGCCAACATGCACGAGCGCAAGGCGAAAATGACCGAGCTGTGCGATGGCTTCGTCTGCCTGCCGGGCGGCATCGGCACCTTGGACGAAATGTTCGAGGCCTGGACCTGGAATGCGCTCGGTTACCACGCCAAGCCCTTCTGCCTGCTCAACGTCCACGGCTTCTGGAACGACCTCGCCGACTTCATGGACCATGTCCGCGACAGCGGGTTCCTCAGCCAGGCGCGGCGGCTGCAGATGCTGAAGGCGGAGACTCCGGCAGAGGCGCTTAACCTACTGGACGCGGCGGCGAAAAACGCGGAACAAGGCGTCACCTGGTAATCGCGCTCGGGGAGGGGCCGCGTTTCATGAATCAGTATCTGCTTGGGGTCGCGGGCATCGCGGCCATCATCCTGATCGCGGTCGCATTCTCGTCGAACCGCAAGGCGATCAACTTGCGCGTTGTCGGTGCGGCCTTCGCGCTGCAGGCGTCACTGGCCTTCCTGGTGATCAAGACCCCGTGGGGACGGGCGACGATCCAGGCCATGTCGGACGGGGTCGCCGAGCTGCTCGGCTATGCCACCAAGGGCACCGAGTTCCTGTTTGGCCCAACCGCATCCAACCCGCTGGCCAACACCTTCGCGATTGCCGCGCTGCCCGTCATCATCTTCTTCGCTTCGCTGGTCGCCATCCTCTACCACCTCGGGATCATGCAGCGGATCGTGAAGTGGGTCGGCGGAGCGATCGGCTGGGTGACCGGGGTCAGCCGGGTCGAGTCACTTGGAGCCGCGGCCAACATCTTCGTCGGCCAGTCGGAGAGCCCGCTGGTCGTCAGGCCCTATCTCGCGGCGCTGCCGCCGACGCACCTGTTCACCTTGATGAGCGTCGGCATGGCCGGTGTCGCCGGGACCATCCTTGCCGCCTATGCCGGGCTGCTCGGGGAGCGTTACCTTCCCTATCTGCTGGCCGCGGCCTTCATGTCGGCGCCGGGCGGAATCCTGATGGCCAAGCTGATCATGCCCGACGAACCGGTCGGCGAGGGCGAACTGGCGCTGGAGGGCGGTGCGGCTAGCGCGGCGCCCGAAGACGAGATCGAAGTCCACACCTTTGAGGAAGGCGAGCGGCCGGCCAACATCATCATGGCGGCGGCCCAAGGCGCGCAGACCGGGGTCAAGCTGGCGGTCGCGGTTGGCGCGATGGTGTTGGCCTTCGTGGCCCTTGTAGCGCTGGCCAACGGCATCCTGGGCGGCATCGGCGGCTGGTTCGGGCGGCCGGACCTGTCATTCCAGCAGATCGTCGGAACGCTTTTCTCGCCGGTCATGTACCTGATCGGCATTCCGTGGAGCGAGGCAGGGGTCGCCGGCGGCCTGTTCGGGACCAAGATCGTGCTGAATGAATTCGTTGCCTTCATCGACCTCGGCAATGCCGCCGGGCCGGCCGCGGCCTTGAGCGAGCGCAGCCGCGCGATCGTCACTTTTGCCTTGTGCGGCTTCGCCAACTTCTCGTCGATCGCGATCCAGATGGCGGTGACCGGCAACCTTGCCCCCAACCAGCGGCCGATGATTGCCAAGCTGGGCCTTCGGGCGCTGCTGGCGGGTTCGCTGGCCAATCTGATGAGCGCCGCGCTTGCCGGGCTGATGATCGCCTGATTTGATCTGACGCAAGGAGGTAGGTCGAAGATTCCGCCAGCCGTCCCCTGAACTGGTTTCAGGTTCCATTTCTCCACCCTTACAGTGGGTTGCGGGATGGATGCTGAAACAAGTTCAGCATGACGGAAGAGTGGAATTGACCTAAATGATTTTCATGACCGACGTAATCACCAGCGACACCGTCGCTTCCGTTTCCCTGAAGGACCTGGACCGCGATCCCGCCACCTTTGCCGAGGAGCTGGGCAACAGTTTCGTCGAATATGGCTTCGCCATCATCCGCGACCATGGCATCCCGCAGGAACTGATCGACCGTGCCGAGGAAAAGTCGAAGCAATTCTTCGCCTTGCCCGAGGAAGTGAAGAAGAAATATTTCCTGGAAGGGAAGGGCGGCGCGCGGGGCTATACGCCGTTCGGGATCGAGACCGCCAAGGGCCACAAGGCCTTCGACCTCAAGGAATTCTGGCACGTCGGCCGCGAGCTGCCGCCGGGCCACAAATACGAATCCTCGATGCCGCCCAATGTCTGGCCGTCAGAGGTGGCGAGCTTCAAGGACACCTTTCTCGAGCTGTACGACACGTTCGACCGCACCGGGCTCAAGATTCTCTCCGCGATCGCCCGCTTCCTGAAGCTGCCCGACGATTATTTCGTCGACACGGTCCGCGACGGCAATTCGGTGATGCGCCTGCTTCATTATCCGGCGCAGACAGAGCCGACCGGCAACCACATCCGCGCCGGGGCGCATGAGGACATCAACACCATCACGCTGCTGCTCGGCGCCGAGGAAGCGGGGCTGGAGCTGCAAACCAAGGACGGCCGCTGGATCCCGGTCAGCCCGAAGAAGGGCGAGCTGGTGATCAACATGGGCGACATGCTGCAGCGGCTGACCAACGGCTATCTGCGCTCGACCAGCCACCGCGTGGTCAACCCGGCCCCCGACCGCGCCAGCCACGCGCGCTACTCGATGCCCTATTTCCTCCACTTCCGCTCCGACTTCCTGATCGAGGCGCTGCCGGGCACCGTGCCGCCGGGCGAGCGGCCGAAGTGGCCGCCGATCACGGCGGATGACTATCTCCAGGAGCGGCTGAGGGAGATTAAGCTGAAGTGAGCGACGATGATTATGTCTACGACGAGGAGTCGGGCGAGTGGATGCCCGCCTCCGAGTTGCAGGCGCGCCGCGCCGCTGCCGACACTGTCGAAGTCCGGGATTCGGTAGGCAACTTGCTTGTCGATGGCGATCAGGTCACGCTGATCAAGGACCTTGAGGTCAAAGGCGCCGGCCACACTCTCAAGCGCGGCACGCTAATCAAGTCGATCCGGCTAACCGGCGATTCGCAGGAAATCGACTGCCGATATGAGGGTATCAAGGGCTTGGTTCTGCGCGCCGAATTCGTCCGAAAGCGCTAGCCCGCATCCTTCAAATTGGCTGGTCCGAAGCCATGCGGGATAAGGGTCGAGATGATGTGGCGCTCAACCGCTGAGCCCGCGCCGTTGGAGCAGATGATCTCGATATCGCGGCCGGAGAGGCAGCTGGCTTCGTAGATCGCCTGCCGGCAGCCGCCGCACGGCGTGCAGACGATCTCGCCGGCGAGGGTTGCCCCCGACCCGTCACCGCCTGCGACCGCGATGCGCGCGACATTGGCGAGGCCGAAGGCGGTTTGGGCGGCGCTAAGCGCGCTCTGCTCTGCGCAGACGCCAAGCCGGTAGCAGGCGTTCTCGACATTGACGCCCGTCACCACCTGCCCTTCGAAGCTCTCGATCGCGCAGCCGACGGAGAAGCGGGAATAGGGCGCATAGGCCTTGAGCGCGGCCTCTCGAGCGGCGGCGATTAGGTCGGTCATTGAGGCAGGTTTAGGCATTCATTATTCCCCCGTCACCCTGAACTTGTTTCAGGGTCCATTCCTCCATGCTCGCCACGCGTCTCCGAAATGGATGTTGAAACAAGTTCAGCATGACGTGAGGGGCGGAAGGCCGAGCCCGGGCGCAAGGTCATGCCAGTCCGGATTCTCGCTCTCGATCAAGTTAATCTTCCACTGCCGGCGCCAGCGCTTCAGCTGCTTCTCGCGCGCAATCGCCTCCGCCATCGTCGCGTAAAGTTCGAAGCGCACGAGACGATAGACGGAATAGCGCGACGTGAAGCCTTGCGTCGCATTAGTCCGGTGCTGATAGATGCGGGCGAGCAAGTCCGACGTGACGCCGATGTACAGCGTTCCGTATGCGCGGCTGGCCAGGATATAAACGCACGGCTGCTTCACTGACGCCGAGCATGCGGAGGAATGGATGCTGAAACAAGTTCAGCATGACGGGAGAGTATGGTTCGCCGGTTTGGCGTTCGCTGTCGGGGCGTGCAGCACGGCACCGGTGCCGCGGCCGACCCAGCCCGCCACGATCCAAATCCTCGCGATCAACGATTTTCACGGCAATCTCGAGCTGCCCAAGGCGCCGGTCGAGCTCAATGGCCAGCAGGTCCGGCTCGGCGGCGCCGCGCATATCGCGGCCAAATTGTCCCAGCTTCGTGCCGCCGGCCTACCGACCGTCACCGTTTCCGCCGGCGACCTCATCGGCGCTTCGCCGCTGGCCTCCGCTTATTATCTCGACGAGCCGACCATTCTGGCCATGAACCAGCTCGGCCTCGACCTCAACGCGGTCGGCAACCATGAGTTTGACCGCGGCAGCGAAGAGCTGAAGCGCATGCAGCTCGGCGGCTGCCAGAAATACACCAGCCGCCAGCCGTGCGCGGTCGACCCGGCCTTCGCGGGCGCGAAATTCCGGTTCCTCGCCGCCAATGTGAAGGACGCCGGCGGCAACACGCTGCTGCCCGGTACCGCCATCCGCCAGATGGGCCCGGTCAAGGTCGGCTTCGTCGGCATGACCCTGAAGCAGACGGCGACCCTGGTTTCGCCGGCGGGCGTCCGCGGCCTGGCCTTCGCCGACGAGATCGCCACCGCCAACGAGGCCGCCCAGGCCCTCAAGGCCCAGGGCGCCGACACGCTGGTGCTGCTGATCCACCAGGGCGCGCGGGTGAAGCCCACCTTCAACGTCAGCGGCTGCCCGGGGCTTGAGGGGGAAGTGCTGCCGATCGTCGACGGCATCGACCCGGCCTTTTCGCTGGTCGTGTCGGGCCATACCCATTTCGCCTATGCCTGCGAGCTTCCGACATCGGCGGGAGGCAGGCGGCTGCTCACCAGCGCCGGGCGCTACGGCATTCTGGTGACCGATATCCGCATCACCTGGGATCCCGCGCGGCGATCGGTGGCGGGCTGGAGGGCGGAGAATGTCCCCGTCGTCCAGGGCCAGCCCGACTCAGCCGTCAAGGCCATCGTCGACCGCTACGTGGCCGCCGCCGCGCCGGCCGCGGCGCGGGTCGTCGGCACCCTCGCCGGGCCCGCTCCAAACAATGAGTTCGACGATGAGAGCGAGGCGGCCAATTTGATCGCCGATGCCCAGTGGGCGGCGACCCGCAATCTTGGAGCGCAGGCCGGCTTCATGAACGGCGGCGGCGTCCGCACCGGGCTGGTCCCGGATCCCCAGGGCCGGATCACCTTCGGCCAGATTTTCGAGCTGCAGCCGTTCGGCAACGGGCTGGTCGTCGTCGAGCTGACCGGCGAGCAGCTGAAGCGGGTATTGGAGCAGCAGTTCACCAAGGACAGCTATTCCCCGGGCGAGCGGTCCCGGCTGCTGTTGCCGTCGGCCAATTTCGCCTTCGATTACGACCTGGCCAAGCCCAAGGGGCAACGCATTGTCGCGATGCGGCTCGAAGGCAAGCCGATCGAAGCGGCGGCGCGATACCGCATCACGGTCAACAATTTCCTCGTCTCGGGCGGCGACGGCTATTCGGCACTGACCGAGGGCAAGGTAATCGCTGACGGCGGGCCGGACCTGGATGCGCTGGAGGCGTGGCTGGCCAAAGGGCAGCCGGTCCCGACCTTGGGGCGAACAAGGAATCTGGCGGGCAATTAGCTGTCACTGCGAGGAGCGCAGCGACGCGGCAATCCAGACTGGATTGCTTCGCTTCGCTCGCAATGACGAACTTACCTGAGCGGGGGCTCGTCGAAGCTGCGCAATTTGCGGCTGTGCAGGCCGTCGCCTTCGTCGCGCAGGATGTCCAGCGTCTCGATGCCGATGCGCAGGTGCTGGCTGATCGCCCGCTCGTAAAAGGCGTTGGCCTGGCCGGGTAGCTTGAGCTCGCCGTGGAGCGGCTTGTCCGACACGCAGAGCAGCGTGCCGTAGGGTACGCGGAAGCGATAGCCCTGCGCGGCGACGGTAGCCGACTCCATGTCGATGGCGACCGCCCGGCTCTGGTTGAAGCGCAGCGCCGACAAGGTGTAGCGCAACTCCCAATTTCGGTCGTCCGTCGTCACCACGGTGCCGGTACGAAGGCGTTTCTTGACGCTGTCCTCATCCTCGCCCGTGACGGCCAGGGCGGCGTTGAACAGCGCCGTCTGGACTTCGGCGATGGCCGGGATTGGCACTTCGACCGGAAGCACGTCGTCGAGGATGTGATCGTCGCGCAGATAGGCGTGGGCGAGGACATAGTCGCCGATCGTCTGGCTTGGCCTCAGCCCGCCACAATGGCCGATCATCAGCCAGGCTTCGGGCCGGAGTACGGCGATATGGTCGCAGATCGTCTTGGCGTTGGACGGGCCGACGCCGATGTTGACCAGGGTGATGCCGTCTCCTTCGGGCGTCATCAGGTGATAGGCCGGCATCTGGTGCCGCCGCCACACGCCCGCTGCGATCTGCTCCTCGGCGTCGGCAAGGTCGCCATGCTCGTAGATGCCGCCGGGGACCGACAGGCCGGTGAAGCGGCTGTCCGGGTCGCGCAGCGCGCCGATCGCGAAGCGCACGAACTCGTCGACGTAGCGGACATAGTTGGTGAACAGCACGTAGCGCTGGAAATGCTCCGCCGGCGTGCCGGTGTAATGTTTGAGGCGCGCCAGGCTGAAGTCGGTGCGGAGCGCGTCGAACAGGGCCAGCGGCCGGGTCGGATCGAGCGCCACGTCCCAGGCGCCGTCGACCACCTCGTCGCCGATATGGATCAGGTCGGTTGAGGGAAACCATCGCGACAGCTCGACGGTCGAAATGCCCTGCAGGTCGAGGTCGCCGCCGTCGAGCACATAAGGGTAGGGGATTTCGCTGGCCGACGTGCCGACGCTGATCTCTACCGGATAATCGCGGACGAGATGTTCCAATTGCTCGCTCAGATAGTCGCGGAACAGCGCCGGCCGCGCGATGGAAGTCGTGTAAATACCCGGCTGGTTCAGCCGGGCGAAAGCGCGATCCGGCGTCGGCACCGGCGTTTCCGGGTCATATTCGATGCGCAGTTCGGGGTAGGCGAAGGCGCCATCGTCCCGGGCGTTCGGATCGGGGCGAATCCCGTTTTTGGCATATTGGGTCAGCGCTTTTCGGAGGCGTCCGACGGAGGCTTCGTAACGGGATTCGAGTTGGTCTAGGATCGTTTCGATATAGTTCTGTTCTGTCATGAGTGCCCCGCTTGCCCCCGGATTGTGGCGCTGGCAAGACAGATGTCATGGGCTCGCTTTCGATCCGCGTAACCCCGCGCTCGGCCAGGCCCGGCATCGGCGAGTGGAAAGCCGACCCCGGCGGGCGACCCTTTCTCGAGGTGCGCGTAGCCGCGGCACCTGCCGACGGCGCGGCCAATGACGAAGTCATGAAGCTGCTCGCCAAGTCGCTCGGCGTGCCCAAGTCAGCCCTGTCGATCGTCAGCGGCCAGACCGCGCGTCTTAAGCGGATCGAGGTGCCGCTCGACGAAGCCGAGCTTCAGGCGCGCCTCAGTCGCTGAGCAGGCTCATGCAGGTGCCGCCGGCCTCCGCCTTTTGAAGCTCCGATAGTTCAACTTCGACGACCGAAAATCCGCGATCGCGCAGCGCTGATGACGTTTTGGGGCTGCCTGCAGCGAGAATGACGACTTCGCCGGCGCGCACGCAGTTTGCGGCGTTGGGCTCGTCTTGCGGAACCGGGAGCGGTTCGGTTCCCGCGAACAGCGATGGATCGACCCAATTGGGATTGACCAGCAACGCCGGGCGTCCGGCCGCGTCGGGGCCGGCGAAGGTCACCGCGGTCTTGAGGTGAAGGCAGCGCCCCAGGCTGACCGGCACGACCCGGTACCCGAGCGGGCCGACGATCTCCGCGAGTGCAGCGGTTCCCTTGGCATCGGTCCGGCTCGACTGGCCGACATAGAGCGTGTCGCCGATCCTGAGTACATCGCCGCCGTCGAGCGTCCCGTCGGCGAGGCGGTGCAGGATGAAATAGGGCGCGAGCCCCTCGGCGGTCGAGCTTGTCTCGTCGAAGCGCGAAGGGGCACCGGGGCGGGTGATCACCGCATGCTCCCCTAGCAGGATCGCCGTGTCCTCGACGAACACTGCGTCCGGATCGTCCGGCAAATAAGGGAGGCGGACGACGTCAAAGCCGGCATCGCGCAACGCCTGCTCATAGGCCGCATGCTGCTCCGCCGCGCGGTCGGCGTCGATCGGTTGGCGGTCGAGATGGGTCAGCGCGCAATCGACGATGCGGGGGCTGGGCCGGCGGGTGAAGGCGAGGGGCATCGGCCGCTCCTAGGCGAGGCGTCTCAAAAGAAAAGGGCGGCCCAAGCGGACCGCCCTTCCTTGTTCCGTAGAACTCGCGCCTAGCGCTTCGAGAACTGGAAGCTGCGGCGAGCCTTGGCCCGGCCGTACTTCTTGCGCTCGACCACGCGCGGGTCGCGGGTCAGGAAGCCTTCGCGCTTGACCGCGGTGCGGAGCGCCGGCTCGTAGCGCGACAGCGCCTGGGCGATGCCATGCTTCACCGCGCCCGCCTGGCCCGACAGGCCGCCGCCCTTGACGGTGGCGACGACGTCATACTGGCCGACCCGGTCGGTGATGCCGAACGGCTGGTTGATCACCAGGCGCAGCGTCGGACGGGCAAAATAGATCGACTGATCGCGGCCGTTGACCTCGATCTTGCCCGAGCCAGGCTTCAGCCAGACGCGCGCAACGGCGTCCTTGCGGCGGCCGGTCGCATAGGCGCGGCCGTACTTGTCGAGCTGCTGCTCGCGCAGCACTGCCTCGATCTGCGGACCCTGGGTGGACACCGGCGCCTCGACGGTTTCCGTCGCGGCGGCGGCTTCGCTTTCGCCACCGTCGACAATGGTCGTTTCGGTCGCCTCGATCGCCTCGGGGGCCTCCGGCGTTTCGCTGGTCAGCGCGCCGAGATCAGCGAGAGATTTCTTCTTGCCAGCCATGTTATGCGCCCACCTTGTTCTTGCGGTTCATCGACGCGACGTCGAGGAGTTCGGGGTTCTGGCCGCCGTGCGGGTGCTCGGTGCCGTTGTAGAGATGCAGGGCACGCATCTGGTCGCGGCCCAGCGGACCGCGCGGGATCATGCGTTCCACGGCCTTTTCCAGGATGCGCTCGGGGAATCGGCCCTCGAGGATCTTGTCGGCGCGGACCTCCTTGAGGCCGCCGGCATAGCCGGTGTGCTTGTAGTACATCTTCTGCTGCAGCTTGCGGCCGGTGAAGCGCACCTTGTCGGCGTTGATGACGACGACATGGTCGCCGCAATCGACATGCGGCGTGAAGCTCGGCTTATGCTTGCCGCGCAGGATGTTGGCGATGATCGTCGCGACGCGGCCGACCACCAGGTTCTCGGCATCGATCAAATGCCATTTCTTCTCCACTTCGGCCGGCTTGACCGACTTTGTGGTCTTCATCAGCGCCTTCATGGGCTGGACCCTTCTCAGAAACAGGAAAACGCCGCCCGAGGCAGCGCTTGTGGGCGGCCTAATCGCGGCGAAGAGGCAAAAAGTCAAGCAAATGCGGGCGCTTCTCGACGGGTAAAATATTACCGGGTGTTCTCTTCGACCCAATCGGCGAAGTCGGCCGAAAGCCGCTCGATCGGCCATACGACGATCGCGGGAATGTCGTAGCTGTGCAGTTCCTTGATGCGCGCGATCAGGGCATCTGCCTTGTCCAGCGTCGTCTTGAACAGCGCCGGCGTCTCGGTCGCCGACTGCACTTGGCCTTCCCAGCGATAGATCGACCGGCAGGGCTGGAGGATGTTGACGCAGGCGGCGAGCCGTTCCTCTACGACGGTCATGCCGATGTCCTGGGCCTGGCCGGCATAGGTGAAAGTCGCATAGACCGTTACGACGCTCATTCCTTCGCCCTTCCGTGAACATGCGCCC